>Ga0233444_10000163_pt1 | contig 92121 bp, 85 predicted proteins | sample SI_124_October20_6_FD_182792 | JGI IMG/M metagenome (GOLD analysis project Ga0233444, IMG submission 182792) | Seawater microbial communities from Saanich Inlet, British Columbia, Canada - SI_124_October2016_10_MG | ecosystem: Environmental > Aquatic > Marine > Inlet | place: Canada: British... | reverse complement strand
GCTCACCTCTTCCCATTCCGAACAGAGAAGTTAAGCCTACTAGCGCAGATGGTACTGCCACTGGTGGGAGAGTATGTCGCCGCCTTCTTCGAGACCCTTCAAGTTTTACTTGGAGGGTCTTTTTTTTGGAAAACGGCTCTTGTATAGTGCGTATCCCGCAGGGTATGCACTATAGACCTTTTTAGGCACTGGGTTTTGTCTTTATTCAGTTCAAATTACGATATTCACTAGGACTAATCCCAACTTTAGCCTTAAACAACTTGTTCAACCCTTGAGGATATTCAAATCCTAAAGAGTATGCAATTTGACTAACACTTTCATTGCTTCCCAAAAGCAGGGTTTTTGCTTTTTCAATAACATAATCGTTGATATGATCTTTTGCACTGCGTCCCGGGCTCGAAGTATGTTTTAACTTGGAGTAATCAATGTAAGCTTTGCCTTTTAAACTTTGATAAAAGGTATTCAGATTAAAATCGGCTTTTGGGAAATACCAGCACTTTAATGTTTTACTCCAGCGTGCACCCTTTTGTGCCTTGACCAAAGAAATCAATGCCTCATCATAGATAAAGTCAGCTTTAACAATTTGCTCTTTGCGATAAAATTCGGGAAGAAGTCGTAGGTTTTTCATAAAATGGGAACAGATTTGGAACTGTTACACACTTAAATGTAGTAAAAAAAGAGAATCCACGGTCTTGCGGGTTTTAAAAATAAATCCGGCTGCTGCAGAAGGATTCGATCTGGAGGATTTTCCGTTGTACAATTCGGGTTAAAGTTAAGCAACAGGGGTAGTAAAAAAGAAAAGCTCCACTTGGGGCGGTGGAGCTAATCAGGAAAAATCAAAAAAACAAATCAAATAAAAAATCAGGGCAAATTAGAATCATTTAAGTTAGGGAGGCTTAGGACATGTTTTTGGTGTTGTAGTGCAAAGTCAAGATTTGTGCGCAAAAAGGATTTACAACTAAAAGTGGTAACATTCCGTGCCTCCGGGAGGTAATTTTTATATGTGTAATGAACTTGCATTCGTTTTATTTTATGTTACTAAATTGCGATAAAAGAAACGAAAGACAAGTCTCAAAGTACCCTGTGGCACCACTAAATTCTTAACTGGTAGCTACGGTGTAACAAGCGGTTATTTACTATAAAAGATATGAAAGACCAAAGGCCAGGAGGATGGTCAGCAGCTTTCTCAGGTTAAAGGCATGTCCTTGATTGCTTTCAAATAAGATGGTGGTTGCGATATGTAACAACATCCCGATAACAACCGAAGTGATTTGAAATTGCCTGACCTGTAAGTGGGTAGAGTAGTCGTTGAGAAGACTCCCCAAGGGACTCATAAGAGCAAAGAGGAAAAGCGTACTGACTTTCGTAAAAGTAGCAACTCTCGTTTCCCACACCAGAAAGAAGACTACAATCCCAATAGGGATTTTATGTACAAAGATTCCCCAGAGCAATTCGTTTTGGTTGGACAGCGGAAGTCCCTCAATAAAAGCGTGAATCCCTAAACTCAATAAAAGCAGCCAAGGGAGTCCTTGGTTTTCTTTTACATGAGCATGACCGTGTTCTGCTCCTTGCGAGATATACTCCAAAAGAATTTGAAACACCAATCCCCCAATAATCCAACCACTCGCTTGAAAAGCAGTTTCTGAAAACACTTCAGGTAAGAGATGAAAAATGGTAATCCCGAGAAGAAAAGCACCGCTAAAAGCCAAAACCAACTTAAAGGCCAAGGGTTTTTTAGGACGTAAAAAAAAAACGATACCCATCCCCAATACCGCTCCTAAAAAAGGAAGCAGATAATTAAATAAAGGAAGGCTACTCATGGATGTTTTTAGAACTGTGTTGGTAGACAAAATTAAAGTATTTTTGAAGGCGAAAACGAGCGATGGAAGAAAATTTTAAAATGCTGGCCAAAACCTTTTATGGTTTTGAGGAAATCTTAGAAAAAGAAGTACGCCTACTGGGAGGTAAAAACATCCAAAAAGGAAATCGTGTGGTTTCTTTTGAAGGGGACTTAGGCTTTCTTTACAAAGCCAACCTCTCCCTGCGTACCGCATTAAAAATTTTAAAGCCCATCCACAGCGAGCGAGTCCAAAACGAAGAGGAATTGTATCAGCTCTTTTACAATTTTCCGTGGGAAGACTATCTGGAGGTTCATTCCAAATTTGTGATCGACAGTGTGGTAAACGGTACCCTGTTTACCCATTCGCAGTACGCATCTCAAAAAGCCAAAGACGGGTTGGTGGATCAGTTTAGAGACCGCTACAATGATAGACCCAGCGTAGATTTAAACCGACCCGATTTAAGAATCAACCTACACATACAAAACGACCTCTGTACAATTTCCTTAGACAGTTCAGGGGCCTCCCTGCACCACAGAGGTTATAGGACAGCTACCAATATCGCTCCGCTAAATGAAGTGCTCGCAGCTGGTTTGATTCAATTGTCGGGTTGGCAAGCCAACACCGACTTTTTAGATCCCATGTGTGGGAGCGGTACTTTTTTAATCGAAGCCGCTATGTTTGCCTGTAACATTCCAGCGAACATCAACCGCAAAAGCTTCGCTTTTGAAAAGTGGAAAGATTACGATGCAGCACTTTTTGATCTGATTCGCGAAAGTCAATTGAAAAAAGTAATCAATCCCAATGTTCAAATCAAAGGATCTGACAAAGCACCTTCTGCTGTGGAAAAAGCACTTCAGAATATCGAAAATGCCAACCTCAGTGATTTTATCCAAGTTAAAAAAAAGGATTTCTTCCAACTGGAAAAAGAAAATCAAGGCCCTCTGCACCTGCTGACCAATCCTCCCTACGGTGAGCGTTTGGAAGGAGATATGAACGCGCTTTATCAGGGAATTGGAGACGGCTTTAAACAGAGCTTTCCCAATACTCAGGCCTGGCTTATCAGCTCAAATATGGAAGCCATTAAATGCATCGGACTGCGACCCAGTAAAAAGATTAAAGTTTTTAATGGAAAACTAGAATCCCGTTTGTTGTTCTTTCCAATTTATGAAGGAACTAAAAAAGTACACAAACTGCGAAAAGAAGAATAGGCTATTTTTTGGAGCCAAAAGGCAAACTGTAAGTCAAGGTATAGTTGAACCCCGCACCAAAGATATTGTCCTCCGTTTTTTTGTTAAATCCAGGGATGTAAATATTGTCAAAATTCTCAGGCAACTTGTCGTTGAGCAAACGATTCAAGCGCAGACTCAGCCCCATATAAATATTTTTTAGGAGCTGTACTTTAAACCCAACCACCACTTCAAACCATTGTGCATTTAAATTGGGACGTTCTCCCGTGGCATATCCGGTGGAAATGGGGATATCAGAACTAGGCCAAAAGCGAGTGCGATCCAAGACGGTGTAGTTGTTCAGAAATTGACTGTGACTGCTGGAAGCAAAGCGAAGCCCAACGGTAACATGATTGTCCATCCCTTCCCAGTTTTCATACATATTGTAGTCAAAGCCTACTTTCAGGTAAGTACCCTCTGTGGTAAAATTTACTTGCTCTACTTGCTGGGTGGTTTCCACATTTCCGAGTTCTATCGCCAAAAAGAACTTTTCACCTACTCTAAGGTCTGCCACGGCTTCAAAACCATTAAAATCATCTGAAGTTTGTGAGCGTATAATTCGAGATAAATCAGCACCAAAACGGAGCGTTAAAGGAATTTTTTCCTTTACTTCCAGACTGTCTGCAACGATGGAAGAAAGTACTTCTTCCTGCTGCCCCAGTCCCCAGTGTAAGCCTCCTAAAAGACTAATGAAGAATACCCAAATGCGCACGGTTTTCATTTTCTGTGATGGTGTCTTTTAAAATGGTGAATCCCTGAATCCAATTGTCTCCGGGGTTTAAAATGAGTACAGGTTGAGACTCTAAAATATAATTCGAACGATAGCCGCAAGCCGCATTGATAAATTTGTCAAAACGTTGGTAATTAATCTGCAGCGTATCGATGTTTTCATTTTCGGTCCCCTGGTTGAGAATGAATTCTAATTGAATAAAATTCTCTTGTATTTTCAAGGGAAGTGCAAAGGAGTCGGAGGGCTGTGTTGCTAAAACTTTTTCAGTCCCTAGCGCCCGAATAGAAAAGCCTGTGGGTGTTCGAGTTTGCTCCGTATTGTCTTTATCTAACATCAGTAGAACTAAATCGGGACTTTCCGTAATAGTTTCAATACAGATGTCGTCTCTTTCACAACTAAACAGGAAAAAGAGCGCTCCCAGATAAAGAAATTTTTTAAAATACGGCTTATTCATTCGTGGCTCTGAGTTGTAAAAGTACAACATTTTCAACATGATGGGTTTGCGGAAACATATCTACAGCTTGACTTTTTAGAACCTCGTACTTTGATTTCATCAAATTCAGATCGCGGGCTTGCGTGGCACCGTTGCAACTGATATAGACAATCCTTTTTGGCGCTAATTTGATCAATTGGTGCACCACATCTGCATGCATTCCATCTCGGGGTGGGTCCGTAATTACAAGGTCAGCTTTTCCATGTCGGGCTACAAAAGCATCGTTAAAAACGGTTTTCATATCGCCAACCTCAAAGTGGGCGTTGTCAATTTGATTCAAAAGGGCATTTTCTTGGGCAGCTTCTATGGCTTCGGGGACAGACTCTACACCGATAATTTTTGCACAGGAGCCCGCCAGACTCAAGGCGATGGTTCCCGTTCCAGTGTACAAGTCATAGACGATCTCCTCGGCTTGTAATGCAGCAAAATCCTTTGCAATCTTGTAGAGTGCTTTGGCCTGTTGGGGATTGGTCTGAAAAAAAGATTTGGCAGTGATTTTAAATTGTAAGTCCTTTAAACTTTCGGTAATGAAGTCTTGTCCATGATAGCAGTGAACCTCTTGATCGTAAAGACTGTCGTTTGCCTTTGGGTTGATACAATAAAGAAGCGACGTAATTTCAGGAAATTTTGAAACCAGAAAATCAAGCAGTGCCTCGCGATTTTTTTTGTCTTCTTTAAAAAATTGGAGCAGCACCATGACTTCTCCACCCAAGGTGTTGCGTATCATAAGGGTTCTTAAAAGCCCACTTTGTTGTCGAGGATCAAAAAATTCCAATTCATTTTCAAGGGCATAGCTGCGGATCGCATTTCGAATGGCATTGGAGGGTTCCGCCTGAAGATGACAGTGATTTACATCCACAACTTTATCCCACATCCCCGGCTTGTGAAATCCCAGCCCATTGCGCTCGATGGCCCCTTCTGTTTGAATTTCTTCTTCTGTCAGCCAGCGGTTATTGGAAAACGAAAACTCCATTTTATTTCGGTAGTAGTAGGGAGTTGTTACACCTAGTATGGGAAGAACTTCCTTCGTTTCTACTTTTCCGATGTGTTTGAGATTGTGCAACACCCCCTTTTCCTTAAAGGCCAATTGCCCTTCATAGCTTAAATGTTGCCATTTACACCCACCACAAACGCCAAAGTGTTCACATACGGGTTCCGTACGTTGCTTTGATTTTTGAACCCATCGTGTGGGTTCCGCCTCAAAATAGCCTCTTCTTTTTTTGTAAATACGCACGTCCACCACATCGCCAGGGACTACCTTTTTGATAAAGCAAACCGCTCCTTCCTCAGTTTTTGCTACGCCCATACCCTTGGCATTGATATCGATGACTTCCAATTCGTTCTCGAAGCGTTCTACACGTTTTCTACCCATGTTGCAAATGTAGTGGGCTTAAGAAAATAAATCATCTTTTCAGCTAGGTTTTTGGAAGGGATATTTAGTATTTTTACTCAAGAATTTTAGCCCTAGAATAATTTAAACACCTTTGAAATGGAACCACTAGTTGAAAGTTATAATTTAATTGAATTAGAACACCAACACGGCGCGCATGATTATCACCCTATTCCCGCTGTATTGGAACGTGGTGAAGGCGTCTTTCTATGGGATGTGGAAGGGAAAAAATACTACGATTTTCTTTCTGCCTATTCCGCCGTAAACCAAGGGCATTGCCACCCCAGAATTGTCAAAGCACTTCAGGATCAAGCGGAAACACTTACCCTGACTTCTCGAGCGTTCCACAACAACAAGCTTGGGGAATATATGAAATACGTGACAGACTATTTTGGTTTTGAACGTCTGTTGCCCTCCAATACAGGTGCAGAAGCGGTAGAAGCCGCCATCAAAATCACCCGAAAATGGGGCTATACCAAAAAAAACATTCCTGAAAACCAAGCAGAAATTGTCGTGTGTGAACAAAACTTTCACGGGAGAACGTCAACCATTATCTCATTTTCCAGCGATTCGGGTTCCAGACAACATTTTGGGCCCCATGCCTCAGGGTTTATCTCCATTCCCTACAACGATATTGAGGCTTTAGAAAAAATCCTACAATACCATCCCAATGTGGCTGGTTTTCTGGTAGAACCCATACAGGGCGAAGCAGGCGTTTATACCCCCGATCCTGATTTTATTCGAAAGGCGAGAGCTTTGTGCTCCCACTACAACGTATTGTTAATGGCAGATGAAATTCAGACTGGAATCGGTAGAACAGGTGCACTACTCGCCGTTTGCGGAAATTGTGACTGCAGCGGTTCTTGTGAAAGACAAGAAGCTACCTACACCCGTCCGGATGTATTGATTTTAGGAAAAGCCATTAGTGGAGGGACGTATCCTGTTTCTGCAGTTTTATGTGATGCTGAAATTATGGAGGTCATTCAACCCGGTCAACACGGAAGTACCTTTGGAGGAAATCCCATGGCTTGTACCGTTGCCAAGGAAGCCCTAGAGGTCATTCGAGATGAAAAGCTAACTCAGAATGCTCGAAAACTAGGAATTATATTTAGAAATGCAATGCAATCGTATATTGACAGCAGTTCCATTGTTTTAAGTGTTCGGGGGAGAGGTTTGTTAAACGCCATTGTGATCAACGATTCTGAAGAAAGTAAGACTGCTTGGAACATTTGTCTTAAGCTAATGGAAAACGGGCTTCTGGCAAAACCCACACACGGCAACATCATCCGATTTGCTCCGCCGTTGGTAATGACGGAAGCACAACTGGACGATTGTATTTCTATCATCACTAAAACGCTCATTGAATTTGAGCCTTAAAAGTGGAGTACCTATGAATGTGTATTTTGACAATGCCGCAACTACTCCCATGCGAAAAGAAGTAATCCAATCGATTGCTTCTGTGATGGAGGAATGTTTTGGAAACCCGTCCTCTACACACGCTTTTGGACGAACTGCGAAAACTCATATTGAAACAGCTCGGAAAGGAATCGCTAGCTTATTAAATGCAGCTCCCCAAGAAATTATTTTTACTTCCGGAGGGACAGAGTCGGACAATATGATTTTAAATTGTGCCGTAAAAGATCTCGGAGTTACAACATTGATTTCTTCTCCCATAGAGCACCATGCAGTACTTCACGCTTTGGAAGCTTTACAGAAAGTACATCAAGTCCAAGTAGCTTATGTAAAAATTGACGCTTCGGGAACTGTGGATTTAGATCATTTGGAGGCTTTACTAAAGCAAGACGATTCCAAAAAGCTGGTCAGCTTGATGCATGTCAACAACGAAATAGGAAATATCTTAGACTTGCAAAAAGTGGGCGAGCTTTGTCACGCGCAGGGTGCTTTTTTTCATACCGATGCCGTTCAAGGGATAGGCCATTATGCTTTTGATATGGAGCAACTTCCCATTGATTTTCTTTCTTCCGCCGCGCATAAATACCACGGGCCTAAAGGAATTGGTTTTTCCTTCGTAAGAAAAAATGCGGGACTGAATCCTTTTATACACGGTGGAGCACAAGAGCGCGGCTTGCGAGCGGGAACAGAGTCCGTTCATAATATTGTTGGGATGCATAAGGCTCTAGAACTGGCCTATCAGGATTTGGAGCAGGAACGCACTCAGGTTTTAGAATTAAAAAAATACTTTAAGTCGTCCTTATTAGAAGTTTTTCCAACCGCACATTTTAACGGTCTTTCGGGAGATGATTTGTCAAGTACCTACACGCTGGTCAATGTAGCCTTGCCCATTGCTGAAGAGAAAGCAAGTTTACTCGATTTTCACTTGGATCTAAAAGGAGTGGCGTGTTCTAAGGGAAGCGCCTGCCAATCGGGTAGTAGCTCCGGCTCTCATGTCTTAAACGCGATCCAAACGGAAGCTCTTCAAAGTAGTCCCTCTTTGCGTTTTTCCTTTTCTATCTTCAATACTCGTCAGGAAGTAGATTATGTAATCGCTGCCTTAAAGGAGTTTGTAGCGTGAGCTAGGTTTTTAGCTCTAACTAGTTGTACGTTCTGTAAAAATCTCGTTTAAAAACTGTTTTATTCCCTACTTGATCTTCCGCCTCAATGGTCAATTCATGTAAGGCTTCCTCAAATTCAAGGTCACTAAAATCATAAATAAGGCTATTGTTTTTAGGTTCGTGCTCCAAGCGAATCCATCGCCCGTTAATCTCTCCACGAAATTTTTGTAATCCCGAATAATCATCAGAAATTTTGAATCTTAAAAAACTGTAATTGGAAAGCCATTGTCCACTCTTGAAGTTTACTGCTTTAATGGTGGGTGCCACACTATCTCTGCTAATGAAATAACTCCCAAGGGTTTTAGATTTTCCTTGCCAAAATCCTTCTTTTTCATAGTTAGTAAAAAAACCAGTATTTCCCTTGTCGTTCACAAAAGCCAAAAAAGATTGGGCAAGGGTTAAACTATCACCTTGTGGTACTTTGTATTTCACTTCATAGGTGTTTCGAAGGGGATATTTGTTTTTTCCCACATAAAGGGTATCTCCTTGGAATTCTATTTTTACATCTACGGGATCAAAAAAACTTTTTTTAGGAAAGTAAACGGATTTATCCTCTAAGTCAAATAAATAGTCTTTGCTTGGATCTAAAATATTTTCGAAATCAGTGTTGGGAGTGCTTTTTTCTGAAGTGCCTGTCAGGTAGGCTTCGATTGTAGTGGTATTTTGATGGTAATCTTTTATTTCTACAAGTAGTTGATAGGATTTTCCTGATTCAATTTCAAGTTCACCAGTCCCAGTTAAGTTTTTTAAAAACGAAAGCTTTTGTTCTGGATGGGCTACTAGACGTTGGATTCTTCTTTTGCTTTTGGCAAGCTCTTGGTAATCAATTAGGACATTGATGTATTTGGCATCAGTGAAAGACATGCGATCCATCTGGTAGGAAAAGTATTCGATTCCGTTCAATCGTACCGATGCGCTGTAGATCCCGTTTTTGTTGTACGAACGGTCTTGTCGATCGAATAAACGCAAACCTACATTGACCTTACCCGAAGCGCTGATTCCCGCTGTGGTGTACACACTGTCGTTTTTTTTCACCAAAGGAAACTCATTTCTTGAACTAAAAGGACCCGTATTTGTATAGAGATAAAAGTTTTGAATTTGTGGACGTTGGCTGTCCTCTATGTCAAGGAGATAGCGCATCGCATTGATCGGAAGTTGCCCTTTCGTTTCCCGCATTTCAAAATGAAGATGGGGTCCATAGGATCCTCCTGTATTTCCAGAATACCCAATAATTTCACCCGCTTCAACGGACAACTCATTTATTTTGGGAAAGAGCTGAATCGTAAAGGACTCTTTTTGATATTGTTTTTCTTTCACATAGGCCTCAATTTTCGGAGCAAACTTTTTTAAATGCGCATAGACCGAGGTAGTGCCATCAGGGTGATCTATATACAATGCTTTACCGTACCCACTTACACTGATGCGCACCCTTCTAACCCAACCCGATTGGACACTTTTTACAGTCAGTCCCTGACGACCCTGGGTTCTGATGTCTAGCCCAGCGTGAAAATGATTGTTGCGAAATTCTCCAAAGGTTCCTGAAAGCTGTACTGGAATATCCACGGGCGCAACCCAGTCCGACTGAGTTTGCCCAAATGATATAAGGCTTAATGAGGCTAGAAGTAAAAAAAAACTAGATTTCAAATACAATAATTTTCTCTGCAAGATAAAAAACCAATTTTGTTTAGATAAATTTTTTGGGGTTGTTAAAGTTTTTAAAACTCTATTCAAGGAACGCTTTAATTGAAAAAAGATTCAATAAATTTGTTAATGAGTGAAGTTTACCAATTTTTAGAATGGAACAGAAGCCTTTAGCAATTGCTACCTTAGAGGAAAAAATCATTGGCTTGTTAAACAGGTTGAAAGAAAATCATCTCAACCTAACCAAATTAAAAGAATCCAATGAATCCCTCTCAGTTCAAAACAAAGCTTTGAAAGAAAATATTTCAGCTTTAAAGGAAGAGAATAAGTCTTTAAGAATTGCAAATAATTTGCTCGGCAGTAATGAAGGTAAAACACAAACAAAAACGAAAATAAATAGTTTGATCAAGGAAGTTGATTATTGCATCCAACAGCTTTCAGAAATAAATTAGATCTATGAGTGATTTGTTAAAAATAAAGCTAACGATTGCAAATCGAGTATATCCCTTATCTGTAGCACCAGATCAAGAGGCCTCGCTCCGTGCTTCAGCAAAAAAAATTGAAGCTACGATTCAGCAACTCGAAAAAAACTATGCTGTTCGTGACAAGCAAGATGTCTTGGCAATGTGTTCCCTTCAATATGCAGCACAACTAGAACAATCAAAAAGTCAAATCAGCCCTGTACATTCAGAGGATGATAAAGTTCAGGAGCTCATTGATATGATTGAAGTCCATTTGGCTGCTTATTAAGTTCTGAAGACAGCAATACAACACTGCCTGTATTAGTATTTTTTTGATAAACTCAACGAGCTTTTAATTCAGAGAGGTGAGTTTCAGTTGTAAAAGCAAGCTGCCTTGTAGCAGATCCTTGACCAATTGTGTAGCCTCAAACTTGATTTTTAGGAGTTTATACAAGAAGCACGCTAATACAGGCTTTTTTTAACAAATGATGAGAAGAAATGGAATCCTATATATACTTTATACCGGCACTGATCACACTTCTAGTAGGATTATTACTAGGAGGACTTTTAAAAAAAGGAACTCAAAAAAAAATAGTAGAACAGGCTAAGAGTCGGGCCGATGAACTCCTGAGAAAAGCCCAGTTAGAAGCGGAAGCCACAAAAAAAGAAAAAATGCTTCAAGCCAAGGAACACTTTATTGAATTGAAGTCCAAACACGATAGTGCGATCCATCAACGTGAAAAGAGAATAACAGAAATTGAAACCAAAGTGCGACAGCTACAGTCTGTGGCGCATAAAGAAGTCAAAAAAAACACAGACTTACAACGAAAACTGGAGGAGCAGACCTCTTTTTTGGAAAAAAAACAAGCCAAGGTTTTAGTGAAAGAACAAGAGCTGGAGGATAAAATTAAAATCCAGATCACAAAACTGGAAGAATTGTCAAACCTTTCTGCCGAAGATGCCAAAGCCGAAATGATGGAAAGCTTGAAAGAAAAAGCCAAGGCAGATGCAATGGCTTTTGTACAGCACAGTGAAGAAGAGGCAAAGCTTACCGCACAACAAGAAGCAAAAAAAATAGTAATCAATACCATACAACGAATTGGTACGGAAGAAGCAGTGGACAATTGTGTATCCATTTTCAATCTGGAATCTGATGATGTGAAGGGAAGAATCATCGGAAGGGAAGGCCGTAACATTCGCACGTTAGAAGCCGAAACAGGAGTGGAAATTATTGTAGATGACACGCCCGAGGCAATTATTTTATCTTGTTTTGATCCGGTACGAAGAGAAATCGCACGACTATCGTTGCACCGTTTGGTCAGCGATGGAAGAATCCATCCCGCCCGGATAGAGGAAGTCGTCCACAAAACAAGAAAACAAATTGAGAATGAAATCATCGAAGTTGGGAAGCGTACTGTAATCGATCTGGGAATTCATGGCTTACATCCCGAACTGGTTCGAATAGTAGGACGAATGAAGTACCGTTCCTCCTATGGGCAAAATCTATTACAACATTCCCGCGAAGTGGCTAAGCTTTGTGGGGTGATGGCCTCGGAGTTGGGACTCAATGCAAAACTGGCAAAACGCGCAGGTTTGTTGCACGATATCGGGAAGGTTCCCGAGGAAGAAGCCGAGACGCCACACGCCTTGTTGGGAATGGAATGGGCCGAAAAACACGGAGAGAAGCCCGAAGTGTGTAATGCCATTGGTGCCCATCACGACGAAATTGAAATGACTTCCTTGCTTTCTCCCTTAGTTCAAGTTTGTGACGCGATTTCAGGAGCCAGGCCCGGAGCGAGAAGACAAGTCTTAGACAGTTATGTTCAACGACTAAAAGATCTTGAACAAATTGCACTGGATTTTAACGGAGTAAACAAAGCATACGCTATTCAAGCAGGACGCGAGTTAAGAGTTTTTGTAGAAAGTGAAAAGGTTTCCGATGATCATGCTTCCCGTTTGTCTTTTGAAATTTCCCAAAAAATACAAACCGACATGACCTATCCAGGACAGGTTAAGGTGACCGTCATTCGCGAGACTCGTGCGGTCAATGTGGCTAGATAAGTTTAAAGAGTGATCAAAAATCCATAAACCAAGCCGGCCAAAGCACCGCCTGTAAAAGGACCTAAAATAGGAACCCAACTGTAACTCCAATCGGCATCTTTGTTTTTACGTGGTAAAAACTGATAGACCAAACGCGGTCCAAAATCACGGGCAGGATTGATAGCGTAACCCGTAGTCCCTCCTAGTGCCATTCCTATTAGCCAAACCAAAATACCTATGGGTAGTGCATCCAGAGATCCCAATCCAAAGTTTTGAATTTCAGAACCACTAATTTCAATATTGGGTCCAACAATAAATAAGGCACCAAACACCAACATAAAGGTACCGATACCTTCGCTAAAAAAGTTGTTTTTTAAGTTGCGAACCGCTGGACCTGTACAAAAAGTACTTCGGACCGTAGCTTCATCCTCAGTCAGCCGATAGTGATCGATATAAGTGAGGTAAGCCAACCAACTTCCCAACATAGCGCCTAAAAGTTGAGCACCAAAATAACCAGGCACCAGCGACCAAGAGAATTTACCTGCTACTGCCAAACCCAAAGTAACGGCCGGATTGAGGTGGGCACCACTGGATTGAGAAGTAATATAGACACTTACAAAAACAGCAAACCCCCAAGCTGCAGTAATCAATACCCAAGGGGTTTGTTTTTCTGCGATGGTATTTTTTAGATTGACATTGGCGACCACCCCGGCTCCAAATAAAAGCAGCGTTGTCGTTCCAATAAACTCAGCTAAATACGGATTCAGTATCATAATTGATAATTTTTAATTGTAGAATTTAATGATTTTAATTCACTATCGATCCAAGCCTGATCTTGATTTAAAATTCCAGCCATGATTCTAGCTACTTCTGGGGCAATTTTTTCAGTTTCATAGGCATCCAAAAACAAGCATCGAGTTCTGCGGGCGAGAACATCCTCTAAGCAACTTGCCATTTCCTCTTGTACTGCCCAATGAATTTGATTTTTAGTAATAAACAATTTCTTAGAAAGAGATTGATTCCCGCCGGGATCGAGCGCTTTGATTTTTGAAGCCTCTTTCCCGTAACAATGGAGCGGGTCACTCCAATCAGAATTGGCATCAAAGCCAAAAACAGGAAGTGTCTCTGTATTGCACTTGCGTTCTGAAAAACCACCGACCACCTGAACGGTATTGATGGCATCTTCAGCAATTTTACGGTAGGTAGTCCATTTTCCTCCAAGGACGCTAACCAAACCACTTGTACTGACTGTGATTTTATGGTGCCTAGAGACTTCTTTGGTACTTTCTTTTTTACCTTCTGAAGCAGCTAAGGGTCGAAGCCCAGCAAACACACTCTTCACATCCGATCTTTTCGGTTTTTTTGTCATATAGGCACCTGCATTCTCCAAAATAAACTGAATTTCTTCTTCTAACGCGATGGGTTCATCAAGTGTTTCGTCTATAGGTGTATCCGTAGTCCCTACCACAACGTAGTCGTTCCAAGGAACAGCAAAAAGAACCCTACCATCGGTTGTATGGGGAACCATTATGGCATGGGGACCGTTTAAAAACTCTTTTTCCAATACGATATGAACTCCTTGTGAGGGTCGAATCATCGGTTTTGCTCCTGGCTGATCTAAAGCAATGAGGCGGTCTGAAAAAACTCCTGTAGCGTTGATCACCACTTTAGCTTTTATCTGAATTTTTTCTCCACTGATCTTATCTTTAACTTCTAATCCATTGATCAGCCCTTCTTCTTTTTGAAATCCGACAACTTCCGTGTAGTTCATCAGTGTAGCTCCTTCTTGCGCTGCAGTTAGGGCTAAACTCACAGCCATTCGGGCATCGTCAAACTGCCCATCGCTATAAATCACTCCGCCGCGTAAACCCTCCTTGTTGACATTAGGTATAAGTGAAAGGGTCTCTTCTTTGTTTAAAAGGGTAGAAGGCCCCAATCCCAGTTTGCCGGCCATCATATCGTAAACTTTTAAACCCAATCCATAAAATGGACTGCTCCACCAGTCGTAGGAAGGAATGACAAAGCTTAAATCGCGAACCAGGTGAGGAGCATTCTTTCGTAAAATCCCACGCTCCCGTAAGGCTTCGATGACCAAGGAAATATCTCCATTTTGTAAATAACGCACTCCTCCGTGAACCAGTTTCGTACTTCTTGACGAGGTTCCTTTTGCATAGTCGTCTTTCTCAAAAAGAACGGTTTTAAACCCACGATTTGCAGCATCTACTGCAATCCCCAGCCCTGAAGCACCACCGCCTACAATAGCGATATCCCATTCTTGAATTTGATGGATTTGCTCGAGGTTTTTAGATCTATTCATGGACTTTTGAATTGCTTGTTTTTGAAATCCGTTCATTCCATTTGGAAACTATTTTTTGAGTTTCTTCGTTTTCTAGGGGAGAAAATTGTTTATCAATTTTCCAGATATCGGAAAGACTCTCTATCGAAGGCCAATACCCACTTGCCAGTCCTGCAAAAAAGGCAGCTCCCAGGGCTGTGGTTTCTGTGGTTTCAGGACGAATAACCTCAACGCCCAGTAGGTTGGATTGAATTTGCATCAATAGGTTGTTGGTACTTCCACCTCCATCTACTTTTAAACTTTTAAACGTAATGTCCGCATCTTTCTGCATGGCGGTGATAATTTCTTTGGTGCGCATAGCTATCGCTTCCAGCGTGGCTCTGGCAATGTGACCTTTTTGCGTACCCCGAGTGATTCCTATGATGGAGCCCGTCGCATGGGGGTCCCAATGCGGTGCACCTAAACCGGCTAATGCTGGAATAAAAGTAACTCCACCATTATTTTCTACAGTCTCTGCCAAGGCTTCAATCTCTGGAGCTGAAGAAATAATTCCTAGTTGATCTCGTAGCCACTGGACGGCAGCTCCCGCAACAAAAACACTCCCCTCTAGGGCGTAATGTACTTCTCCATTGAGCTGATAACCGATGGTGGTCAACATTTTATTTTTGGATTGAACGGGAGTTGTTCCTGTATTCATGATACAAAAACAGCCAGTTCCATAGGTGTTTTTTACGTCACCTGTATCAATACACATTTGACCAAATAACGCAGCCTGTTGATCTCCTGCAATCCCACTAATAGGAACACTGCTATCGAAAAGCCCTTTGGCTGTACTACCCACTTTTTCTGAACAGGATACAACTTTTGGAAGCAATGCTTTTGGGATATCCAGCGCATCTAGTAATTCCTGATCCCAATCCAAGCTGTGTATATTGAAAAGTAAAGTACGGCTTGCGTTGGTGACATCGGTGACGTGTACTGCCCCTTGTGTCAGGTTCCAAATCAACCAACTGTCTACTGTTCCAAAGGCAAGTTCGCCTTTTTCGGCCTGTGTTCTAAGTTCATGATCTTGATCTAAAATCCACTTGATTTTAGTTCCAGAAAAATATGCATCTAGGAGCAAGCCTGTTTTTTCGTAAAACAAAGGTGCTTTTCCAGCTTTTTCCAAGGTTTCACAAATTGAAGCGGTCCTGCGATCTTGCCATACGATGGCATTATGGACAGGAATACCCGTCTTTCGATTCCAAAGGATAGTGGTCTCTCGTTGATTGGTGATTCCCATGGCATGGATTTGCGAAGCAGTAATCGATTGGTTTTGAAGTACTTCTCGAATGGCCAAAAGTTGAGTTTCCCAAATTTCAATAGCATCGTGTTCTACCCAACTTTCCTTAGGAAAATGTTGTGTGAATTCGTGTTGGGAAACCCCAACTGTGTTTCCTTTTCTGTCAAAAAGGATAGCTCTGGAGCTGGTGGTTCCCGCATCTATGGCGAGGATATAATCATTCATGTAACTATATTTTTATTCATTCGCGAAATGTATCATGTAATTAGATTTCCCTCTTCATCCCATTCTGCCAAATCGTTGCGTTTTGACTGATCGATAAACTTGACTTCCCAGTCTTTGTCATAGGACATTCCATGTGCCTCTAACACATCACCTGGAACTCCATCCCAAATATTCGGTTGATTTCCTTTATACCCTAAATCATTGATGCCCACTTCAGAAGAGAAATACCCTGTAATGACGAGGTTTCTCATCGTAGCGAAAAAGGCTTCTTCTTTGGTCTTTTCTCCGTTAGCAAAGGCTACTTGATCGAGTATGGATTTTTGTTCCGTTTCAGAACAGTTGACAAAGGCGTTACCGAATTTTTCAGTTGCCGTAGCATCCATCCATTGCAGTCCTTCTCGAAGGACTTCCTGATAGGAGGGAGCGTCTTTTACTATAAATTCAATAAACTCGGGGACCTCAGCTTTTTCAATCGTTCCTTCTGCTGTAGGTGGAACTATTAAATTTGCCATAACCCGAATGGTGTTCATTTCCTCTTTGGAAAAAAAGACTTGATTTAACAGCTCGAGATCGCGTTGCAATTCTTCAGGAGTTCGGCCGTATTTGTATTTCCAAACATTTTTATAAATCGCTTCCTTTTCTTTCGGTAAACAACCTTCTAGAACTAAACCGCTAGCTAAAGAGCCAATTACGATTGTCTTTATACTATCTCTTCTATTCATAACTAGATATTTTGCTTTTTTAATTCCTGAACGATATATTCTGAAGTTCTCCAAGAGAGTGCCAAGATGGTCCATGTAGGATTCTTATCCGCTTGTGATACAAAGGGACCTCCATCTACCACGAAAACATTTTTAGCATCGTGCAGTTGTTCAAATTCGTTTACTACAGAAGTTTTGGGATCGCTACCCATTCGTGTTGTTCCTACTTCATGAATAATTTCCCCAGGATTTTTCAGGCCGTAATTGGGCCCTTCATTATCCCAAAGCATATGTCCGCCTATGTTGTGAACAATTTTCTCAAAGGTTTCATTCATGTGTTTGGCTTGTTTTCGTTCATAGTCAGACCATTTGTAGTTAAATCGAAGTACTGGAATCCCGTATTTGTCTTTGGTGTCTGGGTCTATTTCACAATAGTTGTTGACGTTGGGAACTGATTCGCCACGCCCAGCAAAATATATAGTAGATCCGTAGTATTTTTTTACTTCTTCGCGAACGCGATCTCCATAACCTCCCACTTCCAGACCAAAGAATTTATTCAGACTGTTGTAATCAAAACCAAAACCATACATTGGGGCACCTAAACCACCGGCAATTTCAATGTGATAGCCTCTTGGGAAGTCCAATTTTTTGTTGTCTAACCACCAGGGGGAATACAGGTGCATATTTCCCAAACCATCCTCGTTATAGGTCTTGCGATTCATCAAGTCGGGAATGAATGCCATCCGATCTGCTCCTGTAGAATCATGCAGATATTTACCTACCATATTGGAGCTGTTGCCCAGTCCATTTTCGTGATAGGTGCTTTTTGAATTGAGTAAAATTCGAGCACTTTCACAGGCGGAAGCGGCCAACACCACTACTTTGGCATTGATGCGGTACTCTTTGTTGTCTTCTTTGTTGATGTAAATGATTCCATTGGGTTTTCCGTTTTTGTCCACAGCCACCTCTCTCACCATACTGTTTACATAAAGATCCAGTCTTCCCTGAGCATTTCTTTGAGCGGGAAAGACCAAACAAGAACTGGCTGAAAAATCGGCATAAACCCCACATGAGCGTCCACAATTTCCGCAATAGTAACACACCCCACGCTCGTTATTGATACGTTTGGTCACTATGGAAAGTCTAGAAGGCATCACTTTTACCCCTGCTTTTTCCGCTCCTTTTTTGTAATACAGTTCGTGCAGTCTTGGTTTCGCTGGAGGGAGAAAAAAGCCATCGGGTTCGTTGTAGATATTCTCCTTAGAACCGGACACACCGATGTACTTATCTACTTTATCGTAATAAGGTTTGAGGTCGTCATAACCAATTGGCCAATCGTCTCCCAATCCATCGATACTTTTTCGTTTGAAATCATTTGGACCAAACCGCAGGGAGATTCTTCCCCAGTGATTGGTTCGTCCCCCTAACATACGACTTCTCCACCAGCTGAACTTTGTGTCTTCTTTCATTTTATAGGGTTCACCGTCCAGGGACCAATCGCCATAGGAGGCGTGATAATCACCAAAGGCTCGGGTGGATCCGCGGCCTCTCCTAGGAGACTCATAGGGCCATTTTAAATGAAGTTGCTGATCTGGATTGGCAGGATCGAAAAAAGGACCCGCCTCCATCAAAGCTACCGTTAGCCCATTGTCTGTTAAAATTTTTGTCGCCATTCCTCCGCCGGCTCCAGATCCTACGATGACCACATCGTAGGTTTTGTCATTTTTTATGATCTCCATTTGGATTTGATTTAAAAAACTGAATTAGATTCAATGTTTTGATTGTTTTGATTTTTATACAAGGAATAGGAGAATCCTGAGTGTACGCTGTAGGCTCCAATTTCTCCTTTTTTATTCGTTGCGACGTACGCCACTTGAAAATCAGGTTTTCCTTTTTGTTTTTTTATAATTCGCTGGACCGCTTCTTCACAAGCTTGTTGTGGCGTCCGCCCCTGGCGCATCAGTTCCACGATTAGGAAACTTCCCACCGTTTTAATGACCTCTTCGCCCAGCCCTGTAGCTACGGCGCCTCCCACTTCGTTGTCGAGATACAAACCCGAACCAATGATTGGGGAGTCTCCTACGCGGCCTTGCATCTTATACGCCAGTCCACTGGTAGTACAAACCCCAGACAGGTTGCCTGACGCGTCACAACAAAGCATCCCGATAGTATCGTGATTTTCTACGTTGATTTCAGGTTGGTAATTTCCTTTTTCTTTCCATTTTTCCCAAGCTTTTTTGCTGGAATCGGTTAAAAGTTCTTCAGGCGTGTAGTCCTGCTCCAAAGCAAACTTACGGGCACCCACTCCTGCTAAAATGACATGTGGGGTTTGTTCCATTACGTCTTTGGCCAACGCCGCCACATGGGTGATGTTTTCGACTGCAAGGACTGCTCCACAGTCACCGAGGTGATTCATGACACAGGCATCTAGGGTGACGTTTCCATCCCGATCCGGAGCCCCGCCTTTTCCCACGGTAGTGTTTTGGATATTGGCCTCTTCAAAAGCAACTCCTGCAACAGCCGCATCTAAGGCGTTTGCTCCTTCTTCCAATGCCTTTCCTGCAATTGTATTGGCCTGAGCAACATTCCAAGTGCTGATTACATAGGGTGTGCTTTTTCCTATTACAGCTTGAGTTTCTGTTTTTGGTGCACATCCCAGAATATGGGGTGCAATCAAAAGACTTGTGACTCCTAAAGAACTTTGATCTAAAAAGGTTCTTCTCTTCATTTGTTGCTTGTTGTCATAATTGTTAAAAAATGAAGTTGACCACTTGAATAATCGTTCCGTTGCATGTTCGAAGTAAGACCTAGCTGTTTCATAAAGCTCTAAAATAGCTACTATTTTATTGTAATAAAAGGATGAAAGGAAATTGTTGCTTTTTTTATGGTTACTTTTAAATTTGTTTAATTTTTAAACTCCATTATGCTGGTTGAGGTTTGTGTTTCTTCGATTTTATCCATTCAGAATGCAGCTGCTGCAGGGGCAGATCGCATTGAGTTGTGTGCCGCACTAGAAGTGGGTGGGTTGACCCCTTCCTGGGGTTTGATTAAAGAAGCTGTAGCTCTCGAAGTACTCCCTATTCATTGTCTAATTCGTCCGCGACAAGGGCATTTTACCTATTCCAAATCTGAATGTAAGATTATTGAACAAGATATCGTAAGGGTAAAAAAAATGGGTTGCGCAGGTGTTGTTATAGGGGCTTTGACTTCGGATTTTACCTTGGATCTGGAAGTATTGAGAACATGGAAGAGGCTAGCCGGTGAGATGAAAATCACTTTTCATCGTGCGTTTGATGTTATCCCAAATCCCGAAGTGGCTTTAAGGCAACTCATCGATTTAGGATTTGACTGTGTACTGACCTCTGGGCAACAAGAAAAAGCCCTAGACGGAATAGAAAACTTAAAGCGTTGGAATGCCGAATTTGGATCCCAAATCAACATTATGCCTGGGAGCGGGGTAGGGGTATCCAATGTAGAACGATTCAAAGAAGCGGGCTTTACGTCTCTTCATCTGTCTGGGGGAAAAGATGGAACTCCTTTATCAATTCCTAAAGGAGTAAACGAAGAGCTCTCTTTTTTACACCAGTCGATACGGGAAAGTGATACTGAGACGTTGCGTTTGGTAGTACAAGGATTTAAATCTAGTTAAACAAAATCACGATGCCTCCAAGCGCTGTAAAAAGAAGAATGAGTTTTCGGTAGCTGTCATCATTGATTTTTTTGACTAAAAAGACCCCCACAAAAAGGCCTGCAACAACAAAGGGAACCAACTCCAAACTTTTGGGGAGAGAAGATGTATTTATCGTTTCCCAAGACCAAATATGAAAGGGTACTTTAAAGGAATTGATGATAAAAAACAACCAAGCCGCCGTTCCGATAAAGGCATTTTTAGGCAGACGCATGGCTAGAAAATAAATATTTGAAAAAGCGCCCGCCAAATTTCCTACCATGGTGGTAAACCCAGCGAGAACGCCCATTGTAGTTCCAAAGCTCCAATGAGTGGGAACGCTTTTGTCTTTTTTATTTTCCCAATAATACATCTGTCCCACACTGAACAAAATGATTCCTCCCATCCCGTATTTAAACAAATCATCAGAAATATAGGATCCTCCCACAACGCCAGCTAGAACGCCCAAAACCATCCAAGGCATAAGTTTGACAATATACTTCCATTGTACATGACGTTTGTAATAAGTTATTGCAAAGACATCTCCCACCATCAGAAGGGGCATCAATACTCCAGTAGAGGTTTTTGCACCATAAACTAATGCAAAAACTGTAACGATCAAAGCCGCAATCCCTTTGATTCCCGATTTGGAAACGCCCAAAAGAAAAGCACAAAAAGCTGCGATGGAGAATTTATAAAGTTCTAATTCAAACAAAAAGTAGTGATTTCTTAAAATCGAAGATACCACATATTTCGTCTTTTTATAAAAAATTTCGTTCAAACCACTTCACTTTCTCATCTTTGCAAAAAATAAGATTTGAAGTCCTCTTTTGGCAAAGCCATCCAGTTTATGTTGTTGAGTACACTTTCCTTCGCGTTTATGAATGCTTTGGTTAAATACCTCATCGACTATTCCACTTTTCAGTTGGTCTTTTTTCGATCTCTAGGTTCTTTGGGAATCACTTTTGCAGTCCTAAAAACTCAAAAAATTCCAGTTTGGGGGAATCAAAAAAGACTTTTGGTTTATCGGGGCCTGGTTGGGGTTACCTCCATGATATTGTTCTTTTGGGGGATTCATTACATCAGTATAGGAAGTGCGGTAACCTTGCGCTATGTCTCTCCAATTTTTGCAGGAATATTGGCGGTATTTTTTTTATCAGAAGTCATCAAAGCTATACAGTGGCTCTTTTTTCTGATGGCCTTCGCCGGAGTGTTTTTAATTAAAAGTTACGATCCTTCAGGATCTAGTTTTGGTGTTTTTCTTGTCTTATTAGCTGCTTTCTTTTCTGCCGTGGTCTATATTTTAATTTCCAAAATTGGAAAAGGGGATCATCCCGTGGTTGTGGTACATTATTTTATGTTGATCGCTACCCTTGTGGGAGGAGTTGGGAGTTTTTTTTCTTGGAAGACACCCAGTTATGAAGACCTTTTACTCTTGTCAAGCCTTGGATTATTTGGTTTTTTCGGACAGTTGTTTATGACGAAAGCCTTTCAAAATGCGGAAGCTCATATGGTGGCGCCCTTTAAGTATGTAGAGGTTTTATTTACGTTAGTTTTTGGTGTTTTTGTACTTCGAGAAACCTACGATTTTTACCACCTTTTGGGGACCTTTTTTGTCATTTTTGGTTTGGTGCTCAACGTATGGTACAAAATCAAGTATAAAAAAAGCCACCCGAAGGCGGCTTAAGTCTTATTTTGACCATTCCTCTATGGCCTTGGTGTTGAGCCGGACATAGTCTTGATTTCCAGCTTTTTCTGCCAATTCCAAAGAAGATTGGGCTGCTTTTATCGCTGCTTCTTTTTCATTCAAATCAGCGAGAATGAATGCTTGTTGACGAAACATCCAATATTTTCCGGGATCCATCTCAATGGCTTTACCAATCCACTTTTTAGCAGTTTGCAAGTCTCTTCCGCTTTCTCGATAATAAACTGCTGCTTGATAGAGGTCTCCCGCTTTGGGTGTTCCTTTCATTGTTTCTTTGATACTCGCCATGGTCTTATCATCTGTAGGTACTTCCAAGGGTAGTGTTACTCTTGTGTTTTCCCAACTAAGGTGAATGTTGGCTCCAGTATTCGTTAACTCATTGATGCTGATTGTAAATGATTCCTCAGGTTCCGCCAGACTTTGGGTAGGAACCTCGATAACCGCAGCAACAGATTTGGATTGCCACTCTTGGGGTGTTCCCCAATTTTCTGTTTCCGTGTAAAAAAAGACTTCCCATAAGCTTTTCCCTGGACGGGTGAACAAGGCATATGTGCCCGCAGCTAAAGCTTGGCCGCCTACCGTTACTGGATCACTAAAACTGATGGTGGTGTTTTTGTTTGCCCCTGTACGCCAAAGGCTACCGTAAGGGACTAAGTCTCCCATTATAGTCCTTCCACGCATTGCGGGTCGAGAATACTCAATTTTGACTTCCGTCAAACCTACCACTTGTTCCAATGTGTTACTGGGACTGGGCTGGGGAGTTTGAATTTGCGCTACAGCAAGGCTGCTGCACAATAGAATAATAAGTTTTAAATGTTTCATTATTTGGGTTTTAAGTTAAAATCAAATATAATTTTTTCCATCGAAACACTACTGTAACTAGAGATTAATTCCTAATTGTTAAAAACTAGCGAGATATTTTTGTTTAATAAATAGTAAGTATAGTTAAACATTTTGTAAATTTGTTAAAAATGGCAGATTATGAAAATATATCGTTTAGAAACGATTCAAAACTTACCCATTTCCCAATCTGAGGCGTGGGATTTTCTGTCAGACCCAAAGAATTTAAAGCGTATTACTCCAGATTATATGGGGTTTAAAATTGTAAGCGGTGCTGCAGAACGAATGTTTGCAGGTCAAATCATTCAATACGTTGTAACCCCGCTCTTGAATGTTCCTACTACTTGGGTCACAGAAATCACTCATGTAGAGGAAGGGAATTATTTTGTCGATGAACAGCGATTTGGGCCCTATGATCTTTGGCATCACAAACATTTTATTAAACCCATTGAAAAGGGGGTGGAGATGATTGACATTGTAGATTACAAAATCCCTTTTGGAGTGTTGGGGAGGATTGCACATCCTTTTATCGTTGCTCCCAAGTTGAAAGAAATATTTGAATACCGTAAAAAAGCATTAATCGAACTATTTGGACCTTATCCTTTATGATGAAAGAAAAAAACATACTAATAATAGGGGGAAGCTCGGGTATCGGTTTGGCACTAGCAGAGTTCTTATCCGTATCAAACAAAGTAGTTGTAGCTAGCCGATCTGGTGATTCAGTTGCTAATCTAGATGTACAACACATCCCATTTGACGCCACTACAGATCAGTTGGACGTTACATTATTACCCGATACGTTGCACGGTTTTGTGTATTGTCCGGGGAGTATCAATCTCAGACCTTTCAAAGGACTTTCACCGGAAGCTTTCGAAAAAGATTTTCAAATCAACGTTATGGGTGCCATCAATTCTTTAAAAGCTGTTTTGGCACCGCTCAGCAATAGTGGTTCTGCTTCCGTGGTGTTTTTTAGTACGGTAGCTGTACAGACGGGAATGCCTTTTCACAGTTCGGTAGCCTCCTCTAAGGGCGCTATAGAGGGTCTTACCCGTTCTTTGGCTGCAGAATTTGCTCCTAAAATACGAGTTAATGCCATTGCTCCTTCTTTAGTAAATACCCCTTTGGCGTCTAAGTTTTTAAACAACGAAACTAAAATGGAAAAGGCAAATGAGCGCCATCCGTTGGGACGTGTAGGAAGTGCCAAAGAAATTGCACAAGCCACAGCTTTTCTTTTGGGTGAAGAAAGCAGTTGGATGACCGGACGTGTTTTACAACTCGACGGTGGAATTGGAAATTTAAAGACGTAAACGATTTGGAGAAATACACCTTGTTTTGGTTCCGAAGAGACTTGCGTATTGAAGACAACCACGGGTTGTTTCAGGCTTTACAAGGAAAAAATAAGGTACTCCCCATTTTTATATTCGATCCTGTCATCTTGGATCGATTGCCGAAAAAAGATGCACGTGTAGAATTTATTTTATTAGCCTTGGGTGCCATAGGTGTTGCTATGAAGAGGAACCGATGTAATGTTGGAATATATCATGGTACCCCCAAGGCTATTTTTCAAAAGCTCATAGAAAAGGGGACTATCGAGAAAGTAGTTTGCAACGAAGATTACGAACCATATGCTTCGGAAAGAGATGCAACAATAAAAAAATTCCTAGCAGAAAATGGTGTAGGCTTTGAATCCTATAAAGATCAAGTCATTTTTGGAAAAGACGAAGTCACCAAAGACGACGGAACTCCCTATAAAGTATATACTCCTTACTCCAGAAAATGGCTTTCCCACTTTGAGGAAAATCCCATCGCACAATATCCCTCTGAAGACTTAGTAAACAACTTTTCACAGGAAACACTTCCCTCTTCTACGTTGGAAGATTTAGGTTTTTCAAAAAGTGCTGTGGCACAACCTAAAACGGTTTTTAACGAAAAGATCATCGATGAGTATGAGGAAACTCGAAACTTTCCAGCATTAGATCGAACTTCTAGATTGGGCGCGGCGCTGAGGTTTGGGACGGTAAGTGTGAGAAAAGCGGTGAAAAAAGCCGCTTTACGGTCAAATACGACCTTTTTAAAAGAATTGATCTGGAGAGAGTTTTTTATGCAAATTTTATGGCATTTTCCACATACTCCCACCAAGAGTTTCAAACCCCAGTACGATCAAATTCAATGGCGTAATGACAAGAAAGAATTTGCTAAATGGTGTGCAGGGGAGACGGGCTATCCTTTTGTAGATGCTGGAATGCGAGAGCTCAACCAAACCGGTTTCATGCACAACCGTGTTCGGATGTTAGTGGGTAGTTTTTTATGTAAACATCTTCTCATTGATTGGCGTTGGGGAGAAGCTTATTTCGCTGAAAAATTGTTTGATTACGAACAATCCAGTAATGTGGGAAATTGGCAATGGGTAGCCGGTTGTGGGGTGGATGCAGCACCTTATTTTCGGATTTTCAACCCGACGGAACAAATTAAAAAATTTGATAAGGAGCTCGATTACATCAAAAAATGGGTTCCCAATTTTCAGGAACTCGATTATCCCCAGCCTATGGTAGATCACAAAATGGCTAGAGAACGCTGTTTGATCACATATAAAATGGCTCTGAACAAGGTATGAGAGGTGTTTTAAAGCAGCATTTACCCGAAAAAATATGCGTTCAATGTGAGAGACCGTTTCATTGGAGAAAAAAATGGGAACGCGATTGGGAACAAGTAAAATATTGTAGTAGAAAATGCAGAACGGAAAAAGGAACGCTTTAATTTGGTTACGCAACGATTTGCGGTTATTGGATCATTACGCATTTCATCACGCAGCAAAAGAGTGTGAGGGGGTAGTGGCCTATTACTCTTTAGATCCCAATCACTTTACTGAGACTCCTTGGGGTTTTAATAAAACAGGTCCGTTTCGATCCCAATTTTTAATCGAAACCCTTCACCAGTTATCCTCAGACTTGGCCAAAAAAAACATAAGCCTTATTGTAGAGACTCAAGCCCCTGAAAAGGGAATTTCACATTGGGCTGAGCAACTTCACATTACTAACCTATACTATCAAGAAGAGTGGACTAGAGAAGAGGAGGTGACAGCGCAAGCTGTACGCAACGAATTGCCACCAACACTCAAAATTCACAACTATTGCGATCAGTTTTTATTTCACCCAGACGATCTTCCGATGGAGATAGAAAACCTTCCCGAAATGTTTACTGTTTTTCGGAAAGCTTGTGAAAAACAGAGTAAGGTGCGTCCCTGCTTTCCTGAAATTTCTACTTTTCCCAAAAAAAATTGTTTGCCTCAAGAGTTCAAAATTCCTGCAATTACAGACTTGGGATTTTCGCCCATAGCACAACCTCCTCATACAGCATTTCCTTTCAAAGGAGGCAGCCGTGAGGGACAGCAACGCATGGAGTATTATTTTTGGGAAACCGAAAAACTCTCTTTCTACAAGCAAACCCGCAATGGATTATTGGGTTTAGATTACAGCTCAAAGTTTTCGGCGTGGTTATCCAATGGATCCCTCTCCGCCCGACAAATCTATTGGGAGATCAAAGAATATGAAGCACAAATACAAAAAAATCAATCGACCTACTGGCTCATTTTCGAATTGATTTGGAGAGATTATTTTAAATTTATTTCACTTAAACACCAAGACCGTATTTTTCAATTGGGAGGTATTCTACAAAAAGACTATCACTGGAAAAATAACCCCAAAACCATACAAGCTTGGATCAATGGGGAAACCCGAGAGCCTTTTGTGAATGCCAATATGATTGAATTGCAAAAAACCGGCTGGATGAGCAACCGCGGAAGACAAAATGTAGCTTCTTATTTTGCTAAAGATCTTCTATTGGATTGGCGCATAGGCGCCGCTTATTTTGAGTCTCAACTTATGGATTACGACGTACACAGTAATTATGGGAATTGGATGTATGTTGCCGGAGTAGGAAACGATCCCCGCGATCGAAAATTCAATGTTCGAATGCAAGCGGAACGGTATGACGAAAGCGGTAAATTTCAACGTCTGTGGAACCAGCAAACTCTTTTTGAATGAAAATACGACTACTTCTTGGAGATCAACTAAACTCGAAGCATCCCTGGTTTGATCTCGTTGATCCGGAGGTGCTCTACGTTCAAATGGAACTGCGTCAAGAGACCGACTACGCCCCACACCACATTCAAAAATTGATTGGTTTTTTTGGAGCAATGCGGAACTTTCACCGCGAGTTAGAGCAAAAAGGACATTGTGTACTTTACAAGACACTTGATGCTCTAGAAAATCAACACGATTTGGTTCAAAATCTTCAGGAGATTATTGAAAAATACCAAGCCGCATCTTTTGCCTATCAAACCCCAGATGAGTATCGATTGGCAGAGCAACTAAAAGCGTTTTGCAATGAACTTACGATTCCCTCAGAGGAGGTGGATACGCATCATTTTATGGCATCTCGTGAGGAACTGACCGCCTATTTCACGGGAAAAAAGCAGTACGTCCTTGAGTTTTTCTACCGCAACATGCGGAAGAAGTTTGACTTATTGATGCTAGGAGCCCAACCAGAAGGGGGGCAGTGGAATTTTGACAAAAACAACCGTAAAAAATGGAAGGGGACTCCTGAAATTCCTCTTGTTTACACCCCAGCAAAGCAGGAGTTGGAAGCTCTTTATCAACTTTTTCAAGAGCAAGGGGTAAAAAGTATTGGACATTTTGATCCAGACACGTTTAGTTATCCCCTAAACCGTGGGGCCTGTTTAAACCAATTAGACTACTTCTGCGAACACCTTTTGGTGCATTTTGGAGACTATCAAGACGCTATGCATACCGAAGAGTTGAACCTTTTTCATTCCCGACTTTCTTTTGGAATGAATACCAAAATGATTTCACCTTTAGAAGTAGTAGATCGAGTTATTTCGTACTACCGCGAACATACGGAGGATGTAGAAATTTCTCAAGTCGAGGGTTTTGTCCGGCAAATTGTGGGCTGGCGGGAGTACATGCGCGGGATTTATTGGACCCAGATGCCTCACTACAAGCAAAAGAATGCATTAGAAAATAGAAATCCATTGCCTGAATTTTACTGGAGCGCAAAGACCAAAATGAATTGTTTACATCACAGTGTAAAAAACTCGCTGGAGCACTCCTATGCGCACCACATTCAAAGACTGATGATTTTAGGAAACTTTGCCCTTTTGGCTCAAGTGGATCCCGATCAGGTGGACGAATGGTTTCTAGGAATTTATGCCGATGCTGTGGAATGGGTACAGCTTCCCAACACACGGGGTATGAGTCAGTGGGCTGACGGAGGGATTGTAGCGACAAAACCCTATGTGTCTGCGGCGTCTTATATTAACAAAATGGGGAATTACTGCGAAGGCTGTACCTACGATAAAAAGAAACGCCTAGGGGAGGACGCGTGTCCTTTCAATAGTTTGTACTGGAATTTTTTAGACGATAAAAAAGAGTATTTTGCAAAAAATAATCGGATGGCAATGATGTTGCGTTTATTAGAAAAAATTCCAGCAACGGAACTAGCAGAAATCAAAGCCCGAGCTTCTAAAATCTTAAAAGAACCCGATGCCTTTTAGTCGACCCCCTCTTGCTGTAGTTTGGCTGAAGCGCGACCTTCGCTTGGAAGATCACGAAGCCCTGACCGCAGCTTTAAATGAGTGCAAATCTGTTTTATTGCTTTACGTGGTAGAAGATCGTTTACTAGCTGAGGATCATTTTAGCTCTCGTCACCTGGATTTTATCAAGGAATCAATTGCGGATATGAATCGTCGCTTGGTTCCTTTCAATACAGAAGTGTTATGCGTACAAGGCGAGGTCATTCCTACCTTGGAAAATCTTCAAGAACACTTTCAAATTCAAGCGGTCTATTCCCATTACGAGACAGGAATAGGGCTTACCTATCAAAGAGATTTGCAGCTAAAAAAATGGACTACTATAAACAATATCAAGTGGCAAGAGTATCGTCAACAAGGAGTATTTAGAGGACTAAAGGACAGAAAAAACTGGACAAAAGAGTGGGAAGCATTTATGCAAAAAACTTTAAAACCCTTCCCCAAGAAGGAGCGGAAGTTTGTTACGTCCCATGAGCTAAAAAAAATAAAAACTGTGTTCAAACTAGTAAATCTAAAGACGACTCCCAACTCAAAAATCCAACCGGGAGGGACTACATATGCTTACCGTTATTTGGATTCTTTTTTTGAGAAACGACATCACAATTATCAAAAACACATTTCAAAACCTGACTTAGCCCGCAAGAGTTGTAGCAGGCTTTCTCCCTACATTGCCTACGGGAACCTTTCGATGCGACAAGTACTCCAGCGAACGGAGCAAGAAAAAGCACGAGGTAAAAAAGGTTTTGGGATTAAGGCATTTGAGTCGCGCTTGCGCTGGCAGTCCCATTTTATTCAAAAATTTGAAATGGAATGCAGTATGGAATACCATAGTGTCAATAAGGGTTACCACCGCTTGTTAAAGGCTGTGAATACTGCTTATATTGATGCTTGGGAAAAAGGAAAAACAGGAGTTCCTATGGTCGATGCAGCGATGCGCTGTTTGGTCGAAACAGGATATCTGAATTTTAGAATGCGGGCTTTGGTCGTCTCATTTTTTGTACATCAATTGTGGCAACCTTGGCAGGCTTGTTCTGCATTTTTAGCGCGTCAGTTTCTCGATTTTGAACCAGGGATACATTTTCCACAATTGCAAATGCAAGCAGGAGAAACGGGAATCAATACATTGCGAATATACAATCCCGTGAAAAATGGTCAAGAACACGATCCCTATGGTAATTTTACCAAACAATGGATTCCTGAGTTAAAACTTCTTCCTGATGAATTGGTTCACACGCCCTGGGAAATCACTCCTTTTGAAGAAGAAATTTATCAATTTGAAAAAGGGAAAAGTTATCCCAAGCCAATTGTAGATTTAGAAAAAACACGGAAATTTGCCTCAGAAACCCTTTGGAAAATGCAAAAAGACCCCGAGGTATATCGGGAAAGCAAGCGCATTTTGAAAAGACATACCTTAGACAACAGAAGAATGCAGTAAATGAAAAAAAAGAAACTAGAACTTTCTGAGGAACAAATAGACCGAGTGATTGAAATGGCGTGGGAAGATCGTACTCCATTTGATGCTATTGTGCTCCAATTTGGACTTAAGGAACAAGACGTTATCCAACTGATGCGTCGGGAAATGAAACCTTCGAGTTTTAAAATGTGGCGTGCGCGTGTGCAGGGAAGAAGTACCAAACACAGCAAAAGTAGCTCCGAAGACCTCAAGCGTTTTCGTTGTTCTCGGCAACGCACCATCAGCAACAACAAAGTATCTAAAAGATGATTTTTTTGTATCTTAAAGCAAAAAGTCATGTCCCAAAACAAAACACAACCGACTTCTGTACCTGTTAAACTTTTTCTAAACGGCATACAGGAAGAAGAAAAAAGAGCCGACAGTTGGAAACTTTATGAGCTTATGGAACGTCTCACAAATGCGAAAGGACGCATGTGGGGGACCTCAATAGTAGGCTTTGGAGAGTATCATTACAAATACAAAACAGGTCGTGAAGGCGATTGGTTTATTTGTGGTTTTTCTCCACGAAAAAATGCCCTGACCTTATACCTGATGTGTGACCTTTCCCAACTTTCTTTTGAAGGATTAGGGAAATACAAAAACGGGAAAGGCTGTTTGTACATTAAAAAGCTTCGCGATATTGATTTTCAGGTGCTAGAACGAATCGTAAAGAGTAGTATAGACAGCTTGCAAAGTCACATTCAGTAGCGCACTTCGACGTTCATACCTACACTGGCTGATCCCACTTTGGCCCAAGTACCTTGACTCACCTCTCTCGCGATGAGGGGCGATCCAAAAAATCCTCCTGAAAAGAAGAGTTTTCCAGGCCCTAAGTCTTCGATCCATTCAATGGCTACAAAAAAGTCTTGATCAATCACTATTTCATAAGGAGTCAAATCTTTACTTACGATACCCGATTGAATGTCGGTTTCTACAATGATGTTTTCATTCAACAAAGTTTCATTGGGTAGTCCGTCTTTGAGATCGTAAAAATTTAATCGAAAACGAATGGGACCGTAGTCGTTTTCAACTAGAGAAACATTAAATTTCTTAAGAATCATTGGATTTTTTCTCCCTCGAACAAGAAACCCCATTTCATTACCCAATTTATTGGTGGTGAAAGCGGCGTAAATCAGTTGTGAGGTGGTCTTGTTGCCTAGAATTTTAGTTTGGTATTTGTTTCTTTTGGTCGTCAAAACCACCTCATCCAATGCAGTTGCTTTTTCTTTTAATGGGATGGTTAGGATTTTTTGATCTCGGTATTCTTGAAGCGTAAAGTCTTGAGGTTCAAATCCAATCATTGAGAAACGCAACGTAGCTTCCGCATAGCCGTTTTCATGTACTTCTAATTCAAAATAACCTGCTTCATCGGTAACGGTACCGATATTTTTATTCACAAGACCAATGTTGACATAGGGAAGCGGTTCTTCTGTGTCTGCGTCAATGACCTGACCGACTAGGTCCAATTGGCAAATGCCGAATTGGATATTAAAACAAAGAAGTAGTAGGTAGGGGGAATAGGGTTTCATGGGGCACTAATTTTAGGTGGGTACGCGTTCAATTTTTGCACCGAGCTGCTTTAAACGCGTATCGATATTCTCATAGCCTCTATCGATTTGTTCGATGTTGTGAATGGTACTTTGCCCTTTCGCAGACAATGCAGCAATGAGGAGCGAAACCCCTGCTCGAATGTCTGGAGAGGTTAACGTAGCTGCTTTTAATTGGGATTTAAAATCGTGACCAATAACCGTAGCTCGGTGAGGATCGCAGAGTATGATTTTAGCTCCCATGTCTATCAATTTATCCACAAAAAACAAACGGCTTTCAAACATTTTTTGGTGAATTAGCACACTGCCTCGGGCTTGGGTTGCTACGACCAAAACGATACTTAGTAAATCTGGCGTAAATCCCGGCCAAGGAGCATCTGAGATGGTTAGAATAGAACCGTCAATAAAATTTTGAATTTCATAGCCTTCCTGATGAGCTGGAACAAAAAGATCGTCTCCTCTCTTTTCGAGAGTAATTCCCAGTTTGCGAAATACATTTGGAAGCTGTCCCAGATATTCCCAACGTACATTTTTGATGGTAATTTCACTTTGGGTCATGGCGGCAAGTCCTACCCAACTTCCAATTTCGATCATGTCGGGCAAAACAGTATGGTCAGTGCCTTTTAATGATTCTACCCCTTCTATGGTTAGTAGATTTGAACCGATACCACTTATTTTTGCTCCCATGCGATTCAGCATTCCACACAATTGTTGGAGATAAGGTTCACAGGCGGCATTGTAAATGGTGGTTTTGCCTTTTGCCAAAACGGCAGCCATCACGATATTTGCTGTTCCGGTAACAGAGGCTTCATCCAATAGCATATCAGTACCTTTTAGATTTTTGGCTTCTACGCTATAAAAATAATCCTCTCGATTGTAGTTAAAGGATGCCCCCAGCTTGATCAGCCCTTCAAAATGAGTGTCCAGTCTTCTTCTCCCGATTTTATCTCCACCGGGACGAGGAATGCTTCCCTTTCCAAAGCGAGCTAGCATAGGGCCTACCAGCATGATGGAGCCGCGGAGTCCCTTGCCGTCTGTTTTAAATTGATCTGAACTCAGGTAGTCCAGATTCACACGGTCCGCACAAAATTGATAGGAACCGGAGCTTACTTGTTCTACTTTAACACCGAGATTTTTAAGCAGCTGAATAAGCTTATTGACATCCACAATGTCAGGGATGTTGTGAATGGTAACCGTTTCTGGAGTAAGTAAAACAGCACAGAGTATTTGCAGTGCTTCATTTTTTGCCCCTTGAGGCGTTATCGAGCCTTTGAGGGGATGCCCTCCTTCAATAACGAATGATTCCATAAATTTTTAGTACCGTTTACGGTTGCGTTTTCTTGGTTTGCTGTGGTTACTACTTGGGCCACTCCCGTTTTTATTTTTTATTTTGATCAAATCTGCCGATTCACTGAGGGGCAATTGAGCTGCGGCAACTTTTATTTTTCCTCCTGAAAGTTCTTCTAAATGAGCTAAAATTACAACATCTTCCACCGTGTCTTTATTCCAGCTCAAGAAATTTTTCTTCATGTGGTTGGCAATGGTAAACACGAGTACATCTTTCAATTCCCCTTCTTCCCATTCGATGGCAACATCGATCATACGCTTGATGTTATTCCCGTAAAATCGATATTTTGGAAAGTTTTGTGGGTAAGGGAGTTTCTCAGGTTTCATATCGAGGACTTCCTTTTGAGGCTTTTCAAAAGGGCTTTCTACATCGATGTCAAAGTTTGCCATGATAAAAAACTGATCCCAGAGTTTGTGATGAAAATCTGGAACATCACGTAAGTGCGGGTTCAGGTTTCCCATCACCCCGATAATGGCTTTGGCTTTTTTATTTCGTTCTTCAGTGTCGTTTTCCGCCTTGACCAATTCGATCATTTTGTGAATGTGTCTCCCGTATTCGGGGATAATCAGCTGCTTGCGCTTGGTGTTGTATTGCAAGGTTTCCATAAAGTGTTTTTGCTAGTGAGAAGGTGTCGTGTAAATATGTTGCAAGATAGTAAAATCAATTAATTCCCAAAGCCGTGCACCTACAATCACAGCGCGATAATTCCTTCCAATTTACTACTTTTCTTGTAAATCTCAATGACTTGTTCTGGGGAATGCATTTCAATTTTAATACTCAGACTGATAAAGGTATTTTTGGAAGATTTTTTTTCTGAAAAAATTGCTTTTTTCGCGTCAAAAAAAGATTTTAAATTTTCAAGATGTGGGGATTCCGATTTTACGATAAATTTAAAAAAGTATACCCCAGGCCAAGCTTGAGAAGCTTCTAGTTGCTCATAAAAACGTGAATAAAAATCCTCGGATTGGTCGTTGGATTGCATGAAGGCACTTACTTTTGTGTAAAGATACTGGTTTTATACTTGTTACAAATGCAAAACAACAAAAGAATAGTCGTCACTGGGAGCCCTGGAGGAGGCAAGACAAGCCTTATTGAAGGGTTAAAAAAAAACGGCTATACCACGTTTGAAGAGTATTCCCGAACTGTGATTCAAGCAGGTCAAAAAGCAGGTACAGCCAATCTTTTTACTACTTCCCCTATGCGCTTTAGTGAAGAGTTACTCAAGGGAAGAAAAGAGCAATTTGAACAGGCAAACCACTATCCGGCCCACAACAAGGTTGTCTTTTATGACCGAGGGATACACGACACCTATGCCTATTTACAAGCCATTGGAAAGGCAACTCCAGCTTGGGAAAAACACGTATATAAGTATCAGTACGATCTTGTCTTTCTAGTGACCCCCTGGCGTGATATTTATACAAAAGATGCGCAGCGACTGGAAACCTTTGAACAAGCTGAAATGTATTACCCTTTTATTAAGGAGGTTTACAGCAAACAGCACAAAATTATAGAAGTACCTCAACTGAATATTTTAGAGCGCATTTCCTTCATTGAATCCTATATCAAGTTCTATGGATAAGTTGCAACTTCTCGAGAAGCACTGGGGGCACTCCGAGTTTAGGCCTTTCCAGGAGCAGATCATCAATACGGTCTTAGAAGGAGAAGATGTCCTGGCGATCCTACCCACAGGTGGAGGAAAATCGTTGTGTTATCAGTTGCCCGCACTGCTTTTGAAAGCTACAGTTCTGGTGATTTCTCCACTGATTGCATTGATGGAAGATCAAGTCAAACAACTTGAAAAACAAGGGATCAAAGCCATGTATTTCGAGTCTCATCCCAAAAGTATCCCACTACAACAACAGATCGACAATTGTATTCACGGAAATTATCAATTGGTTTTTAGTGCCCCCGAGCGTTTTTTAAACCCCAGTTTTATGGAACACCTCACTCGTGCTAAAATTGGATTGATTGCCATAGACGAAGCGCATTGTATTTCAGAGTGGGGGCATGATTTTAGGCCTTCTTATCGGAAGTTGGATGCACTTCGAACGCACTTTCCTCAGGTTCCTCTTATTGCCCTGACTGCCTCCGCCACTCCAGCGGTCATTAAAGATATGCGGACACTTTTGCACTTAGAAAAAGCCAAGTGTTTTGTGGATTCTTTTGAACGTTTCAATATTGCCTACAAAATCTGGAATACTGAAGATAAATTTAACAGTCTTATTCAGTTGTTGAATTACCATAAAGGATCGAGTATAGTGTATTGCAACACGAGAAAACAAACCGAACATTTAGCAGAACTTATCAATCAGAGTGGACACAGTGCGGACTTTTTTCACGGAGGACTTTTGGCAGAAGAAAAAAAGCAAAAATTAGCATCCTGGCAAAAGGGTAGTATACCCCATATGATCGCTACTACTGCTTTTGGTATGGGGATCGATAAAGCTGATGTCCGATTGGTAATTCACACCCAACTCCCTCATAGTATTGAAAATTTCTATCAAGAAACTGGGCGTGCAGGAAGAGACAAAAAACCAGCTTCTACTTATCTATTAGTTCATTCTGGAGATGCTAGAACATTAAAAAGTCAATTTTTGGATCGCATTCCTTCAAAAAATGATATCCAAGAGACCTACAAGGACTTGTGTAATTTTTTGCAAATTGCTTATGGGGAGGGGAAAGACGAATTGTATTCTTTAGATCTCAATAGATTTTGTAAGCGGTACAAAAAAAGTTTGTCAATGACAGAGCATACCTTAAGGCTATTTGAGCAAGTAGGACTTTTCCATCTTACCGATTCTAGAGAAAAGCAGTTGCACGTTCGCGTTACCGCTTCGTCCAATGAAAGTACACACTATATATCAAAAGGAACAGCTTCAGGGCAACTGTTGGAATATTTAATACGTCAAAACCCTCATCTTCTTACAGAATCCTCTTTTTTGTCTCAAAAGAAATTGTGCAAGTCCTTACATTGTTCTCAGGAACGACTAAAGGAGGCGTTTGAAACTTTAAGACTGCAAGGAATTGTTGAGTTTTCACTGCATGAGTCAAATATTTATGTCACCCCTTTGACACCAAGAGAGGATCAGTATACCCTGCGTCCTGCGATAGAATGGGCTGAGAAAATCTACCGTATAAAAAAGAAAAAAATTCAATCGATAATTCGATTTGTAGAAGACCAGGATCAGTGCAAGCGCAATGGTATTCTAACTTATTTTGGAGAAAAGAAAAAAGATGTTTGTGGGCAGTGCTCTGCTCGATCGTGTAAGCATACTTTGGAAGTAGAAAATGATTTTGAAAACAAAATCCAGACCCTGTTAAAATCGGCACCACATTCCCTACAAGAGATTAAACAAAAGTTGTATTTTGAGCCTCAGGCGCTTCGTCCTTATTTAAGTCAATGGTTGGAGCTTGAATACATCAAAGAAAACGAATCGCAGCAATACTATTGGATTCATGAATAGCGAAAAAAGACTTCCTTCTCTAGTGTTTTTTGGAACTCCCGAATTTGCTCGGTACTGTTTAGAAACTCTTCTAGAAGCAGGTTTTCCAGTACAGGGTGTAGTCACTGCTCCAGACCGTAAAGCAGGACGTGGAAAGGAAGTCCGTGTTTCCGCGGTAAAATCCTTGGCAACAGCAAAGGGATTGGCCCTTTTGCAACCCACAAATCTGAAAGATCCTGAGTTTATCACTGAATTACAATCGTTGAAGGCAGACGTTCAGATTGTAGTTGCATTTCGAATGTTACCTAGAGTGGTTTGGGAACTTCCCAATCTGGGGACAATCAATTTGCACGCTTCTCTTTTGCCAAATTTCAGAGGCGCAGCTCCCATCAATTGGGTATTGATAGAGGGAGAACACAAAACCGGGGTAACGACCTTTTTGATCAATGAGCAAATTGATACTGGGGCAATTTTAAAGCAACGAGAAATTGAAATTGCTCCTACAGACGATGCAGGGACCTTACACGATAAATTACTTCGATTGGGAGCCCCCTTGATCGTGAAAACCTTGAAAGACATCTCCACAAATGGCTTGGCCCCAAAAGGACAGCAGTTTACTGGAATGGAAAAGGAGGCCCCGAAACTTACCTCAGAAAATACCGAATTAGATTGGACAGCCCCTTTGGAGCGTATTGCAAATCAAGTGCGTGGTTTGAGCCCTTATCCTGGAGCATGGTCGGTTTTTGAAAACAAGGGGAAACAGGAGCGCTTTAAAATTTTTAAGGCAAAAGTTTTTCGTGAAAAGCACAAGTATCCTCCGAAAAAAATAGTCATTCAAGAAGATCAACTTTTAATCACACATGCAGAGGGTTATCTCGTTTGTCTTGAAATTCAACTTCCCAATAAAAAAAGAATGCCTGCAAAAGCACTGTTAAATGGTTATCATTTTGCAGCAGATGCCTTTATTTTATAAAATAGCACACCTCCTTATCAACAAAAGTTCCAATTTATTAACAAAACAGTGGATTTCCCCAGGTTTTTTGAGGCTCGATGAAAAATCCATATAAATTTGTCAAATAACCTTTAATACAAAAATTATGAACAAAACAGAATTAATTGACGCAATGGCGGCTGATGCTGGCATTTCAAAAGCAGCAGCAAAAAAAGCACTAGAATCTCTTTTAGGGAGTGTTTCAGGCACACTTAAAAAAGGAGGACGTGTTTCTCTAGTAGGATTTGGATCTTGGTCTGTTTCTAAAAGAGCAGCTCGTGATGGAAGAAATCCTCAAACTGGAGCTACAATTAAAATTGCTGCAAAAAATGTAGTGAAGTTCAAAGCAGGTGCTGAATTATCTAGTTCAGTAAACTAAGCTTCTAAAAGCATTAATAGAAAAGCTCCCTTGTGGAGCTTTTTTTTATATTTAATGAAATGAATCCAGGAACACTACTTGTCGCTACCCCCTCCGTGATGGGAGATGGTAATTTCCATCGCGCTGTAGTGCTGCTCGTAAATCACGGCGATTCAGGCAGTATCGGTTTTATCCTCAATAAAAAAATAGAATATACTTTGGACGAAGTGTTGGAAGGTGTTTTGTCTAAACAGCCCTTGTATTTTGGAGGTCCCGTGGAACCCGATAACTTGTTTTACATCCATACGTTGGGAAGTCAAATTTCAAAAAGTATTCCCATCACAGATTCACTGTATTGGAATGGAGACTTTGAAGAAGTCGTCCAGCTGCTCAAAGCAGGGAAATTAAATGAGGAAAACATTCGTTTTTTTCTGGGTTATAGTGGTTGGAGTGAAGGACAATTGGAGGCAGAGCTTGAAGAAAAATCTTGGGAACCCTTTATTGAAAAGACACCTTTGGAATTGATTAAAATGCCCATAGAAAGGATGTGGCAAGAATGTATGATTGCCTTGGGAGGTACGTATTTACTCTGGTCTAATGCCCCAGATAACCCTCGTTTCAATTAGTCTAAACTAGCTGCAAAAGCAGTAAATAGGGGCGTAATTTTTTCCTGAGAATACTGCGTCTTTCGGTAATCGGATATAGTTTGGAATCCTTGTTCCAAAGAAAGTACAAATAACGCCTCGGATTGTTGAAGTGCAAACGGATTAAGATCTTCCTCAACTAAATCATAAGAAGTTTGTTCGCTTTCCAACCAATGATGAAATGCAGTACGCAAGGCAAAGTCTTGACATCCCCCTTCGAGCTTTGGAGTTCTCAATTGATTGTTTTGTACTAAATATAGTGTGCCTTTTAATGTCTCTACTAGATGTTTTCGTTCATTTAGAAAAACCATATCTTCCAGTCCATTTTCCTCAGCATAACGTGCGGCCATAATCCGTAGCCCCCTGTGAGTACTCGATAGGTTCGATAAATTTCCAGACGTAATATAAGCTTCTTTATAAAGATCAACGCTATAGGTTTGGGTTTGAAGCACGATTGGGTGTGCTTCTTTAGAGCTGATGATAAATTGAGTATTGCCTTTGGTGCTAAAAAAATGAAATTGAAAAAGAGCATTTTCGGTTGTTGGGTTTTGCTGGGCGTGAAGCTTTAGAAGTTCTTCTTTGAGCACCTCCATGTTGTAGTGCATTGGGATACCAAAGCGGTACCTTCTCAAGCTAGCGATAATACGGAAGTAGTGCGTTTCCCAAAAAAGGACTTGGCCCTGGTGGAGGCGTACAGTTTCGTAGAGGGAAAAGGTAGAAGTAAAGCTGTGAAGTGTATCTTGATCCGCTTGGTTTAACTCGGAAACAAGGGCTCCGTTACAATTGTACATAAATAGGAATTAACTCGAGCCTAAAATTTGTTTTAAACTAGAGATAAGATTGTCCCAAAGCATTTTAGCTTCTTCCATCTCGTCTTCCTCAGTAAAATCAGTAACGATAAGTGAGACGTCATTGGTAATATCGTCCACCTGGATTTTAAATTCAAAATAATAGGGGTTGCCTTCTTCTTCATCTTCCTCCCATTGAAAACGAGCACGCTCATTGTTCTTTTTTTGGATGAGCTTGGCATTTTCCTCAGAGTCGTCCCAGATAAAACTGAAATTTTCCCCCCTTGAGTTTACGTTGTCCGCAAACCATTCTCCAAGACCAGAAGGTGTTGATAAATACTGAAACAGCATCTGTTTGGAAGCATGGAAATCGTATTCTATAGAAAAACTTTTTTTGTCACTCATCTGTAAAAATTCAAAGTCCCAATATATTGAAAAATCAATAAGAAGTGTATTTATTTTAAATTATTTTCAAAGGGGTTGCTACTGGTGAATTATGTTTTTATATTTGCCCACCGAAATGGCGAGGTAGCTCAGCCGGTTAGAGCGTCGGATTCATAACCCGGAGGTCGGGAGTTCAAGTCTCCCTCTCGCTACAAAATCACACCTCTTTTAGAGGTGTTTTTTTTTGAGGGGGTCTCGTTCTTTAATATTTAACTTTAGGTCGAGGGAGCGTAAGTCGCCAATCGTTAAACCCCAAACTGCTTTAAATGGTGACTTAAATGATACTCTGTCATTTGAACCCACTCTTTCTTATTTAATTTTCCAAAGTAAAAATGAGGGGGGTAGTCATAGTCTTTTTCCAAAGCGTAAAAGGCTTTCAGTTTCGATTTAAGAAAAGAAATATCAGTTTTAAAATCCGAAGTTTTGGTACCATTCCCCGCTACTTGATCCATTTCGGTTGGAGCGGGAACTGTTTTTCTGGATTCTGCTAATTTGATTGCTTCTGCGGCACTGATGTTGGGCTTTTCATTGAGGGTTATCTCCCTGAGCACCAGACGATACAAATCGGTACAGTGACATACCATTTGCTGAACAGTCATTTTTCCGTATTTAGGTTTATGGCCTTCTGTGAGTTGATCAATACGATTTAAAAAATCATTCTTCATTTAATATTTTTTGGAAAATAAAACCGAGTAGGACCGTAAATACCGCCCCGATGAGGTTTAACCATAAAAAGCTCACTGCATCCTGATAAAAAAGAAAGATAATGAACGCTTCTGACAATACAGCTGCCCAAAAGATAGCCTTTCCTTTTATCTGTATGATAAAAATAGCAACTAAAAAGATCCCGAGTATTGTCCCATAAAATACCGACCCAATGATGTTGACCAACTGGATCAGGTTTTCAAAGAGATTTCCTACACTGGCAAAGAGAATCGCGATCAATCCCCAGCCTAATGTAAATCCTTTAGAGGCTTTTACATAATGCGCCTCTGATTTTTCACTTACATTTCTCTGATACAGATCTATTGTTGTCGTTGCGGCTAATGCATTGAGTTCAGAAGCCGTAGAGCTCATAGCAGCAGAAAAGATGACGGCAATCAGCAGTCCGATGAGTCCTGAGGGGAGATACCCTAAAATAAACGAGATAAAAACATAATCTTTATCGTTAGGTTCTTGCTCTGGTGCTGCTTTTGTGATCAGGACTTTAGCACGGGTACGCTGTGCCAATTCCTCTTTGCTCAGACGCTGAATGTCTTCGGAGGTGTTTTCCTGGAGTAGGGCTGCTTTCAGTCTTCTTTGGATGTCTAAATTTTCGATTTCCAAGGTTTTAAAAGCTTCAGCTTCTGAACTAGTTTTTACTGCAGCAACAGCTTTCGGATTGAAGTTTATAGGAGCTGGTTCAAACTGATAAAACACAAAAACCATTACTCCTACCAAGAGGATAAAAAACTGCATGGGTACTTTGAGCAACCCATTCATAATGAGTCCCATTTGACTTTCTTTCAGTGATTTTCCCGAAAGGTAGCGTTGTACTTGAGATTGATCCGTACCGAAATAAGAGAGGGCTAGAAATAAGCCTCCAGTCAAGCCACTCCAAAATGTATAGCGGCTGTTCAGGTCGATGCTAAAATCCAGTACTTCCAATTTCCCAGCTTTTCCTGCAATATGCAGTGCATCTGAAAAAGAAATCCCCTCTGGAAAACGGTAAAGTATAAATCCAAATGCGATAAACATTCCCAAGAAAATGACAAACATTTGTTGTTTTTGAGTGACATTTACCGCCTTGGTCCCTCCCACCAGGGTGTAAGTAATAACTAGAGTTCCTACAAAAAGTACCATCAATTTCAGGTTCCACCCCAGGACTACACTGAGGATAATGGCAGGAGCATAGATGGTGATTCCTGCAGCCAGTCCTCGTTGCACTAAAAACAAAATAGCGGTAAGTGTGCGCACCCTGAGATCAAAACGATTTTCTAAAAATTCGTAGGCAGTGTAGACTTTTAACCGATGATAAATCGGAATAAAAAACAAACAAATGATCAACATGGCAAAGGGCAAACCAAAATAGAATTGTACAAAGCCCATTCCGTCGTGGTAGGCCTGACCTGGAGTGGACAAAAAGGTAATGGCACTTGCCTGAGTGGCCATTACGGAGAGCCCAACGGTCCACCAGCGGGCTTCATTGCCTCCTTTGAGGTATTCTTGAATGTTCTTATGACTGTTGTTCCTCCAAATACCGTAAAGAACGATAAAGGCTAGGGTACTCGTGAGAACAATCCAATCCAGTAGTTCCATTAGCTAAAATTGATCATAAAAAGGTAAAAGCCTGCCCAATACAGCAGATTCATTCCAATTAAAACGTAATAGGTGTTTTTTTTCATTGACCGTAGGAAATCAGATTAGCAAACAAGCGATAGGCACCTGGAACTCCAGCGGGGAGTTCCCTAAAGAAACTTAACCCGGTAAAGATAAATTTCCCTTGGCCATAATCTGCCACAATCAGACTTCCCATTTTCTGACTTTCCCCTTTGTCATTCATAGAAAATAAGGGTTGATAGCGATCATCCCACCGATTGGCAAAATACAAACCGCGTTCTTGAACCCAACCTTGAAAGTCTGCAGTAGTAATTTTATTGGGCTCCGTCAGCAGGGGATGTTCTTTTTTAAGGAAACGCACTTCAGCATTTTCATCTGTAACCCGATCTCGAGAAAGTTGAAGTGGGTAAGGGGCTAGAAGGGAGGAGTCCAGTCCTCTACTGGTATTGTATTGCACTACAACGGTTCCCCCTTGCCGGACATAGTCCCATAAAATTTGATTTTTAAACCCAAGGTCTTTGTGTACGTTAAATGCTCGAATTCCAACAACCAAAGTCGGAAAGGGAACGAGCGTCTCGAGTCGAAGGTCTTTTACATCAAATTCGAATACTTCAATTCCAATATTCCGAAGACTTTCGGCAACTTTATCACCGGCTCCTTTGAGGTAGGCGATACTTTTTACTTTGGATTGAAGATCAATTTTGGATACAGTGGCTTTGTTGGGTCGCAACATGTATTGTTTTGAAATATGGGGGTAATCAATTTCCTCAAGTGTCATAGTGTAGCTTCGAGATCCTTCCTTTACTTCTGCAGAAAAAAGACCTGTACTGTTTCCTTTCGGTGGACGTACTTCAAATTCATATTCTTTCATCGCACCAGCTTGAGTAATGTCAACCTCTTGTTTTTCAGGAGTCACAGTCCAGTTTTTAGGAGTGCAAAGACCAACGGTTCCCTTAAAGTTGGCAACATGAGCCTGTACCTGGAGTCGTACCTTTTTAGGTGCTGCTTCCTGGAATAAGAGCACTTTTTCTCTCAGCTGGGTCGTGGCTCTGGGAAGGACTTGAAAGTTTTGAATGACCTCTCCCGCTACGCGATCGGTAGTGCGGTAGGTGAGGGGAACGGAAAGTGTTATGGGAGTAGTATTGATCAAAAGGGTAAACTGTACTGTGATGGGATTAGGTGTTTCCGCTAAGCCTTTTAGTGTTTCCTCCTCCACCGTGTAATTTCCCAAATCGCCTTCTTTCAATAGCCAGTAGGGTGTGGTACTTTGATCGGGAATTTTAAACGTTGTTTTTGTTTCCCAAACTTGATTTTGCAGAAGTGTTTGTTGCGGTTGCAGGGATAAAGCACCCTCTAAATTTTGAAGCGTAAGGGTAAGAGGACTCGGGTTAAGAGCTAGTAACGTGACAGGAAGTGACGTGTTGGCAACCCCTGTCTCCTGAGCGGTATCGAATTGCAATCGCAGTCCTAGACAGCTCTGAATTAATGTCTTCACTTCCTCCAGTTTTATTGCTTTCCAATGTTCATTTTCTAGGTTTGAAATGGCTTGATAGAGTGCCGTAAGTTCGGAAACGCTTTCGTAGGGCTTTTCCAAATCAAAATTTGCGATTAGTTGATCGACCTGCTGCTTGATTTTTGCTCCACCTTTCACGCGACTCCAACCGGTATCGATCCCATCAAAAGGATCAGAATTTGAGGGCATCGTTCCATTGATCAATTCTAAATATTCGGTTTGACTCCCCAGTCTTGGTGAACTTCCAAAACCTTGTGATTTGTGTTGACTTCTACTTTGGGCAGCAACTTCTTCATTGGTTCTTCCCAGGAGGAGGTCTGCGGGATTACTCTCCAAGGGGATCATATTGCTTTTGTCTGCTTTTTCAAATTGAGCACGGCCTCCGTAGGCCCACCAGGAGGTGTTGTAAAATTGGCGTTTGGGTTGCCACAAGCTCACCCGATCCAATTGCTCCGGAAAGGCTGTAGGTTCATTCGCTAAGTGAAACGCCTCTTCGCTTAGCATAGCAGAGCTGGTATGATGCCCGTGGGTACTTCCGGGTGTGCGATGGTTAAACCGATGAATGATCAGGTCTGGTTTGAAAGCGCGAATGCGATAGACGATTTGCGCTAAGAGTTCCTCTTTATCCCAAATGGAAAGCGTTTCATCGGGATGTTTGGAGTAGCCAAAATCGTTTGCGGTAGTGAAAAATTGTTGCCCTCCGTCTATTTTCCTTGCTTCTAGTAGTTCTTGGGTTCGGATCAAACCTAAGCCTTCTCGCAGTTCGGTTCCAATTAGATTTTGACCCCCGTCTCCACGGGTCATTGAGAGGTAGGCAGCACGTGCATTGTAATGGTTGGAAAACAAAGAAATCAAACGGGTATTTTCATCATCGGGATGGGCGGCGACATAGAGCACCGAAGAAAGGGTGTTGAGTTTTTTGAGTTGCTTGTAAATACGAGCACCATCTTGACTCAATACACCATTGAGTGACAGCAATGCCGTTAAAATGATAATTTTCTTCATTCTATTTAATTTAATCCCAAAGAATCTCGAAACTGTTCGTCTCCCAACTTGTTTAGTTTCCAATAGGGGAGTTTTACTGTTTTTTTGATTTGGGCTCGGGTAGTTTGATTGGGATTTTTTAAATCTTCTTCTGTCCAACCTAAAATGGTATGAGGGGCTTCTTTTGTAAAAGAGATTGAAAGTTTACGTTGTAGCTCCGCATAGGTTAAGGAGTAGGTGTGAAGTGTATCGTTTTGTTCCAAAACAGCTTCGGTCTGATACAATTGGAGCGGTTTGTGTTTCAGACGAATGAATTCGAAGGAAGGGAGCAACTCTAAGGTTCCTTGAGGCAGACGGTCGGGTTGAGTTCGGATCCAAACCCACAGTTCTTCTTCGGTTAGGGCATCTTTAAATTGGAGATTTTGATCGGCTTCACCTTCAAAATAGGAATGACTTTTCACCTCTAAACCTTCTCTTCTGTTGAGTTGTAAATAAGCTTGACCACACCATTCTTGTATTGAGGTAGTGGTTTTTACAAGGGGACGACTTTGTCCCAAACGGGAGAAAATACTCGTCATGATAGAGTAGGGATAAATACCCGTTAAAAAGTTTTTGGTACGGTTCAGTTTTAAAACCGTTTGAGTGGATTCCGATTTTTGATTGGCTTTTACTTGTTTATCTGGGAGAAAATCTTCAGTGACATAAATCAATACTGCGGTTCCTTCTCGGGGAGCTCCATAGCGAGATTGTTCTAAGGCATAACTGCTGATTTCAGCTGTCCCATCAAACCAATAACTTTTAAATTCAGAACTGAGAGGCAGGGAAGAGGACGTTGACGGGTTGAGTTTTGGATTTGTACAACTCAAGGAAATCGCAAGGAGGAAGAGGAAACTCTTTTTCATCTGTTAAAATTATTGCTTTTATAGGTCATGCATCTACTTTGCTTCGTATAGGAGTGGAACATCCAACTTGTCATTTTGCTGTTTGACTAGAGATAATAATGAAAGTTTAATAGGATCAAGATATTGGGATTTTACAAAATCGACTAATTTTTAACAGTAATTTCTTGTATTTTTTTTAGTACTTGAGGAATAGGGAGTCCGATAATATTGGAATAACTTCCCTCAATTCGCGTCACATGACGAACTCCAAAGGGATCTTGAATCCCATAGGCTCCTGCTTTGTCTAGTGGGGAGCCTGTTTGAACGTAGTGTTCGATTTCTGGTTCTGAAAGTATCCCAAAGGTGACTTTGGAAACTTCACAAAGGGTTTCAAAACTTCCTTTTTGTAAAAAGCCCACAGCGGTGATCACCTCATGAGTGCTGTTTGAGAGTGTTTTGAGCATGGCCTTGGCCTCCTGGGTATTTTCTGGTTTGCCTAAGGATTGGTTTTGATTCCACACCATGGTGTCTGCAGTGATGATCAATTGTTTTTCTTTAATTTTAGCTAAAAAAGGTTCCGCTTTTTGACGGACGATGTGTTCCGCAATTTGAATACCGTTGAGCCCCGCTGGGAAATCCTCGGCAACGGGAACTACTTCCACCCGAAAGGACAGTCCCATTTCTTTAAAAAAAGCCTGTCTTCTAGGCGACCCCGAGGCGAGTATCAGTTCCAAACTGTTCTTGTTCATTCTTTTAATCTTTTCCAGCTCCTACGTCCAACCGCCATTTTCCTTGAACCCGGAGTACTTGTTCGATAATCTCACGTACACAACCTTCCCCTCCTTTTTTATGGGAGACATAGTCCACCATGGCTTTTACATCGGAAACGGCATCTGCGGGGCAACAGCTGAGGCCTACTTTCTCCATGACAGGAATATCGGGAACATCATCTCCTACATAGAGGATTTCTTCTGGGATGAGGTCGTAATTGTACATCAGATCTTGATAGGCATCCAGTTTGTGGTGGGCACCCAAATAAATATCGTAAATCCCAAAGGCTTTAAAACGATCGCGGATGCCTTCGTTCGTCCCTCCAGAAATGATTACAATTTTATAGCCTTGAACCAAGGCGCATTTGATGGCATAACCGTCTTTGGTATCTACCGCTCGGTAGAGTTCTCCTTCGGTGGTAACTAGGACTTTTCCGTCTGTAAGGACGCCGTCCACATCAAAAATAAAGGTCTTGATTTGAGGTAAAATGGCTTTGTAATTGGTATTGGTCATTGTTTTTTTTGAATGGCTAAAGTTATTACTTTATAAATTTCTTGAAGTGAGCGTTCTTGAATTAGGTTCAGGTGTTTTTCAATTGTTTTATGATCGTGTCGAACCGCAGGACCCGTTTGTGCCGCTTTGGGACTCAGGTCTTCTAGTTTGTGCACCGTTTCTTGGATGAGGGGATTGAGGAGCTCAAAAGGCAAGTCATTTTGACTACAAATCGCCGCTGCCTCCGCAAAGAGATGATTGGTAAAGTTATTGACCAAGACGGCTGCCAAATGCAGTTGTTCTCGCTGTTTTGAGTTCATATGAAAAGCACGAGCTCCAAGGGCTTGGACGAGTTTTTCCAAAAGGGGAAGATCAGTCGATTGTTTACATTCCAAACCGATAGGAAGCTTTGAAAAGTCAATGTTCCGCCCTTCGCTAAAAGTTTGAAGAGGATAAAAAACCCCAGCGCGATTTTGGTTGAGTGCTTCTAGAGCAACCCCTCCCGCAGTATGTGCCACAAAGGCTTCCTCGGCGAGCGCCGCAGCAACCTTGGGAATGGCTTGATCTGTAACCGCCAAAAGATAAAGGTCAGCGGGGTGTAATTCGTTAACTTCATTTACAAGGGAGATGCCCTCAGGAGTTTTTTCCCTCTCAGCAGAGCGCACTACCCATTGAACCAATTCAATTTCTGACGCTGCTGTGCATACGCTGTAGAGTTGCTTGCCCAGTTTTCCACCTCCGATGAGTGTAATCTTCATAATGCTCCAAAAATACAAAAACCGTTGGGGTGGGGGAGATTAAATTTCTTTGTTGGTTTTAATATTCCGGAGAGGTTGCATGGCTTACAGTCTTTATAGAGTATTTATTTACAACAATATTTCTAGTCATAGTGAAATCTGCATTTTGCAATTAAAAGCTCTCCTTCTTTGTATTTATAAATGAGTCGATGCTCACTGTCAATTCGCCTTGACCAAAAACCAGCATATTTATGTTTTAAAGGTTCTGGTTTTTCGATTCCGCTGAATGGATTTCGAGCAATGTCTTTCAGTTTCTCATTGATTTTCTTTAGTTTTTTCTTATCTGTTTTTTGCCAGTACAAATAATCTTCCCAAGACTCATCAACAAATACATATTTCATTTTTACCTCAGAAAATTTTATTTATTAATCCCTGCTGCCATCATCATTTTGGCCTGTTTGGGTTCTTTTGTGGCCTATTATCTCACCAAAGATGGAATGGCCGGTGCCAATTTTTTCCTACTTTTTTTGAGTGTACTGGGTGCCATGTCCTATTTAACTGCGGTTTTGGGACAATTCTCTCCCAAAGCCACCTTTAAGGTGTTTGTTTTTGGTCTGGTTTTAGAGCTGGTTTTGTTGGGTATTAGTCTGCTTTTTTAAAATGTAAAATCTTATGCAAATTGGTGTACATGACCTATATTTGTAACTGAATGATGCTGATTTTTGATGAAAGACCAAATTGCTAAAATTTTCTTTTCCACCCGTCTGACTGCCGTACTTTTTATCCTCTATCCTACGGCGATGGCCTTTGGAACCTTTATTGAGAGTTGGTACAGTACGGATACCGCCAAAATTTGGATTTACAACGCCTGGTGGTTTGAATTGTTAATGGTCTTTATGGCCATCAATTTCATTGGCAATATTTTTAAATACCGCCTGCTGCGAAAAGAAAAATGGGCGGTCTTAGCGCTTCACCTCTCCTTTTTAATGATTTTGCTCGGGGCTTTTATCACCCGATATATCGGTTACGAAGGGGTGATGCCTATACGGGAAGGGATGACGGAGAATAAAATGCTATCCGAAAAAACCTACCTTACCGTTTATGTAGATGGAGAAATAGACGGACAGCCCCGAAGAAAAAAATTAGAAGACGACCTCTTACTTTCCGAACATGTCAACAATACGTTTTCTTGGGAGAATGATTTTAACAGCCAGGCATTTACCATTTCCTATGTAGATTTTTTGGAAAACGCTACGGAAGGATTGGTCTTGGACGAAACGGGAGAGCGCTACCTCAAAATTGTAGAAGCGGGCGATGGTAACCGTCACGATCACTACCTTAAAGAAGGGGACATCGCAAACATTCATAACATTTTATTTACCCTAAACCGACCTCAGGACGGGGCCATTAACATTACTCTTAAAGACGGTTTATACACCATCAATTCACCTTTTGCAGGTCAGTTTATGCGGATGGCAGATCAGTTTCAAGGGACCTTGGAAGCGGAAACAGAAAGCCCATTGCAGTTGCGCTCCTTATACACCTTACCCAATTTTCAATTTGTAATTCCCGAACCTGCCCTTCGAGGTGTCTTTGACATTGTTAAAGCCGATACACAAGGGGAAGCAATTCAAAATGCCTTGCGATTGGAAGTTCAATCTCAAGGAGAAAGTCAAGTAGTGACACTTTTAGGTGGAAAAGGCATTACCAACGATCCAAAGAAAGTAACTGCGGGTGGTTTGGACTTTTATTTACAGTTTGGTTCTCTGTCCATCGAATTGCCTTTTGCCATAAAACTCAACGACTTTATTGCAGAAAAATATCCCGGAACTGAAAAGAGTTACGCTTCCTTTATGAGTAAAGTTCGTGTGGAGGACAGTGAACCCTTTGACTACGACATTTATATGAACCACGTTTTGGATCACAAAGGATTTCGCTTTTTTCAAGCCTCTTTTAACCCTGACGAGAAAGGAACGATTCTTTCCGTAAACCATGACTGGTGGGGAACCTATATTACTTATGCGGGGTATATGTTGTTGTATTTGAGTATGATTGGGATTTTTTTTATTGGAAAAACTCGCTTTCAAGATCTTTCCAAAGCGTTGGATAAAATCAATCAAAAAAAGAAAGCCCTGATCGCTTTATTACTCTTTTTTGCCTTACAGTCAGTTGGCCTCCAAGCGCAAACTCCTGTACATCAGCAACGCAGTGCCATCGATTTTGACTCCATCATTAAAGCAGACGCTTTTTCGAAAGCCCATGCCCGTAAGTTTGCAGAATTGATCATTCAAGACGCTGGTGGACGGATGAAGCCAGCTAATACCTTTTCTTCGGAACTGCTACGCAAGGTGAGTAAAAGCGACACCTACCAAGGGTTAAATTCCGATCAGGTGTTGTTGTCCATCATGAACAATCCTGCGGTTTGGTATAACGTTCCACTGATTTATTTAAAGCGAGGCAATGACAGTATTCGCAAACTCGCTGGGTTGGATGCAAAGGCAAAATACGCCCCTTTGTTGTCCTTTTTTGATACGGTAGGCAACTATAAACTGGCCACTCCGTTAGAGGAAGCCTATCGGGCAGCGGTACCTAATCAGTTTCAAAAAGACTTTATCGAGCTGGACCGAAGAGTGAATCTTTTGTACGCTGCTCTGGAGGGTAAAGTCATGCGGATTTTTCCTATTCCCAATGATGTAAATAACAAATGGGTTTCCTTTCCAGAGTCGGCAGAGGCTAATTTTACAGGAAAAGACTCCTTATATGTCCGCAATATTTTACCACTTTATTTTCAATCCTTACGCTTGGCACAACAAGACGGAGATTATGAGCAGGCAGAAAATTTATTGGAGAGCATTTACGGTTTTCAAAAGAAGTTTGGAGCCGAAGTTCTTCCTGACCAAGAAAAAGTTAGAGCTGAAATCGCTTATAACAAATACGACATATTTAAAAAGTTATTCAGCTGGTACATTTATGCAGGGAGTCTATTTTTTGTGGTTTTAATTGTTCAAATTTTTAAGTCCAATCGGTTCATTTCTTATTTAGTAAAAGGTTTTCAAGGTATTTTAGTGGTGTTGTTTCTCCTGCATACTGCGGGACTCATTGCCCGCTGGTACATTTCGGGACACGCCCCTTGGAGTGATGCATATGAATCCATGATTTACGTGGCTTGGGCAACCCAGTTTTTTGGTTTGGCTTTTGGACGCAAGTCCGCTTTGACGATGGCTTCCACGGCATTTGTTGCAGGAATGATTTTGATGATTGCCCATTGGAATTGGATGGACCCTGCCATTGCCAATTTGGTTCCCGTTTTGGATAGCTACTGGTTGATGATTCACGTGGCGGTGATCGTGGGAAGTTACGGACCTTTCGCTTTGGGAATGATCATTGGTGCTGTAGCTCTAATCTTGATGTTGGTAGCCACACAGAAAAACAAACAGAAAATAAAATTGCAGATCAGAGAACTTACCATCATCAACGAATTGGCAATCACTGTAGGGTTGATTATGTTGACCATAGGAAACTTCCTCGGTGGGATGTGGGCCAATGAAAGTTGGGGGCGCTACTGGGGCTGGGATCCTAAAGAAACCTGGGCCTTAATCAGCATTATGGTCTATGCTTTTGTGACTCACATGCGCTTGATTCCTGGACTGCGCGGAACTTGGATTTTTAATCTGATGAGCGTAGTGGCTTTTGCTAGTATTCTGATGACCTATTTTGGGGTGAATTTCTATTTGGTTGGGTTGCATTCCTATGCCAGTGGAGACAAGATCATTACTCCAAACTTTGTGTATTATTCTGTGGTGGTCGTCGCTCTTTTAGGAACCGCCTCTTATTTTAGATCTAAAAAGCTTTATTCAAAATAAGTACTGGCATGATTTTTGAAAATTTTGTTTTAAAATCGCATCATTAATCTTTCCCAAAAACTTCTTTTAATTTTAGTGCTGCTCACTTTTTCTTGTATAAAAAATACAGAAGTACTTCCTGAAGAGGAGCTGAGTGTTGAGGAACAAAAATGGCGTGATCAAAATTTAGAATCCTATGAATTTACCCTTCAAATCAGTTGTTTTTGTATTCGAGAATACACCCTTCCCAAACGGGTAGTAGTACAAAATAATGAGGTGGTTCAAGTGGATGATACTCCCTATGAGAAACTCAACGATTCTGCTATCCAAACTATTGACGGCTATTTTGATTTTATTCGTGAAACGAGAAAACAAAATCCTGATGAAGAGGAGATTACCTATGATACAGACTTAGGGTATCCTACCTACATCTTTTTTGATATCAGTTACCAAATGGCTGATGAGGAAATACGCTACACAATCAGTGAATTGATTCCTTCCATTTAATAGGCGAATGATTCAATTTATTATTTTTATCGGAACGTAATATCGAATGCGAAATTTAAAACGTATGAAAAGAAAATGGTTTATTTATTCCGTAGTAGGAATGATACTTTTAGGCTTGGGTCTTTCCTTATTGGGGGAAGCCATCCTATTCAAATCAAAGGATGATTTTAGTTGGTTTTTCTGGGGTACAGCTGCACTAGTTACCTTTAACGCTGGGATTGGATTAATCGGCGAAGCAATAGTGCTTAAAGTTAAGTTGAAAATTTAGTCAAAAGCAGCGACAAAATCATCTTGATCACTTCCGTCTTTGATCAGCGTAAATGCTTTATCAATAAGTGGCTCAATTTGATCCGTTGGAAATCCCAAACCGACGACCATACGTTTCATCAGCTGTTTTTCCGCTTCATCTGCAATGTGATCGGCTAGAACCATACGTGCCAAATCGTAAAAGCGCTCCAGTCGTCCTTGCTTTGTAGTTGGCGGGTTAATAGGGTGTTGATTACTATTTTCTAGGATTGAAGCCTTTTCTTCATCTTCAATTTCCAAATGAATTGCCAGGCGATCAATAAATGCTTTCTCCTCTTCTGAAATAACTCCATCGGCTAAAGCTATTCGAACAATCGCAGCAAAATGGTCTCGATTTCTCGATTTGAATCCGGGGGTGTATAAGTCTGAATAGGACATGCTTTTAAATTTTTGTCAAAGATAAAAAATGGAATCGGCAAAGAGTTCTAATTTAGCAGTAATTTTAACGGAAACAGCTCCTCCATGAAACCACTATTTATTTTAAAGAACAGATCGGATATTGGCGCGGGTACACGCGGTTCGGATATGGGGATTGATGCCCTTGAGATTGCCGCGATTAATGCGAAGAATGATTTTTTTAATAAACATCCTTTTGAGGACATTAAAACCCACAATGAAACGGTTTACGACAAGGTAAAAAACACCACCGCGAAGCGGATTAATTTTGTTCTTGAACAATGCCGCCGGGTAAAAAAGGCAACACAAAAGGCTCTTGAAGCAAATACTTTTCCACTTATTTTATCGGGCGATCATTCCTCAGCTTTGGGCTCTTTAGCAGGGATTAAGGTAGCTTATCCTGAGAAAACCTTAGGAGCTATTTGGATTGATGCGCATGCCGATTTACACACGCCTTTAAGTACCCCGTCTGGAAATGTCCATGGGATGCCTTTGGCGGCAGCTTTGGGTCATGATAACAGAGCCTATCAAATCAACAAGGTAACTGAAGATACGTTAGCTGATTGGGAACAGATGAAAAGTTTGGGTACAGTCACTCCTATTTTACAGCCTGAACACCTCATTTATTTTGGTGTTCGAGATACTGAAATAGAAGAAGATGCAATTAGGAAAGAGAAAAAAATTCGCAACTATCCCGTCCATGAAATCCGTCAAAGAGGTTTGGGGTATTGTGTCGAAGAAGCTTTGCAGAAACTAGAAGCAGTTGATTTGCTCTACCTCACTTTTGATGTGGATGCCTTGGATTGTGATTTAATTTCTCGTGGAACGGGTACACCTGTTTCCAAAGGGTTTGATCCTCGTGAAATCATCCAATTGATTCAAGGATTTCAAGCCAGCGGAAAATTGACAGCCCTAGAAATTTGCGAAATCAATCCCTTGCTAGATGAAAAGGGCAACCGGATGGCGGAAGCTGCCTTTGAGGTAGTTCATGGAGTTTTTGGTTAAAATATTGATTTATAACAAGTTAATTTGGACAAATAATTTTGTATTTTTATCCTATAACCCGATTTAACCTACTTATTATGAAAAAAACAGACATCCATTTATTTAAAATTCAAAAGAAATTAAACGGGAAACACTATTTATTGCAATCCCTTATTTCTCTATTTTTTTGGTTGAGTTCAATACTGGTTTTTATCTGGATGCTTGGTATTGACTTTAAGGTGCTGTTTACCGAGAAAGAATATACTGTCGATTCTGTTGTTATTGGATTTCAAATTGTACTACCACTGTTTTTCTTTGTACTCTCCATACTGCTGTTTTTAGCGGCAACTTATAGAAGACTTTTTACGCTTATATACAGACAAAAATACCTCTGGGTCTATCCAGTAGGAATTGCTTTTGGACTAATAATCTATTTTTCTGCGACTGAATTTTTTAAATACTTTCTACTGATTACTTTACTGTCTCTAATCCTTTTTTAAAATCAAAAAAAGAGAGTCTAAAACGTATTTTATCTTAAAGAATTCTTCGAGGCTCTGCGGAGCATCCATTGAAAAATTAAACAATATCAAAGCGAACCCCCAAAGAGATGTTGTTTTGCAAATACGGTTGATTTTTAAAAAGCGGTTTGGGTTACAAATTGAGACGCTTTTTTTAAAAAATTAATTCAATTCAGTGATTCTAGCGAGATAATGGTAATGGTTTTTTTCTTTACGTGTTCCCGATTTTGCTCTTTTCTTTGCCTTTTTATGGAGCCTGTTTTGAGTCGCTTCCAGAGTAGCTTTTAAACTCGGATTTAATTTTTTCTCATTTGAAAGCATTTTGATGCGTTCGGCAAAGCGAATTTGAAGTGCCATTTTAGAATCATCTAAGGGGGTTTTTGAATCTAAAAGACGGGAATGGATTTGTTCCAAAAGTTCGTCTGGGGATAATCCCTCCCCTTCTAGAGTTGAGCCTGCAGAAAGCATCCGATTCAGTCTCTCGACGCTCAAAATCCGATTCAAAGCACTGTACTGAAGGTTTTGAAACCGTTCCAATCCACCTTCCTGTTTAATTTTAGACACTAGAGAGGACTCCAATAACCAGTATTGAGTGGACCACAGATTTTGGTCTAAAAAAGCTAGAGCGCGCCTTTGAGCTGCTGCACTTACATTTTTATAGGGGATGTTTTCTTGCCCTTTTACCATAAGCGTTTCGTTGATTCCACCAATGAGTTTTATCACGTGATAGATGTAACGACGATAAACTCCTAACAGTTCATTGTACAATTCGTTCAGGTCTTCATAGGACTGTCCTTCGCTTGTGGTCCATTCGTCTAGATTTTTCGCTACTAGTTTTAGATTTTTTAGTCCGTAGTCACTTGCTTTTACAGGATCGTCTCCGATATTTTCCGTCTGAGTATCAGGATCATTTTCTCCAGAACCGAACATATATACAGGATTCATACTTTTTGCATCGACTATTTTTTTCAAGGAAACTTTTTTCGTTTTTGAAGTTTCTTCGGGAAAATAACGGTAGCCCCATTCAATGGCATAATCGTCGTAGGGACCCAATTGGCGAACAAAGCGGATGTTTTCATCGCCTGGTTGCGCGATGTAGTTGTAGCGTGCATAGTCCATTATGGTAGTGGCGATACCCATTTTTTGTGTAAACGTCCCCGAACGAAGAGAATCTACAGGATATGCAGCACTTGCTTTCATGTTGTGAGGGAGTCCAAGGGCATGCCCAACTTCATGAGCAATAACCCTGCGTATCATTTCTCCGATTTCTTCTTCTGGGGTATCTAAGGTTCTCGCTTTGGGATTGGCAGCTCCTGTTTCCAATAAATAGCGATTGCGATAAGAGCGTAAATGATTGTGATACCAAATGATGTCGCTTTCTATAATCTCACCCGTTCGGGGATCTGAAACACTGGGTCCTGTGGCATTTCTTGTGGTAGAAGCTACATAGCGCACTGTGGAATAGCGCACATCTTCTGGGCTAAAGTCAGGATCTTCTTCTGGACTTGGGGGGTCTTTAGCCAGAATAGCATTTTTGAACCCTGCTTTTTCAAAGACTTGCGCCCAGTCTTCAATCCCTTGTTTAAAATAGGGACGCCATTTGACTGGCGTAGCAGGATCCAGATAATAAACAATCGGCTTACTAGGTTCTACAAGCTCTCCACGCAGATAGGCTTCTTGGTCTTTAGGTTCCAATCTCCACCGTCTGATAATTTGAACCGCATCGGACTTCAATGCATCAGAACTGTAGTCGTATTTTCTCAAAGTAAACCAACCCACACGTGGATCGGCATACCGAACGGGCATCGGATTTTCTGGTAAAAGAATGAGGGAATGGTTGACTTGGAAACTCAAAGTTTTGGTACGATTGCTTCGGGGTGGTTTACTGGAGTTGTAAGTAAGGGTATGTCGAATTTCGACATTTTTAGGAAAACTTTTGACTGAATCGATAAAGCTGCGACTGGAATCAGCAGACCCGATACCAAATTGTTTTTTTTGAGAGGCGCGTAGAATATTGAATCCAGGTGAATCTGAATTAAAGTAGCTACTTACATCAATTAAGAATCGATCCGTTTCTTCGTTTTTGATTGAGAAGCTTGCAAGAATAGGAGGAAAATTGTTTTGTGCCACACTTTGTGCGATAGGGTCTTCTTGATCGGCAATATTCACATAGCTTTTTTGAGTCAGAACAATTTGTGTTCCTTTTTTTGAAAAGTGAATAAGTTGTTCACTGGTCTTGGAGCCTGCATTTTGATAGGCTTGAAAATTAGCAGGAAACTGAACAAAACGAGTGACCATCAATAAATCTTTATCCAACAAATCACTTCCAATTTCAAAATAAATTTTATTGTCTTTAACGTACGATGTAATTAGACCCTCCTGCTTTTTTAGGTCTTGTGTAAGGGAGTCAATCGATTTTTTCGCATTCTCTTTTGTGTTTGACTTTTGGGCAAGACAAGGGTTGAGGTTTAAAAAAAGGGACAGGAGTACTAGTAGAGAAATACGCATAGTTGTTTTTTTTTACAATATCATAAAAAATGATTGAATTCGATTGTTTGAGCATGAATTAAAATGTATTTTGGTAGGACTAAAAACAAATCGATATGAAATCAATTGTTCTCTCTTTTTTGAGTGTGTTTTTATTTTTCCCTTTGCAAACCCTAGAAGCACAAAAACGAAAAAACAAAAAAACGACCGAATCTACTCCAACGGTATCTTTAGAGGCCTTTAACCTTCGTAATGTAGGTCCTGCCTTTTTATCGGGAAGGATTGCAGACATCAAAACCCATCCAGAAAATGAAAGCGTATGGTATGTGGCTACGGGTTCTTCTGGAGTTTGGAAAACGGTGAATGCGGGAACCACGTGGACCCCCATTTTTGAAGATCAGCCTTCCTATTCCACAGGTTGTATTACATTGGATCCATCCAACCCTGATGTGGTTTGGGTAGGAACGGGTGAAAATGTAGGAGGGAGACACGTGGCCTATGGTGACGGAATATATCGAAGTGATAACGGGGGAACAACCTGGATGAATATGGGCTTAAAAAAGTCAGAGCACATTTCTGAGATCATCGTCCATCCAGACAATTCCGACGTGGTTTGGGTAGCGGTCCAAGGCCCGCTTTGGACCTCAGGAGGAGAGCGTGGGCTCTATAAAACGACCAACGGAGGAACTTCTTGGAAGCGCGTTTTAGGAAATGACCAATGGACTGGGGTTACCGACATTATGATTGACCCTAGAAATCCACAAATTCTTTATGCAGCCACTTGGGACCGGCACCGAACGGTAGCAGCACTAATGGGCGGAGGGCCAGGAACTGCCCTGTACCGATCCGATGATGGTGGTGAAAACTGGACAAAACTCACAGAGGGATTACCAGAGTCCAATATGGGAAAAATTGGAATCACCATTTCACCACAAAACCCTGATGTGGTTTATGCAGCCATCGAATTGGATAGAAAATCTGGAGCGGTATATCGTTCTTCGAATCGAGGGGCATCGTGGACCAAAATGTCCGATACAGTTTCGGGAGGAACAGGACCGCATTACTATCAAGAGCTCTATGCTAGCCCACACGAATTTGATCGTTTGTATTTGATGAATGTACGGGTACTCACTTCTGGTGACGGAGGGAAGACGTTTGTTCAGTTAAAAGAACGGGATAAGCATTCTGACAACCACGCCATCGTATTTAAAAAAGACGATCCCAATTATATTATGCTAGGAACGGATGCAGGGATTTATGAAACATTTGATAATGCTGAAACTTGGAGGTATATCAAAAACCTGCCGCTCACACAATTCTATAAAGTAGCGGTAAACAATGCCGAGCCTTTTTATCACATTTTTGGAGGGACTCAGGACAACGGCTCTGCAGGTGGCCCTTCTGCTACAGACGAACGCGAAGGAATTGCAAACAAACATTGGTATAAAACCCTTTTTGCTGATGGGCATCAATCGGCTACCGATCCTGTGTTCAACGATATTATTTATGCGGAAACCCAGCAAGGAGGGTTGTACCGGATAGATTTGACTACAGGAGAACAAGTATCTGTCCAACCCAAAGCGGGTCTGGGAGAACCCCATGAACGTTTCAATTGGGATGCACCTATTCTGGTGAGCCCACACAACCCGAAACGTCTCTATTTTGCTTCTTACCGCGTATGGAAATCAGAAAGCAGGGGAGACGATTGGGAACCCATCTCAGGAGATTTGACTCGAAACGAAGACCGTTTGACTCTTCCCATCATGGGACGCAAACAAAGTTGGGACAATGCTTGGGATGTGGGGGCCATGTCCAATTACAACACCATAACTTCTTTAGCAGAATCTCCTGTACAGGAAGGCTTACTTTACGCAGGTACAGATGATGGATTCATTCAAGTTTCAGAAAATGGGGGAGAAAGCTGGAGAAAAATACCGGTTACTGCTCTCGGTTTGGCTCCACGTACTTTTGTGAATGATATTAAAGCAGACTTGTTTGATGCCAATACGGTTTATGTCACTTTGGACAATCACAAAGAAGGCGATTTTAATCCTTATTTATTTAAAAGTACAGACAAAGGACAAAGCTGGCAATCCATCAGCGGGAATATTCCAGACCGTACTTTAGTGTGGCGTATGGTTCAAGATCCTATAAAAAAGAACTTGCTCTTCGCAGCGACCGAGTTTGGAATTTACACTTCGCTAAATGGAGGAACGTCTTGGCAAAAACTGGGGGGAGCACCCACCATCTCTTTCCGTGACTTGACTATTCAAAAGCGGGAAAACGATCTGGTAGCGGCTTCTTTTGGTCGTGGGTTCTTTGTTTTAGACGACTACAGTGCACTTCGTGAATTTACAGAAGACAACCTCAGCCAAAAAGGAAAGCTCTTCACTCCGAGAACAGCCAAGTGGTTTGTTCCGCGAAGTAATATTGGCAACACAGGAGCGGATTATTATTTTGCAAAAAACCCAACTTACGGGGCGGTATTTACTTACCATTTGGCAGATGAATATCAAACGGCAAAGGAAGTTCGTAAAGAAAAAGAAACAAGCCTAAACAAGAACAATGCAGACATTCCTTTCCCCGGATGGGATGCCTTGGATACGGAGCGTCAGGAAAAAGAGGCTCAAGTTGTACTGAGTATTCAGGACAGTCAGGGAAATGTGATCAATAAAATTAGTCAGAAGGCTTCTCAAGGAAGTTATCGTATGGCTTGGAATTTTTCACACTTTAACCCCTATTCTATTTCGGACAGTCCCTCACGTTACAGAGGGGGAGGTGCGTTAGCAAAGCCGGGTACGTATCAGGCTTTTTTATCCCTGGTTCAAAATGGAGAGGTAACACCTTTAGATGGACCGATTTCCTTTGAAGTTAAAGCCCTGCGTGAGGGAGTTTTAAAAGGAGTCAGTCATGAGGAGTATAACGCGTATCTAACTGAGATTACTCAAGTGTACAAGTCCATTAGTGCTGTTCGCGATGTATTGTCAGAGAGTGGGAAGATGCACAAGGCAATGTTTACTGCACTGGCACAAGCGAAGATCCTTCCAGGAACTTTGGAGCCTAAACTGGAGGCATTGAAATTAGATTTGACACGTATCCACCAAAGTATATCAGGAAGTCCTTCTCGAAGAGAAGTGGGAGAGCGCAATCCTGCAGGAATACAAAGTTTTCTGTCCAATGCAATGGTCGGTTTGCGAAACTCCTACGGTCCAACACCGCTTCACAGGAAGAGTTTAAAAATAGCGAAAGAGCTTTTGATTCAGCTCAGAGCTGAGGTTAAATCAATTAGTGAAGTTCGAATTCCAGAGATAGAAGCTGCCTTGAAAGCTGCAGATGCTCCCTACATTTTGGGACAAGGAATTGAATAAGCACGCAGTGTTTAAAAATGAAAAGGCTGCCCTTGGTAGCCTTTTTTTATGAAGGATTTTGAATGGGAATACTGGGGCTCAGCTCAAAGCATTCCAAAGAAAAATATTTAGTAGAAGCTAAAAGATGATCAAAAATATCAGCTGAAATATGTTCGTAGTTTTTCCAATCTTTATCGATACTAAAAACATAAACTTCCAAAGGGATCCCCTGTGCCGTAGGAGCTAATTGTCTGCACATTACGGTCATCTCTGAATTGACCATTGGATGATTTTCAAGGTAGGTCTCTGTATAGTTGCGAAACAAGCCCAAATTGGTAAAGTTTCGTCCGTTGATCAATAAATTTTTATTTACTTTTTTAGATGAATTGGCCGCTTCAATTTCTGCAGCCCGTTCTTTGAGGAATGCAGCTAGCAATTCAATTTGTTCTATTTTTTTAATTTCTTCAGATTCTAAAAAGCGAATACTACTGACTTTAATAAGCAAAGAGCGCTTGATTCGTCTTCCGTCCGATTCACTCATACCTCTCCAGTTGATAAAAGATTCTGAAATCAATTTATAGGTAGGGATAGAGGTAATGGTTTTGTCAAAGTTCTGAACTTGAACGGTAGAAAGGCTAACAGATATTACATCACCATCGGCTTTATTTTGTGGCATGCTGATCCAATCTCCAATCCGTACAGTGTCATTCACTGCAATTTGTACACTGGCTACAAAGCCTAAGATTGTGTCTTTAAAAACAAAGAGTAATACAGCAGATAAGGCTCCCAAAGCGGTTACAAAACTCCAAACATCTTTACCTGTTAAAATAGATAAAATCAAAATCCCACCGATAAACCAAAGGAAAATCATAACGACTTGAAGGTAGCTGTCCAATGGTTTGTCTTTAAGTGCCGGTATCGTTTTGAGGTAGTCGTTTAAAGTTTTTAGAACGCTTCGTATTAGTGAAATAAAAACAATCACAAAGAGGGCTTCTAGAATATTTTTTGAACTCCTAAAAAGCAATTCGTATTGGGACTCAAACAAGCCTGGGATGTATGCATAAAGAAAAAAGAGAAAAGGAATATAGGACAAGAGTCCTGGTACTTTATTTTTGAGTAACAGATCATCAAATGAAGATTTGGTCCGTTTGGAAACTCGATTAAAAATTCCAATAATGATTTTTCGAGCCACCCAAAAAAGCACTCTCCCCAAAAAGAGAATCAGGACGAACAGCAAGAGTAAGGTCAGGCTTTCTGCCCAAAACGAGTGTAAACCCTGTTGCTCAAAGACTTGACTGATGTAGGTTTTTAAATTCAAAGAATTCATAGATGCTATTTTTGCTAAAGTAGCTTTTTATTGGAAAAGTTCAATTTCTGAAGTAGATCTAAGTGAATTACATCCATTTTATCTAATACTGTGTATAACTCAAGTTTAGAGAGTAACATATTTTTCAGCGTGTTTTTCAATGGCTTTACTCAACTCCCGATAGTCTTCCAGAGTGCTTAAGGGGTTCATCAGAACCGTTCTCAAATAGCGTTTTCCTTGAACCACACAAGACGTAATATAAAATTCCCCAGAGTTGATCAATTCGTACCGAAGAGCAAGTTGTTGTTGATCGTCTAGTTCCTCGGGTTTGTACTGAAAACATAAGATATTGGACTGGGGCGGGTAGGGGCAGTGAAAGTCATGGTGAGTATTGAGGAATTCATACAAATCTCGAGCTTGCTGGAAGCTGTTTTCAATAAATTTTACCATGGCCTCTTCTCCTTCTAGGGCAAAACTCCAAAAGAGTTTGGTTCCTAATGCGGACTTAGTGCACTCCACCGTAAACGGCATGGAGTCCATCCCCACGACTTCATTTTCATGAAAAACATAACTCCCCTTTTGGTGAAAGCTGTTCCACATGTGTTTTTGATTTTTAAATAATACTGCTGTACACAAGGCAGGGACCCTCAGCATTTTATGTGCATCCCAAATCACGGAGTCTGCTTGTTCAATACCTTGAACAAGTTTTTTGTATCGTTTCGAGATCAGCGCCACGGCTCCGTGAGCTCCGTCAACGTGATACCACAGTTGGTGTTTTTTACAAAAGGAAGCCATTTCATCTAATGGATCAAAAAGTCCAGTGGAAGTAGCACAGGCATTGGCAACAACCGCCATTACTCGTTTTCCCTCTTTTTTAATCTGTGCATATACCTCTTCCAATGCGTGGGTAAGGATGACTTCATTTTCATCCACAGGCACAGGAACAAATGACTTTTTACCCATTCCCATGATGGAGAGTGCTCTTACGATGGAATAATGCGAGGTACTGGGTCCCATTACTACCAAATCTTTAGGGCTGCCTTCTTCCCAAGCTTCTGGTGCAATAGCAGCTCGAGCAGCGGAGAGTGCAGTCATATTGGCGATGGATCCCCCGTGGGTCAAAATCCCACTTCCGTTTTCGCTAAGCCGACTGAAATCAGACAAGTCACTCCCTTTAAACCAACCGAGTTGATCCAACATCCAGTTTATCATAAAACCCTCTAGAGTGGCTCCAGCAGGCCCCATCTCGTACAAGGAGCTGGGATTGTTGATCGTCCCATGAATCCAATCGGGAATACCAGATAAATCTTGAGGTACCGCCACCTGATGTCCCATATATCTCGGGTTTTTAAGGTGATTGGTGTTTTCTAGATAGGTCGTAATAAAGGCTTGAAGTTGTTCTGTATTTTCAAAACCTTTCTCAAAAATAGCTTTAACCTTCAGTGCTTCTGCAATTGCTTCGGGTGTTTTCTGTTTGAGAACCTCTGCTGGCTCCGAAAGACTTTCCTGGATGTACTTTTCCAGTGCTGTGGCTACAATTTTTTTGGAGGCCGCAAAGGGTAATTTTAGTTTTTGATTTCGTTCGTTCATCTTCCGTTCTTTATTTCTCTAGAGTATTTGGATCGTATTTAAAAAAGAAACCCGCCCAAATGACTTTAGACAGTGCATTGATATAAGGCATTAAAGCAATTAAGGTTCCACAAATGATAAAAAACACTCGAAGAAGTTGGTCAGCCCATCCCAAAAGTAAAAGAACCACATATACAGCGATACTTATCGCCACACCCAGTCCATAAGACACATACATAGAACCATAAAAAAAACTGGGCTCAATCTTAAACTTGAGATTGCATTTGGAACAGTTTTCGTTGACTTTATTGAAATTACTGAGCTGATAAGGATGTCCTTTTAAAAGATTTCCTTTTCTGCACCGAGGACACTTTAAAAAAAGTATGGAGACTAGTTTTTTGATATTATTTTTTTTCAAAAATACTTCTTTTCCCTTTTTTTCTGTCAAGAAAATTAAGGTAATGTGTTCTCTCAAAAATGAGAATTTTCCGGTTAGGGTTGTTTATTTATTCTATTTTTGGGCACGTGCTAGGGCTGTGGTTGTCAAATGGTATTTGGTCAACATATTGGTGCGTTCCCAGTCTGGAATTTTTTGTTGCTTGTAAAACTCAATAAACCTTCGGGTTACTGCTGCAAAATGTGCTTCGTGTCCCTCTCGTAATGAATTTGGAATTTCAACCTCCCAACGGTTTCCGTGGTCTATCAAACGAAGTCCAGGGTGTTTTTTTGCTAAGACATCTATTGTGCTTTTTAAACGTGAAAGATCAAATTCTTCTTTGGGATTTACATAAAGGGTCGGGGTATAATTTTCTTGTTCCGTTTGAAGAATTTCTAAATCGGCTTTGGTTCCTCTCATTATTGAGTAATGCGTATCTCCTGTCCCTTCAGGGGCTTTAAAATTCCAAAGGACCTCAACTTTGGCATGATGTCCTTTTAGTGTATAGTACATGGCTCCATTGGCATAAACAAAAAGGCTGTCGTTTTGAAGGTATGGGCTAAGATATTCAGGATAAGTTGGTAGACCAGTTACCTTCTTAAAGTCAGCTGGACTCAGGGCGGTAGTCCAACGGTCTGCTGAAAGTAGTTCCAAATCTTTCCGTTGAATGGCTTGTTCCGGGAAACATTCCCAAAAAGTGAGATCTACCAAATGGGCACTGACATCTACCATTCCCTCTCCTTGTTGTTGGGTGTCAAAAAACCAAGCCGGTCGAATTAAAGGTTTCCCCGAGACTTCTTTTGCGTAGTGATGTACAGAAGATTTAACAATCGCCGGTTTTTCAATGCTTCCCTCAATGAGAGTACCAAAAACATCCTCTTGTTGAGAAAGTTCTTTTTGAAGTAGGGTGGTAATCTCAGAGCGCTCCGTCATGATGTCGTAGAGCAGTAATTTTTTTTCCTCGGCACGTTGAAATGCTTTTTCTAGGTTTTTAAACTCATCGGGATGGATTACCATGGGTTTGTCTGCAAAGACATGGAATCCATTTTCTATGGCCTCCAGGATGTATTTCGTTTTTTTCTTGTTGTTTCCCGAAAGCACCACAACGCTTCCTTGTTTTTCTTCTAAAAACCTTTGATAAAAATCGTCTTCGTCATAGACCGTAGTCTTCCATTGGGTCGGGTTATCGATTCGTTTGTTGTAGCTTTCTATTCGGCTGAGGTGCAGGTCTAAATCGGCACTTTTAGGCGCATAGACCTGAACTTCGGGACTGATTTCGGGATACATGGTTTTTTGAACCAATGCTGCATGAAAATGACCCGGATCTAGGATAATCCAACGAATTTGATCCTTCTCAGAACAGGCTGTAAAAAACAATAAAGCAAGAACAACGGCTATCCTTCTCATTAAATTTTGATGTTTGAAGTCCCATAAGGAGCTCTTTGAGTCCGGCTCAGTAGGGCATTTGCCTCGGCATCATTTACAAAGCGTTCTTGTTCAGGGTTCCATGCCAATTGGCGTGGAAGCTTCATGGCGATATGACTCACTAAACAAACGGTACAAGCGCGGTGTCCGATTTCCACAGGAGAAATGGGTTGTTTACCACTTTTGATACATTCCAACCAGTTTCCGTGTTGCTCGTCACTTTTATACAAATGAATTTCATTTGGACCGATGACGGATTCTAAAAGCGTTGGATCGCTAGCATCCAAGGATTTGACTCCATTGTTCACTGGAATGGGGTCAGAAGCGGTGGCTCGATACGCCCCTCGCGTTACAAAAATCCAACCCTCCTCTCCTTCATAGCGAATACCATTTGGGTAGCCTCCACTGGTCAGCATGGTAATTCCGTTTTCGTATTCTGCTTTGACCAAAAAGTCTCCGTGCACATCCCAACTTCCATTTTTTGGAAAATCTGCGATGGCTTCCACACGGATGGGCCCTGTATATTCTGTATTCATGCCCCAGGCGGCGGAATCAAAATGATGTTGTCCCCAACCGGTGATCATCCCCGCTCCAAATTGTTCTTTTCTAAGCCATCCCGGGCGACCGTACCCCACTTTGGGATGAACCAGCATTTCCGAATATTCTATTTCTGGAGTGGAACCCAGCCAAGCGTCAAAATTTAATGCAGAAGGAACCGCTTCTGTTTGGGCAACTGGCCCCGAAGGATCTCCCGGAAGACCTACTTTTACCGTATGTAGTTTTCCGATTCTTCCGTTGCGCACCAGTTCTGCAGCATAACGAAATTGGGGAGAAGACCGTTGTTGGGTCCCTACCTGTAAGGTAATTTTCTGTTTCTGAACAATATCACTCAGCGATCGACCTTCTTCCACGGTCAACGAAGTGGGTTTTTGCAAATACACATGCTTTTTTGCTAAGGCAGCTTCAATGGCGGGCTTTGCATGCCAGTGGTCGGGAGTACTGATGAGGACCGCATCGATGTCTTTATGGGCGATGAGATCTTGATAATTATCAAACATTTTCGTGTCTGCTTTTTTCCCTTTGTTTTGGTAGTACTGATCCACAAGTTTTTTTCCGTCCTTCAATCGATTTTGATCTACATCGCAGACGGCAACGAGTTGCGCAGTTTCGTATTGCATCGTACCCGGCATGTCATGGTCTCGTGCTATTCTACCACACCCAATTTGACCCACTTGTATGCGATTACTCGGTGCATTTTTTCCAAAAACAGAAGCTGGAACTATGGTTGGTAGGCTGGCTGCGATTGCAGTTGCCGATGTTTTTTTGATAAAGGTGCGTCGATTGAGTTTGTTTCTTTTCATGAGTTAAGGGTTTATTTTATATTCTAGCGGATACGCAAACTGATTCCATTTCTTTTCAGCAACATCAGGTTGTATCGTGCCATCGTAAATTAGTAATTGATATTTTAAGGTATAAACTTTTCCTGGATTTAGTGCCCAGTCAGTCGTTTTTGTGGTGGCAAAGTTGACAAATAAATCACCTCGCCCGTACATGTCTTCAGGCCATACGCGAAGTGGTTCGGGATGATTGTGATTTTCAGGATGGGAGAGCATCAGCGCACCGCCATACCCCTGTCCTAGTTTCCCATCCACGATACACCAGCGTGCGGTACTTCCATCTGCATTTTTTCTCGTTTTCCCATCGGAAGAAAGCACTCTGCTGTTCTGGTTCTCCCATTCTTCTGTAGTGCGCCAGCCGAAACCAGCATAGCGGTATTTGAGGATGGTAAAGGGCTGTTCTGTTGCGCACTCATATTGTATGGTGAAACCCATCAAATACTGGTTTTGATTTATGGGAATTACTTTGATATGTTGCGTTTCGTTGAGTGCGACTTTTTCAGCACCGTTTTTCAATACGACGTGTTCCTGTAATACTTTAAATTCACTGAAAACAGCCCCACTTTCTTTTTTTAATAGTTTGGCAAAACGCACTGTCCCTTCTTCCTTTGCTAAATTCCAAAAATCCAAGGTATCCCCTTCAAAAAGGGTATGGGTCCACGGATTCCAGATTCCGTAATGATGGTAATGGTCTTTGGGTTGAATTTGGGTCAATCGTTTTCCTTTTGGGGTATTTACGGGATGTAAATAGCCACTTCTTTTGTAGGCTGGATTGATCCCTTTAGGAGGGTTTTTTACGGCCACCTGATACCCCACAATTTTTGTTTGGTTTTGATATACTTCAATTTGACCTTCGCGTTCCGATAGTTTGATTTTTGGGTTAACAGAAGGAGCTTCCATTAATAGCGAATAGACTGTGGATTCTATGTCACTCAACCAATAAAGGGTTTCTTCTTGAATTTGATAAGAAACTTCAAAGCGTCCACGAGAATTTTTCCCCATTAGCCGTAGGGGCTGGTTTCTCAATTTTTCAGTAAGTTTTACCTGTACTAGGGTGTTGCTTTGAAAAGAATTTCCTTCGGGGAGTTGCAGTAGGATTTCTCGATCCGCACATGAAACAGTACCTAAACAAAACACTAAAATGGATACAAAACGGTAATGCATCCTTAAATTTAATTGATTAGTTGGAAATAATAAATTCATATCAATTTTTTGGGTGGCTAAAAACCAAATTGATGAGGAAGCCACAAGGTGATTTGGGGGAAATAGGTAATCAGACCCAGAGCCACTATCATTGCGATAAACAAAGGAAGTAAAGGTTTAATTACTTTTTCAATACTCGTTTTGGCAATACCTACTCCTACAAAGAGTACCGAGCCTACGGGTGGAGTACAAAGCCCGATGCATAAATTTACGACCATGATGATTCCAAATTGGACGGGATCGATTCCGATGGACTTGACCACGGGCAAGAAAATAGGTGTGAAAATCAGTACAGCAGGCGTCATATCCATAAAAATCCCGACAAACAAGAGAATTAAATTAATCAGTAAAAGAATGATAATTTTATTATCACTAATCCCGAGTAGAAAATCACTTAGATTTTGTGGGATATTTTCATACGACATCACCCAAGACATGCTCATGGAGGCTGCAATGAGGAGTAACACTACGGCACTAGTTTTTGAGGATTCCAACAGGATTTTGGAGAGGTCTTTTACTCGGATCTCTTTGTAAAGCATTCCTAGAATCAACGTATACAATACAGCTACAGCGGACGCTTCGGTAGCGGTAAAAAGCCCAGCGACTATACCTCCGATTACAATAAAAAGGAGTAACAAACTGGGTACTGCCTGGATTAAAGAGCTAAGGACTTCTTTAATACTACTTCTCTGCGAGGTGGGATAGCCTTTTCGTTTTGCCCACAGCGCTGCGACTAGGATTAGAAATAACCCAGTCAAAAGGCCGGGAATGTAGCCCGCTAGAAATAAAGCGGCAATTGAAACTCCGCCACTCGCAAGGGAATAGACGATCAACACATTGCTGGGAGGAATCACCAGACCCATAGTGGCAGAAGTAATGTTGACGGCCGCACCATATTCTTTATCGTACCCTTCTTTTTCCATCTCAGGTCCCAAAATACTCCCCATCGCCGAAGCAGAAGCCATAGCAGAACCTGCAATAGCTCCCATCATCATGGCCGAGATGATATTGATTAAAGCCAGTCCTCCAGGAAGGGTCCCTACCAAGGTTTTGGCAAAACGAATTAAACGGTGAGCAATACCTCCATGGGTCATCAGTTGTCCCGAAAGGATGAAAAAAGGGATAGCCAATAGGGCAAAACTGTCCAATCCAGTTGCCATGCGCTGTGCAATGGTCGTTACTGCTGCTAAACTGGGAAGACTGACTAATAGAGTTAGAAGTGAAGAAAAGGCAATACTCCAAGCCACAGGGGTTCCCAAGCCAATGAAAATAAAAAAACTCAAAACGAGGATACAAATTGCGATGAGCTCCATAGGTTATTTTTTAAACGGGGTGAGTTTATAAAAAAGAATCAAAAGTCCGCTGATCGGAATCATTGCGTAAACCAGGGCTAGTGGAATTTGAAGAGAAGGGGAATACTGTTCGAGCTTTAATGTAATGTATACCAATCGTCCACCACCTCCTACCATCCCAAAAAGTGCAAAACACAGAATCGAAAAACGAACGAAAAGATCGACTTTTTTAATTTGTGCTGGTTTTAGTTTTTTAACAAAAAAATCGATGGCCACATGTTCCTGTTTTCCAGCGACATAAGCCGCTCCCAGTATCCCCAACCAAATCATTAAATACCGTGCCAATTCATCGGTAAATGCGCTCGGACTTGAAGTGAAGAAACGCGTAAAAACTTGCCACAACACATTGATGACCATTATGCCTAAAATCATAACGAGGAAACGTTCTACAATTTGATCTACTTGTTTTCTAATTCGCTTCATTTCTAATCCGTTCGATGAGTTCCGCCATTTGAGGGTCTTTTTTAAAGTCTTGATACATTTTTTGAGTAGCCTCTTGAAAGCGATTTTTTTTAGGATAGCTCACTTCCACTCCCGCTTCAATCACAGCTTGTAGGGATTCGTTTTCGGACTGAATCCAAAGATCTCGTTGGTAAGGAATGGACTGGTCAATCGCCTTTTGAAGCCATCCTTGTTCTTCTGAGCTTAAACGATTCCATAAATGAGTGCTCACCAACAAAACGTCTGGAATCATCGTGTGTTCGTCAATGCTGTAGTATTTGCACACTTCGTAATGTCGGGATAGATAAAAACTAGGAGGATTGTTTTCTGCACCGTCCACGACACCCTGTTGGAGAGCCGTATAAAGCTCCCCCCAAGAGATTGGAGTAGGGGAGGCTCCCAATTGTTTTACCATATCAAAAGCAGAAACACTTTCTTGAACTCTAATTTTTAAGCCTTCGAGGTCTTCGGGTTGTTCCACAGGGCGTTCTTTGGTATAAAAACTTCGACTTCCCGAATCGTAAAAGCCGACGCCTTTCAACCAATACTCTTCTCCTTCCTTGAGTAACTCTTTTCCAATTGTGCCGTCTAGTACTTTAAACAGATGGTCTTTATTATCAAACAAAAAAGGAAGCCCAAAAATCCTGAGTTTGGGAGCAAAATTTTCCAAAACCGCACCAGAGACTTTGGTCATGTCCAAACTACCAATTTGAAGAAGTTCTAAGCATTCGCGTTCACTTCCTAATTGTTGATTGGGATAGATTTGCAATCGCATTTTTCCTTGAGAGAGTTTGTTGAGATAAACATCGGCCTGAAGCATGGCCTGGTGTACCGAGTGGGTCACATCCAGTCCGTGTCCCAAGCGAATGATTCGGACATTAGAATCGGATTTGCAGCCCGTAAAAATGAAAACCACTCCGAAAAAGAGACTACAAATTAGGGTCGATCTGTAAAACTGGGATTTCATTAAAAGTCAAAATAGTTTTTTGCGTTGTGGTAACTGATGTCCGAAACTATTTTTCCAATCCAAGGCAGGTCGTTGGGTAAAAGTCCTTTTTCAATGTCATTGCCAAATAAATTGCAAAGCAATCTTCGGAAGTATTCGTGTCTTGGAAAGGACAAGAAACTACGCGAATCGGTCAACATTCCGACAAAACAACTAATGATTCCCATATTGGAAAGCGTATTGATTTGATCCGTCATCCCTTCGATTTGGTCTAAAAACCACCATCCCGAGCCCCATTGGATTTTTCCTTTGCTGCTCCCATCGTTAAAGTTTCCGATCATAGTCGCAAAAATTTCACTATCGGCGGGATTTAGGTTGTAGAGAATGGTTTTTGCAAGTTGATCTTCCTGATCTAAGGCATCCAAAAATCGAGAAAGATTTTGAGCAATAGGGTACTGACCGATGGAATCCCAACCCGTATCGGGGCCTAATTTTTTAAACATACGACTGTTGTTATTTCGCATCGCTCCCAGATGAAACTGTTGCACCCAACCCAATCTATGGTATTCTTTTCCCAAAAAAAGTAATAGTGCCGTTTGAAATTTTTCGCTTTCTTCTCTCTCCAATTGAGATCCTGTTCTTCTTTTTGAAAAAACTCGTTCAATTTCTGACTGCGGAGCTTCTCGAAAAGGAATGTATTCCAATCCGTGGTCTGCTATACTGCACCCATACGCGTGAAAATAATCCATTCTTTTTTGAAGGGCCTCGCATAAATCATCAAAGCTTTTGATGTGGAGGTCCGCTGCGGTTCCCAACGCCTCTATATAATCATTAAAATGAGAAGCTTCAATTAAAATGGACTTGTCTGGACGAAAAGTGGGATTCATCTGCATCTTATTTTTACCAGTTGCAAATGTTTTGTGATGCTTCAAATTATCTAGTGGGTCATCGGTAGTACAAACGCGCTCTATGTTCATTTTTTCCAGCAAGGATAGTGTACCGAAATCGGCAGAAGTAGCCATAGCGTTGGTTTGTTCATAAAGAGCACTTGCATTATTTTTTGATAGCAACTCAGAAATTCCAAAATAGCGTTTCAGTTCTAGATGCGTCCAATGATACAAGGGATTCCGAATCATGAAGGGTACCGCAGAAGCATAGTGTACAAACTTTTCCTGATCTGTAGCCGTTCCAGTAATGTATTTCTCATCTACTCCCAAGGTTCGCAGCGCACGCCATTTGTAATGATCTCCCTCTAACCAGAGTTGGGTCACGGAATTGAAAATAGTATTCTCCGAAATGGCTTTTGGGGAAAGGTGATTGTGATAATCAAGGATAGGGAGGTCCTTCGCAAACTCGTGATAAAGTCTCTTCGCAGCTTCTGTTTCTAGGAGAAAATTAGGATGGATAAAGGATTTGTTAGATGGAGAAATTCCCATATTTCACATTTGGTTAGACTGATGGTTCCCATCCTGGAGCGTAATCCCTTCTCCAATTTTGCATTATTTTATCATTGTTCAGTACCTTACCCGATGTTGAATCGATATGAAGTGTTTCTCCAGCATCCTGCGCCATGTTGGCAAGATGACACATCAAGGTTGAAATGCTCGCATCTTTAATCTCTGCTGTTAAAGATTTTTCTTCTCTTATGGCATCAAATAGATTACCTACGTGATTCACATCAAGCCCCCCTTGTCCTCGGGTATCAGTTGTTTGACTCACCACATTTTCAAATTCTTCTTTGATCAAATTTCCACCAAGGTCGAAGTGTTTGTAAAAATTCCGATCCAGTTGAATGGTTCCTTTACTCCCGTAAAGGGTCACGCCACGTCCAGGTTGTTTGGGTTGAATTAACCCGCGACTGTGCCCTGTCCAAGTTATGAACTTTCCTTTGGGGTAGGTAAAAGTGACTTGTTGGTTGTCCACAAATTCCCAATCATCTTGGTAGGCGTATTTTCCCCCAAAAGAAGTCACACTTTGAGGAAGATCAACGCCCAATGCCCAGCGGCAAATATCAATCTCATGTGTCCCGTTGTTATGAACTTCTCCAGTTCCCCAATTTCGAAACCAATGCCAGTTGTACGGATGAATATTGTCTTTGTATTGGGTTCGTGGCGCAGGCCCTTGCCACAAGTCCCAGTCAAGGGTTTGAGGGATAGGAGCTAGCTTTCCAATTCCAATGGATCCTCGATTGTTTGAATAGTAGGCTTCTCCTTTGTAAACCTCCCCGATAATTCCATTTCTAATGTCTGAAACGGCGCGCATGCTCGTTAGAGCAGAGCGCTGTTGGTTTCCCATTTGTACTTTGAGACCGTATTTCTTTTGTGCAGCGATGAGCAATTCATTTTCATAGGGATTGTGACTACACGGTTTTTCTACATAAACATGTTTCCCAGCTTGCATTGCCATGATACTCATAGGAGCATGCCAGTGTTCAGGGGAGGCAATAAAAATAGCGTCAATTTCTTTGTTTTCAACGAGTTTTCTAAAATCTTTTTCGACTTTAGGAACATAGCCAATATTTTCTTTACTCCATTGGTTGTGTTCGTCTAGAATGGTATCATCTACATCACAACTGTAAAGAATTTTTGCGTTCTTTTGTAGGTGTATCGCTGCAGCATGAGCTTTTCCTCTACTGCGAACCCCTGCGATGGCACAATGAATCCGATCATTAGCTCCTAAGATATTTTTTCCAATAATGAAATTGGAATTTAGGGAAGCCGTCGCCACAATTCCCAAAGAGGATTTTTTTATAAAATTTCTTCTTGTTTCCATAGTTTAGAATTCTCTTATTTTGATATTTTTAAAAGAAACCTCATTCCCATGATCTTGAAGGAGGATCACTCCTTCGGGCCACTGACCAAATTGTTTCCATTTTTCGTATTTACTCTTTTCTACCAAGGCTTCAAAGGATTGACTGAAACGATCGTATTCCACGACTTTAACGTGATTCAACAAATGCGTTACTTTACCTTCTTTTACAACTATGCGGGCATTGTTCCAATTTCCTACTCCTTTGAAGTTTTTCCCTCGGGCCCCTGTTGTTCTATTTTCTGCTCGGATTAAGTCATAAAGGGAACCCACCGTACGATTTCCATTTTTACCCATTTTGGCATCTGGATGTTTATCGTCATCTAAAAGTTGAAATTCCAAACCGATTGCTGAACCTTCTCCTTGATTTAAACCTGGTTTAACAAAATATTTAATACCACTATTGGCACCTGGGGTGAGTTTAAAGTCCAAGCTCAATTCAAAGTTTCGGAAACTTTGAAGCGTGACAATATCTCCTCCGTTTCGGGCTTCTCCGCCCCCAGAGTCTTCAACTGTTAAGATCCCTTCGTCAATATGCCAACCTTTACTGGGGAAGTCCCTTCTTTTGACACCGCGCCATCCGTTTGGTGTTTTTCCATCCCAAAGTAGGCGAAAACCCAATCGTTTTTCTTCTTGCGTTAATTGATTTTCTAAATAGCTGATTAGAGGCACTTTATTGGGAGCAATCATACGATGCTTTTCAAGATCGGTTGTCACTATCCGAATGTTTTTCCAGCGGACTTTTTTCCCTTCCTCTTTAGGATTTGATATGCTGTGTACCTGAAAGGCAATAAAACCTTCAGCCGTCATATCATCTACTAGATTAGAAGTTTGAATTCCATTGACAAAAGTTTTTAGCGTATTTCCTACAGCCTCTATTCGATAGGTGTTCCAAGTTCCATTGATAAACGCTTCTTGTCCTTGGGGATTCCGGGTAAGGGGGTATAGCCAACCTCTTCGGGCCTCATCGTAAATACCACCTGCCCATTTTCTAGAACTGGTTTCGATTTCACATTGGTACCCATGAACTCTTCCCTCTAGATAACTTTCAAGACTTTCACTTCGAAATTGTACCCCAGAGTTTAATCCAAAATCGATGTATACATCAAATTCAAGAATAAAATCTCCATAATTTTTTTTAGTAGCTAAGAAACTATTGGGCGTATTGCGTTTTGAAGTTCCGATCAATACCCCGTCTTCTATTGAAAAATCTGCCTTTCCGTTGAGCTGAACAAAGTTTTCAAGTGTGTTTCCTTCCAGTAAATTCTGCCAGTTAATTTCTTGTCCAATTAACAAGGAATGGGAATTCATAAAGAAATAAAAAAGAAGTATCCCTAATTTAAGTGTGATTTTTTTCAATTTGATTTGTTTTAGGTAAACTGTGATTCCACCCAAGATAGCAAAAGTTTTTTGTTAAATTGCAGAGACCAATTTGAGTAATTTATTCTAATCCAATACTAAGATGTCAACCAGAAGATCCTTTATCAAAAAGAGCGCAGCAACGCTAAGTGCCCCATTAATCCTACCAAATTCAGACGTTTTTTCCCTTTTCAAAACCGCTCCATCAGATCAAATAAATGTAGGTGTGATAGGAACGGGAAGTAGAGGACAAGGTTTGATGCGTATTCTAAACAAAATTGAAGGTGTAAATTTGATCGCAATTTGCGACACTTTGCCTTTTCGTTTAGAAGCGGCAGCTCAAATAGCTCCCAAAGCTTCCAAGTATAAAAATCACAAAGCCTTGTTGTCTCACAAAGGATTGGATGCAGTAATCATCAGCAGCCCGTTAAACACCCATGCGGCAATCGCCTCAGACGCTATCGATGCTTCTGTTCACATTTATTGTGAAAAGACAATGGTAAAGGGTGATCAAGACACCTTGGATCTGGTTAACAAAGTAGAAAAAGAGCACACGAAGATTTTCCAAACAGGACATCAGTACCACAGTTCGAGGTTGTACTCCCATGTTGTCGAAATAATACAGGGGGGTGAAATCGGACAGGTCAGTGCTGTTCAGGCGCAATGGAACCGAAACGGAAATTGGAGAAGACCGCTTCCCGATCCCAAGTTTGAGCGGCAGGTCAACTGGCGGATGTACCGAGAATACTCCTATGGGTTGACGGCAGAGCTGAGTTCGCACCAGATTGACTTTTGTAATTGGCTGCTGCAAGCAACACCTAAAAAAGTTGTTGGTTTTGGTGGAATTGATTATTGGAAGGACGGTCGTGAAACCTATGACAATACCCATTTGATTTATACCTACCCCAAAGGAGTAAAAGCAACTTTTACTTGTCTCACGTCCAATGCAAAAGACGATTATCTAATTAAAGTATTGGGGGATAAAGGCACTGTAATCATCGATTATCAAAATGCCTGGAAATACCCTGAAGGGAAGTACGGCAAAGTTATCGCGGATGTAGATGGAGTATCTGGAGCTACTGCCAGCTGGACAGAAGGAAAGGGTATTCCAATCAATTATGAACACAAGGATCCCACCAGACAAGCCCTAGAAGATTTTAGAACGGCAATATTGAATACGACCCTACCGATGTCCAATATCAAAACGGGGGCCGCTGTGGCCTTTGCTGTTGACATGGGAATTCGAGCCATGGATACAGAGCAAGTTGTTTCTTGGGATTCGAAATACAACTTATAAAATATGTTTGAATTAAAAGACCGAGTGATAGTCCTTACAGGATCCACAGGAGTTCTAGCAGGAGCCCTCGCAAAGAGTTTTGCCAAAGCCCAAGCCAAGTTGGTACTCTTAGGTAGAAATCAATCCCTACTAGACGAATTAAAGAAAACCTTAGAGGTTCATACCCATGTAGAATGCTATACAGCAGATGTCCTCAACCGAACGGAATTGGAAACCGTACGAGCGGCGGTGATGAAAAGTTTGGGGCGAATTGACGCTTTGATTAACGCTGTAGGAGGGAATTTTCCCGGTGCTGTAATCCCTGATGACAAATCCATCTTTGATCTTTCTGAAACTGATTTTGACGAGGTTGTAGATCTGAATTTAAAAGGTACGATAGTTCCTTCTATCGTTTTCGGTGAGGTGATGGCTAAGCAGGGTCATGGGAGCATAGTCAATTATTCTTCAATGACGGTAGATCGCGTGATTACAAGAGTAGTTGGTTATTCTGCTGCCAAAGCGGCGATGGAAAATTTTACGCGTTGGATGGCGGTTGAAATGGCTTTAAAATTTGGTGATGGTATTCGTGTCAATGCCATTGCTCCTGGATTTTTTATTGGAAAACAAAATAAAAAGTTACTCTTGAATGAGGACGGTAGCCTGACTGAACGCGGAGAAAAAATTATCCGAAACACGCCTATGAAGCGGTTTGGTGAAGCGGAAGAGCTCAGTGGTGCAATACACTTTTTATGTAGTGATAGTGCGCGTTTTGTTACTGGAATTGTGCTTCCTGTAGACGGAGGCTTTGGTGCTTATACTGGGGTTTAAAAATTATTTTTTTATGAAAGAATCCTTTCGTTGGTATGGACCCAAAGACGCTGTTTCATTAGCAGACATAAGACAAGCTGGAGCTTTCAATATAGTATCTGCTTTACATCACGTTCCCAATGGTGAAGTTTGGGAGATAAACGAAATTAAAACCCATCAAGCTTTAATTCAAGAGGCAGGTTTATCCTGGGGAGTTGTAGAATCTGTTCCCATACATGAAGACATAAAGCAGCGGGTGGGGGACTATGAAAAGTATATTGAAAATTACAAAAAGACGCTCGAGAATTTAGCGGCCTGTGGGATTTATACGGTGTGCTATAATTTTATGCCTGTTTTGGATTGGACGAGAACCCATCTCTACAAACCCTTGGAAGACGGCTCCACTGCCCTTTCTTTTGAAATTGATGCGATGCGGGCTTTTGATTTGTTTATTTTAAAGAGACCACAAGCCTTTGAGGAGTATACTTCCGAAGCAATAGCTACAGCAAAAACGTATTTTGACACCCTTACCACTGAGGAGATTCAAAAATTGACAGAAAGTATAATTGCTGGTCTTCCTGGAGCAGAAGAGGGCTATACGCTGACTCAGTTTAACGAACGTATTCAGGCTTACAAGCATTTGAGTAAAAATGATTTGCATCAGCATTTAATCTTATTTATGCATGCGCTAGTACCTACTTTAGAATCAACTGGGGTTCATATGTGTATTCATCCCGATGATCCTCCGCATCCACTTTTTGGAATCCCTAGAGTGGTGAGCACCGCAAAAGATTTAGATATTTATTTTAATGCGGTTCCTTCTCGAAATAATGGATTAACTTTTTGTACAGGTTCTTTTGGTGTACGAGCGGACAATGAGCTGTTGGCAATGTTTACTAAGCACGCTTCAAGAATCCATTTTTTGCATTTTAGAAGTACTCAAAGAGATGGAAAAGGAAATTTTTACGAAGCCAATCATCTTGAAGGGGATGTAGAAATGTATGCAATGGTAAAAGCGGCTTTAACTGAAGAGCAAAGAAGAAAAGAGGAGGGCAGAGCCGATTGGGAAATCCCCATGCGTCCCGATCACGGACATCAAATGTTAGACGATTTAAACAAAAACACTAATCCAGGCTATTCTGCTATAGGAAGGTTGAAAGGCTTAGCAGAAATTCGGGGTCTTTCTTTCGGAATTGGTAAAATGATCCCTAAAAACCAGAGGTTTAACGAACAAAATTCTATCGATGGATTTTTGTAAACTAGTAACTAAAGACAACTCACATGATTAAAAAACATTTTTTTCTACTACTCTCAATTCTAGCTTTTTCAGCTTTTGGACAAAAAGAATATTACGAGCTACGAAAATATGAGCTTCCGTTTAATTCTTCAGAAGCAGCACTACACGATTACCTATCCTTAGCATTGTTACCCGCTTTAAATCGCCAAGGAATAGAAAATATTGGAGTTTTTGAAGTATTAGGTGACCCCACACCTAAAGTCATTTATCTATTTATTCCTTATAAAAGCATGACAATTTATGCTCAAGCTTTTGAAGCTTTGGCAAAAGACAAAACCTATTTAAAAAAACGAGAAGCATACGATGCTCTTTCCGTCAATAAAAAAGTATACAACCGATTTACGTCTTCTTTTTTACTAGCCTTCGATGGGATACCAAAACTGAATAAACCTAAATCTGACACAAACTTGTTTGAACTCCGAACTTATGAGGGTTATAGTGAGGATGCTGTTAGGCGGAAAGTTAAAATGTTTAACGAAGAGGAGTTGCCTATTTTTGAGGCAACAGGTTTGCATTCCGTATTTTTTGGAGAGCAACTCTCGGGACCATTAATGCCTGCTTTGACCTATATGTTAGGTTTTAAATCTATGGAAGAACGCAATACCAATTGGGAAAAATTTCTAGTACATCCAGAGTGGAAAAGAATTTCCGTTTTAAAAGAATACGCCAATACGGTCTCTGACATCAAACGTACCTTTTTGAAGCCTTTAACTTACTCCCAACTTTAGAGTAAAACGTTTAAGTTGACGAGTGAAAGCAATTGCTTTATTCCTGTAAAATATAAACAATTCCTCCTTGAAGATGCTTTTGAAACCAAGGCAAGGCATAAAGGTCACTGCTGTGACCCAAAGCGGTGTACCATTGTCGCCCTCCCTCTAGGGTGTTGTACCAGCTAAGAGGAGCTTGTTGGGAACGATGTGGGTTTTTTTCGGTTTCTGATACTGTAGCTAAGTCTGCTTCTAAAAGCACTTTAAAACTTGGATTTATATTTTTGATAAAATAACATTCGTCCGCTGTGTCAAATGTTTTTGGCAAATGTTTTGTAGCAGGATGATCGGATCGATTTACTTTAATGGTAAAGGTTTGAAAGGGTGGATGTCTTAAAAATGATCCCCCGATAAGTTTCCAAAACCAAGGCCAATTACGCTCCGATCCAATGGCAGAGTGCAAGCCTCCAAACCCCTTTCCATTAGAACAAAATTTTTGAAAAGCTTCCCTTTGTTTTTCGTTGTCAAAGGCTTCGTTATTTGTATTGGCAAAAAAGACGGCATCATAACGCATCAGGTCTGGACTCAAGAAAATTTCAGGATCTTCACTTACGGTAGTTTCTATTCCCAGTTCAGCACATATCTTTTTTAAAGTTGCGACACTAGTTGCTATGTTTTCATGGACATAACCCTTCCCATTTTTAGTGTAGAGTAAAAGTTTTTTGCCCTTTATTATTTGAGATTGTGCGTGACCAAACAGCATCCCAAAAAAAAGAAAGAGGCTCAATCCGATTAGAACTTGTTTTTTTAGCGTATTGACAATCATATTTATTAGATGTTACATGATTTAAAATCTATATGTAAATGGAACTCCAGCTTTTAGATTTACTGTAATTTGTTGGTCTCGATAGAGTAGCTTTTTTTGAGTATTATGCCCTGCCAGTAATTGAATTTGCTGCAAGCTATTGTTTTTCCAATTTAAATCCACGATTATATTTCCTCTCGCTTTAAGCCCTTTGATACTTCCTTGGCTCCAATTGGAAGGGAGCGCTGGCAGTAAGCGTAGGATACCGGGTTCGTGGGATTGTACTAAACTTTCAGCTACACCTGCGGTGTAGCCAAAATTTCCATCGATTTGAAAAGGAGGATGCGCGTCAAAAAGATTGGAGTAAATAGACTTTTGAAAAAGCAGTTCAATGTGTTCTTGCGCCATAGCTCCATCCATCAAACGCGCTGCGCAGTTGATGAGCCAAGCGCGACTCCAGCCTGTTCCTGCTCCTCCGTTTTCCAAACGGTAATCCAGTGTTTTTCGAACTGCCTCAAACAGTTTTGGAGTTTTTGATAAACTGATTTGATCGCCTGGGTGAAATCCGTACAGATGGGACATATGTCGATGACTGGGCTCCAATTCTTCGTATTCTCGATCCCACTCTAAAATACGGCCGTCGGACCCTAATTGAAATCCTGGACGAAGTTGTTTTAATTGATTTTTAATTGTAGTGATACCTTCATTTTTTATTTTCAACGCATCCGCTGCCAAAAGATAATTGGTAAATACTTCGGTGATGACTTGTTGATCCATAGCACTCCCCAAACAGCTCGCTACGGGAACTCCTTGGGCATTGAGGTATCTATTTTCGGGGGAGGTGGACGGAGCAGAAATCAACGTTCCGTCTCTTTTATCTTCGATGAGCCAGTCGCTATAAAATTGAGCTACAGCTTCGATTGCGGGAAAACCTCTTGTTTTTAGGAACTCAAGATCTTGTGTAAAAAGATAATGCTGCCAATAGTGTTGTGCCATCCAACCTCCAGCTCCAAAAGAAGCACCCCAATAAGCGGTAGGAGCTCTTAACCATGTCGGTGCCCAGAGATCTGTGGCATGGGGTAAGAAGGAACCTCGAGCACCAAAGTTTTTTTCTGCAGTTTCTCGACCACTTTCTATAAGCAGATCTACAAAGTCAAATAAAGGTCCGTTCAACTCATCCAGTTGGGTGAGGTTGGCGAGCCAGTAATTCATTTGAAGGTTGATGTTCAGGTGATAATCCGCATTCCAAGGCGCATTGATGTGTGGATTCCATAAACCTTGGAGGTTGGCCGGAAGGGTTCCCGCCCGTGAAGAACCGATCAGTAAATACCTGCCATAATGAAACAAGGTTTCCTGAAGCTCAAGATCGATTGCTCCTTGTTTTACTGCAACTAAGCGCTTGTCGGTAGGTTGGTTTTGAAGGGTATTGTCGGTGATCAGATCAAATTGTACCCGATTGAATAAGGATTGATGGTCTTCGAGGTGTCGTTGTTCCAAATCTGCTAAACCTTTGGATTGCAAAGCCTCTAGTTGTTTTAGATTTTGTACTTGATATTCTTCGTGATAAAAGGAAGAATTGGAGACAAGATAGAGTTCCAATTCTTGAACTCCATCGAGAGCTATTGAATTGTCAGTTGCAGTTACCGTTCCTCCTGTATGTTTTATTTTGATACGGGTTTGAAATCGAACGCCATCGGTAATTGGTGCGGGCTGAGAGTTAAAACGCCCTTTGCGTTGGGTTATTTCTCCTTCTAGGATCAAATCGCCCTCCGAGATGAAGGTTCTAGCAGTAGGAACCCCTTCGTCTTGCGGTCTTTGGAGGCTTAGGCTTCCGTTCAGCCCTTTGGGATGGGTGCTTTTTAGGGCAACAACAATGACTTGGTCAGCAGCTGAGGCAAACACCTTTTGCGAAACGGGATAGCCATTGGTTTTATAATGAGTTTCAGCTATTGCGGAATTGAGGTTTAAACTTCGTTTGTAGTCGGTAATGCTATCTTGGTCAAAGTGCAGAATTAAATCCCCCAGTGTCTGGTGAGACCGGACTAAGGTTTTATTTGAAAATTTTTCAACTAAAAGGGAATCTACTTTTTGAATTTCACCCAAAAAAAGCAAACGCCGAATTTCATTTAAATCTTCTTGTGTACCTTCTGGGTGATCCCAACCCAAATCTTTAGGCCATAGGGAATCGTCGTTTAGTTGGAGTCGCTCTTTTGTCGGATTTCCAAATACCATAGCTCCTATCCGACCATTTCCTACAGGCAGTGCCTCCTCCCAAACAGAAGCGGCTTGTTCGTACCATAAAATTTGATCGTTTTGATTTGAGTGATCGGCATTGGTTTCACAACTCTGAAATGGTAGGGTCAAAAAAAAGAATATCAAAAGGAGGTGTACTCTCATTGTCAAATAGAATTTAAATCTTCTTTAGGCTTCAATTTAGAGAAATAATTAGGAAATAGAATTTTTAGTTGACAACTTTTCTTTTGTAGTGTTGATTTTGAGTTTCATAATAAAACAGTATTTTTCCTTTTTAAAAAATGCATGACCTCAAATACAATCGTTTGTTTTGGTGAAGTACTTTGGGACCTTTTTCCCGAAGGAAAAAAAGTAGGGGGTGCCCCTTTCAATGTAGCCAGCTCCTTAAAAAGTTTAGGCGCAGAGGTTCGTTTTATTAGTCGGGTGGGTAATGATGCCTTAGGAGAGGAGCTTCTTGCAGCTGTTCACGCTCAGGGAATCGGGACAGACCAGATACAACGGGATTTCAAGCACAAGACAGGTGTTGTTCGTGTAAGTTTGGATTCAAAGGGATCTGCGCAATACGAAATTGAAAAAGATGTCGCTTGGGATTTTATTGTGGCCCAACCTGAAACGATTGCTCTAGTGGCAAACTCACCTGCATTTATTTTTGGTAGTTTGATCGCGCGAGGATTTTCTTTGGAAGCACTAAATACCTTTTTAGGAGTAGCACAGTTTCGGGTTTTTGATTTAAACCTCAGACCTCCTTTTTACAGCTTGAGTTTGTTAAAGGATTTAATGCAGCAGGCCGAAATGCTCAAATTCAACGATGAAGAATTGTACGAACTCGCGGCAGCGTTGGACTCCCCATTTCACGCATTGGATCAGCATATTGAGTTTATTGCAAAACAAACCCAAACAGAAATCATTTGTGTTACCAAGGGAAAGTTTGGTGCGGTTTTATATCACTATGGCGAATGGTTTTACAATAGTGGGTACCAGATAGAGGTCCGAGATACCGTTGGGGCGGGGGACTCTTTTTTAGCCACTTTAGTTCAGTGTTTGTTAGAAAAAAGACCACGTAAGAATGCATTGGACAGAGCCTGTGCTATGGGAGCTCTTGTCGCCGGAAGTTCAGGCGCGAACCCCAAGATTTCAGAACGTGATTTAATTACCTTTATGGGCAATTCAAACACACATTAATTTTTGTTTTATCTTGCTTTTAATCTACCATTATGAATAAAAATATTTTTATACTGCTTTGTTTTCTAGGACATCAATTTGCTTTAGCGCAAGGGTTCGAGGGAAGCGAATTACTGGATAAAGCCATCGCCTATCACGATCCCGAAGCCAAATGGGAAACCTTTAATGCAGCTTTTGTGGTAACAATGGAAACGCCAAACCGTCCTGAGAGGAAAAGTATAATTACCATGAATTTTCCGGCTTCGTTTTTTAGTCTTGAAGTGTATCAAAACGAAAACACCTTGGTTTCGATACTCGATAAGAAAGAATGTCATCTGAGCTTTAACGGAGCAACTGATTTTTCAGAAGAAATCCGAAAGCAGTAACGCTTGGATTGTGATCGCGCTGAATTTTACAAAAAGTATTACACCTACCTCTATGGTCTTCCGATGAAACTCAAAAATCCGGGAACGCTTATTGACCCCAAAGTAAATGAGCGATGGATTGAGGGGAAACCGTATTGGGTTTTGAAAGTGAATTATGAAAAGGAAGTAGGTGAGGACACATGGTATTTTTACTTTGATCAAAAAACCTATGCCCTAAAGCAGTACCAGTTTTATCATGACGAATCCAAAAATGATGGGGAATACATTGTATTGGAAGGCGAGCTTGACGTAAATGGAATCAAAATGCCCAAAGATAGAAGTTGGTATTATAACTCAAATGATCAATTTTTGGGAATCGATCGATTGACTAACAATTAAATTTAAATTAAAAATGAAAAACAAATTGAAAAACTATTACCTGTTCTTTGCCCTTATCGCATTTAGCGGAGCTGCGCAAGAGGACAAAGATCTTATTGGAAAATGGGATTTAGAGGTTGAGATGAATGGAAAAACAGCACCTTCTTGGCTGGAGGTAAAACGATCTGGGGTCAGTACTTTGATAGGCTATTTTGTTGAATATAACGGTAGTGCACGTCCTATTTCAGAAGTCCACTTCCATAAAGGGATTGTTGACTTTAGTATCCCGCCTCAATGGAATGGATTCAATGATTTACATTTTACCGCTCTGCTTAGTGAGGGGAGCCTAGAAGGAACCCTCTTGGGAAGTGATGGAAAAGCGTATGCGTTTAAAGGGGAAAGAGCCCCTAAATTGATTCGGAATAAAAAAGCGGTTTGGGGAAAACCCAAAACTCTTTTTTCTGGAAAAAATTTCAAGGGATGGCGTTCTTCAGATCCCGATCGTACGAATCAATGGATTGCAGCAGAAGGGATTCTACAAAACCCTAGCTCAGGAGTGAATCTAATCACTGAGGACACGTATGAAGACTTTAAATTGCATATTGAGTTTCGCTATCCCAAGGGGAGCAATTCTGGGGTGTATCTCCGAGGGCGTTATGAGGTTCAGATTGAAGACAATTATGGGAAAGAACCTACGTCCACCCTTTTTGGGGGGGTTTATGGCTTTTTAACACCCAACGAGATGGCCGCTTTGCCGACAGGAGAGTGGCAGAGTTACGACATCACTTTAGAAGGAAGAAGAGTTTCTGTGGTGGCCAATGGAAAGAAAATCATTACCGATCAGATCATTCCTGGAATAACGGGAGGCGCTTTGGACAGTAAAGAGGGACTACCTGGACCTCTTATGCTGCAAGGGGATCACGGACCTGTGGAATACAGGAATATCAGCATACAGTTGCCGGAGTAGTAATTACGGTTTAGAAAAGTTTTTAAACCCGTGTAGGGCCTGCTTTAGAAATCCTTCTGGCATCTGTTCCCCTTTTGGAAATCCTAGTTTTATTGTGCCGCTAGCTTCAGGGACGTAATGGGTCTTAAAATGATAATCCCACAGGCTGAGACTGATGCCAAAATTCACTCCAAATTTTCCTTTGGGGAGTGCATAGGCATGATGGTATAAGTGCATGATGGGGTTATTCAAAATGTATTTTAGAGGACCCCAAGAAATTTTAACATTAGCATGATTGAGATGCCCAATGAGGATAGCAAAAAAATACACGAGGTAGTCTTGGTCGTGTTCAAAACCTCCTAAGACCATTACTACCAGTGTTTTAAAAGGTTTGTACAGAACATTTTCCATCCAATGATATCGAAAATGAGCCGCAAAGCCCATTTCCTTTACACTGTGATGTACTTGATGGAATTTCCACAAAAAGGGAATTTTGTGTAATAAAATATGGGTAAGCCATTGAAGGAAATCCAACAGCACAAAAAAGACAAAAAGTTGGACTCCAAAGGCCTAATTTTTGAAAGAAAAGTTGTAGCCCGCCAAACACACCATTAATCACTAAAGCAAACAAGAAAAAATTAAAAAACATATAAAAGGCATCCAGACCAAAATCTTTTCTAAAAACTCCTTGTTGTTTTCTCCAGGGAAATAAAAGTTCTAAACCCCAAACGAGTAGTGAGATTAGTAGTAGCCCCCAAAAATAGTTGAGGTACCAAGGCACTTCAAATAAAATAGATTTAAGTGTCCAATTTAGCGTGCCTTTAAACGATGAAATAAATACGTCAATATAGTCTTGCATGGATCAAAAATACAATGCCCAAGAAAGAACCTATGTAATTTAGGTTACGCTGAAAATACGAGATAGTTTATTTTGTTTTTTCAATACCATACGTTTGTTTGTAGTATTGAATAATGGGGGGGAAGGGACCGTATTTATGTTGTTCAGGGGAGAAGGAGTCTGTCCAGGGACCGTAAGGAGTGGATACAGGTTTTAATTTTTTATCAGGATAGTCAGCAGTTGTATTTTCTTTTTGGGGTCTTGAAAAACTATTGATGTATCCCGCCACGTGATAAGCCTCCTCATCTGTAAGTTTGGGATTGTCCCATCGCGCTTGGAGGTAGGGCATATTATTTTTAATAAAGGCTGCAGCGGTAAGTACGCGATGCATCCCCGCCCCGTCGTTGTAGGTATCATCCCCCCAAAGCGGTGGATATTGGTATCCTTTTTTCGAATCGTTGTAGCGAACGCCCTGTCCTTCAGCACCGTGGCAAAGGGTACATTCCTTTTCGTAGATTGATTTTCCCTTAGTTAAATTAACAGCTACTGAGGGGATTTCTATTTTAGGGTAGCCTTTAAAGTTTTTAGAATTTAATTTTGGTAGCCCTTCGTCCAACCATTCCATATAGGCCAACATTGCTTTCATTTGGGGTGCGTCTTCAGGGAGTGCTTTTCCATTCATGCTGCGTTCCATGCACCCATTGATCCGTTCTGTCAGACTACCCGTTTTGTTGGCTCTTCCGCCGAATTGTGGAAATCGATTCCCAATTCCGATCCAAGAGGCAGCCCCCGACTGGGTTCCACCATTCAAATGGCAGTTGGTGCAAGACAAATTGTTTCCCGAATACCGAAGACTTGGATTTTCTTGCAGTGGACCCATATTTTGGGAAGAAGCACTTAAAAGTAAATACCCTTTTTTTACCTGTTCAGAAACTTCAGGGTTGCTCAATACCAAAACATCTTGATTCCATTCTTGGATGGGTTTCTCCGCTTCGGGTTTCCAAATTCTGTCGAAGTAAAGAACACCAAAAAAAACCACAAGCATCAGTAAAAATAAGGCACCTACCAAGGCCATGAGTTTTTTAATCAAATTTTGAAACAGCTCCATCCGTTGTCAACAAATTTGAATTCAAGATACTATTTTATCTACTTTGTAAAGTAACCTGTATTACATGGGATTATTAAAATTTGTTTTTTTGGTTTTTCTATCTTTAAGGCTCATTAATTATTCGCATCTACAAATTCAACTTCTTTATGAAAACTCATTTTTACTTTTTATTGGCATTTATTTCCCTAGGATCTCTTCACGCTCAGGAATGGCAAACTCCTGTAATTGAAAGCTATGGTGAGGTTAAGTACTTCAGCGAAGCAGCGGTACAACCCGATACTTCATTATCCTATAATTTGCTTTTTGATATAAAAAGTGAGGCTACTAAAAGTGGAGTAAATAAGGGGTTGTGGGTAATGGCGCGAATGTTAAACTTACTTTCCGTAGCAGCTGTTCCTACCGAAAAGATTCATTTAGTGGCTTCCATCCACGGTTCGACAACTTTTATAACGTTAAACGAAGAAGCCTATCAAAAAAAATACGGCAAACCAAATCCGAATGCAAACCTGATCCGTCAACTTAAAGAGCACGGCGTGGATCTTTTTGTTTGTTCGCAAGCTACCGCGGCAAGAAAGATCACTTCTGAAGAGTTGGATGCTCATATTACGCCAGCCTTGTCAGGTCTCAGCGTTTTATCCAATTACCAATTGAAAGGCTATGTTCTGATGCCGAATTGAAAAACTGAGAATGATAAAAACCTTTAACTAAAAAAAGAAGTCAAAAGCTTTATCAGTACCCAGCCGCTTGACCGTCCTTGCGACTTTCGGAGGCGCCGTGGTAAACTTTGTTTTCGGCATCCCACAAGATAGCTTGATACCCCCCATATACCCCTCTGGCAATTCCAATTTTATGTCCTCGATCTAGCAAACCACGAACGGTAGGGTAGGTAATTCCAGATTCCACACGGATTAATCCCGTGTCATGGGTTTCCCTTCCTGTGGGACTGGCTCCCCCTGTATGATCCCATCGGGGAGCATCTCCGGCCTCTTGGAGATTCATGCCAAAATCGATAAGATTCATTACAATTTGAGTGTGTCCCATGGGTTGAAAATCACCTCCCATGACCCCAAAGCTGACAAAGGGTTTTCCGTTTTTAGTCACAAATGCTGGAATGATAGTATGAAAAGGGCGTTTCCCAGGTTCATAGGTGTTTGCTTGTCCGCGTTTCAGGCTGAACAATTCCCCTCGGTCTTGCAACATAAAACCTAATTTTGGGGGCGCCATTCCAGAACCCATACCTCGATAATTGCTTTGAATGAGAGAGACCATAGTTCCTTCGCGATCCGCAACGGTCATGTAGATGGTTTCACCGGCAGAGATTTCACCTGCAGCATAGGTTCCGGCCTGTTCACCAATCAATTTCCTTCTTGTATTGGCATAGTCATCGGATAGTAATTCTTTAACAGGAACTTTCGCAAAATCCATATCCGCATAATATTTAGCGCGATCTTCAAAGGCTAATTTTTTAACCTCTGTAAATAGGTGTAGATGTTCTGGACTTCCAAAACTGATGTTTGAAAAGTCATACCCTTCCAAAATTTTAAGCATCTGTAATGCGGCAATCCCCTGCCCATTGGGAGGCAATTCCCAAACGTCGTAGCCTCTGTAATTTATGGATACGGGTTCTACCCACTCGGATTTGTGCGCTGCCAAATCATTTGCCGATAAAAACCCCCCTTGTTCTTTGATAAACTTTTCAATGGTTTTCGCTATTTCTCCTTTATAGAACGCATCTCTACCCCCAACTGCAATTTTTTGATAGGTATTGGCTAAATACTCGTTTCGATAGAGCTCCCCTTCTTTAGGAAGTCGCCCTCCATTTTGAGTTTTGTAAGTGTCTTCAATATTGGGAAACCCTTGGGATTCAAAAAAAGGAACGGTCCGATGCATGTACCACGCAATGAGCTCGGTCAAGGGAAATCCCTTTTTGGCGTAATCAATGGCGGGTGCAAGGATTTCGGTCATGGGTTTTGATCCAAATTTTTTGTGGAGTTCAAACCAACCGCCTACTGCCCCAGGGACACTTACAGGAAGTGGACCATGAGAAGGGATTTTTTTCATTTTTCGTTCTTCAAAATACGCCAAAGAGAGGTTTTTTGGACTTCGTCCACTGGCATTCAGACCGTAGAGTTTTTTTGTCTTTCCGTCCCAAACGATTGCAAAAAGATCTCCTCCGATTCCACACCCGGTTGGTTCCATCAGTCCAAGTGCTGCATTGGCAGCAATAGCAGCATCAATTGCATTTCCACCATTTTTGAGCACGTCTAAACCGATTTGTGTTGCCAAGGGATGGCTAGTGGCAACCATACCGTTTTGTGCTAAAACTTCAGAACGCGTTGCAAAAGACTCCCCTGTAATTCGATCTTGAGCAGTTAAAATAAGACAACAAAAAAGGGAAAGGATAAATAAAGAACTTTTTTTCATTGCTGTTTTTTTTATAATCCTAAAGTACAAAAATTGAACTAGGTTTTTATGTAGTTTATTTTGTCTTACGTAAAAGTAAATCCGTGAAGTTTGAATAAGGGTTTTGCAACACTATGAAAGAATTATTGTAATTTGAATGATATTTAAAATATTAGTATGAAAAAATTAAACAAACTAGCATCTAGAAAAAACCCCTTATTCGTTTCCCGAGTGTCAGGTGTTTTGATACTTTTTTTATTGAATTTAACCCTTGTTTTTGGTCAAGTAAAACCAGCTCCCGACCGAAGCCAAGGAGAAGGTCCTTATGACCGTTTGATTATCAGAGGGGCAACACTAATCGATGGAACAGGTGGAATGCCCAGAGGACCTGTTGATATTGTAATTGAGGAAAATAAAATTGTAGATATTAAAGGTGTGGGTACACCCATGCTTCCGATCGATGCGAAGAATCGTCCCACGGGAGCTACGAAAGAAATTGACGCAACTGGCAAATATGTGATGCCTGGAATCATAGATTTGCATATCCATACCGGGAGTGAAACGAAGGCACCAGAAGCTGAGTATGTTTATAAATTATGGCTTGCCCACGGTATTACTACAGTTCGGGGAGTTCCTTCTGGAGATCTAGAATGGTCTCTTTCTGAAAAAAAGAGAAGTGCACAAAATAAGATTGCGGCTCCCAGAATGATTTCTTTTCACCGCCCTGGATCTGGTATGGAATGGAAAGATCGGAAAATCCTTACCCCAGCAGATGCCAAAGAATGGGTGCAATATGCCCACAAAAAGGGAGTGGATGGACTCAAGTTGGGATCGCATCGTCCTGAAATCATGAAGGCACTTCTGGACGAAGCGAATAAACTCGGTATGGGGAGTACCGCTCACTTAGCACAAACTGGAGTAGCACAAATGAATGCGATTGATGCAGCGCGACTGGGATTGACTGGGATGACTCATTTTTATGGTTTATTTGAATCCATGTATGAAAACCTGGATGTCCAACCATGGCCTGTGGATATGAATTACAACAACGAACAACACCGATTTGGACAGGTTGCTCGACAGTGGAATATGGTGAATCCGGGTGGAGAAAAGTGGAATGCATTGTTGGAAGAGTTTTTAGAGTTGGATTATTTTTTAAATCCTACCATGGCGATCTATTCTGCAGGTCGGGATGTCATGCGAGCGAGAAATGCGGATTGGCATTCAAAATACACCTTGCCTTCCTTGATGGATTATTTCCAACCCAGTAGAGAAAATCATGGGGCCTACTGGTTTTATTGGACCACGCACGATGAAGTTGCTTGGAAAAAGTTTTACCAAGTTTGGATGCAATTTTTAAACGATTATAAAAACAGGGGAGGTAAGGTGACTGTTGGGTCTGATGCAGGATTCATTTACCAAACCTATGGATTCACTACCATTGAAGAAATGGAAATGTTACAAGAAGCGGGCTTTCATTCTTTAGAAGTAATACGAGCGGCAACCCTGCACGGTGCGGAAGAAATATTTTATCCCTTAAAAAAACCCATAGAATATGGGGTGGTTCGTGAGGGACTACTGGCTGATTTGGTCGTACTTGATGAAAATCCACTTGAAAACTTAAAAGTTCTTTACGGTACGGGCGCTGTTAAATTAAATGACGAAACGAGACAAGTGGAACGTGTTGGTGGCGTGGAATATACCATAAAAGACGGAATTGTATATGACGCCAAAGCATTATTGAAAGACGTAGAGCAGATGGTAGAGAAACAAAAGACTTTTAGAGAGTCCTCTTCAACACAAATGAAAAACTAATTATTAAATTATTGTTGGAATAGACCAAAAAAACCTCTGAATACAAAGTTGTGTTTATGGGTTTTTTTGTAATGGCGTTAGTTTGATTCAAATTAATACCACTCGCTTAATACAGCAGTGATTCGTTTTAAGCCCCACCCACACCCATAACAAAACAGTTGAATAATAGTATATTTACTATAGTTTTAGTATTTTTTTCATTTTAATTGATTTATGATTAATAATACCCCTAAGATATAGAGAATGAAGTTTTTTTCAAAACACACTACAAACTTTCCCCAAACAACTACCCCCTAAAACATCTACAAAGGAATCTTATCTTAGGACAATGATATCAATGGGTTAGAAGGGATTTGGATTGTGTCCATTGGTGTAAAAGAAAAACCTTCCGCTTGGGAAGATGTTTTTATTCCAAAAAATAGTTCGGGAGATTTAATCGAACAATTATGTGCATTATCTTAATCCATTTATGTCATACCTTGACATGAAATTCCAGATTAATTCAGAAATATTTCGACCTCGAAAAGTTGAGCTAAACCAAACATGATCTCCTCCCATGAATTTATAATGCTCAACAGAAGCTGAGCTATCTCCTTCATCATAGATATAATGTTCAATTGACATTCCTCCGCTATTGTCATAACTTACAGTTGGAGATGTAATAGTATTATTAAAATTAATCCAATAGTCTAACGTGCTTTGTACAGAACTCCAATCACTACTCCCATTATATGGAATAACACCATCAGAGGTTCCATGGAGATGCACTACTGGCATAGGATGGCTCGTGAAATCTATACAATCTAACATGGCTCCAGAGACAGATGCTACTGCGGCAATTAAATCACTTTTATAGTTCGCAAGTCCATATGCCATCATACCACCGTTAGAGTATCCTGCAGCATAAACTCTTTCTAAATCTACGTTATACTGCGACGAAATATCACTAATAATTGATTCAACAAAACCAAAATCATCAGCATCACTTTTATTATCTACTCCAGTTGGACAAGCATTCCAATGAGATGAACCATTTAAACAACTTCCTTGCGGATAGACTAAAATAAAGGTGTTTGATTCTGAAACTGTTCGCATATCAGCATTATTCATAAAGTCACCTGCACTTTCACCAAAACCGTGGAAGTTTAGCACTAAAGGAATAGTTGATACTCCATCGTATGAATCAGGGATATATGATATATATTCTCTGCTTTCCCCGTTAAGAAATATGGATTGAATCTCAGTATTTGAATAGCAAGACTCTAAATTTTTTTCAACACCCTCTTTTTCAGTAGAGCACCTGTATAGGGCTAGGAATGCTGTTAGGGCGAATGCCAAAAGGTGGGGTATTCTTTTCATGTAAACAATATATAAAGAATGGATTGAAAAGAAAAACCCTCCACTTGGGAGGGTAAATATTTATATAATGAACGGAATTTACCAGCTTCCTAACATGATTCGTAATCCATTTCTTACCATACGGGTTTCACCTCGATTCTTTCTGTATTCATCCCAAGCTTTTTGTGCTTGAGCATTATTCCTTCTGTAAGCACCAGGATTCATAGCGGATTTCATGTCATCAAAACCAATGATAATCCAATGAGTTTCTCCGTCAGGAGATCTCCCTGCAGAAAAACCTCCTAATAACACTTGACGATCTTTTGGTCTATACTTTTGGTATTTGTTAAATGCCGCTAAGTACCTCTGAGGATCTTCTACATCTAAATAAAAATATCGCTGAATAGGTTTATTCTCTCCTATATTAACTACTGTGTTCCCCATAGTTGCACTATGAGACTTATCAATGAGTTGATTTAGTTTTGTTAATAGCAACTCCCAATCTTTATCTTGCCTTGGAGTGTATTGGGAACCCATACCGTCTAATGTTCCAGCCCATATAA
>Ga0233444_10000162_pt1 | contig 92624 bp, 93 predicted proteins | sample SI_124_October20_6_FD_182792 | JGI IMG/M metagenome (GOLD analysis project Ga0233444, IMG submission 182792) | Seawater microbial communities from Saanich Inlet, British Columbia, Canada - SI_124_October2016_10_MG | ecosystem: Environmental > Aquatic > Marine > Inlet | place: Canada: British... | reverse complement strand
AAAACACTATTGACATCAACATTACTCGCCAGCACAGGATTGTTGCCGTCAGCTTGAGTTGCAAATGTGTAACCGTTTATTTTAAGTTCTGGCATGTTATGTTAAATCCTAAAAAGTATATCCTGTTACAACTATTGTGCCACCATAAGAAGTAATAGCATTATCATCGGGATGAAAATATATTCTAAAACCATCTATAGCATCTGTTAATTGTGATCTAAAACCAATAGTATAATGGTATGCATGTTGGTCTGAGGTATGACCATAAGTGGACATACCATATCCTGTATATCCCCTGGTTTTATTGGCCTCATTACAACCATTTAACCAAATATCAAAAAAAGAATTTTCTGTTGGGTCTGTTCCCATATTATTTGAAATAACAACAAAACCATCCCATACTTCTTGCCCATATCCCGCAGCATCTAATCTTTTATACCATTCACTCATTTGTAAACCAGTATCATCTTGTGTATTGTTGTTATAACGCATGTACATTCTAATATCACCAGTTGAGGCCGTTCCACCCCAAAATACATTATGTCCAATAACATGATACTTTTTATAACCAGATGGTAGATTTATGACAGTATCTTGTGCTGAAATTTCAGTTGTAGAAAGCCAAACTTCTGCTGGTTTATATCCTGCACCTGTATTGGAAACAGTATCAACACTTGCACCTATTTTAACATTGTCAATTTCAGGTACATTCGTTCCAGATTGAGATATAAATGGATAACCGTTTATGTTTATGTCAGGCATAGTTAACGATAGATTAATTTTCCTACGATGTCCGCACCACCTTTGAAGTCAATGTCTCCACCAATCACAATTAAATTTCCATTGACTGTGACTAAAGAATCAAATGTTACATCACCATAAAAAGCTACATTTGTACCCTCATCTATAGTTACTGCTTCGGGTATTGAATTTCTTTGAGCAATTGCACCATGCTCTGTGATGATTTCCATGTCTTTTGATTTTATCGGCAACTGTACTGTAGCAAAGTTGACCGCTCTTTTTGAACCTAAGTAACCACTCATAATTCTAGTATGCTGATTGTGGCATCTATGACATTGTTAGCCGATGCAGTGACTGTGATAATTTCATTTTGCTGAACAACCATTTTACCATCAAGTACTGAAAGTGTACTTCCAACTGGAATCGGTGCATTCTTCACAACATATGTTCCGTCAATATCTACATCTGCAGTTTCAGAACTACTACCTTTGTTTGCTAGAACTAAACCAATGATTAATGCAGTAATACCAGCGGGTGTTGTATGAACGATCACGCCAGCAGTATTTGCAGTTGCAGCTTTTCTTTTAAATGTAGCCATGTCTTAAATTATCCGAGAGCAATTGAATAAAGTATTGCATTAAGGTTTTCTTCATCAGCAAAATAGAATGCATTATTGCCATATGTTTTGAGAACTTGACCAGAAGTACCATCTGTTATATTTAGGTCTGTTAGTGATTTTGATGTAGTTTGTAATAGTTGTATAGATGTATCTGATACTGCTCTGCCAATTAAACCATAAGAAGTAGATGATGTAGTTAACAAACCACTTCCAGTTAAATAGTAATTTTGATTTACGGTAAGTCCAGTTTGATTGTCCGCAATATCACCTACTAAAAATACTTCAGATACTTGACCATTGTTTACAGAATCTTTGGCTATACCTATATAATTAGTCGCATTTGTTGTTGTTAGATCATATGATGTATATTCTGGATTATATGTCCAAACATTAGGTCTGGTAGTATTATCTAAACGTATACCTACAAATATTTTTTCAAAATTACTCGCATACACACCACCACCTAATCCAAAATAAGTTGAACCTGTAGAAACTATATCAGTAACACCTGAAATTGATAATCCATTAGGAGCAGAATCATCTATTTGAACTACGTTATAATATGGATAAGAACTATTATTTCCATCAGCACCACCAATTATAAATTTATTGCTGGCTTTATGATGAACAAAAATATTAGCAACGCCAGAAAACGGATTAGCAGTACTAACTCTTATAGCAGAACCAAAAGTTACAGAATTATTGGTAATTGTACCAATAAATACTGACTGGTAGTTACTGTCTGCAGTATTCTGACCAATATAAAGAAGTAGTTTTTCATTTACACTATCATATCGGCAAATAGGTGTGATTCCGGCTGCAGATTGTACAGTTACTGCCGACCCCCATGTTATAGTTCCATTAGCAAGTTCACCAATCATTATCGTTACATAATTAGAAGTATCATGATAGAGTAAAACATGCTTATTTAATTCGGGTATGTATAGAGCAGTTGAATATGCATTAGATGCCGTAGTTACTATAAATGTCACTGGTGAATCAAGTGTTATATTTGTACCAGAAACCGTACATACTGCATAGTACATATAAAAGGAATTATAATCTTGAAAGTATATCACCATTTTATTTGAATTAGTATCATATACTATTGAATTAAATCTTGACCTTGTTGTATAAAGTTCAAGAGGAGTTCCAAATGTGATGCTATTTCCACTTATATCTCCAACTACTGCATATATGTTGATTGCATCACTATTATTAATATAAGTTATAACTACTTTATTTTGGTCAGTATCAATTGCAACAACTGTGTTAGAAATATTGTCTGAGTTCCATGCTACAGGTGTACCCCAATTAAAACCAACTTCTCTTGTGGTTTCTCCGTTTGTGGTCGTATTTGAGGTTTCAGTCACTGTTCCTATACTTACTAATCCATTAAAAGGAGAAACTGAACTTCTTTGAGCAACAATGGCAGAACTTGTGTTTTCATCATAATCTACATCAAAAAATGTAGTACCAGTTGTAGTTGCTTCACTTAATGTTTGTGAAACTTCTGTATATTGTGCTATTATGGGATGTGCAATCTTTTCAATTTCTCCATTATCTATTCGTAATGCTACTGTATCTCCTGTTGTGATTGTACCATTAGCCGTGAATGAAGCTAGTGAAACACTTCCGCTTCCGCCTGCTGTATTAGCAAAATAGAAATTACCAGTTCCATCTGCAGTCAGAACTTGATTTGCAGTAGCAGTAGAATTTACATCAACTAAGTCAGAAAGAAATGTGCGTACACCTTGTATTCTAAATCCAGGTCTAAATGTGTCCACTGTAATAACATCATTAGCAAATAATGCTTCTGTAAATGTAATAGTATTTGCAGAATAATTAAATGTATAATCTTCTAAATTTAAACGAATACCATTATTATATACATTAATAAAATAAGAACTATTAATGTCTGTATCAAGTGTTATGACCGTTTGGTTTTCAATTGCTTGAAACACTTCTTCATTATAACTAGATTGAGAAAAATTAGATATTCCTGTTGATACACTATCAATCGTTCTGAAACCAGGACTGAATATATCAAATTCTATTACATCATTAGCTGATATACTTTGATTGAAAGTTACTTTATTATTTGCAACATCAATGGTAAATGATGTATCATGTAATCTAGCACCATTAAAAAAGACATTTAATCTTGTACTAGCATCAATATTTGAAGATAATATTACATTGGAAGTGTTTGATATATTTTCAAAAGCTTCTCTAGCATAACTTGTTTGTGTTAGATTTGAAACATCAAGAGTACCATCTACTATTCTAAATCCAGGTTTAATTAATTCTATAGCAACAGTATCATCTACTGCAAGAGCAGAATTAAATTCAAGTGTATTATTTGAATTATATATTGTATAATCAGTCTCTGTTAATCTTATTCCATTTACATATACATTTGTTCTAAAAGAATCATCTATATTTGTTGAAAGAATGAATGATGTTTGATTTGCGAGAGAGACAAATGTTTCTCTTGAATAACTTGATTGTGCTAAATTAGTAACTCCACTTGCACCGACTAAATCAATTACATCTCCACTTTCTGGAGCAATAACAAATGTTATATACTGACCAGTAGATGCAATATTATAGTCAATACCTTCAATAAGTTTTAAGCCGTTTTGAAATACACTAATATGATTGGATTCATAGCTAACGCCAAAAATAGTTTTTATGCCATCCCCCGTATATGTTTTACGGTCAGAAATGGTTTCTATGGATTGTAATTCTTTAGGTGACGGTGCTCCGATGAATGGCATTATTCAGGTTTCTCCGGCCAAATAACATCATCAAGTGATGTATATGTGTTAGTAATATCCCGTAAAGCTTGTCTATAGTTTAATTGCTCTTGTGTTGGAGTTCTATCTGGTAAAACCCACCAATCTGTTTTTCTTAACTTAGTTCCTCTTGCTAATCTCAAATCTCTTAATTTTTCTTCATCTGTATAAACATTTTCAATGAATTGTTCATTTTCATATTTCCATTTAGTAGTGCAATTATCTGGACAGTCTACCCATTTCATACTGGAATGAACTTCAAATGTGGAATCTGAAACTTGTACAATTTTATCTAAATGTATAAGCGCCTTTTTCATACGTATTCCTCTACAATAACAGCACCTTTGTATCCATCAGCACCTTCATTATTAGTGCTTACATGGGTGCCTGAACCACCACATCCCCATCCATTTGGATTAGACCTTGCACCCCAAACACTACCTCCTCTGCCTGTTCCACCCCAATAAGAAGCACCTCCAACTCCACTACTTTCTTCATTGCCACCGCCATCTATGTTGCCACATATTCCTGCATTACCATACAAATTGATATCTCCTCCAGTAGCAACACCACCATATCCACCAACTGCCCAAGTTTCTGGTTCTTCACCACCTGTGGCAGAGCAATACGAACCAAAAGATGATGTGCCTCCAGGACCTCCACCACCTCCTGAATTACCAATAGAACGTGTACCTCCAACTCCAACTGTGACAGATACGCTTGTTACTTGTCGTACATCAATCCATTTAATTGTAGTTCCCCCTGCTCCACCACCTCCTTGAGCATCATCTTGGTTGTGAGAACCACCGCCACCTCCTCCGCCAGTAACATAAACTTTTATATAATTTACACCAGCGGGCTTTGTCCATGTTGATGTACCAACAGTGTCAAATATTTGAACAGATCTAAAACCAACAACATTTCCATGTGCATTTTTTATATCATTACTTTCTACGGTGTCAATTTGAATAGAAGTTGAGCCATTTACTTTGCTGATAACTTCTGTTCCATCTATTGTCAAACTTGCGTTGGGCATATCATCCTGTTAGATTTAAATTACCATTTGGACCAATCACAATATCACCATCTACACTTAGATTGTTGATCACATTTAAAGTACCATTGACAGTGATGTTTGGTACACTTACAGGACCACTGAGAATTGCAGAATAGTTTTCAGCAACTTCAACATCATTGGTAAAAGTTTTTGTGTTAATACCAACTATAATTGATTTTTGTTTGGCGTTACTTTTTGACGGCATTAAACTGTATTAGCTGAATTGTTTGCTGTTGGTTCATCTTCTATATTTATCTCATAGCGATTCGGCCAATGTTCAAACACCAGCATTCCATTCTCATCCAGTGTAGGTGCTGGAATGTTTCCATTTGCTATTTCTTGTGGAAGGTCTCGGAGTGCATTACGATAGTCTATTAGATTTGAATCTGTAATGTTGCGTTCTGTATTGCGTTGAACTTCCCAATCAGATTGTTGAAGAATTTGGTTTCGTTCTATTCTTAATAGACGTAGTGGTTCGGCTGCTTGAAGTTCTGCTATCTTTGCTTGGATTTCTTCTTCAGTGGGTATGTTTACAAATCCATTTATAAATTTAATTTGAGATACAGGTCCATTGGATGGTCCGTTACAAATATTTTCAATACCTACTAAATCTATAACCACTTCAAAATATGTTTTCATCCTTGTATCTCCATAGCAAATAATGTTGCGATAGACTTATTGCCACTATTGCCTTGTCCTATACTTAAACTTGCATTATAAGCCTGAAAATATGGTCTTATTGAATAGTTACTACTTGTTGGATGTAATACTCTAACAGTCAAACTAGTATTATTTAAATTTGAACCAGAACTTGTCCATGAATGTTGATTAAAATACCAAGCAGATGAACCTAAAATTGATTCTGAACTAAAAGAATTTGTACTATAAACAAAACCACCTCCAAGTCCATTACTTGAACCGCTACAATATACGTCAGGAATAAACATTTGTAAAAATAAATAATTACTTGTATTAGGATTAATTATATCAATTTGTAGACCGCTCCAATTTGATGCGGTTGTTGTGATTGTAGCAGGAGACCCATTAAAATTATATTCATCATAAAAATGTCTTAACATATGTCCAGCAGGAAACGTAGCACTTGCCAATGCATTGTTCACATTAACATTATCCATCACAACATTACTTGTCATTATAGGCTCATCCGTGCCTGTCTGCGTTACTACTGTTTTTCCACCAATCGTAAGTGTTGCCATGTTTTATACCTTATCTGAAAATAGCAATATGTAAATGGTCTTGGTCAACGAAACCATAACTACTATAGTGGTATTGGTATGTTATTCCTACATAAGTTGTTTCAATACCCCCTGCCGTAGCATTGTAACCTCCGATTCCACCAACATTACCATAACTATTGGTTGAAGCAACATGCGAACCAGTTACACAATAATTAGTATCTGGCATTGGGGTTAAAAAATAAATTTTATACAAACCAACGCCAACCCTTACTACTTTACTTACGTTACCAGAAGCATATATATCACAATGAGATTCACTTTCTACAGTAACATATGACATGCCGTTAAAATGTACCCATGCTCTACAAGCAAATATAGGTAATGTTGTATTTGTTAAATCTGTTGTTGGTCCTTGAGATGCAGAAGTATCTAATGAACTAAATGATGTTTTAATATTTGCATTAGACATATCTGCATTAGACATATCTGCATTTGTCAAATTTACATTTGATGTTATTTCCGGATCAGCACTTCCAGATTGTGTAAACAGTGTTTTGTTTCCGAGTTGTAGAGTTGCCATATTACATCCTAAACAATATAAATCCTAGTGTTCCACCAGCATTAGGTGTTTCGCCATCAAAATAAGTATAAGCTCCTTGATCACCCCAACTAAAAGCACCACTATTAATACCACCATTCATATATAGATTGCACGTTGTAGCAAAAGAAGGTGTTATAATGTAATATCCTTGACACCCAATATTAGTTATAGTATTTGTCTCATAATTGACATTACTATACACACCCATACCTTGTCTTTGAGATGCAAAATATACATTCGTTGAACCATTGTTTAATTTTAATCTTACTCTGCTTGTATTTGCCGTGTTGCTATTTTCTGAAATTGCGGTGTGACACCAACCATAAAGTAAATATCCTTCATAATTAGATAAATCTAAAGATAAACTGAGCATATCAACATCACTTCCATCACCAGAAGTTGAACCATCTGAATGCGTTATTCCTTTTAATGGAATAAACTCATTTTTTGGAAAACTGCTTCCCAAGGTAGGAATATTGTCACCACTTTGTGTTAGCACTTCATGACTGTTTAACTTTAGTATTGCCATTATACTGGTTCCTCTGGCCAAGTTACGTTTGTAAGCATTCCGTTTTCATCCAATTCTGGTTCTGCTGTTGCAGGTAAATCCCTCAGTGCCTGTCTATAAGTCAACCATGCCTCTTGGTCTGTTCCAGGATAGTCAACTGTTGCTCTCCAATCTGTTTCTTTTAACAAAATGTTTCTTTTTTCTCTCAAAAATCTTAATGGTTCTTGTTGTTGTAACAGTATTACCTTTTCTTCTAAATCTTCTAAACTTGGTTTCTCATCAGGATTAGATTTCCAAATAATATCTGTATAGTTCGGTCCAGTCATTCCCCAACTATAATTGCCATAATATTCTACCATAGCATTATTGATGGTTATTTGTTTTGGCTTAACCATTAGAAATCTCCATTAAAGTAATACTATTGTCATAACCATTAGGTGTTCCACCTCCTGTAGAATTGGATGTGCCAATGTAGAATGTACCATCTGAAGAACCCCACAACGAATATGATAATAGTGTATCTTTAGGAACATTAGGAGCATGTAGTTTAGTAAACATCACCGAACTTATTCCGTAAGTTCCACTCCAACTTCCTCCACCTGGGTCTCCTGTATCTTGTGTCCAAAAACTACCTAAATTTCCTTCTATTTGCCTAGTATATTTTGAACTTTGTAAAGCAATATAATCAGAAGAATTTGTGGATACCCCACCAACTTTATATCCCATTGCCAATGCTCTATCAACATCATGATTATAGTTACTGTGACCTAAATTTGCTATCACATAAATTTTTGAATTTGATTGTTTGGTTGTAATTTGAACATCATAACATTTAATGGATGCAGCATTTATTGTTACATAATTATCATCATGTAATTCTACAACTTGTACAACATGTCCAGCAGGAAACTTGACCGCACTTGGAATACTCGCAGCACCATTTGATTCTGTAAAAACTGTTGTGTTGTTGAGTTTAAGTGTTGCCATTAGTTTCTCACATTATAGAATATATTTTAGTTACTGGAGATTTATATGGTCCAGTTGCCGAATCACTTGCTCCATCCCAATTAACATTTTGATGTAATCTAAATGTGTATGAGGCATTATACTCCCTACACTCACATAATATATTTTTAGGACCACTCCATGAATCAAATATCCATTCTAAATATATAAGATTTCCTGCCCAATAAACTCCCTGCCTTATTGTAAACTCCGCTCCATTTACTGTATTGTAATCTAATAATAGTTTAAAATGTCCTAAAGCACTATTATCTTCTCCAGTCATTAAAAAACTTGTACTATAATATACATAAGTACTACCTGTCACTGGTGTATAATCTATTTGTGTTCCTGTAATAGTTTGATATGTGGTAGTACTAGATTGATGACTTGTAATAGGTGTAATGTATCTTTCAAATCCACAAATTGTACCAGAAGGCCAACCAGAACCAACTGTAGGTTTAGCAGTTCCGACTTGCTCTAATACTGTCTGCCCATTTAATACAAGATTACCCATTCGTTTTATCCGATGATGTTGAGTTGACCGTTCTCACCAATTGTTAAGTCTCCAGTAATATTTATTTCAGTCATCACGTTTAGATTACCATTTACAGTAACATTGGGAACAGTAACAGGACCAATTAACAATTGTGAATAACCTTCTTCAGCTACTACATTCTTGTCTACAACTATTTCGTTGCTTGGTCTGATTCCTTCTGAATCAAAACCCTTGATGATTGAAATGTTTCCCATTTTACTCCGGTGGTGTTGGCCAGACTACTTCAATTAGATTACCATATTGATCTATTTTAGGAGATTCTAATTCAGTCATGTCTCTTAGATCCTGTCTATATGTTCGCCATGCTTCTTGGTCTGTACCTGGATAAGAAGGAAGGTCACGCCAATCAGATTGAATCAATAACTTTTCTCTTTCTTCTCGCAACAATTGCATGGCTTTATTTGTTTTATATTCTTCATCTGATATTAACTCACCATTTACTATTTTGCAATACTCTAATTTTTTTTCTGGTAGTGCGGCTTCATCTATAATAATAGCATCATTTAAACTATGGTCTAATATATACTTTCTGACTTTTGTGATGTCTTCTGCACCATTGATGCAAATACTTGAGACTGAACCTTCTGCATTTGTGTAAAGTATTAAATTATTCATGATATACTCCATAGAGAAACCCAAACTATATCGGCATCTGACCGTGCTGGTGTAATAATATCACCTAATGTAAATGTAAAATAAGTTGAATTATAAACAAAATAATAACTACTAAAACCACTTAGTCCCATTACGTGATTACCATTCCTTGAATTATTTGTATCGGTATCAATATACCACATATAATCACCAACTGCTGTTGCAAAAGTTAATGTATAATGTCCTGTTGCATTTCTCGTTATACTTGAATAATTACCCCACCAATTCATGACAGAACCATTAAAGCCATTAAATTTTACAGTAACAAAAGGCCCTACACTGTGCCAAGTTGAACCAGATAGACTATTAGTATCATAGTATTCAATACATTTAAAATCTGTGTTGTAACGAATCATACCAACTGCAGGAGTACCTGGTCTTTCTGCTGTTGTTCCTGCTGGTATAGCATTTAATCCTAATGCTGTTTTTGTTGCTTCGGGTATTACAACATTCGTATGCATTTCTGGCATGTTGTTACCATCTTGCGTGAATATTGTTTTACCGCCTAATTGTATTTCTGATGCCATAAGTTAATTACCTTACTACCATAAAAGTTATTCTATTTACATCCTGAAGGCCATTACTACTATTTCTCAATTCTATATAAAAATCTGTAGTCGTAAATACTTCAGCAGCATGTTCTATAATTCCAAAATATGCGCCAGAATAATTTTCTGGATTTGTAGCACCTGAAACTGCATAATTTGCGTCTGGCATAGGAGTTTCAAAATAAACTCTATAATGTCCTGTTTCAGTTCTCACGATTCTATTGATATTACCACTTCCATAAATCAAACAACATGCTTCACCATTAATAGAAGTTGTATCTGCACTTAGTCCATTAAAATTAGCCCATGCTCTTACAGCAAATATTGGTAAATTAATATCTTTTGTATTTGTTGGTGTACTGTTTAATGTTTCAGTATCCGGAGAATCAAATGTTGATTTTATATTTACTGTTACATTACCTGTTGCAGTTATATCACCAACATTGGTCAAATCTATCTTGCCATTGTTCTCTGTGCCAAATGTTGTTGAACCTAGTTTTATAACTCCACTCATATCTTCTTTTTAAATTATGTTTAAAACGCCATCAATTGTTAATGTGCCTGTAAAATTCATAGGTCCAGCAAAGAATGCATTGTATCCTGCGGGCACATGTAAATTTGCAGAATACTGATTACGATTCATATAAATCTTACTATCCACTTTTTCTAGATTGATTGCCTGTCCACCAGTGATGTTCATATCGCTTTTGGTTAATATGGCAGAAGTGCTAGTTCCATATCCGATAATTTGTATGATATCATCAGAGTTTAATGTTATTGCTGATGTGGATATTAAAATATCTTTGCCACTAGATGCCGTATAGTCACTACTCGCCATATTTATTCCACGCACTATGACAGATACATTTCCTGGTGTATAGTGTGCATAAAAAGTATAATAGCCAGGATTTGAAATTATATCCGCATGTCCACCAAGATATTCTTTATGATCTATGATTGTTGATGAACTAGTGATATTAGGTCTTGCTACGGCTCCTAAAACTGGCATTATGCTTGTTTCTCCATTTCGGCTTGTGCTTCTTCATTTCTTTGTGCTGCAGTTTTGACCCAACCTCTTTCAAATGCAATTGCAACAATTTGGTCTTTATTTCCTGGCATGCTTTCACCAGCAGCAATAAATTTGTCTATTGCAAGTTTTACAATGTCATCAATTGCAATGCGACAACGATTGTGAACTACGTTATCAATCCAATCCTGTTGACTTGCAGCGGCATATGCCAGTGCTTTGTCTTCAGTATCTGTTAATGTTATTGTGTAATCCATTTTAATCCTTTTATACTGGTTTTACTGGCCAAGTGACATTTGTCAAATTACCATTTTCATCTAGTTGTGGTTCTGCTGTAACTGGCAAATCTCTAAGTGCTTGTCTATATGCAACCCATTCTTGAGACACTGGTGTACCTGAATCAACACTTCTAGCAGATACCCAATCTGTTTCTTGTAATAATCTATCTCTGTGTAATCGTAAAATTCGCACAGGTTCTTCAGCTTCTAATTCAGTAATCTTTGTTTCTATTTGTGCTTTTGTGGGAATAGTTCTTTCATCTTTCCAAACAATTTTGTCATAATCTCCATCTTCAATACTGAATTTAGCTTTATCAACTAAAGATTCTATAGCGTTAACAATGTCTGTCATAATGGTCCTTTTAATTCTTTTACTATCAATGATGAACAAGCACCTGAAAAATTTGTAGTTTTTGAGGTATCATTACCATTTGTATTTACGTTGAGTGCTAATCCTATTGATGAACTTGCTTCTTTACAAGAATTCATTCTAAATTTTATATTTTGATTTGTGCTAGTAAAAAAAGTTACCGGTTTAATCACACAGGCAGATGCTATAAAAGGTGAGCCATTATGGCCAGAATGATAACCTATTGCTGCACCTCCAGTATCTGTTACATATGCATAAGTACTACCTCCGTCTACACTGTAATATGTTCTAAAGAAAAATGCAGTCCATGTGGCTTGTTGTCCACAATGCATTGTATACGAAATCTCTATAAAATTACTGGAACTGGTAGGAGTTAAATTTACACTTCCATCACCAAGTTGTCCAGGTAAAGTGGTTCCAGGAAATGCACTACCCTGACCACTGTCGTAATAAGTGCTACTGTGCATTCCATAATCTATTTGTAATATTTTATCTGCTAAAACACTACTACCAAGTGTAACAGTACCTCCACTTTCTGTCATTACAGTAGTATTTCCTAAAATTAAATCTGCCATATTATATTATCCTTAATCTTCCTGTAATTGTTAAATTTTGTGATGTAGGAATTGTTAAATTACCCATTACATTTAAACTTCCATTGATTGTTAAACCATTTACAGATACAGGTCCTGAAATTGTTGCATTTTTATTGTTTGCTATCGTCAAATTCTGTGTTATAACATTTGAGTTTTGTACAACATTAGTTTCTGTAAAATGTGCAGTTACACTTATATCTCCACTATTTTCTGTAGCAAATAGTGTATCGTTTAATTTAAGTGTTCCACTCACTCTGGTTTCTCCGGCCAAGTTACATTAATTAAATTGCCAAACTCATCTAGTTGAGGTTCTGCTGTAGCTGGAAGATCTCTAAGTGCTTGTCTATAAGTTTGCCATTCTGAACTAACTGGAGTTTGTGATTCTGATGCTTTTGTAACAACCCAATCTGTTTCACTTAATAATTTGTCTCTTTCTATTCTTAACACTTTCATAGGTTCTGCTGCTTCTAATTCTATACATTTATCTATAATTTGCTGGTCAGTTGGTATGTTTGTAACCCCCTCACCCCATTGAATATTACGTAATTCATTTTCTCCATCTATACACCAAACTGTATTTGGTTTTAATTCCAACAATGCTTCTACTAAAAATTTATAATTCATTCCGCAACCTCCATTAGTGTAATAATACTAGATGTTCTAGGATGAAATTGTGTGCTGTCTCTTTGTGTTGAACCTACATAAATAGGATATGAAGTATTTTCTGTTCTACAACCTATTCTATAACTTATTGTTTGCCCCAAAGTGTAACTAGGAGTATCTAAAAACATTCTAGAGTGATTATTTAACATCCAATTTGCATATGTACCTGCATGAGAGATGGCTTCACTGTTATTCACACCATTGGATTCTCCCATCATTGCACTAAGTTTAGCCCATCCTGCACCGGCAATATCTCTTTCCATATAAGCAAAAGCTGTCAGAGTGGCGCCAGCAGAAGTATCAAAGTTATAGCTAACAAGTATTTTGCTATTAGCGAAATCTGGAGTAATACTACAATTTAAATCAGTAATTAACTGTTCATTTGTATTACCTGCACCTACCCATCTGTTACGTTTTACTGTTTGTTCAATTTTAAGAATATGTCTTGAAGGATTGAATAATACATTGCTTCCTAAAACTGGTTCATTAGTTCCAGTTTGTGTTGCTAGTGTTTTTCCTCCTAGTGTAAACGTAGGCATTTATTCTCCTCTTTGTTCATTTATATTAATGATACAGAACCAGTAACTGTAATATTACCAGTTACATGAAATTCATTTATTACAATTAAATGTCCGCTTACAGCTACATTGTTTGCTGTAATAGGTCCTGGCATTAAAGAATTAGTATTTGCAACTACAGTTATATCTTCAGTTGTGTCATGGTTTGAATACATTGGTACATTTATATTACCACTTGAATCAAAAGCACTTTTATATGCTCCAAGATTTGTAGCTATATTAAAAGCTTTGCTCATGTCTGTTCCACTAGTGATAGTACAACATCAAAGGAATTTGGTGTATCGGACTGCATACGTATTGCATCACTAGCATTTAGAATAATTTTATTGCCCCCCATTATTTCAAGAGTAGAGCCACTATCAATGACTACATTTTTCAAAAAGTGTACAGTTTGTGCCGCATCTGAATCTAAAATTTTAACACTCAAAGCTATGATACCGGTTGTTAAATTTGATATTGTAAACCCAATTAAAATGGAAGTTGTACTTGTAGGCACAGTATAAATGTTAACATCTGTTGTGGCAGTAACATAATTATTTCCGCCATCATAAGTTTTAGATAAAAGTGTATTCGCCATTTATTAACCAAAAATTATTGAATTTATGAATGCATCATCCGCTAAGGCCGCAAGTTGTGCGTCTGGTTTATTTATCAGATTATTGTAATCTACTGTGTTGAAATTGAAGTTACCTACACCATCAGCAGTGAGAACTTGATTGGCATTAGCTGTTGTATTAACATCCGATAAAGAAGCCAGAGTTGAACCAGCATCATAAGAAAGAGCATTTCCATTTACATCTAATGTTCCGTTAGCCGCATTGTATGCTATTACTGCAGTGTTTAAAGTTATATCATCTAGAACTTCTAGATTTGAAAGTATTAATGTTCCCGACATTGAACTGGGATTGAATCCCGTCATTGTAGATGTGGGAGGTTCTAGAGGATAGTTTTCAAACAAATAAAATTTTCCAATACTTGCATCTCTAAAGATACCTGCATATTTTGTAGTTGCTCCATTATCGTAACTATATTGACCGGCAAAACCAAAATCTATAAGATTTGTATTATTGTTTGCACCAAGTACAATAATGTTATCTTCAACTAGTAATGTTTGAGTATCAAGTGTAATTGTATTACCAGCAACAACTAAGTCACCAGTAACGCTGATTGTGTTTGCAGTGAGAGTATCTGTAGTTATGCTATTAGCTATGTCGGCTGCGCCAACAAAACCAAATTCAGCTAAACTTTTATTTACAAATTTATATTGAAGTGCATCATAGGTGAGAAGGTCATTATCTAAAAGACCTCTAGAAGTGCCAATTCTAATGATTGTATTATCAAGTTGAATACTTGCAGTAGATACATGATTATTACCAATTAAACCGGCATCAATGACTGAATTTTCCACAAGAACATGTTGTACGATTTCATTATTATATTTCTTATATAATGTAGAGAAATCATTTGCAAGTTCTAGTATTTTTGTAGGCATGAGTTTAACTTATTTCTAAGACACTCAAGGCTACATCTAAGCCATTTTGTGTATCACTAGTTATTTTAATTTGGTCTGTTGTTTGTAGTATCAGTTTTTGTCCGCCAAAAACCTCAAGTGTACTTTTATCAGGAATTGTTATGTTATGAAAAAGAGTGACTGCTGTATTTAATTCGTTATCATTTGTAGTTGAATTTAAATCAACGGTTGCAGTAACTACATGAGTAGACTTATTTGCTAAAACTAATCCAATAGCAACGGCTGTTGTAGTTGCAGGAACTGTATAAATTGTATCAGCCGTTGAATTAGATACATTAGCTTTTGTTTTTAATTTAAATATATTTGCCATCTACTTTTTTTAAACAATGTTTATAGTTCCTGACATGACTGAATGCACAGTACACCGATAATAAAGTGTACTAGGTGTTTCCATAGGTACTTTAAACACAAGTGTACCCGATTCTGTTGTATTACCAACTATACCCGAAGTAGCAACAGCATCTAAATCACTATCAACACTTGAATTTTGGATTCTAAATGGATGACCGCTTGCATTTATTCTAAAGTTATAAATCTCACCTCTTCTTAGATATAGTGTGGGATTAGGTGTTGATGTTGGAAACCATATATTTCCTAAGTCTGTAAAGAGATATGAAGTATTATTGGCATTTGTTACATCAAATATATGCGTACTTTGTCCTAGTTTAACATTTTCTTCATAGTCATTATTATCATAATTAGCATCATTTACATTGGGGAATAAATCACCTGGTGTAGGAAAATTAACAATGAAGTTAGTAATGTTTTGAATAGCGTATTTAAACCATAATTCAATTTTTATTCTAGCATCAGATAAGTCAATTGCATTTGGATCTAATTGTGTATTCATCCAATTCAAAGCATGAGCAACTACTGAATCTAAATCACCACCAATGCCTTCCGCAATTGCAGCATCTAAAATTACTTTGGGTACATGTTGTGCTGTTCTTTTTAACTTTTTAAATTTAATTTCACCTTCTTCTACACTTATCTTATGATCATCTCCTACCCATAATGAATTGTCAGAAAGATATAAGTGTCTTATTTTGTATTCTGCAGAACCAATATCATAAGCGGCATTAGTGTCTGGTATAATATGAGTATCTAAATTTCCATTTAAATACGAAGCAACACCACTAACTCCGGCTGCATTTGCCGCATACCATGTATTTGCAGAAGCATTCCATGTTAGTACTTGAGTATTTGTTGGTGCAGTTGGAGATACATCAATTAATCCACTTAGCTTAAATCCTCCAGCAGATGGATTACTTTGTGATTCAACTTTAAATTCTCCATTGTTTGAAGATAATTTTATATCACCCAAGTAAAGTGTTTCCCCACTTAGATATAAATCTTTAAATTGATAATTCGGACTTCCTAAATCAAATGTATTATTAGAACTCGGAACTAAATGTCTACCCACACGGTCTGCTACTACCCACTGATTAAGAGTTCCATTGTATTCTAATATTTGAGAATCTACTGCAGGAATTGGTATACTAACATCATTTAATTCGTTTACATTAATAACTATATTATTGTTAGCAGCAATTAATGTTTTATTTTCTAGATTTTGTGTGCTAGTAGTATACGTATGTACATTAAATGATAAATTATCCCCATCTCCCAAATTTTCGTATAAATCATTAAAATTTGAATTTATTTTATCAGCACCATCTCTTAGCGTATCACCTGTGTTATCATTTGGTGCTATTCCTCTATTAATAGTTTGTTTTGCCATTTTTTTATTTCTTTAACTTTTTTAAAAAATTAACCGAGTGCTATTGCTAATGCAGTGACATCTCCTAGTGATGCGCCGCCACCTCCTCCACCACTCAATGTACTTAAATCAACTGTTACTGTATTTCCGCTAAAATTTCCCAATGACAAAATATTAGTAGAAGTTGAAAATGCAGCACTATTTAAGCTCAAATCAAGAATATCGGTGATACCTTCTAGCGTTGTTCCTGTAGGAACTTTAATATTTCCACTTGTAGTGTTAGCTTCAAATACTGTTACATTAGCTAACCTTAGTGTTCCTGCTGCCATTTATTCTCTTTTATTAACCTGGTGATTCTTGAATTTTTTCTGCATTGATTATTCTACCTCCACTTGTATGAATATATCTTACATTTCTCCATAATACACTACCATTATTATAATGCAGTTCCATAATATTATATCTTCCATTTGAAGATGACAACATATCTACTCTTAACTCTTCTATTTTTTGTATTGACATTCCGCCAAGATTATATATTTGAGGCATTTATAATTTATGGATTTGTTACAATGTTATTTGCAGTTATTTCTCTACCATTGACAGTATAGATAGATTCTACGTTATATAAATCCACAGCATTATTTGCTGTGTCTACCTGCAAAATCATTAAATTTGCAGATTGATCTTTAATAACATTTACTCTAAGCTCTGGTATATATTGTATTGGTGTGCCGTTTAGATTAAAAAACTGTGGCATTTATTCCTCTGTTATTAATTTTTCAAATTGGTCAAAATTTATGTCTGAAAATTTTTTAGTACTGCCATCTGAAAAATAAAAAGTAACTATATCTTTTTCTTGATATAAGCCGCTAATATTTTTTAAATTACTACCATAGTATTTATTAAATACAATTATATTTTCATCTGTTTTTATGTAATCTAAAAAATCTAAATATTCTTCATTATTTTGACGTAGTTCACATTTAACATACCCATTAAATAGAATACTTAATTTATTATCATCATATATAAAATATTGTAAATTATCAGTATTAAATAACTGATTTTCAATTTTCAAAAACATATATTAATAAGGTGCTGTATTTGGATATGATATAGTGTTGGCATTTACATTCCAAATTCCTACTCCATATTTTATATACCATGTTCTATAATAACTTTCCCACTCCAAGTGTATAACACTCGGAACATCTGGTTGTCTTGCATAAACAACACCTCCGCCAATATGACCATCAAATACACCCTCATAGTTCATAAAGTTATTACCATGACAATTAATGAATACATTTGATGTGTTGTTACCCTTTACTATCTTAACTTCAAGAGCCTGATCTGGTGAATATTCACTACCCATTTCTGGTAAATTAATGTACAAATTATCTAATGAAGTATTAGCATAAACATTTAATCCTCCACGGGAAGCAATTAAATCATGAGTAATATTGAATGTGCCGTTTGCGTTTGTGATATCTCTGTAAAAGAAATTATTTTCATCCCAATAAATTGTATTTGGAACAAGAGTATCATTTTCTATGACAAAGGAAGTTCCACTATGTGAATGAAATCCTCTTCCACGTACATTTAAAACTCTGACAGTTGCTCCTTGATCTAATCCTTCTGCAAATTTTAATATTTTATATTCATTACCAGAATAAACATTTGAGCCATTTACTTGTCTTATACCAGCAGGTGTAGTAAGAATGTCATAGTTTAATGTTGACTGCACAACACCATCAATAGAAACAATTAATCCATATTTGTCATATACTTCATTTTCTAAAATAAAAGTACTTTGCTGATCTGCAGAAACGAATATCTCTTCTAAAGCGGTGCTTTCTGATATATTTGTTCCAGTAGTTGTTCTAATTGTTACATATGTTTCAGTTGGCGGAGCTTCATAAAATTTTATTCTAGTATTTTCACCAAATTGTTCAAACACATAAGAATAATAAGGTTCCTGAATTACACCACCTACACTTACAATTGCATTTTTAATAGAAATTGGTACTGTTATTGTCCAACTATCAGTAACACCATCTCCCTCAAATCTTTCAATATGATTCCATTGTCCAATACGTAAAGAATCTACATATTGTTTTGTGGCTAAGTCATGTGCATTAGTTGGGAGTGCTGAATTTCTAACATATCCAAAATCTAAATCTATTCCTGTCACACCATTCATTATGGTACTAGGTTGCGCTTTTCCAAATATTATTCTACCATCATTATCAACTGTTAACGATGGAGAGAATATAGTAAACGTTGTTCCTTGTAATACTTCTACATCACTAGGTTCTACAGTAACAGTAGTAGCATCTATAAAAGATTTAACAAATTTAGTTTGTCCGTTATCAAATACAACCAAGTTATTCACATGATCTGGTCTAAAATAATCTACAGTTGACGTAACATTAATTGTAGAAGCTAACGCAAGTGTTCCTACATTAGAATCATAGACATTACCTACTCTAATAAATATATCATTTTTAGAAATAGTGTTGTTAATAAATGCCATTTTTTTCCTTTTGCAATTGTGATTGTACTTGTTTAATTATTTATTTTACTTTCAAGTTCACTTATCTTATTTTGCTGTTCTTTCAATGCAGAAACTAACACTGGAATTATTTCTGTATATTTAATACCGGTTTTATCACCTAGAGTTGTAACCACATTTGGTAATATTTTTTGCATATCTTCAGCTATAAATCCTATATTATTTTTAGAATTGTTATCTTTTCTGTCATAAATAACTGGATTCATATTGATAATATAATCTAATCCATTTTCAAACGATTGTATATTTTCTTTATATTCTATTGATGAACTTTGAATAAAGTCTATAGCAAATACAGAATTAGCTACATTTATATCTTCAGTAACTTGAATATTAGTTATAATTATGTTATTTGCATTCAAAGTTTCTGCTTCTACCGTACCGAGAACAGAATTATTTGCTACGGATAAATCAAAACCTTGTAATGTATCTCCCGCTATTATGTTATAATCAGAACTTATTTCAAGAGCAGAACTTATGATTCCCACCGCATCTATTCCACCACCAGCATAGATATTAGCACCACTATAGATTCCACCTACAACTCTAAAAGCACCAAGACCAGAATTTGTAGCCGCTTCACTACTAAGAATACTGATTACTGTATTTGATAAAATTGGTGTTCGTTGGTCATTATCATCATATGCATCAATTTCCAGAAATGTTGCTTCTGGTTTTATATCTAATCTATAGCCTGTTGGTTGTCCAACACGCATGAAATCAGATGCTTGAAGATTATAAAAGCGAACAGAATCTGTATTAGTAGACCTTAGATTTTGATCAATCACACAGTTTGCTCTTAATTCTAACGTACGGTCTGTAGAGTTGTAAAATCCTCCACCATTTAAAGTCAAATACGCCCCATTATCTAATATTAAATTAGAACCAACTTCTATTTGATTATCTGTAATAGTTAAATTTTCAGTTCCATTAAAACTAAAAGTTACGGTATTACCATTTCTTGAAAATATATAACCTTCTGCAGGAGAAGTATCTATAAAAGCATCTGAAGTATTTCCAAAAGAAAGTATAGAAGTATCTGTTAATTTTATATTACCATTTAATGCTAACCCATCAATATCTATTTCTGCAATTGTTGTTAAAATATTGTTTTTGTCAATAATATAAGTAAAATTATCTGCACCTGCTGCCATTTTTGTGTTGGACGTTAAACTCCCAACAACAGAAACACTAGTTTGTAGAAATTCTAATCCTTGTAATAAATCTTTAATTTCAATTCTATATAACTTTGTACCAACTCCAGCATCAGATGAAATTAACAGTCTATCTGAATTTGATAAGAATCTACCGTCTAATGGTGGCCTATTATCAATCACAGTAATTTGAGAAGTGAGTTCTGTTGTAATACTTCCATTAGAAAAGTGTACAATATCACCATCATTAGCACCATCTAGCGTTATTCCTGCTATATCATCCGTTGATAAACTTTCTGTTGAAAAATTCTTAAATTCAAAATTACCTGCATTATTCATAGATAGATAATAACCTGCTGCATTTGATGGTCTACTAGAAGGAAAAGTATAACCAGTAGTGACATCACCTATTCTTAATTGATTAGTAATATTTGTATCAACTACATTAAGATTTTGTACGTCTGCGGTATTATCAATTGCAAGGTTTGGAAATCTAGCTTCTTGTTCTAGACTATCATAACTAGATACAACATTATCAACATAGCTTAATATTTTTCCTTTAGTGGCCATATTCTTATATCCTTATTCTGATTTATTTTTTCTAGTTCTTTTTTTAGGTATCAAAGATTTTAAAATATCAATCTCTTCTTGTTGTTGTTTCATAGCTTCTATAAGTAACGCAACTACTTTACTATATTTGACACCTTGAGGTTTAGCATCTTTAAATGATGCTAAGTTTGGTGTTATTTCGGCCACGTTCTCTGCAATTAATCCATACTCTTTTGATTCTGTTTTGTCATCTTTCCAAGTAAATTCTACCCCAACTAATTGTTTGATTTTATCAAGAGCAGAATCAATAGGAGATATATTTTCTTTTAGTTCGGCTGCAGAAAGTTCTGTTATAGACTTCTCTACAAATAAATCTCCACCTACACCCACACCACCAGAAACAATCAATGCACCACTAGTAGTTGATATAGATTTTTGTCCGGCACCTAAATGAGTTGTGCCAGTAATACGAATATCATTTACATAACCATTAGATAATTCAGATTTATTAACTGCATCTATAGTTGTAGTACCTATTGTTCTACCAGGCCTATGTACTACTGATATAACTTGTGTACTTGCTCTATTATCTACAAAGTTTAAACTACATGTATGTAAAGTGTGTCCAGATGCACCCAATGTAGTCGTAGTAATTGATGCATTGTTTGAGTATAAGTGATATACTTGATTGGACTTAGTAGTTAATGTAACTACAGCATTATTTCCATGAGTATTTGCATCTTCAAATGTAGAAATATAATTCGCTATATCTCCTGTGTAATCAACTAGATTTGCACCATCGTAAATTCCATATGTTACTCCATAAGCAATTGAAGCTGGTTGTATATTTCCACCACCAACATCAATACCTATTAAAAATGGAGACGTATTTGAAGTAGAATCAATCGGAATAGTAAATGCAACAACATCATTATAACCAACAGTAGCTGGCACTGCAGTCGTATAATTATAATCGTTACCGACAACAGTTACTGTTGTTGCGATTTGATTGTCAGATGTGGTGACAATATCAAAGTCTGATTTTTGAACTCGTAAACCATCAACATAAACATCAACATCATTTTTTTCAAAAGGTACTTGAATATCTGTAAATTCTATTACATTTGTAGCACTTGGTCTATTATAACTAGTAAATTCATTGGTAACAAATGTTAAAGTTTTCCAACTTGTATCTTCATAATACTCTAAAGCACCTATTGATTCATAATTTCCACTTTCAACATCCCATACTTGTAAACTATCAGCAGCCAATCTAATCATACCTTCTCTAGCTACTAATGGTCTTTCAGAAACTTCACCAACTGGTAATTTTAAATATCCATTAGAGTCTATATCCATACCCACATGGTCTATTCTAATTCCAGATACTCTATCTTCAACTGTATGGACTCCGCCTTCTGATATATCTGACTTGCCATCTACTATTATACTATATTCAGCAGTATTTGCATTAGACTCTACACGTATTTTAGCTTCTTTATCTGATGTTACATTACCCAGAGTTGTTACTGTTGCTTTATCTGATTCTAAGAAATTCTGTTCTTCATTTATTATTGAAACTGTTTTACCATTTGCACTAAAATATAAAGTATCATCAGCAGGTGTAGCAATTGTTCCGGCTTCAATAAATGTGTCTTGATTTAAATCAATCACACCACCCAAACCTCTCCATTCATTTTGGGAATAACCTTCAAATAATTTTAATAGTGGATTATATCTTATAATGCCGTCTACAGCACCTTCTGCTGCAGTAAAATCAAATGATTCGCTAGGTAATACCAATCCTTTATTTGTTCCTGAGAAATCTGCGAATTCACCATTTAATTCAAAAACATTAACATGATTTTTAGTGACTCTGAACTTAGATGGATTTTCTATTGTAGCTGTATCATTATCAGTATTCAAATGAAATGCACTTAAACTTTTTACTCTTGGTGCATTTACTGTAATCTTCCCTCCATAATCTTGATTTCCTGCTGACCAATAATAATAATCACCTGCTGTAATAGGAGTAAATTTTATTGTAATATCTTTACCGTTATTAGTAGTGTATGCTCCTACATAGCCTGCATATGTTTTAATTAATACATCATCTACAATATAGTCAACACCTTCTAAAAATTCTAAAGGATCAGCATTTACAGATTCTCCAATTCCAATTACATCTAAAGGATTGCTAGTAATTAATGCCGCGGGTACAGTAAATGTGATAGTATCGCCGGCATCTATCATTAAATCTTCTTTTGGATTTCCATTTAAATTAATACCGGTAATACCGTTTATAGTTCCAATACTTACTGTTCTTGAATGTTGCAATCCCATAGGGAATTGAACATTGATTGGAGCGCCCATGTAAATATTATTAGCGGAGACATTAATCTCAGCGCCAGCATTTATAATTTGATTATTGGCATTTGACCAATAATTATAAACTGCAGTTTCAATTGGAGTGAATGTAATATTTGCAACTTGACTGGAATTATTTGTAAATGCAGCTATATAATCATCAAACGTATCTCCAGCAGTAAAATCAAATACATTGCCATCTACTTCATATGTGATAACTCTTTTATCAGTAATAATATTATCAACATCTGTGCGATTCGGGTCTGTGTAAGGAGTTTTACCAATAGCAAAATAATGATCTCTTTGACCTGGATCTGATAGTGTAATTCCAAATTTATATGTATCACCCTGAAACATATTAATAGATGGATTGTTATCAAGTATGTTATCATCAGGTTCATCCATTACATAAACACCATCTAAACCATTATGTGTTACACCCACATTTAATAGTAATTCTCTAAATTCAGATGTGTTTACTACTCTACCACCCCAATAATAATATATTCCTTCATTTTCAGGTGTAAATTTAACTACTACATCGGTCTCTACATTCGTTGCTAAAAATGCTGCTTTGTATGAATTATAATCACTATATGAAGTTCCTCCAATAATATATTCAACTTCACCAATTTGTTGATTCAAACCATTCACAGCAGGTTCTATTACATTACCCACCTGCTCACGATTCACATCTTCTGTTAGACCAATGCCAATTGGATATTTGTTAGACTTCGGTTCATTAACAGGATCAATAGTATATCTTAATTCTAAGATATCTTTCTCATTTATTGTAATTGGAAGATTAGTAATATTATTAATACTATAAAGTGATTTATCAGGATTTGCAGTATCCAACTCTATATTTTTAACATCATTGTATAATGGAAATCTGTTCTCACTGTTTACTAATCTAAAAAATGCTGAAGTTTTATCTACATCAAAACCGGCTCCTTCTGCTGTACTTTTATTAACGGTTCCATTTTTATTTAAAATAATGTTATTGTCTTCAACATTTAAAGTTTCTGTTGTAAATTCAACAGTATTTCCTTGTACAAATAAATCTCCTTTAACATACAAATCATTTTCAAATGTAGTGTTACTTGCAAAAACACTCATTTGTAAAGCACCATCAATAATAAACTCCATCTCATTTAAAGCTACTGAGATACTACTATTTGCCGGTAAACCACCTGGTGTGTCTTTAATAGTAGATTTATCTTCTGCACGAATTGCTTGATACACCGCATTAGCAGTAAGAATAGTATTATCGTCTTCAAAAGTTCTGTAGTCGGTATTAATTCTATCTATCCGTGTTCCACTAGATAATATAAGTGTATTGGCATCCAAATCAAATACATCTAGATTTCCAGTAGAACTGTATCTAGCTAGTCTTCCGCCTATACGATTTGGAGTTGCAGCATTTAAATCATCAATCATCTGGTTTGTAGTATCAAGCCAATTACCAAATGTTTGACCAGTTTGTATCTTATTAATTGCCATTAGCTTTTCCTAAATTATCTTGATTTTTTACTAAATTGATTATAATATTTTTTAATTCTGTTAATTCATTTTTAAGAAGACGAATTTCATCACTTTGATTATTTAAATAAGAATGTAATAAATTTCTTTGGTGTATTGTGGACCTATGAGTATTTATATCTTCTTTATTTACTGCAACAATAGCAAGTGTATTGCGGTCTCTTTTATAGTTTTCAATAGACACTAGACAAGTCAATTGAAACGTTATATGTTAAAGATGGACTGTTAACAGCATCTATCATTTTTAACTTATATGTTATTGAATTATTGTTAAATTGGTCATATTGAAATAATTTAATAATTCTTTTATTTTGTACTATATTTATATTTTCAAAAACGTCAGGATTACTATTTTCATCAAAACATATTTTTTCAACACCTACTCCATCATCAAAGATATTTGCTTCTACCCAAACCTTTTTCACACCTTCCTCAAACTTCGTTTTTGCAATAGATATAAATGCATATGGTGCTACTTGAGATTGTTCACTAACAAATGTTGAATTCTTTAAAACTAATTCACCTTCTTTACTCTTTAACCACACATGTAAAGTATGTGGTCCAGGTGTTAATGAAGTTACATCTAAATTAAAGTCAAAGTAATATTCTCCTATACTATTTTTATATAATACTGGAGTATGCCATACATGAGGTTCATTGGTATCATCTACTCTGTAACCATATGTAATATCAGTTGGATTAGAATCTATATCATAAAGTATATTGACATTATTTGTTATTCCAAACATATAAGAATCTGGAGTCACCTCAAATTTATTAGTTTCAAAATCCAATGCTCTCACAGAAATTCTATAATTCAAAGATTCATTTCCAGCTTGATCTCTCAAACGAATATAAATTAATTTAGAACCATCTATATCTTCTGTCGGAATTTTAAATTGTTGCTCAATTATTCTAGAATTATCAGTTTGTGCAGTATAAGACCCACTTGGTAAATTTGTAATTGTATCTTCATACAGAGGAAGTGATTTAAAATTAGAAGGATCTTTTTCATATCCTATTGCATACGCTTCAATAACATCATTAGGATCATCCATTTCATATCTCAAAACTCCTTTATAATAATGACCTTCTCTTACTAAATTAATAGGAGAATCTACACTCACAATTGTTGGACGTACACTACTGAAATTTATTTCTACATGAGAATTAGCAACATTTCCGCAATCATCTTTCACATGTAAATATACTTTGTTTGTAGATAGCGTACTAACAGCAAAGATGTCAGTATTTACTGTTTCAGTATAAGATATTGTGTTTGCAGGAGTTACAAAATTTTTCCATAATGCACTATCATAATCTATTTGCGGATGTATTGTTAATGCATATTCAATGATATCAACATCACTTGAAATATCTGCTTGAAATATTTCATCTGAAATATCTGTTCTATTTATTGTAGTAACTGAATCTACAGTAAAATTCTCAATCTTTAAGTTATCACCATTGTGTATGAATTTAGATAATGTACCTTGAGTCATATTACCGGCATTATCATATACTTTAACAACATAATGATGCAATTCTTTCTTAACACTTAAATCAGTAAATCTACCAGTTACATAAGCTGTATTATATCTCCCTGGTGAAGGTCCTGTACCCACCAAATAAGAATAATTATTAGTTATATAATTTGACAATGTTGATGTTGGCAAGAATGGAAATGTTCCAGTCTCATATTGTAATTGTATTAGAGTATATGGATTTGTAGGAAATGCAGGGTCACCATAATTAATGCTTGTTATCTCATCGCTCAATGTAGTGGTTGCTCCTGGCATAGTATTTTGTGTAATGATATCTATATCATTTCCTAAAACGGCATATGTATTAATTTCAGTTGTAGGTATACCTAATTCAACATTTGCAAACAATTTAATTTGGTCATCTTCTGTTTGAGTTCCTGTATAATTTTCTACCATTGCTACAGTAAGAATTTTACCACCACCATAACCATCTACTATGAGTGCCAATGTCATGTCTAAGTCAGATTCAAACATAGTAGTTAAAGTTGTATTAACTGTTGGAGTATGATTAAAGTTAACTGCATCAACATCTACTGAAGAAAGTAAATTACCATCTACATAAATTTCATAGTAATCAACTGATACATTATCATATGCAGATAATCTTAGTTCTACATCATAGTGTGTACTGTCAGGAACAACAGGTTTAATCTTTTTGAAGTCATAATTCGTTATGACTGGAGGTGTATTATCAAAGTAAAATTCATATGGAATTCTTACTCTATTATTGAAACTATCAAATGCATTTAGATAAATGGTATGTTCTCCATCTACTAAACTACTGAAATCAGCTAAGAAAGTATTTGCATCATATAATATATTATTATTAGCATCATATGTGTTTACAACTGACAATGCACTATTATCTATTTCATATTGAATAGATGTTAAGGCATAATCATCAGAAACAATATATTCAAATTCATTATTAGCAGCATTCAAATAGTATTTTGATATTGTACTTGTAGGTTGGAAAAACGCTATAACAGGTGCTAAACCGTCAATATATATTTGTGTATTTGCTTTAGCTGATATATTTCCTGCTGCATCTGTAGTTTGGAAATAGAAATATTTCCAACCCGTGTCTTTATTTGATATGCTTTCAATTTGATTAAACAATATTGGAGTATTTCCAATTACAGGTGCATTAGGTACTGATTTATAAGTATTATGATTATTACTTTGAGAAATATAATATGTATCCAATCCAGAAGTAACATCATAAGAATAACCATTTAAACTTACTTCAAATGTATTAATGTTTCTGATTATATTATTAACTTTGAAATCTGTTATTACAGGGGGTTCATAATCATATATAATAGTTTGAGCAGTATTACTTATATTTTGACAAAAGTCTTTGATGTATGCATAAACATTACAAGTACCTTGTGTAAATCCAAGGGCTTCTAAATCAACACTAAACGTAGGTGTTATATTTCTTGCTGGTGCATATGGTATTGGAACCCATCCTACACTGTTCCATGTTTCATTATTAGCTGTAGAAAACAATCTTTCAGTCACACCTTGGTCATCACTTAAATCCATTCTTATATAAACATCTTTTGATGTTGTATACACAGCACCATTATTAATTTTAGCATAATGTATAACTGGTGGATTATTCTCTAAGAATACATTAAAAGATGAATTTGCAGATACATTTTCAAATCTATCTTCTAAAGCAATATTAATCGTAGTATCTCCATAATAGTTTACAGGAACATAATGACGCTCAGTAACAGTATTTGAAGTTACTTGAGGTAATAAATTTTTAGAAATTGTATTTGATGATGTTGTGCCGTATTCATAATTTTCATGTAAAGTAAGAACTTCTGAATAATTATCTGAATAAGCTAATGTGTATGGTATTACAAATGTATCAATGCCGGCTACATTTGCTCTTTCTATTCTATTTAAAAATGTAGTAGAAACAGAAGGCGGTGTTTTATCATATTCAACATTTATGCCAGCAGTTGCAATATTGTTAAATCTATCTCTTACATGAAAGTAAAATACTCTAGCACCTTCAACAAATCCTAACGTATCTAAATTTACAGTTTCAGTTACAGATATTGTTTGTGCTTCAGCTATTGATGTCCAACTGGCATTATACGTTTCTGTTAAATTAGGAGAATACTTATAATGTGTTATGTTTGAAAAATCATAAGCATCAAAGGAAACTTCAATATTTGGAGTATTTGCACCTGGTAATACAGAACCTCCATATTTTTTATTTAAATTAAAGATTGTGTTTGAAATCTGAGGTGCATCACTATCTAAGTAAAGATTGGATAGTGTATATGAATTTGAAGGATTATCTAATAAATCAAATAGTATGAATGAAACATCAATGTAATTTGATGTACTTGACCTATCTAATCTTAAATGAACAACTTCATCTAAATTATTAGTTAAATCAATTGTATAAGAAGTCGTAATTGGATTCGGAGTAGTTAATGCAGTTGCTTGTATTTTTCTAATACCGCTTGTTGCATCAGTTCCTTGAATTCTGAATTGAAGAATGTAATCATTGTTATCATCAAAACTTCCTAAAAATGTAACATTACTTATAACTGGACCGATTGAATCAAAATTCTGTGCTAAGTATGAAGGAGCAGAATAATAACCATAATCAGAATAAGCTTTCACTTCAAAATTAAAATTTGAAATTATAGGAAAGTCATAATAAAAAGTACCGGTTGCGTTTACAACATTCGGATCTATATTTACAGTAAATGCATCTAATTGTGTTGCGCCAGATGGATTTACAACTACATCTAAGTAATCTACAGTTGAATTATTATCCGCAGTAACAACATAATCTACACCTACATTAATACCAGCAACTGTATAGGAAATTGAATTTACAGTAAGTGAATTGATTGTTGGTGGTACAGTAGTTACTATTTTAGATAAAGTGTTGCTATGTTCATTATCAAAAAAGTCTCTGACCCTGACTGTAAATTGAGGAAATGTATCTGATTTAGGAACTTCAAAGATTTTATTTATTGTAGTATTAACTATTCCTCTTGGTAGTGTAGTATAATCATACGGTTCTGAATCTCCAACATACCAAAATTTATACTCATAAACATCTTGATTATCTGTTAAATGAGTATCTATATTCATAAACATAGTAGTAGTATTAGATGTAGCATTATTGAATACTATATTACTATGTGGGTCAATATTATCTAAATTAAAAACAACACTATATGTATTTGATAAATTATCAAAAGTGTCTTTGTATTGAACAGTTATTTGCTTTTGGCCAGGTGTTAATCCGAGAGGAACTAAAACATAATCATCAAATGATTTTACTGCTGGTACAAGAAGTGTATCTGCACCACCATTTAAAGAATATGATTTTACTTTTCTGTTATCAAATGCATATAAATGAACATTTGCTGTATAATTTAATGCAGATTTTTCAATATCGTCTACTTCCAAACCACCAACAACTGCAATAGAATCCAAATCATATTCTAAATTATAAGTCGGACTCACATTTTTATAAATGTCTGCTACTCTCAAATAAAAATTATGTCTTCCTGTACTGGCTCTTGGTAGTGTCTTTTGCACAACTTGAGCTATGTTTAAACCAGGTGTGTTTACTTTATACCAATTTGTAATTGTTGAATCGTCAATTTCTAATGAGTACCAATAAACATCACTATCAGTATCTACTCCTGTTATATCAAAATCTAATAAGAAATCTGTAGGTGACAATCCCCCACCAGCAAAGGTTAGAGAACCGAGTGGTGATTGATCTTCTAATTTGACAGAATAAGAAGCTATGTTACTTACATTTCCAAAAACATCTTTTACTTGAACCAATACATCTTTGGTAACACCAAGTTCATTAGCATTATATAAGTCTACATATACAGACTTATCTAAATTTGTTGTATTTGTTACGTTTATCCAAGATTCTACAGTGATATCATCAAAACCTAATCTATAAGCTATAATTCCTAAATTATCAGTAGCATTAAAATCAAAATGTATTCTATGGTATGTGGAATATTTCTCCGCATCTTTATATGTAAATGTATTAACTACTGGTGCTGTTTTATCAAAATTTAAATCTATAGTTTTAAAAGCACTATAATTTCCATACAGGTCTCTTACTTGATAATAAAATTTTATAATATCTTCATTTTCTGTTGCGGGTATTACAATTGGTCTTATTTCTTCATATTGATTAGTTTCGGCAATCTGTACCCAATTATTACTTCCAATTAAATTTGACGTTATTTGATTTACACCAAATAACTTTATAAATTTTATTTTATTATTATCACTTGCAAGTAAATGAAAAAATGCATTATAATCACCATCAATTCTTAATTCACCATGATCAAATGAAAATTCAAATTCTGGATTTGTTGTGTCAATATCAAGTGGCAATTGATATGCTGGAGAAAGATTTCCGGAAAAATCACGATATTTAACATACATCACAGATTGTCCGTTAGTTCCTAAATTAAACGTTTTAAATTTATTAAAAGTTTGTGTCTTAGGATTAACTACATTCCAATTTGTTACGTTTTCACTTATAAAATTATGAGAATAATGAGAAATTAGACCAGCATCTGTTGCTGTGAATTTAACATTAGCATAGTAATTTGATCCAATTTTTTCTGCATATTCTAATTTTACAGAACCTATTGGGTTAACTTTATCTATAAGATGATTAATTGGAAAAACATTTGATTCATTTTGATAATTATCTTTAATTTTTGCATATAATGTTTTTAAACCTGCTGGTTCTGAAAGTGGTATTGTGAATGTATCTGTTATCACACCACCACTAGTAGTTATTAATATATTTTTCCAAACAGAAGCAGGGTCTTCATATGTCACAGAGTATTCTATAATATCTTGATAACTAGCAAAAGATGTTCCAATTTCTGTAGTAACTACATAATCTGTTGCTGTTTGTGTAATTTCCTTTACCTCAAAATTTGTTATAACAGGTAAAGTATTTGTAAAAAATACAGTAACGGGAGAAGTAGTTTGTATTATATTACCAGAATAATCTTCCCATTCTAAATAAAAATCTTTTGTGACATTATTATTAAATCCAGGAACAACTATACTTTGTTCAGCCCGATAATCATTAAAACTTAACGGCACTAAAACTTCAGAGGAAGTGCCATCATTTGAATTTATAATTTTAGTTCTTGAAATACCAGTTTCATCAGAAACATCTATATCAAAGTAAACTACATAATCATTAGTGGCATCACGTTCTATTCTATTTAAAGCAAACCCATTTAAAATAGGATTTGTTAAATCCAAATATATTCTAGTTGTAAATAACTGTGTGTTTCCTTGATCATCAAAAAATAAAATACCTATATCATGCCAACCAGTACCATCCACTGCATATGCAATATTTGTGTTAGAATAATTATTAATATTTGGATTTATAATTTGATCTACACCCACTTGAACATTATCAACAAATAATTGATATTTTGTTAATAAATTTGTACTGTTTGCATTGACATTGAATGTTAATTGATATTTTGGAGGTGCAGTTAATACAATAGCTGCGGTACTTAAATAGATGCTTCCTGTAGTTGCCATATTTTTATTTCAGTGGTGTTTTTTTAATTTTAAATAAGTATTTTTTTTATTTAGATTACTACTCAAGGCACAACTCTAATTCTTATCATTTTTCTAGCAATCGGTATGTCAGAAGAGTTATATATAGTTACAAATGTTATGATATATTGAGTACCTAAACTATAGACTTCATCATTATCTAATAAAACATCAAATAATGCTTTTTTACGTGACCCATCATCAATTAATTTATTATATGGAATGGGTACAGGTGTACCAGCAGGATGCGCTGAATTTGCAGATTTTGATTTAAATATTGCAGGTGTAGATAAATCCGGTTCTATATCAAAACTTAATCCTTCTTTATATTTATCAAACGCTTTGTTTATTGCATTAACAATATCTGCTGAACTGGCACTTAAACCCAAAGTTTGTACAACACTTCCATTTTCGCTAGTATCTGATATAGCCTTCAGTAAATTATCTTGATTAATAGTAGATCCAGGACCTATTGGGTCTGAACGATCTGAATAATTCAAACCAGCATCAAAAATAAGTAATGCAACTTTATTATCAACAAATTTATTAATAAAATAATCTGGTGAATTTGCTGAAGTATATTTACTATCAGAAGAACCTGCTGAAGTATTTGTTGGAGCGCCGTCAGGTTCATCCGAATATAACAATACTAATTTAAGTGCGGTTTCTCTCCAAGGACCTACTAAGTCTTCACCTGCTACTCTCGCAATAGCTTCTATTTTGGGTTCCCAACCACCAGACCCACTATCTTTATATTTAGCAACAGCGGCATCTATTTTACTTCTATCAGAAGTCCAATTTTGAGCAGTTTCTATACCTCCTCTAGATGTTGGATTCCAAAACCAAACTACTGAATATCTTGAATCTGTTGAATTTGTAGTAGTGTTTTTAGCAAATGAATCAAGAGCATCTAATGATTCTGATAATGTACTATACATAGCATTTGAAAATCCGGGTACATAACTACCCGAACGGTCTATAACAAAAGCCGCATCTACAGCAAGCGAAACTTGGTCTATAAAAAATGGTATGGTTACTGGTGTTGTTCCGCCTGGATTACCTATTGGTACAGGTACATCAATAGGTGGACCTTGTATTGGTGGTAAAGGTGCGCCTTTCTTATATATTCTATATGTTGCACTAACTGATTGACAAAAAGAAGAAAATCCTATTATAAAATATACTCCAGGTTTATCAAAAACAAAATTATTAATATGACCTGTTACTGGATTATAAGAGAATGTTCTGGGTTTCACTAAACCCGAACCTTCTTCTATAAAATCTACGAAGAATTTTGCACTGTCATCCACAAGATTATCATTCATTGGTAATTTATGGTCAACAATATTATTGCCAGTGTCAATATCTAACGTGAGTGCGATATCCCTTGTATCACCAACATATTGGGGAACATTTGTTACTGCAGGCTGACTAACAGGAGGTATAAATGGAACAATAGTTAAGTCATCTATTCTTGGTATTTTGTGAGGAAAAAAATCAGAAAATTTTAAAGGTTCGTTTGGTATTGGTAGATTTTCATGTGCATCATTATTACCTTTGTTTATAATTTTTAATCCTCTATATTCACTTAATTTATGAACACGATTTAATCTAATTTTACTTGTTTTATTTGAAATAAATCCTACATGAAATACACCATCTCCATACATAGCAGAAATAGTTTTTCTTAGTCTGTGTTCATCACCTGCTTTACCTTCAAACTTAAATACATTACCAGCTTCTTGACCACAATCAGGTATTGCGTAAGCGGGATTATTTAATGTAATTCTTATTTTATTTTTAGACAAATTACCAACACAATCTACAGCCCAGACATAAATTGATTTTGTTGAATTTGGTCTATTTAAAGTTACTACTTGTGTAAAGTTAATAGACTGTTGTGTACCGGAAACAATATTCCAAACACCAGGCTTTGTTAGTGTATATGGGGGTGGATTTCCAAAATTTCCTACTACCCATCTTTTAACACATGTACATCCTACAGAAGTTAAATTATCTGTTAATGTTCCAGAAATAGTTATAGTATCTGCCGTTACTTCAGTTGGTTTAGTAAATGTTTGCTCAGGCGCTATACCAGAAGTTAATGTTGCGTTTTCTGTTACAGCATTAGAATCTGTTACTTGAACATTTGATAATGTTGGTCCTTGAAAATCATTTACATATTCTATCTGTGTTGATGCAGAAAATGTTAACCCTGTACTTACAGAAGCATATAAACCACTATATGCCATAGTAGCTATATGTAAGTAAAGAGTTTTGGTTCCAAAAGAATTTGCCGCAAATGAAAACTCTTTGTTTACATCAAAAGAATTTACTCCACTTACAAAAACAGTCCATCCTACATTAGTAACATCCTCAAATTTACCTGTTACATCATTAAAAGTTGGTTGTATACCAGGAGAAGTAGATGATTCTGTTATTTTATAGCCTATAATTAAATCACCATTCACTGTAGTCGTTCCATCTGCAGTAACATTTCCTGCAGTTGCAATTAGTCTGTAGTAATTATCTGATTTATTCGTACATGTTAATTGATTTTCTTCTACAATGGATAAAGTTGGTGGCGTTGCGCTTAGTGTAGAATAATCAATTGATGTAAATGTAAATGCTTTAGTAGCACACGCATGTGGATGTCCATCGGTTCTTAGATACATAATAGCATCTTTTGTATTTGTATCTTTAACTAACATTCTGAAGTCCTGTTCAGAAATAGCTTGAGAACCTACTGAAGTATCATAATCTGTACCCATTGGTGAATAATATAAGTTTGCTGTTGGGAAAAACCCATTGATAAGTTCAGGACTTGTTGGAGTAATTTCTGCTTTATAAGTACCTTCTACCACAAAAGGTGAGATAGAAGACCTAGCGCCTGTAAGAGTGATCCAATTTATTGTTTGACTTGTTCTCTCTACAGTGAATATATTATCTACATGATTTTCGGCTTGGTCATAACTTTCTATGAAAACATTTACTGCCCCTGGAGTTGAACCGATTTGAACTTGTTGAAATATATCTAAATGGTTGGGACTCACATAATTAGTTGTAAGTGTAATTTTATTAGAACCTGTTTTAGATGAACCTTGATTATAATAAACAACTCCAGATGTATTATCTGTTACTTCTTGAACTACATATAAGTAATCTTGAGCTATACGTGTACATCCTCCAGAATTATTAAATCTTAAAATATAAGGATCATCATTGTCTATTTTAAAATCAAATTTTATAAAATCAGAAGTATTTAATGCTTTGTCTTTAGTATTGTAGTGTAGATAGTAATCAGTTCCATTTGCTTGTGCTGCAATATTAACATACGTATCCGGCCTTGAACCTAAATCAAAGACAACACATTGTGTTGCATTTATATTATTTTGAAATGAAGTACCTGAGCTTGGTGTACTCGCATTACTATATTCAAAATGTTCAATTATAATACCTGAACCTGCAGGACTCGCACCTGTTCCTCCACCTACACCATTAGCAGGAGTTGGATTATCACAAACATTTACTGAGCCAGTGAATGAAAATAGTTTATTTACACCTAACCATTCCGCTGTATATGGTGAATTTATAGTTGGATTTACTACTATGTTAGTAGGTTTATCCATATCTTTATAATAAGTTACTGAACCAAGACTTGAAATATTTTGCGCAACATCCATTAAATAATAATAAATTGTATTAATAGAATTATTCGTCAGAGAAGTTCCACTAATAAAATCACTGTTAAAACTATATGGGTCTGTAGATGATGATGTCGCTGGAGATACAGACGCTCCGAATGCAAAAAAATCTGCAGGTGTTGGTGTAGCTGGCTGAGTTGGTGGGTTAGTGTCTGAATGTAATAGTAATATAGAACCACCAGTTAATGAAGTCTGTGTTGGTGTAGCCGGTTGTGCTGGTGGTGTAACTGTTGTGCGACTAATTGGTGTGCTTTCTGATGAAGATGGGGGATTAGATTCCGGTGCACTACTTTCTCCACCGCAAGTATAAGTTGCCAAACTAAACGTCATACTATACAAAGCTGTATCATTTAATGTTACATTCTCAGTTTCTATTCCAGATTTAAATATTACACCTACAGTTACACCCAAATCATCAAATACAACTTGATATTTTCCATTTTTGGCTTCCGATAAATTCACAACAAGTAAGTGATCTCCATTGGAATATCCACTTGTAGGTAGTAGAGCATATCCTGCATTATCTTTTATGTTCCAAACATCAGTGTAAACATTAGATAATGCATATGGTCTAAAATCATTTATTATTTTTACTATGCTTTGAGCACCTGCTAAATCAGTAGCAAAAAATTCTAAATTGTTAGACATAACACCGGGGGGTACATCACCAACTGGATAATTCTTTTTGAAATTTAGAAATTGAATCGGATAGTCATACGGCGCAATCCAGTCCCAGCAACCTGTTGCAGAAACAGGTTCAGGATTAGGTGCAGGACTTGACTCAGGTTCTGGCTCAGGTTCTGGCTCAGGTTCTGGAGGTGGAGGTGGAGATGGTAAACTTGGTTTTTCAATTTTAATAAAAGGCGAAATCCAATATAAAGTTGCCAAATCACCTGAAGCCTGAAATGAAATACCGAAGTCTAATGCATTCTCTACTAAAATTGTAATAATATCCATATTCTTAAAGTCAAATTCTGCACCAGCAAATTCACTAATATCTGATATGTTTTTTAAATTGCTGCGACTAAATGTAGATTCACCTGCTAATTTATGATTCCATTCCTCACTTCCATATGAAAAACCACTTGCTCCTGGAATACTAGTCATTTGTGCAATTTGTTTAGTTCTATCTACTTCCCAACCATCACTCACAACTTCATCAAATATTGGATCTAAGCGACTTGTTGAACCAGATAACCATGTAATAGTAGACCATGACGAATTCACTTGGCCTGAATATTTTTCCCAAATTGTTGTACCATCCCCATAATACAGTGTTGTGGCATCTCCACTAAAACTAAAGGTAATTCCTGTATATTCTTGAAGTGTTTTATTAATATCATTGCCTCCAGCATTACCTTCAGCACCTATGGAATGTATGGTTATGCCACCAACTTGACTTGGATTACTTTGATTTACTGCCTGAGCATATACTAGTAAATGGCCTGTATAATTGTATGTTACAGTTCCACTACCTAGCCAAGATGGGTTAACTACTGCCATTTATTTTAAACCTTTAAAATAATCCAGAATCTGTATCTGCATGTTCTAATTTTACTTTTAAATCAACAGTGTTTGCATGATCTAATGAACTCACAGTTGATTTTAGTTGTTGAGTAGATATTAATATACTACCAGTTGGGAGAGTTTGGTCTACAAAAACTGATACTGTGTCTCCTGATGAAATATTATCAGTTTTATCTTTGACAAAAAAAGTTAATTCATTTAATTGACCAGCAACAAGACCTGTAATATTGTAATCGTTTTTCGGAGATGTTTCGGATGATAAATCTATTCCACTTGAAAAATCAGCAACTGTTGGTGTTGTACTATTATTTATTTTTACAAGTCCTTTAGATGTTCCACTTGGATCTGTTCCACCGTCTCCAAAATGCAAGTTAACATTTACATTTGATTCTTTTGTATATAAAATACTATTATTTTCACGTATACTATCTTGAGTGGAAATAACTATAAAACAGGTCGGTTCTGTTGTGTCTACATAAAAAGAAACTTCATCACTTGCTTCATTTCCAACAACATCTTTAGATGTATACTTTACAACATTTTGACCTTCAACTATACCTTCAGTAGGAGTAAGTGTAGCTAGATAGCTAGTTTGGGTAGGTATGGTAGAAAATGCTGTATCTGTTCCATTTATATTCAATATGCCATCATCAAGACCCGAACCCGAATCTGATGTATCTATTTTTACAACTATTGTGTCTGTATTATAATAAGGATTAGTGCCTGATGTATATAATGTTCCGGTTGTAGCATCTACACCTATGCTTACTGAAGGTGGTGTGGTATCAATTGAAAAATCATATGTGGAATCTGCAGATACATTATCATTGTTGTCTTTCGCTCTAGCAGTAACAGTATGTAATACTTCTCCACTATATTGAATATTTTGCGGTGAAGTATTATAATCTGTACCATCAATATTAATTGATTTTAAACCACTATTATAAGTACTGTCATCAACAGCAGAAACACTAATTATTGCTGGATCACTTGCTGTAAATTTACTACCAGATGAATTTGTAACAATAATAGATACTGGAATAATAGTAACAATAGGCGGAAGATTATCAGGAGGATATTGAATTTTTCCAGAAATGACCGACGTTCCACTGTTATGTGAATCAGTCAGACTTGCATAAATCTTAAAATAATTACGGCTTCCGGGTGGATTTGACCCAGGAAATGTTATAGTAACTGTTTCTGACCCTCTACCTTGAGACGGCCATGCGGTGGAAAAATTACCAGCAACTCGAAAAAACCCACTATTATTATATGCCAGACATTGCCAACTACCTCCAGCCCGTAACGAAGCATCTCCCTCAGAACCTCGCTTTGTTCCGCCTGCAGAAAAAGTGAATGTGTATGTGTCAATGCCACTAGCTAATCTCCAAAAACCATTAACATCCGTAATCGTATTATCTGTAGCTAATGTAAAACCGTATTGACCGCCGATGGCTGATGGCATCTTAAAACTTTCCTTATAGTTTTGATTTTAATTCTTTAATACATTCAATTAATAATGGTATAATTCTATCATAATTAACTTGTTTTTGACCATTTGCGCCTACTCTTACTGCTTCTGGTATTACTTCTTCTATCTCTTGTGCGATCACTCCAACATCATGACCGTTGTATCCACTTGGATTTTCTTTCCAATCAAATTCTACGCCACGAATCAAATCTATTTTATCTAAAGCATTTGTCATATTCATAATATTTTCTTTATAATTTTTATCTGAAGTAACAAAACCTATTACATCATTGTCAGCTACAAGGTCTCCCGCAGTTCTGATTGAGCCAGTATCTAAATCTATACTAGCTTTAGGTGTACCTTCTTTTACAAAGACATATTGATTGTTTATATTTTCAGCATTTGTATATTCGCTCAAATTATTAGTAAATGATAATGCTGTAGAATCTACATTAAAATAAAGACCTGTATCTGTATTTTCTTCAGCTAGTAACCATTTGTTATTATTTGATTGGTACTCAATAAGTCTACCTTCATGAGTTTGTAATATTGGTACATTTACATAAGCATGTTGACGGTCTAATAAAAGTATTTCTTTTACACCATTACCCGTTGAAGACACATGTTTAAATTCAAAACCTTCATTTTCATTGTCTTCCGATTGAAATATAAGTCTTGATGTATCTACAGTTTCTTGCGAATCTCCCCAAAACTTTGTACTTGTATCATCCGTAGAGGCAAAATAAATTTGCGCCGCATCTGTATTACATGTCCATTTAATATAGTTTGTAATGCTTGTTCTATCATCATCGTCTTCACCTTCTAAATCAGTTAGATTGAATTCAATTTTATTATTAGGATTTGATGTTGGGAATGTAATACCACTATTTGCAGTCAATGCACCTTCTATCAAAACATCATTATAAAAATTCACAGGAGAAATAAAATCAACATAATCATGATAAGCATTGAATAGAGGATGTGTTTCATGTTTAAAAGTAAATCTATAACCACTAAACATCATATAAGAATTACCTGTTGAATCTAAATCTAATTCAAGTTGTGTAGGTGTATCTATAGTTCCATACGCATCAATGCCTTTATTATTTTCTAATGTTAATTTTGTATCATCATTAAATATTTTCAAATTAAAATCAGAATTATCTCTTGATAAATTTAAATTACTCTCTGCAGCACCCAATTCAAGAGTATAATGTTTATCATTAGCTATTTGAGAACGATATTCAATATCAACATCAGTTAATGTGTGTTTATTAAAGACTGTGTATACATTACTATGATAAGTTAATTTTTTATTTGGTTCATCTAATATTGTTGAATAATCTAAATTATTAGAAGCATTTAACTCGCTAATTGTTTGATTAATATCATCTAAGTAAAATGATTTAATCAAATTATTTGTACTTGAATAATAATTATATTGAATAGATTTTAAAGCTTCGTTTAACTCAGACTTCATCTCTAGAGTTGTTGAACTTTTACTGTCGGTTATCACATTATCTTGGTCAATAACATCCAATGAATAATTTAAATTAGAAGAAGTTCTGGTAATGTCTATGAAATTCTTATTTGACTCAGTTTGTAATTTAAAGTTGGATGGATTTCTTGTTTCTGATAATGATAGTGTTATGATTTGTGTTGAATGATCTGAAGAACCTGTGAGTGAATGGTCACCTGATGTAAAATCAAGTGAAGCGGGATTTGATGCATTAAAAGCAAAATAAGAAGTTGCGGCACCACTTGAATTTTCTCCTCGCATATTTACAGTTTCAGTTGAATCATTCACAAACATTTTTATAAATGTTTGTGCGTCTTCTGTTTCAATTAAAGCTTCTGAATAATCTTTTGTAATATGAAGTTCAGCAGTAGGTGTAGTTTGGGAAACTGCTATTTTATCATTAGCATAAAATTGATTTGCTCCAACTTTTGCACTTGGTACATCTTGATTTACTTGACCATCTGTTCTTGAGAATCTAAATGAGCCAAATTCACCATCGTCATTTCCATTTGGGAAATAAGTGAGTTCACCAACAGTTACTTCACTACCATGCCATTGGATTACAGAACTAAAATCATTTGATGTATAGGTAGTTGTAGGTCTAGGAATTGTTGGTCCTAATACATTATTTTCTTCACCAAGATATAAATGAATACCATTTGTTCTTGTGTTTAGAATTAATGCTGCATTTGAATTATCTGCTTCAAGATAAAATTCACTTCTATCTTCTTCTGTAAATCTTAAAAGAGTTTGACCATGATATTCATCCAAACCATATTCTGGAGTATTTGCAGACTTGCTAAATGATTTACCAAAATCTAATTTATTACCATTTAAGCTTGTTCCAATAACCCAATTAGAATCATGATAAGAATCATTGAAATATAAAATAGAACCATGTCTGTACTCATCTTCAGTAGTACTTAATTGCACAACAGGACTTTCTTCTTGTACTACTAATCCACTTCTTCCATTTGGTTCAAGAGAAGTGACCGTGCCAACCTTTATAAATGGTTCTAAGCCATCTAAAATTAAATCACTGTTTCCTCTTATTGAACCAGAAACATCAAATGCATACGCAGGTGTTACTACATTTACACCTACTTTATTGCTTCTTACATATAAAGTACTATCAACAATCAATTCTTTATCTACATAACCATTGCCCAAAACATCTACATCAGTAAAGAAACTTACTTTGTCATTTGAAATTGTTACTTCTGGAGTTTTATTATATCCACCGACAGATATGTCAAATTTGGTTTGATAATCTTGAGTTGTGAGTTCTAGTATTCCAGAACCTGTATTTGCATCAAAAGCAAGATACATTCCAGAATCATCTACTCGTTCTGCAAAATCAGTAAATGATAAAGTTGCATTTGATTTATAGTCTTCAGTAGTGATTGTAATTTCTGGATTTATACTTGCAAGATGTAAATCAGAGAGAGGGTTAAGAGTACCCATCCCGATATTTCCAAAATAATCAATATGAAATTTGGTGTTACCATTTGACAAAAAACTGATTTCATTTCTCATTGTATGAGTTGTAGTACCCATAAACAAGCCAGTAGTGTTAGCATCTATTAAATTATCAGATGACTCTACTGCGTTTGTATAAACCCAAGGAGTAGAAATCCAACCTTTTCCTGCAGCTATAGCATCATGGTTTTGTGTATAGCTTGGTACTAAATTATGTCTACTAAAAGTTTTATCTAATACTAGTGAACGAAATGCTACATTAGATGTTGTTAGCAACTCTTGATCTGCAGCAAAGTCACTCTCTAATCTAAATTTAACATCTTGTGATGGAATATCAATCGTGATGTCAAAACCGGTCGGTGCTTTTAATTGAAGTAAACTATCATCAGAACTATGAACTTTGAAATATCCAGCATTTTCAATTGTTCCTTTTTGTATGAACAAACCAGCATCTAACGGCGTATATACATCATTTTTGTTTACTACAATATTTTTATCTTCTACAACAAGTTCGGTAACTTCTAGTTGAGTTTTTTCACCCAAAACGGTAAGATTACCACGGATAATTAAATCATCTTCAATATCAACACTTCCATCAATTGTATTGTTACCCGTTTGATTGATATCTCCTACAATAGTTACTGGACCTTCTACTCCTAAAGGAGCGTTGATACTAACACTGTCATTAAAAATAGATGTAGTGTCTACAAAAAGTACACTTGATGGATGAAAATGAGTAAATGCATAAAAATTAGTTACATCCCTAAAATTAGCTACACTGTTACTGTTTAATGGACCATCTAAATTAAATTCACTATTAGCATCTAGATGTACAGTATTGGAAAATTTGGCAGGACCTTTTACATTTAGTGTTGTGCTTGGTCCTAAAGTCAATCCATCCGCATTCATTATTATTGGTGAATCTTCAGGATCTGCAGTTGGGTCTGAGTTGCCGAATATAAGTTGATTTGCCGCAATAGTATTTGCACCAAAACTTCCGTACTCATTTCTATATACTAATGTTCTTGGTATAGAATAGGAAGTTGCTTGATTTACTTCATCACGTATTTCATTAAAGTTTGCTAACCAAGTTTGATGGTGATCTTGAAGAATAACTTCTCTTCTTTGGGGTGGTTTAGATGCCCCAACATCTGTGCTTTGTGGTTTAACATTTAAAACCTGCAAACGTACCTCCTTAGTTGTCTAATGCTAAAATTCTTATATTTTCTACCACGGGTATTTCTATATAATTAGTACTGGTAAAACAAACTTTTATTTGAAAATATTTAAATCTAGAGTCTGGTGGATCTGTTCTATTGCTCTCAAATTCTATAGTCTTTGCTATACTATTAGTATATTTATCAGCATCATTAGTTTTTATGTTCATAAGTTTATAATGCTGTTCTTTAAAGGTATCAAAGGATTGTGTATTTTCAAGTACACGATAAAATACAAATACATCATTCGTTCTTCTTAACACTGCATCCATTTGAACATATAATTGCATTGCTTCAAAATCATCGGCAAGTGTTACGATAGGAGAATAGTAACGATAAGAAGTATTCCCTATTGCTGTTGCATCATACTCAGTAATTAAATCTAATATTATTTTCAATCCTATTGTAGTATCCGTTATATTTTTTCTATTTCTAACAAAACTATCTGAACTAATACTTACTGCAGGATTATAATTAACGAAAGTATTTGAAACAGTATCAAACTTTTTAATGGTTACGGTATATTCAGAAACATTCAATAAGAACTTGGGGTCTGAAAAGAAATTATTAATATTTCCGAGAGCATCTACTGTAAAAATACATTTCCTATTATGAATGCCGTTGGGGTCGTATTCTGTAAGTGTTAATTGCACTCTATCTGTATTTGCTCCTGTTCTTGTAATGCTTACATTATTTTGTAAGAATAAACCATTATCTATTTTATGATTTACAGTAGTTAATGAAAATCTACTTAAATCTATCATAGGTGTGACTCTCGCATCATTAGAATTCATGTTTACTATTAACTCATAATCATTAGGAGTAAATATTTTTCTTTTTTCTAATAATTTAGTTTCATTAGCAGGAATGTTTTGATATAATATGTCTTGTACATTAGTATCATAATTCTTTGCTTTCCAACGATAATTTATATTAGTATCTGTTAAATCTAAAGAGTTTATATTTAAACGATATCTGTCAACATTTTCATTATAAGTAGATTCTTTTATATTAAGTGTCATTTCTCTTTGATTTGTGTTAAACACAGCACTATACAATTTTAATTGAAGAACACTACCATTAGATGATATTCCGTTTGTACCAACTGCTTGGTCTATAAAAATATTTGAATTGAAATTACTGTGAGTATAAAAATGTACATCATTTTCACTTCTAAAAACTATCGCATATTCTTTATTAGATGCTAAGAATATTGGTATATCATATTCTACTTCATATTCTGTACCAGTAGTATTTAATGGCAAACTAATTATTTTTTCACTAAACGGAACAACCAGTGATGGTGACAGATTATTATTTACCATAGGTTGTATGGTTATTATAACCTTTGAATCTTGATTACATGTATATCTAAAAGAAAACTTGGACAAAAATACAGAATCATTTAAAATAAATGGTTGATGTATAGGTGTTGGTATTCTTGTTGTGTTATTAATTACAAATGTTTTATCGTCAATGTAATTACTTTCACTATCAGAATACAATTTTCTTTGTGCGGGTCTGATAGATTGTACAAAACTAGTTTTTGTTTCTAACAAACCATTTATATAAAATTTATTAGAACCAACAATATTATTCGTTTGTGCATTTAAATCTCTTATTTGTACATCTAAAGCTGTACCTGAAGGATAATCACTTTCTCCTATAGTGAAATCTCCGCACAATATTGAATTATCATCTAATGAAACTCTACTTGTTCCATAAGTATGAATAGCTGAAATTGAACCATTTAATTCATTTATTTTTGCACTAGTATCAAATATATAATTATCTATATTAGTTACATATAGGTAATAGTCTTTATTACTAATGTGTTGAATATGATTCACAACACCACTTGCAAGTCCAGCAACTGCATTTTGAGTGATATTGAGTCCTTGATATAGTGTTCTAAAATTATTTACAGATAAGCCACTAGTTGTTGTGAATGTAATTCTTTGACCGGCATTTGTTGTTACTAAATTAGAGTTAATATAAATACCATATTCATTAACATCTTTTGATAACATTTCAAATACAAATCCTATTCTTCCGGCTCTAGATTTTAATGTGAGTGTGGTATTTACTCTCTTATCATTTATCACTTTCTCAATGTTATTTTTATTATTAATTAATCTACCAGTTTTTTGAGAAAGAGTAGCATTTGCTACAGTCAATATGTTAGATTCTACTGGCACTCCGGACCAAAATTGCTCCCAATCTTTCCATTGTGTTCCATGTGCAGAACTTCTTAATAGCTTCCAATTTTTAAATTGATTATCTTCGTTTAGTAAAACAATAGGTGTGGAGTCTTTACTATACCAAACATCACTATAAGGATGGAGTGTTAATTTACCATTCTTAAAAGATAACTGTGAATTTAACGTAGAAGTTATATTCGTATCAAATGAATTTACAATTTCATTATGTCCAGCAATTGGCAAATATGCTATATTATTTTTTACTGTAGGAAAATTATTAGAAATTGAAGTCGTTGGTGCAATATGCAATAAACTATTGTTTGAGCTAAATGAAGGATATAGTTTCATTTGTTCAATGTCTATAGATGCTGCGAATCCTTCTTGATCTACTTTTGCTATTGCAAAACCAGAAAACATGTCCACTAACAATCCATTAGTAAAACGTGGATTACCATTTACATCAGTTAATTTAGTTTGTATTGCTTGTAATTCTAAAGCATTTAATTGTGCGATATCTTCTAAATTTTCTATTCTTTTTTGAAGTTTAGAAATATCTTTCATAGTATAATTTTTATTATCAATTAATTTATAATTAATGTCTTCAAATTCAAATGTATATGCGGGTAATGTAATCTCATAAAGTTTTATATTATAAAAAGAAGGTACATAATTTTCGGCTTCTTGATAAACTAACTTAATTTCAGAAGTTCCATTACCTTGTAAAGCTATAACTTTTTCTTTATGATAGTAATAATCAAAATCAAGATTAATTATACTTACTATATCAGTTTCTTGTTCATAATCACTTATTGAACCAATGGGTCTTCTCACTGGTCTAAAGTCAATAACATTTCTTAGTGGAAATTTGTCTCTAGCAGAATCTATATAAGTAGGAATTTTTCTATAATGAATATTTGTATAACTATCTACAGTGAAAAAATGGCCATTTGTAGGTTCAAAAAAATCATAATTTACTCTGAATCTATAAACATTTTGAGATGCGGCTGTAATCGTTGCTTCTGTTATAGAAGTATCTAAATTATTGATATCAGGTAGTTTCAAATATGATTTAAGAACAAGCCTTCCATGATCGTAATGTGTTGCTCTTTGCCCATCATCTAATGTAAAATAATCTGTAATGTCAACATAAGGTCCTGTCAGTTTACCAACACTAACTTGAACACTTCTAATTCTGTAAATATCACTATGTTTTAATTCAAATGTTTGTTGAGTATGATTTCTAGTATTAGTAATATCACCTAATAAAGTACCATCTCCATTAACATAAACTGTGAAATCATCAACATCTGCTTGTGCATCTGTAATGTTTTTTAAAGTTTTATATCTTAATAAAGGTTGACTTACGGGTATATTAGCATGTACTATAAATGCATCTGTGTTATTGAAAGTTTCATTAAAGTTTATTGTTAAATTAGAACCTACCAAAGTTACACTTGAAAATGGAACTGATTGACCAGAACTATACTTTAGATAATTAGTTGTTCCATCTAGAATATTAGTTGCTGCGTAAACTTTTACATTATTATTATCAATATTAAAATCTGAAATAAAGTCTGTACCTATAGCTTTAGATAGAGAAGATATATCAACTCCTGTTACAATCCATTTTTCTTGATAAAATATACTATAATCATCTACTCTAACGTTTTTAACCTCACCATCTTCATTATCAATAATAGAAGAAAATTTGTTTTGTGTCTGATTAGGTGTTTTTATTACTGGATAACCCAATGTGTTTTTAACGACATTTCCATAAAACCCTTTTCCGTTTGCAAATGCAGAACTTATTATTGAATTCAAATTAGAAAGATGTGCCGTCAAATTAATATTATCACCAATAGCAAAATTAATAGGATTTAAAGCTGATACTCCTAATAATGTAAATTCTTGAGTAGCACCAACATAATCAGAAATTTCCCAAGTACTTCCATTATACTCTATAAACATACCATTATAAACATCATCAACTTGACTTAGTTCTAAGCTAACTGCTTCAATTTTATTTGTAACGGTATTAACTTTAACAACATCAAAAGATTTAATAGAATGATTTAATTCATAGTGCGAAAATCTAAATCTTTCAGGGTCATCTACACCTACTGAATTTGAACGAATAGTACCTATTTTAGTTGATCCATATTGATAATCATAAAATTGATTATATGAAGGTTTTGTTATTCTATATTCAGTTGCATTATTAGTAAATACAGTTGTATTTGTTTTTACTGTCATACTTGATGAAGGATTACCAGGTATGTTAGTTACTAATCCAAATACTTTAACAGTAACATCGTTCACATCTTCTATTAATACATAATCATCTTGCGCAAATGAATTATTGTATGATGTTGATGTATTTTCAAAATCTAATGTGGAACTTACTATACTTATTGTACTAGTATTTGCGTAATTATCATTAAGAATGTTGGCACTGTAATTTGTGCTTGAATCTCTTTCAAAAGGGGTATCTGCAATTTTTTCTATAGTTTTTAATCTATAGATATTTTGTGTCCCATTTGTTCTATTTGTAACAGTGTAATCAACACCTATAGTTGGTAAACCTGTGTTTGTATTGTTTGAATAGCTTATTAACTCATAATTAGAAATAACATCACCACCATTTGTTGTAGTTGTTTTTATATTTTTGAATATTGTTCCGTTTATTTCTAATTCTTCATTTATACCAACTACTATCGGTAAATTAAATGCAGTACTTAAAGAAATAGTTAATTGATATAACTCTTTATTTTTTGTACAATGTAAATCAAGAGTATCTAGTTTTTTGAAATTAATAAAATTTTCAGTATGAAAATATGATGATAATTCAAAATAATGTTGATTTGGCAATACTGCAGCTTCTGCTGTTTTAAAATCCCGAGATTTATTATCTTCTATTTTTGTTTGAAATGTTGTTTCAAATCTATATCCATTTACATAAGCTTTCCCTTCACTTAAAACGTAATTTAATTTTTCTTCATCTCTCAATGAAATTGTAGTTCCGACTTTAGCTTCAGAAAAATAATCTGGTGAGTTTGTTGAAAAATCCGGATAACTATCATAGTGAACATCACTCACTTTCATTCTCAAGTCGCTATCTATTCTTACAATTTTTAACAAGCGATTATAATCTACCACACTACCAAACATTACATAATTACCTATTGTTAAATTAGTATAAGTAGTTTCTGAACCTGTTATGGTGTATACAGTTTCTCCATCTAAACTATTGTCATATTCTGTTACTGTATGTGTTCCTGTAAGTAAAGCATCTGATGTAACATTTAATTTAAAGGGGTCTATTACAAAATTACCATGAATTTCATATGTGGTTCTTGCTAATGTGTCTCCTAAGACACTATATATTGGATATTTTATTCTATAAATTAAATCACCATTTTTAAATTTCAGAAGAGGTGTAAATTTCCAATCATCATTAGATTGAACATAATTTAAATCATGTTCTTTTAGCATTAAATTTAATATTAATCTATCTGCACCTGGAGAATTTTCATTAAATGCATTTTGTGCAGGGTCAAATAATTGCGAACCGTATGTTGGATGAGAGATATCAGCTATTTCCCATTGCAATTCAACACCAACTTCAACATTCATTAAAGAAGCATCACCAATATGATATATTAATTTTTGTTCTTCTATATTAGTAAAATATCCTGAAGTATAAAAGACGGTATCTTTTATCATAGCAAACATACCATCTGTAGCGGCTAATGAATTTAAAGTGCCAATCTTACTTCCCAAAACATTGTTAGAAAATTTTACATATACGTCAAACCTACTTGGTAGTGATGTTGAAAATAATTCTGCTAAATTTTGCTGAATTTGTCCATTATTAAATTTAAGTCCCATATAATTAGGATAAACAATACCATCTTTAATAAAGGCGTTTTTAAATGTAACAAAATCTGCTTCTAAAACTGTACTTATATCAAGATTAATATCTACTGTTGTATCTTTAATTACTATAGTTGAATTTTCTGGAACAAAAGCTAATAAATTTGCATCTTCTGATAGTTCATAAAGTTGACAGTGATCATAATCTATACCACCGTTTTTTTCAAATCCTCCACTTGTAGTGACCATAGAACCGTCTTTAAAAACATGGTCTCCAAATCTAGATATTTGTTCGTTTACTATGTTTTGTAAAGATATGAGTTCTGCAGATTGTAGCGGATATCCTGGTTTAAATAGTACCTGTGAAAAATTTCTACCTGGATATTTTATAAAATATGGACTATTTGCTATTTCAGGAAGTAGAGTTTTTGCCATTTAAAATTCCTTTATTATCAGAGCAATAATTTACTATGTAGGGTTCTTTTTATTTATGAAACTATTTTTATAAATATTAATGTAGTATTTTTTTATTAATATTCAAATTAATTATACCTATGATAAAAACTAGAGAAGACTTAGTACAATGGGCATTGCGGTCGTTGGGACATCCAATGATACAAATTAATATCACAAATGAACAACTTGAAGACCGATTAGATGACACCCTAGAGTTATTTCAAGAATATAATTTAGGCGGTACTAATCGTGATTATATTCGTTATCAAGTATCTGAAGAAGACATTTATAATCAATATATCCCTATTGATGGTTCTTCTGTTATCGGCATAGTAAGATTAATACCCTTATCAAGAGGTATATTCGGAAATATAGATTTAGTATTTGATCCTATATATCATCTATTAAATGCAGCCACAGACAGACAATGGGCAAGCATTGATTTAACATCATATACTATGTTCAGACAATATGGTGAAACTTTGGATTTAATTTTAAAACCTAAACATAATATAAGATTTAATCGTTATCAAAATAAAATATTTATTGATTGGAATTGGGGAAGAAGAAATTTCACTCCGTCAAATATTATTACTGAAGATGATCAAAATTTCTTAACAGAAGAAGATATTTTGGGAGACAGTGTAGATTTTCAACTTCAATTCGTAGATGAATTTGATGGAGTAGATACAAAAGCGGATATTGAACCTGGCGATTTTATAATCTTGGAATGTTTTAAAGTTTTAGATCCTGCGGAATATCCAGGTGTGTATGGTGATAGATGGTTGAAAGAATATTTTAAAGCAAAAGTTAAATATCAATGGGGTCAAAATTTATCAAAATATTCCGGAATGACTTTACCTGGGAATGTACAAATTGATGGTAATGTTATGATGTCAGATGCTCAAGCTGAGTTAGATAAATTAAAAGAACAATTATATACAGATTATTCAGAACCACTTACTTTTTTTATTGGTTAATTATGGAAATATATGATAAAGAACTAACTATAGATATTAAAAACTCATTTATTTTAGAAAAACTTCAAATTTTTGATTATGCAAAAGATTTTTATATTGCACTTTGTAATAGAATATGGAAAAAAGAAAATATAGAAAATAGTTTCTCTTTTCGTGAAGCCGCACGTATTACTGCCGGATTAAGAAATAAAAACGAAAGTTATTTAGAATTTTATCCTTCATTACCATCTAAAAATAATAATAGAATGGAAGGTGATGTTACTATAGAAATAGAAACAGATTTTAAAAAAATTGGTTGGTTTCTATAGAATTAATTTTCAAGGTCTTCTTGTATAGATTTTAAGAAGAGTTTTTTCTGCTCATCGTAAATATTTTTATCACCCCAAAACATGTGATTCATATATTTTATAACACTACCGTTATACTCTTCTTCAAATGTTTGTTCCGACATTTGTTTGCGGAGTGATAATGCTAAACCCATTTTGGTATTTACATAGTTCATGGTTTTTTTGACTTGACAATTATCTTTGTTTTTGGTATAATCTATTTATATTTCATACAAGGAGCATAAATGTTATTTGACAACTTAGAACAATTAATTGAAGAGAAATACATTAACGTATCTAGTCATGAATCGGATTCAGACTTCAAGATTTACAACTACTCGCAGAACACACAATTCAAACGTCACTGGAACGAAACAACTTTGAATTGTCGTGGATTGATTGCGCATAAAAATATTATCGTAGCAAGAGGACCTAAAAAGTTCTTTAACATTGGAGAAGTAGCAAATCCGCCAATAGAAGAAGCAACGGGTGTTTACGAAAAAGTAGATGGTTCCCTTGGTATCCCATATAACGTCAATGGGACTCTCCACATCGCTACCAGAGGGGCATTTCATTCAGCGCAAGCTCAATATGCCACCGAATTATTATATGAATATAATGATGATTTTTTCAATATTGTTTTGGATATGTTGGAAGATGGGCTAACTCCAATATTTGAAATCATCTATCCGAATAATCAAGTTGTTGTAAACTATGGTGACAGAGATGAATTAGTATATATTGGAACAGTGAACAACAAAACAGGTATCATAGATTTTGAATCTCATCGTGAAATATTTGAACCTCATTGTACTCTAGTAAAAAAATATACAGTAAATGATAAGATACCAGAAAATTCAGAAGGTTTTGTTGTGCAATTTGCAGATGGTTTGTGTATCAAAGTCAAAAGTGATTGGTATATAAAACTTCATCGCATTGTGGCAAACAGAGATTTTCACAAGACGGTATTAGAAAGTTTAATGGAGGAAGATTTCAAATGGTTAGAGGATGTGCCAGATGAATTCTACAAGGAGATTCATGAAATAAAATCAGAATATGAAAATAGATTAAACAGTGAATGTAATAGAATTACTGCTTTGTTGATGGGAATAAAAGAAAAGAATAAAGAAGATAAAGAAATAGCAATAGAAATTCAAAAGCACAAAGAAGACCAGTCTTTTCTTTTTAATCTATGGAGAAAAGACTGTTCTGTCTTAGAGAAGCTATTGCTGAAATCTTTTTTAAATGAGTATAGAAAATCAAACAACTCTTAGCCACTTCACATGTCCTACAACATCTACTGTATTATTGTAAGAACACCATTGCATTTATTTCCTTTATTAGTATTCATCGTTGTAATCTGCGGAAGAGGAGTCATCCCCCATCATACCAAATCCCATCATTTTATGACCTACTCTAATAGGTTTTGGTGAAAAGGGTACAATCTTTTTTGAATGCATAGAAGAAGACATATCTGATTTCTCTATATCCACACTTTTATCTTGTTGCTCATCTGTAGCATCAAGATAAGATGCAACTTTAATCATGTAATCACAAGCAACTGCAATTTTAGATTGAACCCACTCTGGAAGATTTTCATTATCATCCATATCCTTCATCAATTTAGTGGCCGCTTGATGTATTTGACAAAGCTGAGTTTTTGCCATTGAACCTTCATAATCATATTCATGGTCTTCACCTGGTTTATGGTCTTCTCTCATCATCTCTGTTTTCCTTTGTTTTGCGTCCTGTAATTTCACTTCAAGTTCTTCTATTTGTGCATTAATTGATTCAATGTTCTTTTCTTCTGTATCTCGTTCTGCCCGAACTACTTCAGGTGAATCCTCAGATACATTAAAGTATTTACTCATTAATTCTTTTACATCTGACATGTTTTATTTCCTTTAATAAATATTAAGTAGTTAGAGTTTTCTTTATTTATTTATAAAAAAATTTAAAAATGAAAAAATTAGTAAACGATATAGACAAATTATTAAATGAACAAACTAGTATAAATGGTTATTATGCAGTTGTATTATCCGAAGATTCTTATAATCAAGTAAAAGATTACGCAAATTATAAAATTATAAGATCTAATCATGTCACTATCGCTTTCAATCCAACAGTAGAAGTGGCTGAGAAATTAAGTATAGTTCTAGGTAAAAGAATATCTATTAAAACTAAAGAACTTTGTGAGAATAATAATATTCAAGCGTTCACCGTAGAGATGAATAATTTAGAAAGAATGGATGAAGGAATTGCACATATTACCGTATCTCATACGGAAAATGCAAAACCTTATGACTCAAATGAAATGCTTAAAAATCCCGATAGAATTCGCAATATAGAATTGAATCTTAACGGCACTTTTAAATACATTCCTCATAACAAATAAAAAAGGGGAAATGCAAAAGCACCTCCCCCTTTTTTGGAAATTAATTTTAAAAAATTAATTCATTACTTCAAGTTAGAAACCATCATTTTGCGATAGTACTTATTTGCATGAGCAGTAATACCTGAACCGGTCACTCTAGTTGAACCTTGAGAGAATGGATTGGCAACAATTGCATCTCTACTCATGAATCCAATAATCGGAGTGAAGGTTTCTGGATTTTGTGCTTTCAACATCTGAAGCGGCTGATATGGGCAGTAGAAAATACCGGCATCATATGGAGATGTACCTTTAAATCCTACACACACAAGAGCGGTACTTGTTACGGGTAGATATGGGTCAATATATACTCTAAATTGACCATTCAATACACCAGCAAACAAGTTATCGGTCTCGTCACTCTTTAGGTTATTCTTCAAGTTAGAAGAATAATCCAATACGCCAGCCATTTGAAGTGCAGAAGCAACATCAGCAGAACAGATAATTACATTACCTTTTCCGCGTCTGGTCTCTCTAGCGATTTGATTTGCTTCAATTTCCAATTGGAACATCAAACCTTTGAACTTCTCTACAGACCATCTACCATTTGAATCTACAAGAAGGTCAAATGTGTCTGGAGCAGTAGTATTTTGTGCGCCTTTTTCAGCAACAGTATAAATTGTGCGAATTACTTGTCGGTTAATTTCTGCCAAAATTTCATTGGAAAGAATATTTGCCAATTCACTTTCAGCATTCAATCCATGAGTTGCTTTTAAGTCTTGAGCCATTTCCAACGTATATTGACCACGGAGCTTTCTTGTTTCCGCAGTCACAGACATCTTCTCAATTGAGAATGACATTTCTGGAATTGTACGATTTCCAGAAAGACCCAAACCTTCACCAACAGATGTTGCCATTCCTGTACCCGTACCACCAGCACCAAAAAATACTGAAACTGGGTCTAGAGCAGGATGAGTAGTTGTATGATCACCGGAATATACAGTGTTTGCTTCACCATAAAATGCTTCTTTATTTGCAGAATTTGCACCACCGGTTCCATCATATAAACCAGCTTCATTGGCTAGGTCTCCGGGTGAACCGTATTGTGAACGCATTGCAAAAATTAATCCAACGGGGGATGTCATTGGTTGAACACCGCAAACATCATATGCCAACAATTTTGGCATAGTTCTTCTTACAAGAGAGATCAAAACAGGGTCAACCCACTGAAATGAACCTGGTGCAGAAGGATTACCACCAGCAGCATCAATACCAGAACCCATAGGTGCTTCTGATAAGAACAATCCCTGACCATTCTCTGTCTGAGCTTGTTGTCTCATCATTTTTTCTTGATTTTCCAAAAGAATCGCGGTAACACTTTTTCTATAAGTGTCATCAATATTTGGCAATTCCTCATGCTCTAAAATCGGTTTCCATTTTTCTTGAACTTGTTCGTTAAGAATCATACGTTCTCCTTTGTTAAAAAATTGAAATAATTTCTTTTATTTATTTATATATATCTTTTTTCAATTTTCAAAACTTATTATATTTTGAAATTGCTTGCTTATATATATCAATTGAAGATGGAGCAGTTTGCTCGGAATGATAATCTTCAACTAAAGTTGAAGCTTCATTTATTTCATTTTCAATAATATCTTCATTCTGTGTTTCTGCATTTACTGCAGTATTTTCATTTGAAAAATAATGTTCTTTAATAATTTGAACTTTCTTTTCAAATTCTTCTTCACTCTCGAAATCAACAGATTCAGTTAATTCTATTAACTGTTCTCTATCAGCCATTGTTAATTCAGATGTTTTTTCAAAAATAATATTCCTTCTTTTCTCTTCTTGTAGTTGCTTCTTCAATCGCATATTTCTCTTTAAGTGAGTATTTACTTGCTCTTGAAGTTCTTCAGTTTTTTCTTCCAATGAAACAACTAAATCTTCTTTTCCTTCTGGTACATCAATGTAATTTTCGGAGAAAAGATTTTTCAAACCAAAAATAAAGTTTTCTGTGATTTCAGTGCGAACACCTTTTTCAACAGCCAATTCATTTTCTTTTAACCACTCTTCTGCAACATATGTAATATATTCATCAACTTTTGTTGTTAGATTATCAAGTTCTTCATGAAGCTGTTCTGCATGTGCTTCTACTGCTTCTTTTAGATTATCATTGTATTGGGTTTCTAACTCTTCTTTAAGATTAGCTACTTCTTCATTGACCTTTGCTGTCAATACAGTTTCAAATAAGATAGCTGCTCTCTCTTTAAATTCTTCTGTTAGAGTTTCATCTTGTGCAAACAAGGACTCAATTTGCTCTTTGACTTCAGCTTTCTTTTCAGCTTTCTTTTCTTTTTTCTTCTTATCTTTCTCATCTTCTTCTTCTTCTTCTTCAACTTCATCAACTTCATCAACTTCAACTTCAACTTTATCTTCTTCATCATCAACTTCAACTTTATCTTTTTTATCATCTTTATGTGCGGCTTCTGCCATCATCTCATCATCTTCTTTTTTGTCAACATCTTTCATTTCATCCATCATTTGTGTTGCCATAGTATTAACAGTAGTACCTTTTTCAATAGTTACCTGACTAGCAGAAGCATCCATTTTCATCTCCTTCATTAAAGCAGATAGTGTAGAATCAACTTTGTCTTCTTCTACAACAGTGCTTAAATCTGTGGTATTTTTAATAGAATCCCCGAATTTCTTTTTCATGAACTCGGAAATCTTATTTTTTACTTCAGTTTCAGTCATAAGATTCCTTTTACTTAATTGTTAATATATCAGTTCGTTTGTAGATTATTTATATTATTTTAATTTTTAGCGATTTCTTTCAAGAAGTTATCAAAAATTTTAAGAGTTTCATGTTCTCTGCGTTCTCTCAACTTCTCTTTAACACTTAATTCAATTGCATTCTTTGTATCTTCTAAAAGTTTTTCAAGTTTCACTTCTTTTTGACGAACTTGTGAATTTACTTTATTTTGAAGTAAAGTTTTCATCTCTTTATTTTCGTTCATAAGAACAAAAATTTTATCTTGCATTGTTTTAATTTCGGTCTTCATTTCTACTAATGTATCAAACCAAGGCATAGGATTTGTAGATACATTTTTTTCTTCATTTACTTGAGCTTCTTTTTTCAAAAAACTCTTAGTGTCTTCATTCCATATCCAATCAACAGATTCCATAACCATATCAACAAATGCTTTAGGAGCCGAAGGATCATATACTACATCAATTGCTGCCAATTGAAAATCTTCACCAACTAAAGAATATCCTTCTTGTTGTGTTAGTGAACCAACTCCTCTTGATGACACTCCGAGTTTTACACCTCCATCAACAAGACCACGTACAATATTACCGCATGGTGTATCCAATACCTTTGCTTTACCTAAAATATGATTACCATCTACGTTAAGTTCCGTAACCATATGTGATACTCTTTCAAGGTTTACGGTGGGGTCTGCAGGGTGATTCAATTCTCCCAATGCTCTCTGAGAATTTACCTTTTCCTCAACATATCTTTTAGTTTCTTTTTCTAAAATCGGCAAGGTATACATTCTACCATTTTTATTTGTTTCTTCGGCTTGCATGAATATTCCGGACAAAAAATGAGTTCTACCTCCACTTTCCGATTCTTCAGTAATAGTTTGAATATTATCTGAACTTTCTACAAGTAATTTCATTTATTCTCCTATCTTAAAGTTTTAGACCGTGCTTTGGTCATTTTACGTTTAACGAACATTCTTCTCATTTTACCAGGATTTGATTTAATTTTTCTCCATCTTTTTAGAGAAGATTTACGGTCCTTTTCTTTTTGTTTAGCGGGCTTAGTACTCTTTGGTAAACACATAACTTCTTTAACTTTTTTGCCTGCTACCGATATTTCTCTATTTAGAGGTTTTTTATATTCATCCGATTTGCATGTCATTACAATTTTATCAAGTTTAGTTCTAGGATTTCTTCTCCATCTTACATGAGCAAATCCTTCTACAATTTCTTGAAATAACTTTTTTTCCGATAGTGAACTACCTTCACCTAAATTAACATCTTCTTTAATTTCCATATTTTTAAATAGTTGCTCACTAGATGATACAAATTTTTCTACTTTTTTTCCTATACTTGGGTCGTCTTCTCCAACAGATGTTACAAAATTATTTAAAAGGTCTACTATTTTTTTTCTTTTTTTATCTGAAAATTGTGACATCATAGCTGATAATCTCTTTGAATCTATGGCTTTACTAGTAGTTACTGGTAAGTTCTCTGATTTATTTTCTATTTTTTTAGGTTCTGGCTTTATTTCTATATGTTTCTGAGTTTCGGATATTTCTTCAAGTTTTTCATGAGTGGAGCCATGAATATAATTATATAATTTAACAATATCTTTATTATATTTTTTTATACTTGCGCTGAAATCATCATATTTTAATTTATTTTTATCCATTAAAAAATGATACAAACTATACATCTCTTGAATTAAACTAAGTAAATTTTCTTTAGAAACTATTGATTTTGAACGTGTATCAAGAACATTTGAAAATTCACCTACAGCTAAAATTAAATCAGGGTCTTTTTTAACTAATTCAGCTAGTGAAGATAAACTTATTGCATAATGATAATACATAACATGCATTTGAAACAATGCCGCTGGATTTAATTTTATGTTGTCAAGAGATATTCTTTTTTGAGATAGAATATTTTTTTGAAAATTTTCTAATTCATTGTAAACTTCTTTAGCTGTATTAAATCTTTTGGTTTCATTTTTGCTCTTTAATATAGATTCGCCTATTGTTCTCAAATTCTTATTATTAAATTCAGGCATTAAGTTTTTCTGATTTTTCAAAGCAGAAAAAATATCATCATAGTTATTTTTATTATCATCATTTCTTGGTATCGTTCCGCCCTTAGACAAAGAGTCTTTAAATGAAGATGCATAATTTTTTACATTAAATTCAAATCTTTCTCTCCAACCTTCTAAAAGATAATTTGAATTATTTTCATATTCTACATTCTCATCCATTCTTGGATATCCACGGTCATAAAGTTTTTGTTCCGCCTTTTTCTTTTCATTCTCTAAGTATTTTACAGTATTATGATTAGGTGAAAGTTTAGCAAGAGCAGTGCTATGTTTTAATGTAATATTTAAATAATGGTCTCTTAATTTTTTTAAAATTGGATCAGATTTAGTAGGAGCATATTCTGCAGTTCCCTTTCCTCTGGATTCACCTGCATCAAATATTATAGGTTGTGAAATTATAAATTTACTCAATTTAGAATTTCTATCTCCTAACTCTTTCATGCGGGTTTTTATAGAGTTAAATTTCTTTTCTGTTCTTTTGAATTCAAAAGAATCTGTATCCATATCATCTAAATTATCTTCTAATTCAGCTAAATCATAGCTTAAATCTTCAATCTCTTTTGTATTTTTATTAAATTCTTTTTGATACTTATTTGATATTCGTAAGCGTTTGCCCTTTTTAGTAGGAGCAAGAGAACGCACTTTAGCATAGGCTTTATTAGTTAATCCTTTACCTGCTGATTTAGCACCAGCAGTGATTTTATCTATAGCATCATCTATAAAAGACCTTTCTAGTAATAAAAGATTGACACCTGAATTAATATAGTAATTTTCGTAATTTTCTTTTATTATGTCTGATAATAAATTATTCTTCTGCACTTGCGACTTCAGGCTCTGATACGGGTTCTGTTGTTTGTTTTGGTTCTTCATGCGAGGGTTCTTTATTAAAAATACTGTTAGATAATTCTATTTTTTTATCTTCTAATTTATCATAAATTTTATTAGCAATCATCTGCTCAAAGTTTTCTTTTGTCTTGTTCATATCACCGTCATTAATACTTTTTATCATTTCTTTTGATAGATTTTCCATTATAATTCTCCAGTTGTTGGTGTAGTAGTCGGTGGTGTTTCTGCGCCACCCAAATCATTAATCATTCCACCTGCTGTCGGCTCGGGTGTACCCGGTGTTAAACCTCCCAAACCACCCATTCCTAAATCAGGTCCTCCTAAACCTCCGAATCCACCTCCAAGTCCAGGTTCACCTTCTTGTGGTGCAAATCTTTGGTCATATTTTTCTTCTTCAATTTCTTCTTCTATACGTTCAATATCATCATCATTAAGTGCTAATATATTTTTACGTATATAATTTGCTGAGAAATACTTTCCTCTATATTCTTCAGCATCTCTCAAAACATTCATTTTTTCTGTTAGTAATTCTAAATTTTTAAGAGCATTAAAATTGCTATCTTGGTCGTAAATAAAATGAATTTCGTCTTTAATTTCTTCCCATTGTTTTAAAGAAATAATATTCTTTAAAATTAATTGTCTCTTTAATAAATCCAAAAATAAACCGGAAAAACGTACTCGTAATCTTTCTATAAATCTTAAAAATTTATATTCTTCTCTAGAAATTTCGCTTGCTCTACCTAATGAAAATCCGCTTTCTGGTTGCATTCTAGAAATTGGTACATTTAAAGAACGGAATAATTGTCTTTGAAAAAATTCTAATTCATCTAATTGTGTAAAATTAGCTTCACTTCCCTGTAAAGTGTCAATCTCCGTGGTTGCCGAGCCATTTCTCCGAGGCATCCAGTAGTCTTCAAGCATTGCTTGAAACTTGCGGTCATCTCTTAGTTGACCGGTCTTACTGTCATAAACCATCTTGTTGCGATACTGATTCATCAGTGAGTGCATGTATTGTTCGGCTTTTGCTTTTGGTAAATTACCAACATCAACATAAAACACTCTTCTGGATGGCGCACGGCTTAATCTGTATATAATAGCCGAATCTTCTAACATTCGTATTTGATTTAATGGACGAAATGCTTTATGAAGATAAGAAATTACATTTTTTCGTCTTTCATCTAATAAACCGCTGTTTGTATATACAATTGAATCCGATGCTATTTTTAAAATATTACTTCTCTCTCCACCTACATTAGTACCATCGTTTTCTACATTAAAAACTCCAGTTTCTGAATATAAATAATATTCATTAAATTTTTGATTTATCGGTATTTCATCCATTCCTATACGAACACTTTCTTCATTATCAGTCTTTTGTCTTTCTCGTATCTTTTTTATTTTAAATGGGTCTATAGGTCTTAGCTCTACTATACCTTTTTGTGGATTTTTAGTATCTATAAGAACATGATAGAATATTCTACCATCTATAAACCACTTTCTAAAAATTTCAAATCCGGCGTATTTAAAATTTAATTTATCTAAAATATTATAAAACTCATCTCCTATTTTATCTCTTAATAGTTGAGAAAAATTTAGATAATCAAGTTCAATATTTACAGGATAAGTTTTTCTTCCAGAAACTATTGATTCATTTACTATTTCATCAATAGCAATTTCACATTCTGGTTGCATAGACATTGAGCGATATCTAGCCATCAAATCAAATTCATTGTTAAATGTACTATCTAGGTTTAGATACGTACCGTATACGCCGGCTGCTCCTACAACAGCAGAACCGTCATCAAATTCAGGAGGTGAAAAAGATTGAATATTTTCATTTTCTTTTTCTTGCTGTTCCTCAAATTTCCATCCAAATAATGTAGCCATGAAGTTAAACTCCTTTGATAAATTAAACTAAGTGTATCATTTATTTATCAATCACAATTTTTAAAAATAAAAAAACCCACACTTATTAAGGTGTGGGTTTTAAGAAAAAAAACAAATAATTAATTATATTAACTAGCCTGAACCCACCCTTTAGCTTCTTCAAGGTCACTGTCTCCCGAAGGATTAAAAGGATTGTCAGTTGGTGCTTCGTTCGGTAGTTTTTCCCAATATTGATAAGAGAATGTAACAGAAAATTCCTCTATAGTATCTTTAGTGTCCCAGCTTAAATCTATAGCACTAATATTGATTGGAAATGCGTCTTTAAAATAATAAGATGCACTATATTCACCACCTGGAATTGCTCCTGTAGCAACCGTACCCTGTTTTTTCAACTGATGAACTTCTAAGTCACCAAAAATTGTTGATGAGTTTCCAAAAGCAGTTTTGGATTCAAAGATTGCTTTGCCTGGCGCCATGTATTCAATCCAAGCTTCAAATACATGACGAATTCTATAATCTTCATCATTAATAATAGTTACTGTCCAATCAGCAAACGTTCTATCAATAGAAGGGACTTTAAATTCTCTTCCTAAAAAATTAATAGGAACACTATTGATTGTTGATTCCGGTATCTGCGCTGTTTTAATAAAAAATGATATATCATTTGTTTTTAATCCCGATCCTTCAACAATCAGGGATTGCAGCGATTCTTGCGCTGATGTTGGAAAATTTATTTTGCTATAAAACAAAGATGGTCTAGCACCACCCTGCTGTAATTTATTTCGTAATGCGGTTACACTGATTCCCATTTTTCTCCTTTGAAAAAAGTGGACGCTAGGCGTCCGTTATTTTTTATACGCCTAGGTCAGTAAAATCTACAGACTGGCCGACTGCTGTGAAGTTTAATTTAATAAAGTTAATTACATATGTTGGTTTTACATATAAATCAGCAACAAAACGATTTGCTTCAATAATATCGTCAGTATTATTAGTTTCATCACAGACAACGCGGAAATCAGAAGCACCTTGGTCTGCAACTACAGTTTCCATATACTTCTCGGCTACTCTTGCAAATTCTGCACGGGTAGTTGGGGTATTAAATTCAAATAATCTTCTCCTTGCTTGAACTATTACAAATTCTTTTAATGTGATGAACAATCTTCTCACATTAATTCTATCAAATGCACTTGGAATTCGTTGTAATGTTTTATCACCATATAAAATAGTTCCTTCACCTCTGAAGGCAACTACTGGATTAATTTGATTAATATACAAATCGTCACGATGTACTGGTGCTGGATTATAAGCTAATTTTACAACATTTTTTATGGAACCTCTTGTTGTTCCAGCTGGTGAATACCAAGGTTTGAAATTTAAATCTGTAAGTGCCATCAATCCTGCCATATCACCAGACAATGGTAGCCATCTATAAGTATCTGAGTAACCGTCATATTGGTACTTAAAGTTACCATCCATAATTCCATAAGAACTATCATATACAGCATCTCTCCACTGTATTATTTTATCTGTAATTTTTTGCGGGTCTGATTCTCCTCTTGCAGTAGCACCATATTCCGGTGATACACAAACTACACAATCTTTTCTATCTTCTGCAACTTGTATCATTTTAGAAATAGCTAAATGATAGTTCAATGGATTACCTAAATCGTATGTCCATCCTGTGAGGAAAAAGTCTAATTCCCAAGATTCTTTTGCTTTAAATAATTCAATAGCAGCAATTAAATCATCATTTCCTACAGAACTTCCATTTGTACCACCACTAAATGTAGAAGAAGTTTTGCTTGAATTGAGATGATATGTATTGAATATTGTACTCAGAGCAGAACTTCCCCAATTTGAAGGATTTATACCATCATTTATTGGATGATTTGCCCATTTTACCCATTCCGAATTACTATTTACTCTCCCTACGTAATAGGTAGGTACTCCATAATCATCCACTCCATCAATAGCAACTGATAAAAATGAATAACTTTCAATAACCTCTCCCATAGTACCCGTAATTTGACCATGATTATCTACAACAACCATATGCATTTGATCGTTAAAATTACCATTTGGGTTACTATTCAATGCTCGTATACTATTTGATGTTGCTGGTTCACCAGTGAACAATTCTGCATATCTCCAAGAACGATACCAAGGTACAGGACTTGATGAAGAGACTAATCCAATTAAATTGGCATGTAGTTTTAATTCTATATTTGATACAACTTCAGTAACTCTTAGTGTTTGTCCTTGCACTGTAATCAAATCACCAACAGAAATTTGTTTTGTGAAAACAGTACCTACACCATTTAGTATATTGGTGTTATTGGAGAAGTAAACCATACCCATCAAGTTATCTGGAGAATTTCTTCTAGCACTAACAGAAAATTCTCTAAATCTTGACCTTTCTTTAACTGTTGCAGTTGTCACGTAGTTTACAGGATCAAATACAGTTGTTGCTGGTGCTGTAGTATTTCCAACTGTTACGTATGCATTAACAGTTTTAGTTCCGGTATCAATACTTTCAATTAATAAATTATAAGTATTAGATTGTAGAGTAATTGATACTACCTTTTGTTGCTCTACTACAGTTAAATCTTCTGCAAAATAACCAGTAGTTGAATTCATAAAATCAAAGTATGTTGGATCATCTATTTCATTATTATGAGCAAATTTCACTTTATATTTTCCAGCAATCTCTGGGTCAGATTCAAATTCTAATTGATTTAAATTCGCTACTCCTGCATTTGCTAAACCTACATTATATGCTCTTTCTGTAGCAAAGCACATATCTACTTTGAGTGTATTTCCTAATATTCCTGGATATCTTGCAACCCAAGAACCATGAGCATTCGTAGCTCCGAAGTTAGAACCTACTCCTGTTCCATCACTTAATCCACCTTCTTCTATTATAAGTTTATCTAGATAATCCTCGTCATTTTTTACTAACGTTGGACTTCCTGAAAATGTAGCGTTCTTTGCAGTATCGTTATCAATCAAACGAACAACGTTTAAGTTATCACCATACTCTAAAAAGTTTTTACCATTAAACCATTCAATATAATTATTAGATGTTGGCTTCCCAAATTCTAAAGCAAGTTCTGATTCTGAATGAACCATAGTAGGGATCATTGCAGGACCCCAAGAATATCTTCCTATTACACCTGCTACGCTAGTTTGAGGAACAACAACTTGACGGACTGAATTGTCAATCTCATTAGTAACAATTCCCGGTGATAGTGTGAAATCAGCCATGTTATATCCTTTTTATGATGCGTGTTACGTATAAAAATTACATCAAAAAATAAATTATAATTATTGAATTTTTTATTTAAAAATATTTATCAATTTTCAAGTTTTGGTAACTCATCAAATAACCATCTATTTTGTTTAAGTATTTCAATGTCTTCTCGTTGCGTGTCTTCTTCAAATGATGGAGATATAAATTCATCTATACCATCATTCAAAAATCCAAAAGGTAAATAATTTTCTTCATTTTCTTTTTCTTCTACATATTTCATTAAATTTTCACGTATATCATTATCATATAACTCTTTAAAATATTCTTCATCAACCATCCAAGAAAATAAAACTAAGGTCATTATACAATCATCATGTTTTCCGTTTTCGGCTTTGTACGAACCTGACTTTGCATCAACAGAAAACGTTAAGAATTCTCCAATTGTATCAGAATCAGTAACCAACAATTGTTCCTTTTCAATTAACATTTTTAAATTAGAACAACCTATTCTTTTTACTCTGGCTGTTGTGGTAATACCCATTTTAGCATTTTTATGGAAACCACTAGATAGTGTAGTTTTCATGTCTCTCTTTACAGTAGTAAACATATTTTCATATTCTAAGTCTTGAGATAATACATCAGTTACTTGAGAACCGATATTATTTTCTTCTACTAAAATATATGCTTTATTATATTTTAAAGCTGTATTATGAATTACTCTGGCATATATGATCGGTTGTATTGTGTTGTCACGAAAAACCGCAACCACTTTAAAAGGTTTCATTGACACATCAATTACAGAAAATACAGAAAAGTCTTGCTCTCTACCTTTTGAAACATCTGCCACAATCACATAATTATGTTCATCTTGTACTTTTCTGTAGATTTTTAAATTATCAATCTCTTTAACTGGTCTTTCAATTGCCATATCTTTAAGTTTGGTAGATGCAATTAAAGTTGCTGTACTACCTAAGAATTGACAACAATGTTCTACAAGAAATTTCTCTTCTCCAAATTGAGCAACAGTTTTCTTTTTCCATTCTTCACCTCTATCTGGTCTTTGATACCACATTACTTTGTATGGAATAAAATCATTTACACCAGCTTCCGCTTCTGTCCAAAATTTATAGAAATGATTTAATCCTTTTGGTGTGGATGTCATTACAACTTTAGAAGATGTACCAGATGATATAGTAGGATAAGTAGCTGACCAAAAGATATCAAAGTTATCTACGAAAGCACACTCATCCACATACAGTAGGTTGATTGTCTCACCACGTATACTATCCCCTGTGGATGCCGAAACCATCACTGTACACCCATTTTCTAATTCTATGGAGTTGACATTCCATGATAGTATTCCTTGCTGCATCCATAGCGGTATGTGTTCATATGCTTGCTTGATAAGTCTTAAACTCTTTCTGGCAGTCTTTGTGTAGTTGGCAAGGATAGCAACGTTCTTTGAGCTATTGAATAGAATATAATGAAGAATATATCCACATACGGTAGTTGTCTTAGAAATCTGTCTTGCTGACAAAACAATTGTATTTCTATTTTGGTGAACAAGATTTATTATGTCCTCCTGATAATCCCATAATTTAATAATTTGTTTACCTTTATCAATAGTCACAATCTGAAAATAATTATTTAAGAAATAAATCACATCATTTTTACATTTAATATATTCCTCAATTTGAGTTCTTTCAAATGGAATATCTTGACCAACTCTTTTTAGCTTTGGATTGTTTTTATAGTTTTGAAGTTGAACTGACATAAACCACCATTTTAGAATTAAATAAATAATATAAACTGTCTATCTATTTATTTCAAGGAGATTTTATATATGAAGAGCTTTTTAGGGTTTTTAAAAGAAAATTCAACACTAGTTGATGAAGGTACTTTTTTTAGTGAAGATGCCGCGGGTAAGTTTGATAAGAAAACTTTAGAAGATAATGTAATAAACAAAAATGTAAAATTAGGATATTATTTATATTTTGTAGAGTATCGTTCAATTAGTAATAAGGACATTAACAATGTTTATTTTGGCATAAAAAATAAAAGAGATAGTAATCCTGATGCATTGCCTGAAAACTTTTTTGCTTCTTTGAGATGGAACGGTACAGAATATAGTAGAGAAGATAATATATGGAAAAGAAATTTATTGAGTTGTGATAAAAATGGCAATTGTCCAATAAAAAATATATCGAAAGATGGGATTTATATGTCTTCTTCTCAGCCAGATAGTTCAAAATTAGGAGAGACATTATCTCAAACGTATGCTTACGGTATATATGTTGACCCAGAATATCATCCTTGGATCATGAACAGTAAGACTTTTAAAACAGTGCAAAATGCTGGTGGTGGTAAAACTAAAGTAAAACCTTATGAATCAAAAAGTGGTGATATTGCTCCAAAAGATACTTCCGAATATGCATATAAAATGTATGTAATTGAAGACATGGATAAGCTAGACCAAGCATTTAATGCTGCGTTAAGTGATACAGAATCGAAAGTACCTCAAGAAATTAGAAAATTTTATGAAGAATCTTCTAAAAATTTAAAAAATATGCAAGAGTTTTTAATTTATTATTCATCAGAATGGATATTAGGAAAAAAAGGGTATTATGAAACTCTTATTAAATTTTTTGATTCTTCTGAATTTATTAAAAAATATCCAAAATATAAAAAATTAAAAACAAAAGAGTTTAATAGTATAAAAGATTATGTTAATTTTTTTAAAGAACAATTGAAAAAAAATAAATGGGCATTAGTTGGAACATTTGAAGCATATGCTTCTAGATTCATGGAAGATTTATTAGCAGGAAGATTAACCAACAATCCATATGTAGATGATAAAAATCATTATATGAAAGATAAAACCTTTCAAAAAGCTTCTTCACAGATTGTTGTTGCATTAGATAGTTATGGATGGGAAGATTTGTATTTTCCGGAAAATACTTTAAAACAAATAATTCCAATAGAAGAAGTATTTTCTTTATATGATACAGAATATTGGCTTGGTAAAATGGGAAAAACTCTAACCAATAAAGAAATAAGTGCTGCGGGAGATTCTTCGGAAAAAGCAACTATAAATGCGCTAAAAGAAAAATATGGTAAAGGCTTTACTATTGCAGATATGTTCTCATTTTATTATTCTGGTGGAAACAAAATTGGAAAAAAATTTAAAGATGATACTGATTACGAAAAAGGAAAGGTATTTGATATAAAAACAAAAACACTTATTCCGATTTCAGATAAAAATAAAGATAATCTTTTAAAAATTTTGAAGGATAGAAAAAATATAGAGAAATATAAAGATGATGTTCTTAAAATTCAAAAAGATTTTTTATATAATTTAGAATTTTTGAAAAGAAATTCAGCAAGTAATAATTATGAAGAAATTAAATTAGTTGTTGAAAATAATTTTGTTTCTAATCTATTATCAAATTATTTAATTGAAGCTAGAAAAAAAATTGAAGTTCAAGGTTATTATGAATCAGGAAATATTAAAAATTATAATTTGAAAGACTTTTTAGCAGACATATTTGAAATAAAAGGGCTTCCTAAGAATTTAACTGTGGATGGTTTACTTAAAACAAGAATAAAGAAAGAAGATGGAAAAGAATCAACTGTACTGCAAATTTTAAAAAATGCTCTGGATAAAATTATGTCTGGAGAAAAGAAAGTAAATGTAGCGGATTCATATGAACCTAATAAAGATAATTTAATATTGATGGAAGAAAAAAATAAATTAGAAACCGCTGCTATTGGTTTAGCTTCTAATATCATTAAAAGCGAAAATAGTCCTCATGGTCATATATATTTTGATTTCAATGATAAAGTATCTTATCTTGGAAAAGGTAATAATTTAGGAGAAGATAAAAATGATGATGGTTTTATGAAACTCAAAAAGCTTATTATTGGTGGAACTAAACTTGGTTCACAACATAATAATATATTCAAAAGATAAAATATGAAAGCAAACATTCATTTCAATCATTATCAGTATCAAGGTGAGCAAAATTTAGTTCAAGATATTCATGATGAAATTATTCAGATTCTTGGAGTAAATGTTTCTTATTTACCGAAAGAACATTTTGATTATGATTTGATTATGGGTTCTGATGATGACCAGAGATTCACCAAATCATTTTTAATTGAAATGATGTTGGAACAAATAGATGACTATATTGGTGATGCTCTTCTTGGTAAATTCGGTGTACAAATTGAAGAAACTATAAGCTTAATAGTATCTCAAAGAAGATTTGATGAATTAAAAATACCTAATTACACAAGACCAAAAGAAGGTGATGTAATATATTTACCTACAGACCGTAGATTATATACGATCACATTTGTAGATTATCAAGCTCCTGGTTTCCTACAGGCGGGTATATTTCCTGGGTATCGTTTATCTTGTGAACTTTATACACCAAGTCATGAGCAAATACAAACAGAGGTTAAGCATATTGATGAAGTTGAGCAAGAGATGTACAGTTTAGATGTGCCTATAGATAATATTGTTGGAAGATTTGCAACAAATGAAAAAATCATAGGACAAACAAATAATTATACTGCAGATGTTAAAAAATTCTATCCACGTAAAAAGATTTTGTCTGTGAAGCATCTAACTGGTTTATTTGTGCCAGAAGAAATATTAATCGGTCAGTCATCTGGAGCACAAGCGAAAGTTACACAAATGATTCAACACATAGATAATAAATCTGCTGAAGCCGTTAAACTTGAAACCAATAAAGAATTTAGAGATCAAGGTGATGCTCTAATAGATTGGGATCCGAATAACCCCTTAGATTGAAAAATATAAAAAATGTTTTTTACTAAAAATACAGATGAGCAAGACCAATATCATCAAACTATACGTAATTTAGTTGTAGTTATTGGTTCTCTATTTTCTAAAATGATACTTGTTCGCAAAAATCATAAAACAAATGAAATTGAAGAAAAAATAAGTGTACCAATAAATTTTTCAAATCGTGATAAATTATTGACACTTGTACGTGAAACACCCACTATTGAATCTAAAAATAATAACTATACTTTACCGAGAATAGGATTTTCTTTTGAGGGATTATCCTATGATGCACAAAGGATGTTACCCAAAACAGGTGGTAGAGGAAGACCCACAAAAGATGAAAAAAATAAAAAAGATGCTCTTATAATGTACAATGGTGTACCCTACAATTTTGATTTCACTATTTCTATTGTAGCTAAATATGCTGAAGATCTTACACAATTAGTTGAAAAAATATTACCTTATTTTACACCAAATTTAAACGTAACTTATAAAGCTATACCAGAATTAAATATTAATATAGATGTTCCTTTATTATTAAATAGTGTAAGTTGGCAGGATGATTATCAAGGACTTCAAGAGAGAAGATTATTAATAGCTGACCTCTCATTAACTGCAAAATCTTATATTTTTCCTCCTATAAAAAGTTATCCAAAGGTAAATAGCGTTTTTGTAGAAACACATACACTTGTTACTGCCAAAGATTTACACACTAATAGAAAAATTCCCCTTTCTGCTCCAACTGGAGAACTTTTAATTACAGAAACATCAGGTAAATTACAAGATGAAAGTGCAAGTATATCAATGAATCATCCAGCAAATGAACATAGTTTAGTTAAAATATATGGATATGATGATACAGATGATTTTGGATTTAGTACATTTGTATATGAAGGTGCAAATTATGATACTGAAGAAGAAAGAGAACAAGCCTGGGCAAATAATACAATAGTTTAATACTAAGGAGTATAGATGAAATATATTAGAAATATATTTGTAACACTTTGTGTATCAGCAATGTTAACATTTTCTGCTCAAGCAGAACTTCATTCAGATACTTATATTGGAAACGGCAGAACATTTGTGAATATTAATAATCATATTGTTAGAGGAGGAAAACGATATCCTTTATTCTATACTTCTAAAGAAGATGTATATGCTTTTTCTTTTGATTATGTAGTAGCAGAAATGAAAAATATGGAAGAAGCACAAGCAATCGCAGACAAATACGGAGTGGAAGTAACTTTATATGATGATTTACGAATTGCTCTTTTCATCACAAAAAGTCCAATGGAAGTTATGGACTTATATAAAAAATTACAAACAGAACCGATGATTGAATATTTGGAACTTGCTCTATTTGAGGCTCATCCCGATATGAAAAAGTTTGTTGTAGAACTACCGGATGTAAAAACACCGATAGGTAATAAAATGCTTTGGTTCACTAAATGGTAATCTAAGGAGACAAAATGAACATTTTTCTGAAGTGGTGGTTAATGGTGACTCTCATAGTTGTAGGAATATCAACTAGCATTTACTTTAACTTTGATACATTTTTATTTGAAAATGATTTAACTAAATTAAGTTTAGTGATTGTTTCCTTATTTGTTATATGTACTTCTGTTATTGGTTATAAAATTTGGAAAAGTGCAATACAAAGAAAAAAAATATATAACTATCAAACAGAATGGTTTGTGAGTGAAGTTTTGATTAGTCTTGGTATGATTGGAACTGTAATTGGATTTATTTTTATGCTTTATTCTGTATTTGGCAATTTGAATATACAAGATACAGCGGCCATACAGCAAAGTTTAGGAAGTATGGCAAAGGGTATGGGTACGGCACTACTTACAACATTAGTGGGTTTAATTAGTAGTGTTCTTATTAAAAGTCAACTAGTAATGGTAGAAAATGAGGAAATACAGCAGTAATCTGGCATTTATAGACCTGCTTTTTAATCTCATTCTCGGCTTTGTATTTTTATTTGTTGTTAGTTTTCTATTAATAAATGATCCTACAAAAGAAGACCATGTAGAAGAAAAAGCAGAATATATGATTATTATGTCATGGAATAACGATAGAGGAGTAGACGTTGATTTGTGGGTAGAAGGTCCAGAAGGTTTGGTTGGCTTTCGCAACACACAACAAGGTTTTATGAATTTAGACAGAGATGATTTAGGTCATAGAAATGATATCATTAGAAAAGGTCCAAATGCGGGACAAATTGTAGAGATAAACAGAGAAGTTGTAAATATACGTGGATTCCAACCAGGAGAATATGTTGTGAATGCTCACTACTACTTTACAAATTTAGGACCTGTCAAGTCTAGAATTCAAGTAGATGTGGAAGTAATTAAGTTGAATCCATATTCACAGATATATGTAGGTTCAAAAGAATTTTCATTCCGTGGAGAAGAACAAACATTTGTAAGATTCACCATGAAACCTGATGGAACATATTATAATGTAAACACATTGAAGAAAAATTTGGTTTCTACTTTTAATCATATGTTGCAACCAAGTGCTGCTAGGTCATCAGATGATGAGTTAACTATTCCAAGTGGAGGATTATAATATGTTTTATCTTGTAACATTATCAGTATTATTAGCATCTATATTTTTATACTTGCTCATTGAATTGAAAAAAAGTGTACATTTAATTTATATAATTCCATTAACAATTGCCTTCACAGTTGGAAGTTATTTTTATTTGGATACATTGTTTGGTTATCCAGTTGCAAAAACAACTGAACAAAAATTTATATTGTTAAATTATCATATAGGTTTTGAAGAAGATAATATCTATCTATGGGTCATATTGCAAGAAGAAGCAATTCCCAAAGCGGTTAAAGTTCCTTACAGTCAAAAGATGCATGAGCAATTACAACAAGCTGGTGAGAAGATGAAAGAAGGTAAAAAGATTGAAGGTGTTTTTGGTGATGATTTGAGTATGGAGAATAATGACCAAGGATTAGAACAAGGAAATAATAACAGCGGTGGAGGTACAAACAAATCAAAAGGAGGTGCTTTTACGCTTATGGAATTAGATTTGACTTCAAAACTTCCTCCTAAAAATTACATAATAAAATAAAAGGTTAAATGAAAACTTTAAGTCCAGAAGAAGTTTGTTATGTGCCTGATGATTTAGTAGAGGAAGGTCAAGAAAGAAAACTTCAGAAAGTTTCTAAATTTAATGATGTAATTCCTTACGAAGATGAAGAAAAATCTATTGATAGTGATTTTGATTTTGCGCAAGATACGATTAGAGAAACTATTATGAAGTCTAATGAAGTTCTACAAGAACTTGGTCAGGCTGCTATTCTTAATGAGAATGGAAAACTATATGAATCATATTCTCAATTGATGAAAAACATTATTGATGGTTCTACACAATTGATTGATATACATGGTAAGAAAAAGAAAATCAAAGAAGTGAAAGAGCCTAAGCAAAAAAATACCCAAGTGAATAATTTGATTGTGGGTTCAACTAAAGAACTTTTAGAAATGATTGAAAATCATAGGTAAGAATAATATCCCTCCTCACATAATTGTTATTTCAGAATGAGATAAATAAAAAGGAATAAACATAATTCTAGTATTGTATCTTTTTTTCAATCAACAATAACAAAAACATCATGACAGAAACTGTCTCAAGAATTTTAATTAAAAGCTCAACCGTAAAACCAACACCAAATACCGGTGACTTACAAAGAGCGGAGTTAGCATATTCATACACCTCTGATAAACTTTTTATAGGTGATGAAGCCGGTCAAGATTTTTATGTTATTGGTGGTAATGCATTTTTGAATTTATTTAAAGACGTTTTATCTGATGATGGTGTGGTTCATGCAGGTAAGGTTTTTCCTAATAATGTTATAGTTGCGGGTGCAAATAATAACATTGATACTTTAGATATTGAAACATTAAAAATAAATGGTAAAGAATTAGTTACTGGTGGAATAGAAGAATTAATTACAGACAATACTTTACCTAATGTTTCTCACACTAAACTTATAACAGCACAAGCAACAAAAGAATATGTAGATTTTAGAACGGAAAGGTTTTTAGCAAATTTCGATGAAGAGAATTTAACAGAAGCTCAAGTTCTGATTGTAAACGATGACCAATCTTTTTCTAATAAAACAATAACAGGTGTTTTAGAACTTACTGCAAACGGAAACACATCATTAAAAGAAGGTTCCGTTGACAATACCATGATTGCCAACAATTTTATTCAAGTTGGTACTCAAAAAATAGAACTAGGAAAAGCGGCACTTGTTAATTTAAATTTAGATACATCTGCTGTACTTGATGTACATCGTGGCGGAACAGGTAGATATGACTTAGAAAAGTATAATGTTTTATTATCAAATAACACAAATAATATTCACACCACAAATGGATTTTATTATGATTGGGATCAAGAAGAATTATTTGTAAGAGGTAATACTCAAATTACAGAAAATGCTAATGTTGAGGTTTCTCTAACTGTTGCTGATAGTTTCTTTACATCAACAAATAGATTACAATTTAGAGATTTTTTTCAAGTACTTACTGTTGGTGGAGGCAATTCTTTTGATTCATCTATTATTTCTTATGATACCGTAAGTGAATATTTTAGTTTCAGTAGTGGTACTGTACTTAATGTGTCAGATGCGGGTCTAGTCAATATCTTATCCCCAACATTATTCTTTGGGTCCGAAGTTACTATATCTGATGATACAGTTACAAATATTCATGGATTGTTAAAGATATATAACAACACAGAATTTACTGGTAATACAATAACTATATCAGAAAATACTGTCACTACGGTAAATGGAATTTCTCATTTTAATGATAATGTATTTGTAAATGGCAATACATTAAATGTTTCAGAAAATACCATTACTACTATAGATGGAATTTCTCATTTTAATGATAATGTATTTGTAAATGGCAATACATTAAATGTTTCATTAGATACAATCTCTACATTTTACGGCCCATTTCATAGTTTAACTACAGCTACTTTAAATGATGTTTTTGTGAAAGGAAACACTTTAAATGTTTCCGTACAGACGTTCTCTGAATTTTATGGTAATACTTTTATATACGGAGAAACTTTAAATACATCATCAAATACACTTTCAACATTTGATGGTCCTGTTATTATAAATGGAAAATTAGATGTTAATGGTGATGTCACCTTTAGAGGAAATACTACTTTCCTCGGTGAAGATTTTATAGTTTCTAATAATACTACATTAGATATAAGTGGTAATACATTCTTTAAAAGCGAAATACTAAATGTATCAGCAAATACAATTACAACAGTTGACGGTGAATCCACTTTTAATAAAAAAGTAGATGTTAATGCGCCACTTACTGTATATGATAATGCCGAAATAAAAGGTAATTTAGTTGTTGAGCAAGATCTTTTTGTTTATGGAAATTCAACACAGATACTAACAGAAACTTTAACAGTTGAAGATAATATTATTTTATTAGGTGCAAATAATATTACTGATGTTGTTGACCTTGGATTTGCTGGAAGATATAATGAAAGCGGAAGTACAGTATATGCTGGACTTTTCAGAGATGCTACTGACAATAAATTCTATCTATTTGAGGATTATCCTACAGAGCCACCAATCACATCAATGGTTGGTTTTAATAGTTCAACAATGTTAGCCACATTGTATGCTGACATAGAAGCCAACACAATTATAGCATACACAGGTACACTTGATGATGTGATTATTACAAATTCAGAATTTAATGATTCAACTGCAAATAATATAACAATAGATAATAGTACATTAAACAATGTTGAAATATATGATTCTACCGCTAATAATTTAGTAGCAAATAATAGTACATTAAACAATGTTGAAATATATGATTCTTATGCTAATAATTTAGTAGCAAATAATAGTACATTAAACAATGCTGAACTAAATGACTCAACCGCAAACAATTTAGTAGCAAATAATAGTACATTAAACAGTGCTGAACTTAATGACTCAACCGCAAACAATTTAGTAGCAAATAATAGTACATTAAATCATGGAACACTTGATAATTTTGTAATTACAAATTCTGAACTTATTGACTCTACCGCTAATAATTTAGTAGCAAATAACACAACATTAAATCATGGAACACTTGACAATTTTGTAATTACAAATTCTGAACTTAATGACTCTACCGCTAATAATTTAGTAGCAAATAATGTAGACATTAATTTTGGAACAATACGTAGTGTGAGTATATACAACTCTACAATTTATGAATCAAGTATAGTTGATGATTCAACAGCAAATAATCTTACAAGTAATAACGCAATATTAAATTTTGCTACCATAGAAACCGCCTTAGCTAATAATATAATAAGTAATAATGCTACTTTAAATTCAGCAACAATTTACAATGCTGTTGCCAATAATTTATTAAGTAATAATGCTACTTTATATTTTGCAGAAATATATAATTCTAATTTATATAATGCATATGCAAATACGCTAACTGTAGATGTACTTGATGCTGGTCAAATTAGTTTCAGAACTGCAATAGAAAATATTGATGCGAATAATTATTTTGGTAACACAGCAACAATTAATGATATAGTTGCAAATAATATTACTACAAATACATTCTCTTCATTAGTTAGAACAGAAGCTACTGAAGAAATAAAAGTTTTGGGTGTTTCCAGTACTAGTGGTAAATTAGTTTTGAACTGTGAGTTTAATACTCATGGTCAAACAATTATTGCTCAACCACACTCTGCTGGTGTCACAAATATTTTAACATTACCAGCTGGTGGAAATCAAGAAATAGTTGGAACTACTGCTACTCAAACTCTGACAAATAAAACATTAACATCTGCGATAATCAATACATCTCAAATTTATGATGGTATAGCAAATAATTTAGTAAGTAATAATGCTACGATAAATGATTCAACTTTGAATAATGTTTTAATCACTAGTGGTATAGCAAACAATACAACATTAAATAATCCAACTTTAAATAATGCAGAATTTACAGAAGAAATTTTAGTATTAGGTGTTTCCGGTACCAGTGGCAAGTTGATATTGAATTGCGAGGTTAATACTCACGGTCAAACAATCATTGCACAACCACATTCAGCAGGTGTTACTAACATACTTACTTTACCTGCTGGTAGTGACCAAGAAATAGTTGGAACTACTGCTACACAAACACTGACAAATAAAACATTAGATAACGTTTCAATAGTTAACTCTATCATATCTAACAGTACCGCTACAAATTTAACAATAAATAGTTCGGAAAATTCTACAGCGAATAATTTGATAAGTAGTAACACTACGCTAAGTGGAAGCACTACAATTAATGGACCTACAACAATTAATGCAAATACTACAATAAGTGAAAATCTAACAGTAGAAAAAGATTTATTTGTAGATGGTGATTTGTATTTAACAGGTAATACTGTTAGTTTAGATGCTCAAACATTAACCATAGAAGATAACATTATTATTGTAGGTTCTAATAATGTAGCTGACGTTGTAGATTTAGGATTTGCTGGAAAATATAATGACGGTTCAAATGATTTATATACAGGATTGTTCAGAGATGCTACTGATGGTGTTTTCTATTTATTTAATAATTATAATCAAGATCCTTCATTAACTATGAGTGGGTATAATATTAATACTATGATAGCGACTTTATATGGAAATTTTGAAGCAAATAATATTACTGTAGAATCGGGAAGCCTAGAGAATGTGACATCAAATAATACATTAATAACTAACAGCACAATTAATGATAGTATCATTGATTGTGGAACATTCTAAGTAACTATGACAGATACTATCATAAAGAATATACTGGAAAATGCAAATATTTCGGTAAACATAGCTGCAAAGTATAATATTTATACTGGTGACATTAACAATTCTACACCTGTTGAAAACATAAAACAGGCTATGAAGATTATTAAAAATAACAATTCTGGTATGAGTGAAGAAAAGATAAAAAATGATGTTTTTTCTTCTCACGCAATCACACTTGCAAGTGATAAAAAGACGAAAAAAACTGTTGGATTTGGTTTTATTAAAAAACCTATTTTAGATGTAAAAATTAAAATATTTAAAAATGCGGGTGTGGAGGATTTATCATCTGAATATATATTTGAATTGGATAACATCTATGTAGATAGAGAACATAGGGGAGTGGGGTTAGGTGAATATATATTAAATAGATTAATTTTACTTAGAACAGGAAGAGGAACTACACTTTATTGTCAGACAAATAGCGAAGATATTAGTAGAGTTTTAAAAACTAATCATAGATTTGAAAATTTAAAAGATAACGATGACAAACCGTACCTATTAGGACTTATGTGAGAAATATTGACCAACAAACTGATGACATACTACAAAGTGACAGTCAAGTTAAAAAAAATTTAAAAGATACAAAAAACTGGTTTCGTGAAAAAATTAATCAAGTATTGTTTCCAACTAATCGTATAGTAGGTATAAGAGAAAAACCGAATACATTTTATAATGATAATTTAGATAGAAGAATTTTTAGAGGTTCGCAAATTAAACCTGGCTCATTATATTGTTGGTATTATGATCCAAAATATAAAAGAACTCTTCCTTATTATGATGCATTTCCTGTGGCGTTTGTTTTAAATATGAAAGAAAATGGATTTCTAGGTATAAATATGCATTACTTACCATTAAGAATGCGTTCTATTTTGTTAACTAGATTGTTAGATAATATGCTTAGAAAAACAACATATTCTACTTATATGGACCTACAGTATAGTACTTTAAATGCTGCTGCGAGATATCGTGAATTTAAACCATGTTTAAAAAGATATCTTGTTAATAATGTACGTGGCCAAATGTTAGAAATACCACCAGATGAATGGATAAGAACTATATTTTTACCTTTGGAAAGTTTTCAAAAAAGAAGCAGTTCTTTTATTTGGAGAGAGTCAACAAGAAAATCAAGAGGTTTATGACACCCTGGACGAATAATAAAGCATTTAATGTTTCACAATTTACACAAAGAATAAAAGGTGTACAATACCTATCTAAATTTTATTTCAAACTTTTAGATAATGAAAACTATAGAGATTTATTTGAGGCTTCACCTGATTTAAAAGATAAGGTAGAAAATTTATTTTTTTATTCAGATAATATCACAATTCCATCAAGAGGAATTACTACTGAAACATATTCATACGCTAATGGTTTTCGTTTTGAGGTTCCGAAAAGTACAAATTATGGAGATGGAAATATAAATGTAAATATGCTGGTAGATGCTAATTATGATTTATATGATTTCTTTATAAATTGGATGAACAAAATACATTCAAAAGAAACAGGTTTTTTTGGATTTCATAATACATACACAACAGATATAGAAATTAAACAACTAGAAAGTACTTCTGATTATCCAGGCAACTTGCCTATGTACGGTCCAACTGTAGGTGAATTTGTAGTTAAAACAGAAAAAACTCACAGATTTAAAGTTGAGTTAGGAAATTGTTACCCTAAAGCAGTTAGTGCAATAGAATTTAGGCATGATGCAAAAGATATGGTTAAATTTAATGTTAATTTTAGTTATGAAAAAATAGATTATAACAAAACTTATAAAGATGATGTAAATAGAAAAAGAACTAATTCATCTACGAATGTATTTGCTTCTTCAAGCGGCCAATAATGTAATATGAAAAGGAAATTATGATTTTACCAAAATTAAACACCATCACATATTCTTTAAAACTTCCATCAAATGATAAAGAAATAACCTTTCGTCCTTTTACAGTTGAAGAAGAAAAGATTTTATTAATGGCTCAAGAGTCAAATGATAATGCAGATATTTTACGTGCAATGCGGCAAATTATTAATAATTGTGTGCAAACAGAAATAGATGTTTCAAAAATGCCAACGTTTGATATTGAATATTTCTTTTTAAATATAAGAGCAAAATCTACAGGTGAAGAAATTGAATTGATGGTTAAACATCCGAATAATTTAAATAATAATGACACTACATGTGAGCATAGAGAAAATGTTAAGATTAATATTGAAGAAATAAAAGTACATAAACCTAAGAAGGCTGTAGATAAATTTCAATTAGATGATAATATTAGTATTAAAATGAAATATCCAAATATTGAAGCATTGGCTACAAATAATACAAATGACTTTGATGTTTTTGTTAAACTTATTGCAAATTGTATAGAATCAATATATGATAAAGAAAATACTTATCAAGCAGATGATGTTTCAGAAAAAGAATTAATAAGTTTTGTATACAGCATGAATCAAAAACAAGTTAGTATGGTGCAAGAATTTTTTAATAATATACCTATTTTAAAACACACAATAAATTATGTTTGTTCTGCATGTGGTTGTAAAGAAAAAATAGAGATAGAAGGGTTTCAGAATTTTTTTTTATAGCAATGAGCAATGATTCATTAATGAATCATTACACAATAAATTTTGAATTAATGTATCACCACGGATTTTCATTAACAGAGTTAAATAATATGTTGCCATATGAAAGAAGTGTGTATGTTGAATTACTTAACGGTTATTTGGAAAAGAAACACTTAGAAGAACAACAAAGACAAAATGGCTAGACTTCCTATTTTAAATTCAAATAAAGTAGTAGAATTAGATATTCCTGAACTATCAAGTTTTAACAAAAATGTCTCTAATTTAGTAGAGAATGTTAAAAATTTAGTTGATGCAACTGAAGAGAGATCTAAAGATGAAGCCGAACAAACTGAATCTACAACTGATGCAATTGATAAATTAACATCATCAGTTTCTTCTTCAAACTTTGGTAATTACTCACAAGGCTCAAACAGAACAAGATCGCAGTCTATAATGAATTTAAGTGCTTCTGGAATATTGAGAGACACGGTCGGTGATATCCGTGATAGGACTATTCAAAGATTTCAAAATAATTCTATTGTTCGTTTTGGTATGAATGTGAACAATGCCGTAAATGCATTTAGAGGTAGGTCAACTTCAGGTGCTCTTAATAATAGAAGAGAAATCTCACAAGAAAAATTAGAAGAAAATCGTGAAAAAGTTAAGAGAGAAGAAAAAACTAATGAGTTGTTGGAATCTATTTTAAAAGCTTTAGTTGGTGATAAAAATATTGAGTTGCCAAAAAATGAAAGTTTTATTACAAAACTTATTTCTAATACATTACCATATTTCATGTTAGGTAAAGCATTATTAACTGCATTAGGTATAGGTGCTATTGCTGGACTTGGTGCATGGCTTGCTGACAACAATATGGCTAGTGTTGCTAATAATATTAAAAGATTTTTTGATGTTGTAAAAAACTTAAATCTTCCAGATTCCAAATCATTAAAAAATTTCAAAACAAAGATAACAGGTATTGGAACCTGGTTAGATGATTTAAAGTTAAATTTTAATAAAATTATTTTAAATCCAATAGAAACAAAATTCGTAGAAAAAATAAATGCTGTTTCTGATTTTTTTAAAAATTTAAAAACGAATATTTTAGAAAAATTTACATTACCTAAAATAGATACTTCTTTGAAAGATTTGTGGTCTTCTATGTCTGATTTTTTTAAAAAAATCAGAACAGATATTTTAGAAAAATATCCATTACCTAAAATAGATAAACAGTATGAAAATTTGTGGAAAGGAATGACCGAATTTTTCAAAAATACTAATAAAATAAAACTTATTGATATACCAAATGCAGGAATTATAAGAAGTGTTTCAGAGTTATTTTCTGGAATAACGAATAAATTTAATGAGATAATTGAACAAGGTAAAAAATTATTACCTTCTATTAAAATACCTGATAATCTTAAATTACCTGTTGATACTAAACTTCTTGGTACAATACCCCGTTCTTTGCCCAAGGCACTAGCTAGTAACTCATCATCTACACTACCAAGAGGTTCTCAGGTTGTAACATCTGCTGTACAACAAACAAATAAAATGAATCCTGGATTAGAATTTTTATCAAACGCAGGTAATAAAGGACTTAAATTACTGGGACGGCTTGGACTGCTAGCGGGTATTTATGATATAGGTACAAATGTAAATAACCCAGAAACAATTACCGGCGTTAAAGATGAAGATGCAACTCCATCTGACCGTATAGGTGCGGGTATCAAAGCATGGGAAGTTAATTTTGGTTTTGGTGGATTAATAGATTTGTTTAGAGGAGAAGATAATAGAAGAACTTCCTATGAAATGGATAAATTAACTGGAAACCTTCCAGTTCCTTTAAGATTTATTGCAAATGCACTTCTTGCAAATAATATGAGAGAAAAATATACTGTGAAAGATTTGGATGTACAGACTATTGATGAAGCTACAAAGCTAATTGCAAAGGAAGAAGAATTTATATCAAATGCTTATGAAGAAAAGTATGGAAGAAAAAAATTGAAATGGAAAGATGGTTCTCAAAGATATGCAATAGGATATGGATTTAATACAATTAATGATATTCCAGTAAAAAAGGATGATACTATCACCAAAGAGAAAGCCGATGAAATATTGAAAGAAAAAATTGAAAAAATTGATTCTAATATTAAAGCAGCAACAAGACATGAAGCTGGAGAAATTTATAAAAATATAGATAATGTAGCCAGAAGAGCAACATTAATTTCTATGGGATATCAAATGGGTATGGGCGGAACTATGGAAGGTAATGAATCTAAATATGGTCTTATGGGTAGTGATCAAAAACCGTTGTGGGAAGCAATTAAACAAGCTAATAAAAATGATAAATGGGAAACTGTGAGAGATACTTTATTAAAATTGCCTGTATCTGAAGGATTTATTGAAAAGTATGGATATGATAAAAATGGAAATAGAAGAGACACTCGTTTCGATAGAAATGCTAATCAAATGGAAAGTGGCAAATTACCTTCCGCAAAATATGGAAACATTGCTTACAGACCACAAAAAATAGCTGTTGGTGATTATATAGGAGTAAAACAAAATCCAGAACTTACTTTAGCTATGAGTGATTTGGAAGATAAAATGTTTGATTTTTCAGAAAGAATTGCTGATATGTATTCTCAGGTAAATCAAAAAAATAGTAATATTTTAATGATGAGTTATTACAATAGAATGGAAAAAACTGTGAAAAATTCTACTGATATGGAAAAAAGAATATCAACTTTAGAAAATATGCAAAATAAACGTCAAATCGTAAGTGTTCCTGTTATGAACAATGTTGTTGATAACACACAAATTAATAATTCTAATCAATCTATATTAGTAAAAAAGAATGTATCTAATGGCCATAATCCTTTTTTAATGCTGGCTTAATTCTATAGAAATGAATTAGAAATAATAAAATCATCTTTGTCAACAATAATACACTTTCTGCGATTAACTTGTTTCTCACTTAATCCAGCAAGAATAGAATCTACTTTATAGATCATATTCTTACCTTTCTCACTTCTTGGACGATAGATGATTTTACCAGAAGCTAATTGAGTTTTCTGCAAAACTGGATATTGTTGCATCTGTTGCCAAGTTAACAATGTGGGAGAAGCAGTAGATTTAACAACCGTCTGCCGCTGGAGAACTGATTTAGCAGATGGGGCAAGTTGTTTATTTTCTACTGCTTCTACGGTCGATATAATTTCAAAATCATTTTCAGAAAGATAATTAATAACCATTTTCATACTTCACTCTCTGGTTGTGCTGCAAAGCGGTCTTGTTCTTGTTCATTAAATTGCGCAACGATATATTCATCCCATTGTTCTTCAGTGATGTCATCTGATGGATATGCAGATTTTGCCCATTGTTCTAGGAAAGAAGATAAAATTGACATGATTTTCTCCATTATGCGTATACGGCGTAATTGCCTTTACCATCATAAACTTGATGAGAACGTTGTTTAACAGACCACTTCTCAAAAACTGGTGAGCCATCTGTACTCTCATCTACTGCAATGTAGACAACAGTTTTGCGAACTTTACCATATCGGAATCCACTGTCAAGGCAATGACCATTTGAGGAGTAGAGCGGTTGCGTGACCCAAATCTTATGAGGAAGTTCGTTTTTCTTTTCAGCACCCCAACCATTCTCGTCACGGTTTTCACTGTACTCAAAGTAATTGCCATTGCTCAACTCAGTGAATTGACCAATCACAGAACCATCACCTACATTAAAATATGTTGAGCTTGGTGCGAGTGCCATTTGAATCTCTCAAAAAGGTTGTTTATCTCAATCACTATGATCAGATCATATCAAACTGGCAGGAAATGTCAAGGGATTTTTTTGATTTGTTTATCAAATAAACTCAATTGCGGTTACGAAAATAATCCAAACAAGGTATGGATAAAAAATCTTTGCGACTAATGGTTGTTTTTTATACTTCTTATAGAAGTTTTGTAAGTTTGGCATCTTTCTCCTTTAGTTTCCCAAGAAGGAGCAAAACCATTGTTTGCAATTGCTCGGAGATTTCTTGCTCCTTATTCAACTTCTCTTGCATCTCCTCCATTGCGTCTTTCCAACCAGCGGTGTAGACTTTATCATAATCGAAATTTTGCTTTGCCATAATTAATCTCAATTAAGGAATTTTTTTAGCACTTGAAATCATTTACATGGTCGGGAAAATGTTCATCCAGTTGTTTTTTCCAATGAGAAAGTGACATGTTCGTTACATCACGTTCTGACATATATCTCAAACAAACTGAAGCCACCTCATCAGAAGTCAGAATTCCAGCATCCATCATTTCTACAACACGATTGGTGAAATTGCGTCTATAATGATTGCTCATGTTATACCTCAGAGAAAGTATTGACGGCGGGTATCATCTGATCCTTCAAAGGCCGAGACGGGAATTTCATCACCATTTAATTTAGAATAGTCGCAACCAAAGGCATACGGCTTGATTGCTTCCTTTTTGTCAATCATTCTGTACCCATTATAGTTGCCTGTAGCAAACAGAATTTGCTCAAGAGCAGCACAAATGCCTTGGCGAAAGGCTCTTCCTTCTACACTGTCTTTGTCTTGAAAATCGGAGTTTTTTAGATTCTTATTCAATTGAACAACAACTTCTGCTACATTGACTGTTTTGCGCTTGCTCATATTGTTTCTCACTTAGGTTGGGAATCACTCACTCAATGATCAGATCATATCAGACTGGCAGAAAATGTCAAGGGATTTTTTTAAAAAATTCCGAATAATTATATATTAGTGCATTTGGCGCAATTCTTGTTTAACTCCTTCAAGGTCATCTAAATTATCACCTTGTTTCACCATGTTTGTCAGGGCTCTTACAATTGTCGCCCGTGGAACATTTCCTAATTCATCATCTAATTCATCAGCCATTTTTTCTATTTTCATTTCCATATCTTCTACACCTTCATTCACAACAAAAGCAGAGTTTACCAAACTGTTAATATCTTGTAATACTTTTTTATCGTTTTCCATTTTTTTCCTAGATTAGATTATCAAATTAATTGTTTGTAATTATTTATCAAATCTAACAAGTTATAAAGTAGCAATTGCTGCTTCAACTTCTTCAAAAATTTCTTTACCGGCGGGAATGAAGGGATTGATGCCGTTGTTGTAGCAGAGGCAATCAGCATCGTCACGGGTTTCATCATAACCTTGTGCCTGAAGCATCCAGCGGATTGCTGTAGTTCGATTAGCAGCACCTTGTTGAATAAAGACCGCAACCTCATCGTTAAAGCGAGTGATGCAAACGGCATCAATCATTTTCTCATGCTCAATAACCTCTTCAAGAAACGGCTGAAGGCGTTCGATCTCTGCTTTGAGTTCTGTCTCAGACATGGAGTTGAACGGAGCAAGTGAGGGACGAACACCATTAATATCCTTGTTCATATCAGAAATGATTTGAAGAAGTTCATCACGCTCAGTCATGTTGAAGTTTGACATGCCCAAAGTCCTCTCAACATTTGTGTTGCATACATGGATTCTAGTTCTTGTTTCAGCTTGCGACCAGCTTTCCAATGTGCATGACCAATGGAGTTGTTTACATATGGACTACGATTTTTATGTCGGCATCCTAACCAAAATGCATGTTTTGCTGGAGTGTTAGGCGGATGCTCTTGAATAAAAATCTTGAACAACTCTTTCTTGTCCATCTTCAGAAAGTGATCCATTGCCCTTTGGAATCGTTCTTTTTCATATTTTAACATTTGCATCTCCTATTCAATAAGTATATTATAGCAACAAAAAAGAAAATGTCAAGTAAAATATTAGCAAGTAGCATATAAATTCGGATCCAATCTTGGGTCTGGAGTTTCTTCACCTACACCAAGCAACTTTGCCAAATCATACTCTTTATCTTTGTGATGGTCATACACTTTCCACACACCATCTTCGAGAAGATAGCTATACTCAATATCATAAGTATCACCATTATTTGAGAAATAGTCTTCTCTGGTATCAACATTGATATCTTCATGATATGCTTTTACAGCGGATTCTTCTACAGTTTCTTGAAGTGCGGAAATTCCGCCCAACTCCAACAAACGATTGACTTTCTCTGAATCATAATGCTGCAGTAATGTTGAACCAACTCCTTCCGGATAACCATCCCAATGACAATAAATTGAATGAACACGTCCGTTGATTACTTTACCAATATATGATCTAGTTGCCATTTTGCTCTCCAATTATACGATTGCTGTTTCTAGAAATGAATAACCAATCAGAAATGATGAAACAAGGAAAATCCAAACACTTGTTCTTCGCAATTCCTTTTCCATATTTACCTCTTTTCAATGTAAACGGCAATGTATGCAGCTTTGTCCAAAGGAATGGAGCATTGATATTGACGCTTGAAATTCTCATGCATTCTGCGAGGACCTCTTCCTCTTTTGCGTACATGATAGGTACCTGGTGTGATTGCTTTCACCTCTTTGATAATCTCATGAATGTCTTCAAGCTCATCCCAAGAGGGACGTTCTGTAACCTTGATTGACTTTTGGGTTTGTAGACAATCGTCTACTAGATGAGCGGTAAGTAGGATGTTGACTCTATCTGCTGTCATGATGTCTCCATTTGGGAAATGTCTCAATCACTCACTCAATATAATAATTATATCAGACTCAGCAGAAATGTCAAGGGGAAATCCGGAGTTTCCTCCGGAATTTTAGATTAGAAATTCAAAGTGTAACTTGGTGTATCATACCCATCTTGCAGCAAGTCTACAACTGCAGACAAATACATCACATGCTCATCATCGCTTGATGTACCAAAACCAGGACTTACTTTAGCGGAATTACCTTTTGTATATCCAGTTTCGGTTAACATGTCATCAATATAGTAATACACTTCATCAGCATCATCGGGTTGCAAATCATGCAGGTCAACAAGAACATCACCTTTTTGCTCACGCACATTGTTCAATTGTTCAACTACTGCTGTAAGTGACATAGGGATTCTCCTTATTTAAAAGAAAAAAGGTTTTTGATATAATCAAACCATCTTGACATATCAAAGAAATCTTCCGGAGGAAGAACTTGTAACAACACAAAAACACGATTCAGGTCAGAAACATGTTCACGTTCAGCAAATGAATCTTTCACAACAATCTCACCAAAACTCATAGAAGATTGTATAGTAGAAAACTCTTCTGCTGTAATTTTACCATTATATACTTTTTCAATATAAGTTGTTTCAATATCGGTGTTTCTCATGACATTAATTTTATTTAAGCCATCAAGAAATGCCGATTGAAACGCATCATACTTTGTTTCTGACCACTCACTTTCACCAACCACATAAGTAATATTATCAGTAGTATACACCAATCTTTCTGTCCAATATGGATTGGCATATACAAAAGATGCTAATAATATATTAGAGATTATCAACGGAAGCGACTTCACCTTGCGGCTCAACTTCTTCAATGTATCTCTCCTTCGCATTTTTAGCAGCGGTTTTCATTGCTTTTTTAGAAACACGGACAACTGCAAAAGCAGTGTATCCAATTTCTTCTTCATCATCAATATTGATTTCTACATGAGTTTCATGCGGAGCAATTGTAGAAATCACAGACCTACTAATGATTTTGGACATCTCTTTTGCTGCGGCACTCTGATTGATTGTATCTGTAGTGGAAGATTCAGACACAACTAATTCTGAAAATTCAATATCCATTTGCTGAGATACATATTCACTCAAACGGAAGGAAGCATCACGGTAAGCATGTTTTTTTGCTTCACGTTCTGTATCAAACACCATTGATTGACCAACTTGATAGATATAATCATCTTCTTCCCATAGACCTTTATTGGCCCAATCTGGACGATTTTCTTTCAATGCTTGTTGATACTCAAGTTGTTCAATGGGATTACTTGGGTCATTAGGTAGAGCAACACTACTTGAACATGAAGCGGCACCTAAAACAGCAACACTCAATGCAATCAGAAAAAGATTCTTCATAAAAACACCTCGTTTGAATTGAAGAAATTATCATCTGCTGACACAATTGTCAACTCATGAATATAGTATAGCAGAATTAAAATCAAAAGTCAAGGACTTTTTTGTTCTTTCTGCGATCTTTTTTAGAATACTTTTTTGAAAAATCTGATTTCTCAGAATAGCGAGAACGCATAAGAAGAGCATATTGTTTTCCAAGTTTGACTTTCATAATTCCTCCTTAATTTTAAAAGACTAGTATATCAAACATTTTTTAAAAAGTCAAGAGATTTTTTCATAAATACCGGAGATATTTAATTTAAATTTTAAGGAGTTTTATGAGACAACAAATACTAGATGATATTAATTTAGTTATACAAAGAAATTATGGCGGAACCAATCCTCAATTTTTATCAGAACAAGTTCCGAAACTTAATGAAAAATTTGAAGATTTATTTAAATCAGATAGAGAAAAAGAAGATATAGAAATTATGAAACTAAATCAAGAGCAAGTGATTATTCTCAAAGGTTTACTATCTATGTTAAAAGATAGAGCAGAAATGCATAATCATAAATCGGCAAAAGAATTGGCTAAGTTGATTAAACTTATTGGACCAGAAACTTCATTGACTAGAGATCAAAAAACAAGTTTGAGTTGGTATATTGAGATGGCAGATGATATGACAGATAAATTAAAAGATGGAATAGGCGCACTTAAAAATGTAGCTAGAGAATCTAAGCCAAAAGAAATAGAAGCAAATTAATCAATGTTGTGCATCTCTCTAGAGTGCCGAACAAGATTAGAAATTTTCAATTGAATTTCTAAGAATAACATTCGGCACTCAAAAAAACTTCCGCAATTCATCCAGCAATTAGTGTTATTATAGTCAGCTTCCTTTTCAAACTGCATACACAAATGTTCTGTCTCTGATAATTCATACTCAGCAACTATATTGTTAATCATCATTTGTAATTCAAATGAGCCTGGCGGTGGAACATCTGTTTCTATTGTTTGTGCGAAACTTTGAATTGCAATTGCACTTGCAAATAATGTAAATAATAATTTTTTCATAATTTATTTCACTCTTGGTAAATCCTTTACAACTTCTTTTCTATCTATAACTTTTGCGTTTTTTATTAAAGAAAGATTAAACAGCACCATCATGCTTTCTCCCCACCCAAAAGGTGACTGGTGAAGCTCATAATCAACGCCAGAGGCAACTAAGAAGTCTTTGATACCTTTCCTAGCCTTCTCTGTTTTCAATAGAGATTCGTTTAATAGGATATTCAGAACCACATAAGCTGGCACTTTACCATTCTCTACAAATCTTTCTTCTAGTTTATTTTTCAGTAGCTTTGTCTTTGACTTTCCAATTGCAGAACTAAGCTCATCTATTTTGTCAAAATCAATCTTGACTTTACTAATATCATTTCCCTTTTGCACACTCAACAAATAAACTTTTCTAGAACCTTTAGCATATTTTTCTACAACTTGAGAACTTGTAGTTAGATACAAACCAGGTCCATATTCTATTCTTTTTGATTTCGGAACTTTAGTCAAATCAGATGGTGACAATGTACCTTGAGTTGTGATATCAAGATTGCCACCGTGATAGAACTGATATGTATTTGTATTTTCTGTGAGGAATTCTGAGAATGATTGCATATTACATTATGAATATTTTACCAATCATTTTACCATCAATTTTTTTAACCATTGATTCAAACATTCTATCCACACCTCTGATTCCATTAGAAATCATATTCTTCATATAACTTTCTGCTTGTTCTGCGACAAATTTATCAGATAAAGCCAATTTTATTTCATTCATTTTAATTTTTTCTGGAATTTTTCTAATAAATGGATACTTCTTTTTTCCTTCTTCTTCATCTTCCCAAACGTTTCTACTATTCTCTGCATACCAAAGAAACGAAACAAAAGATTCATATAGAAATTCGTAAGCACGGGCTTCTTTTACAACTGCGGGTGTATTTTTTCCTTTACCTTCTTCTTTTTCTCTTGTTCTTTTTGCTGTATTAAAATTTCCAAATATTTTAAAGAATTCAAAAATAGGTGCAAGTGCTTTATCACCATAGGTATCTTTAGACATAAGATGTTTTAGAAATTCGTTTATGTTTCTTTTTGCTCTATCATACTCGGCATCACTTTTATAAACATCGCTATCTGGTGTATAATTAGAAGTTAGAAATTCATAAATCTCTGGCTTAATATTATTCACAAAATGTTCTATGAATAGAGCCCGATGCGCAGAAGAATTTCCTCTATTCATACTATGACCCATACGATGTAAAATAATCCACGGAGTTAATCCAACTTTTGCGTCACCAACATTTGTTGTATAAATGACTGAAATAGATTTATTTGCTTTATCTGTGAATTTTTTATTTTCACCAACAAGTCCTACTTGTTGTAAGTATTTGACCATTCTTTCGGATGTTTCAGCAGTAACACCATAACCTCCTATATCACCTTTGATAACATCTTCTTCTTTAAGTTCACCCATTTCATGAAACTTATTACTGCCAGCAAAGTCAGCAAAAAAGAAGCGAAAATCTTGTTTGAATTGGGCTAAAACTTTCTCTAACTTTTTTTGATTTTTTGGATTTTTAATTAACTTTATATCAATAGGACTAAATGATGATAAAGGTCTGCCTTGTTTGTTTAGAATCGGCTTTCCAGTTTTAGTCTTTCTTTCTCCAGCATCACTTGGATCATACTCTGCAAGTGGCGCTTCTGTTAAAAATTCTTGAAATGATTTCATAGTAGGAATATATTTAAGTTAAAAATTAATGTTTTAACTATTTATCTTCAATAACTTTTATCATTTTTGCAGCTCCTGTTGCTTTATCCAAACTATTTGCTAAAACTATAGCCATTCTACGATGTTTTCTTGTGGTAGGTTTTCCAAACACTCTTACATCATGTGCAATTTTTAACGCATTTTCTATACCGGTTATTTGAAAACTTGAACTCTCTTTATTTGCTAACACTACTCGACTGGCTCCTGATTTAGTATCAAACTTTGGAATAGGTAAACCAAGAATTGCTCTAGCATGTAAATCAAATTCACTTAATTCTTGTGAATACAATGTCACCATACCAGTATCATGTGGTCTTGGACTTAATTCACTGAAAATAACTTTATCATCTTTAACAAAAAATTCTACTCCAAACAATCCCACTCCACCTAAATCATCTGTGATTGTTTTAGCCATATGTTGTGCTGATAATTCTGCTCGTAATGACATTTCTTGAGGTTGCCAACTATATTGATAATCCCCACGTTCTTGCACATGACCAATAGGTTTACAAAATATAGTTTCATCATCTTTTTGTTTGATTGTTAACAATGTAATTTCATAATCAAAATCAATAAATTCTTCAACAATCACTCGTTGTCTATCACCTCTCATACCTTTGATTGCAGTATCCCAACTTAATACAGCACCTAAACTATTAGCACAGACAGTCTGGCCCTTACCACTGGAACTCATCACGGGTTTTACAACTACTGGATATCCAATTTCATTTGCTCTTTGTTCTAGTTCTTCCAAACTTTCTGCATATGCAAACTTAGCAGTTTTTAATCCTAGTGTCTTTGCTCTATCTCTTATTCTATCTCTATTCATTGTCAAGTTTACGGCTTTTGCACTTGGTATAACCGTGTACCCATCTTGTTCTGCATCTACTAAAATCTCTGTACGAATAGCTTCTACTTCTGGAACAATATAATCAGGTCTAAAAAATTCAATACGTTGTTTGAGTAATGTTGCATCTAACATATCAAACACATCTCTCTCATCAGCGACTTGCATAGCAGGTGCTTTATTATAGTTGTCACATGCGATTACATAATGACCTAATCTTTTAAAACTAATTGTTAATTCTTTTCCTAATTCTCCACTTCCAAGTAGTAATATTTTTTTCATAAGATTATTGTCTCCTCTCTTTTAGGTCCTGTGGAAATAATACTCACATTTGCTTTAATATACCATTCAATTTGTTCTATATATAACAATAAATTAAATGGCAATTGATCTTTACTTGTCATTCCTTTAGTGTTTGTTTTCCAACCAGGCATTACGTGATATTGAGGCATAGCTTCTTCTAAACCATCATACGTAAATCTATCAATTAATTCTCCATTTGGTAACACATATCCTGTGCAAATTTTAATATGGTCTAATGTATCAAGAACATCTAGTTTAGTTAATGCAATATCTGTAATTCCATTTAATCTAACTGCATGTTTAACTAACAATGAATCAAACCATCCACATCTTCTAGGTCTACCAGTTGTTGCGCCAAATTCATTTCCAACTTTACGTAAATATTCACCTTCTTGATTTTTTAACTCTGTCGGAAATGGTCCACTACCAACTCTAGTTGTATATGCTTTGGTGATACCAATTACACGATTAATCTTAGTTGGTCCAATTCCACTACCAACACATGCTGCACCTGCTAGTGTATTGCTACTCGTAACATATGGGTAAGTACCATGGTCTACATCTAAAAAAGTTCCTTGTGCGCCTTCAAAAATAATATTTTTATTTTCATCAATTAAATCATTTATTCTATCAGAACTATCTATGATATAATTTTTGATTTTATTATAAAAATCTTTTAAGTTTTTATATAGATTTTCTAAGTTTATATCATAATCAATATCAAATTTATTAAACAATTCAAATTCTATTTTTTTTATTTCTAGAATTTCTTTTAATTTTGATTTTAAATTCTTATCATTTAAGTCACATATTCTTAATCCTACTCTACCAACTTTGTCTTCATATGTTGGTCCAATACCCCGACAAGTTGTTCCTATTTTTCTATCACCCTTACTTATCTCTTTTAAAGAATCAAAAATCTGATGATACGGCATTACTAAGTGTGCTTGAGAACTTATTTTTAAATTATTCTCTACATTATATCCAGCATTAATCAATCCTTTAATTTCATCTAACAATGAATTTGGTTCAATCACCACGCCATTACCAAGAATAGATTCTTTACCTTGTAATAT
>Ga0233444_10000159_pt1 | contig 92683 bp, 71 predicted proteins | sample SI_124_October20_6_FD_182792 | JGI IMG/M metagenome (GOLD analysis project Ga0233444, IMG submission 182792) | Seawater microbial communities from Saanich Inlet, British Columbia, Canada - SI_124_October2016_10_MG | ecosystem: Environmental > Aquatic > Marine > Inlet | place: Canada: British... | reverse complement strand
CACCATCATTTGAGATATCAACAACATTATTTGTATTGCCTGGGGTGCTACCAGTTCCTGTTACAGTTAAACTAATCCCTCCTGCACTAACACCCGCAGAATCGAAGGTATAAGTTGCAACATAAGTGGAAATTTCCCCAGCTGTCAAACTTCCCTGAGGTGAGGAGCCAGAATTACCAACAAAAGTAATCTGAGAACTAAGTGATAGAGCTGAGTCGTCTATTCCAATAAGGGTATTAGTTATTGTGAAATTTGAAATAGCGATGTTGCTGATGTTCTCAACCTTCGTTGTAAAAACAATAACGTCTCCTGAACCTACAGAATTATCACTATCATTTACTACATCTGAGTGTGTTGTAATGTCAAGAATAGTACTTTGAGCCAAGGAAATACCACAGATTAAGAAAAAGGCCAAAAAAGAAACACTACTCTTTTTTATGATTGACATACAGGTTTTTGATAATCTATAAAATTATTAATATTAAAAGGTTATATATAATTTGTGGGTAAATAGATATAAACATGGTGTTGACAACATTGCTCCAATCGCTTATTTGATTGTACGGAGTATTAAAAGATATTATCTAAAATATTGAAAATTAATATTTTACTTATCGTAGAATGATTTTCCCTCAAATTGAGAATATAATGAATGAATATTATGCAGTATAAATGCTGTAGTTTAAAGATTAAATCAGATGCTGTAATTTATTTGATTAGTAATCAAAAATCTTAATTCACGAAATCCTCTTGAATTGGCTTGATATATTGTTGAAATTTGATTTGTAGAACGATAAAGGAGATTAGTACCCTATTTATCTTATATAATATACCGTAAATTAAAATTTTATACAACAGATGGAAAACAAAAGAGTAGCTATAAGTCTTTTTATTTGCTTACATTTAAGTGGATTTATTGATATTCACAATTGAGTGATTTTTTTTTAGGTTAGATAGCCTCCGACTCCACTTTATCGCCCTGGAAAAATTATGTTTCTGGATCTTTTATTTGGTTATGAAATTGCCCATTCACTTTCCTTATCTTTATCCTGTGTCTAGATTTAGCTTTCTTTTATTGCTATTTACTTTTTTTGGTTGCTCTACAGCAACCAAAGATCTTGCATCAGATTGGATTGAAAAAACCAATATTGCGCATGGAACAACCGTTTTAGATCATACAAGTTTTCGATTTACTTTTAGAGAATATACCTATGGCCTAACCCAAAGGAAATACACTAAATATTATAGCAGGACAAAATCAACTCCAGCGGGATATTTAACAGATACGTTGTATAACGGAAAAGATTTTAAACGCTGGATCAATCAAAAACCTGTCAAGGTAAGCGATAGCTTACAAAAGCTTTATTCAGAATCGATCAATTCTGTCCTCTATTTTATGCAATTACCCAGGGTGTTAAAGGATGCCGCTGTGCAAGCGCATTATTTAGGAGAAGAAGATCTGTTAGGGGAACCCTATGTTCGTTTAAAAGTTACTTTCCAACAAGCAGGTGGTGGTGTGGACTATCAAGACGAATACCGTTATTGGATCCATCAAAAAACCCATTTGCTTGATTTCCTAGCCTATCGTTTTTATTCGGGAAAAGGAGGGACTCGCTTTAGAAAAGTAAGTTATCGCAAGCGCGTCAATGGAATGATTTTTCAGAATTATGAAAACTTTTCACCCCCTACTCCCTTCCCCCCTTTGGATAGTATTGCTAGCTTATACACCAATGGAAAACTCAAAAAAGTCTCTGATATACAACAACATGAGATCTATTTTCTAATGCCATAAGGGTATTTTAAAATTGGCTAAAAAAACATAAAAAGCTTATTTTATTATATTATATTTATGAAACCACAAACCTGACATTTGAAAATTTCACCAAAAGATCCTTTCTTTTTTGGAGTTAGAAACATTCTCAATTATTGCGTTTGTTTTCTAATCTTCTTGGGGTGTGCGGCAATTTTTCTATTTGGACGCTTTGATATCATCCCATTTGATAAAGAAGATTTTTCGATATATACGATGAACTACGACATCAATAGATTGTCCCATGGAGAAAAAGCAATGGCGATCACTTATGGATATAACCTCTTTTCCTCCACTGCACAATTATTAGGGAATAATAATGAGCAAGCCTATGTAGGTAACGGTTTAAGCTGTACTAATTGCCATCTGGAAAGTGGGACAAAAGCATTTGCAATTCCTTTGATTGGAGTAGATAAACGATTCCCTCAATACCGCGGAAGAGAAAATAAAACGGGCACCCTAGAAGAACGGATAAATGGCTGCTTTGAAAGAAGCATGAATGGGAGGAAACTACCTAAAGACAGTAAAGAAATGCAAGCCTTTATCGCTTATATCAAATGGCTAGGTCGCTATGTTCAAGAAAATGAGTTTGTTCCTGGAAAAGGCTTAAAACCATTCAAGCTCCCCAATCGAAAAGTCAATTTAACCGCTGGTAAAAAAGTTTTTAATCAATATTGTATCGCTTGTCATGGACTTAACGGTCAGGGCAATAGGCTAGAAGATGGACGTTATGAATTTCCACCCCTATGGGGAAAGAATGCTTACAACAACGGTGCTGGAATGACACGGGTAATTACCGCTGCACAATTCATTAAATACAATATGCCTAATGGAACAACGCATGAAAACCCAGTCTTAACGAACGAGGAAGCCTATGACGTAGCAGGGTATATAAATCAACAAAAACGCCCCATTAAACCCCAATTAGCAATTGATTTTCCCAACCGATTAAAGAAACCAGTCTCTACGCCTTACCCGCCTTATGCAGATAATTTCCAGCTAGATCAACACCAACTAGGCCCATTTCAACCCATCATTGAATTCTATAGAGAAGAACATAAAATCAATAAATCTAAATAACCATTAAATCCAATTCAAATGAAAACAGATCAAACAAGACGTTCCTTTTTTGCCACGATGGCCCTTGGAATCAGCGCTTCAGCTTTTCCTATGTTAGTCAATGATTTTGACGAACTCGCTAACTTAAATCAATTTGATTCCAATGAATTAAAAGATGTAGAAGCTTGGTTCAAAAAGATTAAAGGAAAGCACCGCATTGCTTATGATGGAAGTAGACCACATGGTGGACTCCCTGTGATTTGGAACTGGGCATTTTACTTGTCTAATAATGAAACCGGTTCACCCGATAACGATATCACCGCCATGACGGTATTACGCCATAGTGGAATTGTCTTTGCCTTTGATTCTACTCGATGGGAAAAATACAAATTAGGAGAACACTTTGGGGTCAAAGACCCAAAAACAGGAGAACCTGGTCTGCGCAATCACATCTATGAACCACAAGAAGGAGACATGCCATTAGCTGGGATAGATGGCATCAAAAGGATGCAAGAACGCGGAGGACTATTTTGTGTCTGTAATTTAGCCGTGAGCGTAAATGCTGGAGCAATCGCTGCCAAAATGAACCTAGATAAGAAAGAGGTTTATGAAGACCTTATCGCTAGTGTTTTGCCTGGGATTCAAATTGTTCCTTCGGGGGTTTGGGCGTTGGGTCGAGCACAAGAAAATGGCTGTGGCTATATCTTCGCAGGGTAAATTTAAAGAGGAAGTACAATCAAAAATACCAGAATAAAAGAAAATTAATCATTTCATTTACAGCGTATTAATTGAAAAAAACTCAAGATAATAAGTTTGGCTTAACAGTAACTTAAAACTCGCTGATTATGCTATTATAGCTGTTAGTGCTCATATAAAGCATTAGAATAGTACTTTTTACTAACTTGATGGGATGAAACATTTCTTTCTAATTATCCTCGCTAATTTATCCCTTATTACCATTGTTAGTGCTCAAGTACCTAGAGACTTTGAGTACATCGTAAATGAAATCCCAAATATAGCGTTAGAAATTCGATATGCGAGCAAAGAGAATTTTATAGGGAGAGTGGTCAATGGTTATAAATCCCCAAAGGTAGTTTTAACCAAAAAAGCTTTAAGTGCACTTAAAAAAGCACAAACAGAATTCAATCAGCTGGGATATGGTATTAAGGTCTTTGATGCGTATAGACCACAACATGCTGTAGATGACTTTATGCAATGGATCAAGGCAGAAAAAGATACCGTAATGAAACATAAATATTACCCTAAACTGGCTAAAAAAAACTTAGTCCCACAAGGGTATATCGCAGAAAAATCTGGACATTCAAGAGGAAGTACCCTTGACCTGAGTTTAGTATATCTTGACGGGGAGAAGAAAGGGCAAGAAATAGACATGGGCAGTGAATGGGACTATTTTGGAAAACGATCTAATTATGATTATCCGGAGATAAGCTCAAAACAAAAAGAAAACAGAGCTTTGCTTCAAAAAATCATGATTAAACACGGCTTTCTTCCCTATGCAGAAGAATGGTGGCATTTTACACTCGCTGATGAACCATATTCTGATCAGTATTTCGACTTTTAATCAACATTGCTAAGAGCTAAATAAAGTGGCAACAAACAAAGTGAACTTCTAGATGTTAAGCATCAAAAAAAATAATTTATTTATTTTTCTTAAATTTATTAAATCATAAACCAATTGAAATGAAATTAAAAACTACCATTAGGTTGTCTTTAGCGTTAATGCTATTACAACTTCTTCCCCTATTTATTAGTCTTTTCTCACCAGAATTTATGCAAATCCTTATTGAAGACGCTTTTGGTGATTCACCTTCAAATGATGCTGTTAAAATGTTTGAGACTTTTGCTCTTGTTGTCGCTTTAATGGGTATAGGGATCTGTTTCTTAATGTATGGCACTCTCTCATTCGAAGATGAAAATGTGCTTAGAAAACTTTGCTTTTTATTCTTTGTCATCATGGGATTTTTTGCCTTGCCTGATCTTATTGGCTTTCTAAAAGGAGACCCCACAGCACCCCTGCCAGTAATCGCCATGAATCTTTCTGCTATTGTATTATTACTTTACGGCTCAAAAAAAGGAACCGTTTGAATAGAACTTTATTTTTAACCATAAACCATAAACACATGAAAAAAATCATTTTTTCCCTTTTATTATTAGTGACAACTAACAATTTTGCTCAAGAAATCACTGGGCATGTAAGAACAGAAGACAAGTACTCGATCGCTGTAAGAAATACCATTACAGAGTATTTAGAAAACAAATTTACAACTTTTGACAAGGCCTATGCAGACAATGTAGTTTTTAATTTAAATGGGAATCGAGCCAATAAAGCAGCCGTAAAACAAGGCTGGACAGCACATCACAGTATTTATAAGAATATCAAAATTGATTGGATGTTTGTTGAAACTACGATTTATGATGAAAATAATAATAACATGGTCTGGAGTCACCTTTGGGGACAATGGACCGGCACCTCAAATCGCACGGGTAAAGAATGGTCAAATCCATTCCATGCTTCCTTTAAATGGGTCGATGGGAAAATTGTAAATTCAAACTGGATTTATGATCCTACCTCTGAAAATCAAGAAATGGCAGTTATGGAAAAATAGTGAATATTTATTTTTTTAATGGCCCTCAGGGGCCATTTTTTTTTGAACTAAATCAAAGAAAAATTCTTCACCTATTTACAGTAAACACTATTAAATAACTATCTTAGTGAGTAGCACTAATTAAATGAAAAAACTACGCTTTCTCCACAGACTTTAAGCCATTTTGGGCTTTTTAGCTTTTCAATTTGCTTGCGCTTTCTTCGCTCTTTTTTAGAGGAAATATTGACTTCATTTATGGCGATTTCTTTTCCATTTGATTGCACCAAATCTTGAGCTTTTAATTGATTAGCCAGTAATAGCACAAATAAATAGAGTATTATGGCAATAAGGCCCCATTATAATAAGCGACTTGTCGGGTTATTTGTCCATCAGCATTAAAAGAATGACTAAAATGACAGAATACTTTTATTAGCTCGCCTGTCTTTTTACTTTTAAATCTAAAAGTCCACCAAGAAATCGTTTCTGAACCGCTTCCCTCATAATCTAATAAATCTGGGTAGCCATATTCGTCTATACTAATTAAATCGTATTTCGTTAAAGTTTGCTCAAATCCCTCTCTGTTTTCTGCGATTGAGTTAGAGGAACCAATAGGTGCATTAATATCAGAAAAACGCGCTCCTTCTGTATAAAAAGAATAAGCTTTATCGTGATCTCCCATTTCGATATATGATATCACCTTTCTTAAAGTTCTAATATTTTCGTGGTCTTTGTAAATAGTCCCATTGCGAATGGTTTCAAAAGACAAATTGTATTTGTCCATGATACTAGTATTGTAATTGATGATCATGGCAGCAATCTTATCCCCTGTTTTATTTAAAATAAATGAACGATCATAAGGCATCTCAATTTTAAAACCGTTGTTCTTATCAATCCCGTGAAACACATCATAGGTGTAAACCCATGTACCAGAGCGTTTGTACTCTAAAGCATCTGGATAAGAACCGCCTCTTTTGTCTATAGAATAGTTCATCAAAGATCCGTTCCAATATTTGGCTTGATTAATCATATCCTGTTTGGTGGCAGAATTTCTGTCTTTGTTCATTCCTTCACCATTGTAGGCTTTAAAATCATCTGTCATTAAGGCATTGAGTTGGGCTTCATCTGCAGCAACAAAGGCTTTATTGAACTTTTCTACTAAGTCAATACCGGGGTGTTGATCATAGATCTTTCCGTTAGAATTTTTTTGTGCAACTACACTTAAGCATCCTGCAAATAGCAGGATGAAATAGAATTTCTTCATTGTTAATTAGTTTATGATTGTTTAAAACTAAACAAATCTAGTCATATATGGAAATCTATTAGATAGAATTAAAAACTTCGCTTCGCCATTAAAAATAAAGCCGGAAAAATGTGAAAATGCTATATTGCAGTATATGAAATTGAAAATATTTGCTTTAAAACTCCTTTTAGCTCTCATACTAATTGCTTGTCAATCAAAACCAAGCTTAACAAACTCTCCCAAAACATATCTCGCCCTAGGAGACAGTTACACCATAGGGGATTGTGTCTACGATAGTCTGCGCTGGCCTAACCAGCTAGTTAGTGCATTGAATCAAAACAGAAAAGAATTTGAGGCTGCTACCATTGTTGCACAAACGGGTTGGACTACAGATGAGCTTGCTGCTGCAATGGATACAGCACAGCTTGCACCTCCTTATGATTATGCTTCCCTTTTGATTGGGGTCAACAACCAATACAGAGGAAGAAGCGTCGAAAATTTCGAAACAGAGTTTATTCAGTTGCTCGAAAGAGCGATTACACTAGGAGGGCAAGAGGGAACCAACATTTTCGTTCTCTCTATACCAGACTGGGGGGTGATGCCTTTTGCAGAAGGAAGGAATCGTGTCCAAATCGCACAAGAAATAGATCAATTTAATACCGTAATTCAAGCTATATGTCGCAATAAAAATATTGCATATTTTGACATCACCGCTATTTCTAGAGAAGCAATAACTAACACAATACTTGTCGCTCAAGATGGCTTACATCCCAGCGGAACAATGTATGCAAGATGGGTTGCTACCGTGCTGCCATTTTTTAATGCTACTGGAGATGAATAGACGTGAAAAAGCACAAGAGTGTGATAGAAAAGATCCTTTAGCCCAATATAAGGCAGCGTTTTTCCACCAAGAAAATGAAATCTATCTCGATGGGAATTCTCTGGGGAAACTTCCGCTGAAAGCAAAAGAAAACATCGCCACACTAATGCAAGAACAGTGGGGAGAAAATTTAATTAGAAGCTGGAACGACCATTGGCTAGATTTACCCAAACGTCTTGCGGCTAAATTAGCACAGTTATTAAACGTCAATGCAAAAGAGATTTTAGTGGGGGAATCTACCTCGGTTAATTTATATAAAGTCGCCCATGCCTTGATTCAATCCGGACATTACCCTAAACAGTTCCTTACCGATTCCCTCAACTTCCCAACAGATAATTATATCCTAGAGGGTATTAGTCGTGAAAATGCTTTGACAAAGCCTATTTGTGTCAAATACACCTCAGATTTAAAAGCAGATTTCAACTTGCTTAAAGAGCAAATCATATTGCACCCAGGTGTTATTTGCTTGAGCCTTGTTAGTTATAAAAGTGCTTATTATTACCCCATGAAAGCATTAAACCTTCATGCAAAAGAACACAAGAGTATCATTATTTGGGATCTAAGTCATGCAGTAGGTGCTGTTGCGATTGATTTAAAAGAAACCCATACGCTAGCAGCTATAGGGTGCACTTATAAATACCTCAACGGCGGACCAGGTTCCCCGGCCTTTATATATTTAGAAAGCAGCCTTATTCCCCGTCTTTTGAGTCCAATTCAAGGCTGGTTTGGTCATGCAAAACCCTTTAACTTTTCACAAGACTATCTTCCCGCCAGAGGGATTGAAAAATTTGAAGCAGGTACCCACACGGTTTTATCGCTTGCGGCAATGGAGGCCGGGATTGACATCACTTTAGACGCAGGTATCAAAAGTATTAGAACTAAAAGTATTGCGCTTTCAAATTTCTTTTTAGATACTTTTTATACCGCACTGGCACCGCTAGGCTATGTTTTAGAAAGTCCAGAAAATGAAGCGGAACGTGGTGCCCATATTACCCTTTCTCATGATGCTTCTTGGCGCATCTGTCAATGCCTATTAAAGGGCAAAGAAAAAAGGGCTAAAATTATTCCAGATTTTAGACCTCCCCATTATATTCGTTTAGGGATGGCTCCGCTTTATACAGGATACGTAGATGTGTTGCTTACACTGGAACGATTAAAAGAAATCGTACAGAATAAAGAATTTGAGCAGTATAGTGATCTTCGCCCCACGGTTACCTAGTCCAGGTCTTCTTTAATATTTTTTATGGGTTCAGGGGCCTCCGGTGGAGCTGGAGGTGGAGGAGAAAAGGGTTCTTCTACTCCCTTGTGATGATGCTTTCTTTTGTGTTTATGTCGCTGCACTATTTTTCTTTTTTGGTCCTCAGACAGGCTTTTGTGGTAGGCACCTCGGGATTGATGAACTTCTTCTCGCATTGCACGGTATAGTGCTCTTTGTTCTTCGGTTAAAGATTTGACAAAAGCTTTTCTTCGCAGGTATTTATCCATAGAATCATTCTTTAAAATAGCGCTTTGCGTTTCGTTTAAGGAGGCTTTAAAATCTGCTCTTAAACACTTGATGATCTTACGACGCTCTTTCAATAAGGCTTTTTGCTCTTGTGAGAGACTTTCTAAACGTTCCAGTATAGGATTTTTTGTTTGACTGCTTTCTTGAGCTAGACCATTCAAAGAAAAGACAAGTAAAAGAAGAGGCAAAAAAGGTGTTTTGAGTATTTTCATTTTTAAGGCTTTATCGTTTAGACCGTGGTAAGAGATGAAAGTTTTAATTGAGGGCAAGATCATTTTCAAAATCATCTAAAAGGGCTTCTTGAATCGCTTGATCTAAGTCGGTTTCTTCTAATAAAAGGGTATCCATTAATAAAGTGGTTACAAAAACATCCCCTTCTACTTGTGGTGTCTCATTAACAAGGGGGGCATTTGTTTTAGTTAAAAAGAAAATAAACATTAAGGACGAAGCGATACCACTAAGGGCAAGCCATGGCGAAGCTAACTTCAATTTTGAAGGAGCATTTTTTTCTGCTTGAATCAATTCCAAGATGTACTTTTTACTTTCCTCCATATGATTTTTAGGTCTCTTAAAGCCTAAATCTAGCTGGCTGTACTTCTTATTCTTCATTTTATAACTACTTTTCTAATTGCTGCTTAATTTTTTTCTCTGCCTTGTAATAAAGCGTTTTAACCGAATTTTCATTTGTATTAGTAAGTTGAGCTACTTGAGAAAACTTTATGTCATCAAAATATTTTAGATTAAATATATGGCGTTCACTTTCTTTTAGATTACCTAGGGCTTTGTGCAATGCATGTGTACTTTCTTCTCCGTTAAAATAGGGGTCTGCTTTAAGGGTTTCAAGGTAGTGGTTATCCACATCGTCTAGTCGATAATGCTGCTTTTTTTGCTTTAAAAAACGCATAGACTCATTGTAAGCAATACGAAACATCCAAGTTTCTATTTTGCTCTCCCCTTTAAAACCAGCTAGCCCTTTATGTATCTTTAGCCAAGTGTTTTGCAAAACATCTTGGGCGTCGTCATGCACCAAAACAATTTTACGAATCATCCAGTATAGACGATTGTGGTAGGTTTCTAGTAATGCATTAAAGTCGATATTTATTGAGCTGCTCACAGTATTATCTTGACCATAGGAGGATAAAACAATTTCCATATTATTATGACCCCATTATGAACTAAAAGTTTTATTTTTCAAAAAAACTTTTTATTAGAACAATCAACTTAAAGTAAATTAAACAACTTCAAAAAGACCAGCGGCGCCCATTCCACCTCCTACACACATGGTAGAGACTACATGTTTTGCTCCGCGTCGTTTTCCTTCAATTAGGGCATGGGCGACCATTCGGGCTCCAGACATGCCATAAGGATGGCCAATAGAAATTGCTCCACCATTGACATTCATCAATTCGTTAGGGATTCCTAAATGATCACGACAGTATAAGACTTGAACGGCAAATGCTTCGTTCAATTCCCACAGGCCAATATCGTCCATTTTAAGCCCATTGGCTTTTAACAATTTTGGAATGGCATAAATTGGTCCTATTCCCATTTCATCTGGTTCACAACCAGCAACGGCTACCCCGCGATAGATCCCCAATGGTGTAACATTGTGCTTTGCAGCAACACTCCCTTCCATCAAAACACTAGCCGAAGCACCATCTGATAATTGACTGGCATTACCGGCTGTTATACAACCGTTTTCAATCACTGGATTTAAACCAGCTAATCCTTCTAATTGTGTATTGGGTCTATTTCCTTGATCTTTTTCTAAGCTAAAATCGTGAAAGCTTATTTCTTTTGTTTCACGGTCCATTACACCCATATTAGTTGTAGTAGAGATAATTTCATTGTCAAACCTCCCTGCTTCTTGAGCTGCAGCGGTTCTCTGTTGACTCTGTAAAGCATATTCATCTTGTGCTTCGCGCGAAATATTGTAGCGTTTTGCAACCACCTCTGCCGTTTGTAGCATGGGCATATAGATATGTTTGTGCTGCGCAACCAAAGCTTTATCGACCATGCGATGGGTATTCATATGTTCATTTTGAACTAAACTAATCGACTCAACTCCCCCACCAATAACGACATCCATGCCATCACTTTGAATTTGTTTTGCTGCTGTGGCAATAGCCATCATTCCAGAGGAGCACTGGCGATCAATACTCATTCCACTGACGGTAGCAGGAAGTCCTCCCGCTAAAGCCGCAAATCGACCAATGTTTGCACCGGTGGTTCCTTGTTGTAAAGCGGCCCCCATAATTACATCGTCCACTTGACTGGGATCTACCCCAGCACGTTTAACTGCTTCTTTTACGGCAATTCCTGCTAAAGTGGGTCCGGTTGTGTTGTTATAAGCACCGCGGTATGCTTTCCCAATGGGTGTTCTTGCTGTAGATACAATTAGTGCTTCTCTCATGTCAAATATTTTTGGATTTTATTAATTGGGTGTGCGACAAATTAAGCGATTTATTTCAATTTAAGGCTACTTTTATTTCAGGTAGTTTAATTAGTTTACTCTGGAAGGGCGTTTCAATATCTATTTTATTTTAACTACATTGGAGAGGACTAACGGAAAAAAATAGGATAATGAAACGCTCAAGAAAGATCAAAACTTTGTATGGTCTCGGGTTCTCTTCCATGGGGATAAAAGACGCACTATTTCAATTATTTCTTTTTTTCTATTTCAGTCAAATCCTAGGACTCAGCGCTACCTATACTGGATTAGCTACCATCATTGCGCTGTTTTTTGACGCCATAAGTGACCCCTGGATAGGTACCTTGTCAGATCGGTGGGTTTCTAAAAAATATGGACGTCGCCATCCCTTTATGTATGCCGCAGCGCTTCCGTTAGCAGCAACTTTATTCCTCCTCTTTTCTCCCCCTAATGGATTAAATGAATTTGGTTTATTTCTGTGGTTAACCTTCTTTTCTACTTTGGTTAGAGTTGCACTAACCTTATTCATAGTTCCAGGGATGTCCCTGGGAGCAGAATTATCAGATGATTATTATGAACGTACTTCTATCACCAGTTACCGGATTATGTTTGGTTCTCTTATAGGCCCAATCTTACTAATGTTTGGCTTATTGGTTTTCTTTACACCTACCGCAGAACATTCCAATGGATTATTTAACGAGGCAGCTTATTCAAAATTTGCACTCTTATGCGGAATTCTCGCCGCCCTAGCTATCGTAATTAGTACCTATGGAACACAATCAACTATCTCTAGTCTCCCAAAAGCAAAAATTAACTCAACCTCAAAAGACTTATCTTCTACTTGGAAAAGTCTAAGAGAAGCAATACAACTTAAATCATATACCAGTCTAGTTTTTTATATAATGATTATTTATATCGGTTTAGGCATTGGGATGGTCTTTACAACCTATTTTACGACTTACTTTTTTGAACTAAGCGAAAAAGAGTTGGCAGGTCTTCCTGTCACAAGTGCGCTAGGTGGAATAAGTGCACTTTTTTTAGCGCCTGTAATGGGGAGAATTTTTGACAAAAAGAAAAGTGTCATCATTAGTACCTTTGGATTAGGAATTTTCTTTGCTTCCCCTTATATATTTCGCTTTTTAAATTTAATGCCAGAGAATAATACTACCCTACTTGTCCCTATTTACTTTTTAACCCTTTGGATGGCTTATACCTTTCTATGGATTGCCATTTCAATCACTAATTCTATGATGGCAGAAGTGGTAGATGAATATGAATCCCTTCATCAAAAAAGAAATGAAGGTTTCTTTTTTTCCACCATGTCTTTCGCCTATAAGTGTACTGTAGGTTTTGGGTATTTCTTTGCGGGTATTCTTCTTGATCTTATTCAATTTCCAAAACAAGTTACTCAAATCGATAGTATCGCCCCAGAGGTAATCAATGACTTAGGTTTCATTGGTGGTCCTTTGATATTATTGATTTATTTAAGTGCTGTTTTATTTATAAGACACTACCCTATTGACAAGTCTTATCATCAAGTTATCAAAAAAAGCCTACAAAAAGCCTCCGTCAAATAACGGCTATATTAATGCGAAAAAAACTAGATACAATAATTATTGGTGCTGGATTTGCAGGAATTGGTGCCGCAATACAATTAAAAAAACAAGGGTTAAAAAACTTTCTTGTATTAGAGCGAAAAAGCGAAGTTGGTGGAACATGGCGAGACAACACCTATCCTGGCTGTGCTTGTGATATTCCCTCTTTTTTATATTCTTATTCTTTTGAGTTAAATCCAGAATGGTCATCATCTTTTTCTCCTCACTATGAAATCTTAAAATATCTCAAATTTTGTGTAAAGAAATATGGAATAGAAGAACACATCCTATACAAGACTGCAGTTGAAGAAGTACGTTTTGATGCTTCAAAAGGCCACTGGAAAGTCACTACTCAAGCAAAAAAAAACTTTAAGGCAAGAACACTTATTTCTTGTTCTGGGCCATTAAATGAGCCCACCTATCCAGAGATTAAAAATCGTGTCGCCTTTAAAGGGCCACAGTTTCACTCATTACATTGGCGACACGATCTTGATTTAAAAAACAAACGCATTGCCGTTATTGGTACAGGGGCAAGCGCCATTCAATTCATCCCTAAAATAGCTGAAACAGCAAAAGAAATCACTATTTTCCAAAGAACAGCCCCTTGGGTTAGTCCAAAAAATAATCAAGCATTTCCGGAATCCTCTAAAAAGCGCTTTCGGAAATTCCCAAGCTATATGCGCTTTTGGCGAGAGTTGATCTACTGGCTCCTAGAACTAAGGGGGACCAGCCAATATAAAGACAATAAAATGCGGCAATGGCGAACAAAAGAAGCTGAAGATCACCTCAATGCTCAAATTAGCGATGCAGCCCTGCGAAAAAAACTCACCCCAGATTACACCATTGGTTGTAAACGTATTCTTATTTCAGATGAATACTACCCCACCCTAACCAAAGAACATGTTCATTTAGAAATAGACCCAATAGCTACTTTTACAGAAAAAGGAGTTTTAACACACAGTGGAAAAGAAATTGAAGTAGATATCATTATCTACGGCACTGGATTTAAAACAACCACCTTTTCTCATATTTATAAGGTTATTGGATTAAATAATCGCAATCTTTTTGAAGAATGGGACCAAGATGGAGGTCAAGCTTTTAAGGGAATTAATGTGAGTGGTTTCCCAAATTTTCTAATAACCGTTGGTCCGAATACAGGTCTTGGTCACAATTCAATCATTCACATGATGGAGTCCCAGTACAAGTATATACTTGACTATATAAAAAAACTCCAACAGCACCCCAAAAATACTTTCTTTGACGTTAAACTAGAAAAGCAAAAAGCGTTCAATAAAAAACTGCAAGAAGAAATCGAAAGCATGGTATGGACCACAGGAGGATGTCAAAGTTACTACCTAAAAGACAGAAATGGGAAAAATACTTCTATCTGGCCTGGTAGCACAATGAAATACAGAAAAATGACCAAAAAAATTAACCTCAGTGATTACAACATTCTTCATTCTTAATTGAATTCATCTATGCCAAATAAATTTATTCCGTGATTCAATCATTAGCCTATTTCCTTTTAAAATTGCCTTAATAAAACGCCTGGAGGTCACCTTGTTGGTAAATAATTTAAAGAGATTCATATATTTACGAGAATAAGAACGGTGATTTTTACCTTTTGCGTTATGCAGCAAGAGTAGAAGCGATCGAATGAATAGCATTAAAACCAGACAACTATTATGAGCAATTCAACAAACGATGCCCTATTTGATTTTAAATTTTATGAGTGGGAAAAACGCTTTAAAGACCAGCCCTTTTTAAGACAACCCTTTGGTGACCAGTGGGAAGAATACACTTGGGGAGAGGTGGGACAAATGGCTCGTAAATTAGCTACGGGATTAAAATCTCTAGGCTTACGTGAAAATGCTCATATTGGATTAATCTCGAAGAATTGTCGCGAGTGGATTATTGCAGATCTAGCCATTGTTATGGCGGGTTATATTAGCGTTCCCTTTTTTCCCACGCTAAACGCAAAAGAAATTAACACCCTACTCACCTTTGGAGATGTTGACTTACTCTTTACGGGAAAGGTAGAAAATTGGGAAGAACAAAAAGCAGGAGTTCCTAAAGAAATACCGACCATTGCATTCCCCTATTATGACAATCACTCAAACATTACCGAAGGACATCAATGGTTTGATTTTATCAATCAGTTTGAAGCCCTGCAAGAGCCTCATCATCCTAAAATGAGCGATACATGGACCATTATATTCACCTCTGGAACTACAGGTAACCCCAAAGGAGTGGTGCTTGATTATCTTGCCAATTCTAAAACAGCTGTACTTACCTTAGAATCTAATCCACTCAAAGTTGATTTTAATGGGAAAAATGATTTTTTCTCTTATCTCCCTTTAAATCATATTGCAGAGAGAATTGTGGTTGAATACGCAGTCTTCCGTTTTGGGGGTACTGTTTCTTTTGCCGAAAGTCTCGACACTTTTGCACAAAATCTTCAAGATACACAGCCCACGGTATTTTTTGCTGTACCGCGTATTTGGACAAAATTCCAAACAGGAATACTAGCTAAACTACCCGCTGAAAAACTCAATAAACTCCTTGGTATTCCCATCCTTTCAGGTATTCTTAAACGGAAATTCAAAAAGACTCTTGGCTTGAGTAAAGCAAGAGCAATCGTCTCTGGGGCAGCACCCATGTTAGAAACACAACGTGCGTGGTTTAGAAAAATAGGAATTGGTATTACAAACGGTTACGGCATGACAGAGAATTGTGCAATTACCACACAACTAGACGCTAAAATTTCTCATAAACCTGGCTCTGTGGGAATTCCACAACCAGAAGTAAATATAAAAACAGATCCAGAAAGTGGAGAAATCTTGATGCAAGGCCCATTTATGATGAAAGGCTACTACAAACAGCCAGAGTTAACAGATGAAGTCATCAAAGAGGGCTGGTTACATACAGGAGATCAAGGATATATCGATAAAGACGGATTCTTATTTATCACTGGTCGTGTGAAAGATATGTTCAAAACCTCAAAAGGGAAATTCATTGAACCGCTTTTATTAGAAGCTTATTTCGCAGATATTGTTGAACTAGAGCAAATTTGTGTGGCAGGTCTAGGATTACCACAGCCTATTCTTTTGGGCGTAGCCTCTGAAGTAGGAAAAGCTAAAGGAAATGAAACCTTAGAAGCAATACTTGCAAAACGTCTAGACAAAGTTAACGCTCAATTATCTGGTTATAAAAAGATAGCCACAGTTATTGTCACAAAAGAAGAATGGACTGTGGACAATGGATTAACTACACCCACCTTAAAAATTAAGCGGAATCAAGTGGACAAAAAGTATCAAACCAATTATCAAGATTGGTATGCTAGTGATCATAAAGTCATTTTTGAAGCTTAATATTTTAAAAGGTATCCTTCTTCTAATCTATCATTCAGCCTAAAAAAAAAGTCAACTTACTTCAAAAACACTAAAAACTTATTATCTTTAGTGAATGGGAAAAATTGATCCCGAGGTTATTTACCCCCCAAATACCCACCATTAAACGCAATCAGCCTTAAGTTTTGTGAACCAGTAATTATTATAAATCAACAATTATGAAAAACAACAAATTGACAATTGCACTAACAGTTCTTGGGCTGTTTTGTGTAAATCTGCTGTTGGCACAAACCTCTATTCGTGGTACAGTGACCGATGCAGAGACAAATGACCCTATACCGGGCGTTAACATCCTTATACAAGGAACTTCAGAAGGAACAAATACGGACTTTGAAGGAAACTTTTCTTTAAGTTCAGATCAAGCGGCTCCGTTCACAGTAGTGATCAGTTCTATTGGCTTTAGTTCACAATCTGTCGAAGTGACATCTGCCGACCAAGTGATCAATGTAGCTTTACAACCTGGAGAGAATCTAGATGAAATCATCGTTTCTGCTTCACGTCGTGCGCAGAAAATACAAGATGCTCCTTCATCGGTTAGTATCGTTTCTGCAAAAGATATTAAAAACTCAGCTGTTGCTATTGATCCAGTTCGTCACTTAGTAAATATTCCTGGGGTTCAAATTCAACAACAATCAGCCAACACGCTTAACATTGAAATGAGAGCAGGCTCAGGTGTTTTTGGTTCAGCTACTTTTCCTATTTTGGACTACAGATTTTTATCTACCCCTGCTGCGTCAACTTTCTTTACCCAACATTCAGGTTTATCTAATATCGATATCGAAAAGATAGAGGTAGTACGCGGTGCTGCATCTGCATTATATGGCCCTAACGTAGTGTCTGGTGTTGTTCACTTCATGTCGAAGAGTGCTATTGACCATCCTGGTACTACAATTGAATTATTAGGTGGTGAAATGAGTACAGCCGGAGCGGCTATTCGTCATGCTTATTCTTCTGAAAACAAAAAGTTTGGATATAAAATTAATGCCAAGTGGTCTAGTGGAAATGATTTCGAATTAGATCCAGTTGAAGATGCAGAAAACATCGCTGGCTTTGCTAGAGCGATATACCAACCTGCGATTACCAATGATGTGGTCGATGCGACACAGCAAGGAGAGCTTTTATTATCTGGAAGAGATTTAGATGATAATTTTGATGGAAATCCTTTAGCAACTAAATATGAGAATTTCTCTACGAACGCTCACTTAGAATTTCGTCCAAATGAAAAGACAACTGGTTTCATATCTGGTGGTTTTGCACAAGGTGGTGCATTATTTTTTAACTCTCAAGGAGCAGGCTATCAAGATGGAGAAGACTACTGGGCTCAAGCACGTGTTCAATCAGGTGGTTTCTTTGGTTTAGTCTCTTATAATTATAAAAGTGGAGGAGGTAAAGAAAACCCTACTTTCCTATATGACTCTGGTTTCCGACAGGTTGCAATTAATTCTTCTTTAGAAGCGCAATTGCAATATAATTTTGATGTACCTAGTTTCTTGGATACGAATTTCACTGTTGGTATTGACCACAGAGATGTAATGTCTGATTCACAAAATACTTTATATGGTCGTAATGAATTAGATGATGATTATGTCATTACTGGAGCTTATGTTCAAGGGACTTCAAGTTTAAGTGATCAATTAGAATTAACATATGCTGGTCGTATAGACAAGTTTTCAATTACAGACGATTTAGGATTTTCTCCTCGTGCTGCTTTGGTTTATAAACTTGATGAAAATAATTCTTTTAGAGTATCTTATAATTCTTCAGTATCAATACCAACAGCTTTACAGTTATACATAGATTTCCCTGTAAACACAATTTTTCCTGGGTTATATGATGTATGGTTAGCGGGTGAAGTTGAAGCACAAAACTTTGATCCAAACGCACCTGTCCGTTTTCCTTTCTTGGGTGGTGCACAATTACCACAATCTGCTATCGCCAATGGTGCTCCTAATGCTGCAATATTTGGAACATTAAATGCACTTGGGGGTGTAGCATCGATTGTTAACGAAGTTAATACTAATCCTGCTTACGCTGCACTTGCTCCATTCTCGTCTATTTTAGCAGGGGTTTTAAATGACCCTGCCACAATAGGTGCTATTACTGGACAATCTGGTTTTGTAGGGAGTCCATATGGAGCTGGTATTGGTTACAATATTTTTAATGGAGAGCAATTAGCACCTACAGATACTCCCGCTTCTGTACTCAACAGGGTTAATTCATTTGAGATTGGATATAAAGGTATCATCGCGAAAAAGCTTTCTCTCGGTATTGATTTATACACCTATGAGCAAAGAGGCTTTACCAATTTTACCGCTATTGGTCCAGCGTTTGCTTATACACCTGATACTGACCCAACAGGTGCTTTAGCAACTTCGATTGCTGGTAATTTATCACCAATTCTTTATCCATTAGTTGAAGCAGCGATTGCTGGTTCTCAATTCCCTGGAGTACCATTAGCAGCACTTCAAGCTAATCCTGCATTTAACGGATCTGTTGCAGCTGTTACTGGAGGTCTAGCTGCTGTTGCTGGAGGTGGTTACGCTGGAGGTCAAGCACTTATTCCAGCTGAATCTTTACCTGTATTTGCTACAATCAATTCAGAAAGAGCTCCAAACGATGGATTAACACACCTACCTGCTGGATACCGTAAATTCAATGATCAAAAGCGAACTCACTGGGGAATGGATATTGCTGCTGAATACTTTGCTAGCAGTAATTTTAGCCTCTATGCAAATGCATCTTATTTGAGTCAAAATGTTTGGATTCCTGGAGAAGATGATGACGATGGATTACCATTTTCATCTTACTTGAATGCACCTGCATTCAAATATAGAGCTGGTGTTCGTTTTAGCAAAGACGCTTTTCAAGGTAGTATCTCATTCCAACACGATGATGAATTTGAATCCAATCAAGGTGTTTATTCTGGTACTGTCCAAGAGAAAAATCTTTTTGATGCCAACATTGGGTATACTTTTTCAAACGGTGTACGCTTTGATATAACTGGATCAAACATCTTTAACCAAAGGTATCGTGCTTTCCCAAGTATGCCGATTATTGGAAGACGTGTAATTGGAAAAATCACCATTGATCTATAATACTACTGGATCAACTAGTGTGAAAGACAAAACAGCATTCATTACTGGTGCTGCCAAAGGAATCGGAAGAGCAACAGCCGTTGCTCTTTCGACCTCTGGTTGCCGAGTAATCCTTACTGACATTGATCAAAATGCCCTCGATCAAACCAAAAATGAAATCGAAAAGTCTGGTGGCAAAGCGACAAGCTACCTGCTAGATGTTTCTAGTCAAAAACAGGTAAACGCAGTTCACCAACAAGCCTTAAAAGAGCATCAACGCATAGACTATTTTGTCAACAATGCAGGAATAGGTGGCACCTTAGCCCCCATTCACTTAATGACAGCGGAAAACTGGAATAATGTCATTAATGTGGATCTCAACAGTATTTTCTATTGCTTACAGGCGCAAATCAATATCCTTTTACCTCAAGGCGGAGGGAATATAGTTAATGTAGCTTCACTCGCAGGAAAAAAAGGTGTAATGGCCGGATCACACTATTCAGCTGCTAAACACGGCGTAATTGGCATCACAAAAAGTGCAGCAATTGAATATGGTGCGCATAATATTCGTGTCAATGCGATATGTCCCTCGTTTCTTGAAACAGATATTATTCAAGCCGTTCCAAAACAAATCCTAGATTTTGTCAAAGAACACCGTGTACCACTAAAACGTCATGGAAAAGCAGAAGAAGCAGGAGACACCATTAAATGGTTACTCTCTGATCAATCCTCTTTTGTCAACGGTCACGCCTTAGTGATGGATGGTGGAATGAACGCTGGATAAAACCAAACTAACTCTCTTATTTTAATGATTTACAGCTGGTTTGCTGTATCAGTATATCCCCTTTTTTCTTATATTGAGCATATATGTTTGCACCCTCCCTTTTTAAAAATAAAACCATCGTTGTTAGTGGTGGTAGAAGCGGAATAGGCTTTGCTATTGCTAAGGCATATCTACAGTATGGCGCTCAAGTTTTTATCGCTTCGCGGAAAAAAAAGTTACTCGAAAAAGCGGCCGAAGAATTAAAACAATACGGACAATGTCATGCAGTGCCTTGTGATATTCGCTCTCCCGAAGATATTGACAGCCTTGCTCAAACCATAGAAGAAACTAGTGGACATTTAGACATACTTGTCAATAATGCAGGCGGGCAATTCCCTGCTCCCGCACATATTATGGCAGATAAGGGTTGGGCAGCTGTTATAAACAACAACCTTAACGGCACCTTTTATATGTGTCAAATGATGGCCAATCGCTTTTTTATTCCACAAAATAGTGGCAATATTATTAATATCACTGCTAATGTTTTAAGGGGTTTTCCCGGCATGGCCCATACAGGCGCAGCACGCGCTGGAGTTGAAAATTTAACCAAAAGTCTAGGACAAGAGTGGGCTAATTTTGGGATTCGTGTCAATGCTGTTGCCCCTGGCACAATTGATACCACTGGGCTAGACCAATACCCTTCTTTGATACAAGAGGCCTTTGATGAAATGAAACAGAATAATTTAATGAAACGCTTTGGCACAGCGAACGATGTGGCCAATGCGGTACTGTTTCTTTCCAGCCCTCTAGCCAGCTATATCAGCGGGATAACCCTAGCTGTTGACGGCCTTGAACATTTATCGGGAGATAGGATGGGAATCTACAAGGCTTTGATGGACATGATGAAATAAAACACCTTCGCAAATGAAAATACTCAAGCTCCTCCTCGGTCTTTTTATCCTTACAGCCATTGCTTATTTGGGTTTCTATCCCATAGCGCTAGATCCTATTACCCGAAAAGCCCCACTCTACCCTGGCTTAACTGGGGTTTATCAACCCAACAATAAATTAGCCAACACTACTTTAATTACTCTTCCTTCTGCCGGACCAGAATCAATCGTTCTTCATCCTGAGGGACACTTTTTTACAGGTTTAGCCAACGGAGATATCCTTCGATTTAACGCAAAAGGAGAAAAACAAACTATTATTACTAATACAGGGGGTCGACCTTTAGGAATGAAAATCGCTCCAAGTGGTGAACTCATCATTGCAGATCAGATTAAAGGATTACTTAAATTAGACAGCACAAATCAAATCAATGTATTGGTAGATCAATACAAGGGAGAAACTCTCAAGTTTGTAGATGACCTTGACATTAGTAAAGAAGGTATCGTCTATTTTACTAATGCAACCCAACGCAATCCTATCGTAGTAGAAAACGAAGCTTGGGAACAAAGAGCATCTGGAGCGATATTCGCCTATGATCTCAAAAGAAAAGAATTAGATTTACTTAAAGATAATTTATTTTTTGCTAACGGCCTTGCTCTAAATGCAACAGAAGATTATTTCGTCTTTAGTGAAACCTTTGGATTAACATTAAGCAAGTATTGGCTTAAAGGACCAAAAGAAGGTACTGTCGAGATTTTCAATACCAGTTTACCTGGTTTTCCTGACAATGTTACTTTTAATAATGGAGTCTTCTGGGTCGCTATCCCAACACAGCGAGTTGTTGAAATTGAACCACTTTTTGAGTATCCTTTTATACGATCGGTGATTTTGCGCTTACCAGAATCATTTCGCAATGCTGTCTTACCCCCGAGATATGCAATGTTATTGGGCTTTAATGAACAAGGTAAGGTTATTTATAACCTGCAAGACCCCAAAGGAAAGTATGATTATATAACAAGTGTTTTACAAGTAGACAATCAACTCTATTTGGGTAGTTTAAAAGAACCTACCCTAGGGATATACCCTCTTGATTAAGCTTAAGTAAGCTATAAAATGCAATAAAAAGAGACTTATATTATGCATGCATTATTTATCTGTTTTACACTAGCCTAAAATCAAAAACAAACTTTATATTGTAAGAAATATTAAATCGTAGAATAATTATTAAACCAAAATATAAATGTTCAATTTAGAAGGACAAGTCGCCATCATTACTGGAGGTGCACAAGGAATTGGAGAAGGTATCTGTAAAGTATTTTGTGAGGCAGGTGCTACCGTTGCTTTATGGGATGTAAGAGACTCTGGTGCAGCTACTGCAGATAAAATTAAAGCCGAAGGTGGAAACATCTTCTTTCAAAAGGTTGATATTACCAACAGAACAGCTGTTGATAAAGCCGTAGCAGAAATCATCGAAGGGTTTAGCAAGATTGATATATTAATTAACAATGCAGGCGTTTTGCGTGATCGCTCTTTCTTGAAAATGACACAAGAAGAATGGGATACTGTAATCAATGTAAATCTAAGTTCCCTTTTCACCACAACACAAGCGATACTTCCACACATGCGTGAAGCAGGTTATGGTCGTATAATATCAGCTTCCTCTGTAAATGGATTTACTGGTGCATTTGGTCAAACCAACTACTCTGCAACAAAAGCAGGTGTAGCAGGGTTTACCAGAGCTTTGGCCAGAGAAGTAGGGCGTTTTGGCATAACAGCTAACGCAATAGCTCCCGGCTTTATCGAATCAGAAATGACAGCCTCTATGCCCCCCGAAGTGGTCAAGGCAGGTATCGCCATGATACCTGTTGGTCGAATTGGTAGCCCAGAAGACATGGGCTATGCCTATTTATATTTAGCTTCAAAAGAAGCAGGATTTATTAACGGAACCACCTTACATGCCAATGGAGGTGCTTTCCCAACCTAAAAAGAAATGAGTACACGAAAATTGTTTGAATTAGATGGCAAAGTTGCTATTGTTACTGGCGCCAGTAAAGGAATTGGAAAAGCCATCGCAGAGGCTTTAGCCGAATACGGCGCTAGAGTAGTCGTAAGCAGTCGAGCTCAAGAAGCTGTTGATGAGGTCGCGAATGAAATTAAAGCTAAAGGACACGAAGCAATAGGGATTGCTTGTCATGTAGGACGAGAAGATCAACGCAAAGCACTAGTTGAAAAAACCATTGCTACTTATGGCGGAGTGGATATTTTGGTCAACAATGCAGCTACTAACCCGGTATTTGCTCCCGTAGAAGCCATTGAAAACGATATTTTTGACAAGGTCATGAATGTTAATGTAAAGGCTTGTTTTGATTTGGCGAAGCTTTGCTTTCCCTCTATGAAAGAGCGCAAAGGTGGAAGCATCATCAACATAGCCTCTGTAGAAGGAATGAAACCTAGTAATGGGTTAAGTATTTACAGTGTAAGTAAATCGGCCTTGATCATGTTAACCCAATCCCAAGCCAGCGAATGGGGGAAATATGGAATACGTTCTAATGCCATTTGCCCAGGACTAATCAAAACAAAATTTAGCAAAGCGCTTTGGACAAATGACACCCTTATGTATCAAGTCAATAATCATCTCCCCCTTCGTCGTGCGGCAGAAACAAATGAACTTTCTGGACTTGCGGTATATCTTGCTTCAGAAGCTTCTTCTTATACCACTGGAGCCGTTTTAAATGCAGATGGAGGACATATGCTAACCTAAATTAAAAATGATGGAACAAACCAACACCCCCTATGCTACTAAACTCAAGGAGCTTGGTGAGTTAGAAAACTATATTGGAAAAGAACTAGGTCTCACAGAATGGATGACCATAGAACAAGAACGCATTAACAGCTTCGCAGAATCGACCGAAGACAGGCAGTGGATCCACATTGATCCAGAAAGAAGTACTGCCTTTTCCCCCTATAAGAAAACAGTTGCGCACGGCTTTCTAGTCCTTTCACTCGCCTCTAAAATCTCTTATGATGCCTTTTCTATTGAAAATATTGCAATGGGCGTTAATTATGGTTTAGACAAAGTGCGTTTCCCTAACGCAACGAAATCAGGAGCAAAATTAAGGGGTCGGGTCTCTTTGATGGAATACGACGCTATTCCTGGAGGAGCTAAATATAAAGTAAAGATAGTCTTTGAATTAGAAGGGGAAGAAAAACCTGCTTGTGTGGCCGAATTTATCGCAATGGCTTACACCATGCCAGCATAGCAATAAAGGAAACCATGACTGCAGTAAAAATAACCGATGGTGCTTCATACATTTCCTCTTTAAGAGGAAGAAATCTCAACGTTTATTTATTTGGAGAGAAAGTCATTGAGCCCGTCGATCATCCTGTGATTCGACCCTCGATTAATGCTATTGCAAAGACCTATGACCTTGCGATAGAAAATCCAGCATTAGCCAGTGTTATTTCTCCTTTTACTGGAGAAAGAGTTAGTCGTTTTTTACATGTTTGTAAAAGTGCAGAAGATTTAGTGCTTCAAAATAAAATGCAACGCAAACTGGGGCAACTCACAGGAACCTGTTTCCAACGTTGCGTAGGCATGGATGCCTTTAATGCACTCTATTCGGTTACTTTTGAAATGGATGAAGCATTAGGAACAAATTACCACGATAAACTCATGATTTTTTTAACCCAGATGCATCGCGATAATTTAGTACTTGGAGGCGCAATGACAGACGTTAAGGGAGACCGCAATCTTGCCCCACAAAAGCAAGAAGATCCAGATATGTTTTTACATATTACTAAACACACCAAAGAAGGCGTTTTTGTTAGCGGAGCTAAAGCTCATCAAACAGGTTGCATTAATTCACATTATCTAATGGTCATGCCCACCATGCGCTTAAGCGAAAAAGATAAAGATTATGCCATTGTAGGAGCCTTACCGGTTACTGCTAAGGGGATTACTTATGTTTATGGAAGACAGTCTTGCGATACCCGTAGCATGGAAGAGGGTTCTATCGATGTAGGAAATGCAACCTATGGGGGGCAAGAAGCCATGGTCATATTTGATAATGTCTTTATTCCTAATGAAACCATTTTTATGGATGGAGAAACAGCCTATGCTGGTCTGCTAGTAGAACGCTTTACCACATTTCACCGCAGAAGTTATGTTTGTAAGTCAGGAGTTGGAGATGTTTTAATTGGTGCCGCCGCAGCTGTAAGTGAAATGAACGGTGTCCCTAAAGCTTCTCACATAAAAGATAAATTAGTCCAAATGTCTCACCTCAACGAGACGGTTTATGCGACGGGAATCGCCTCTTCTTATCAAGGCTATCCTACTAAAGCAGGGAACTATCAATGTGATGATATGCTGGCTAATGTTTGTAAACACCACGTGACTAAAATGCCCTATGAGATTGCCCAAATGGCACAAGACATTGCTGGAGGTTTTGTCTCTACCCTCCCCTCTGAAAAAGACTTAAACCATCCAGAAATAGGGAAACTGTTAAAAAAATACCTCAAAGGAAATGCGCAATTTAGTACAGAAGAACGCATTCGTATTTTACGCCTAATTGAAAATATGACCATGGGAAGAAATGCCGTAGGTTATCTTACGGAAAGCGTTCATGGAGCGGGTTCACCACAAGCCCAACGCATTCAAATAGGACGTTTAATGCAATTAGAATATAAAAAACGTTTGGCTAAAATTTTAGCTGGAATTGAAATAGATCATACAGCAGATATCGTTAACGAACTGGGCGATTATTTTGAACGTGTATTTAAAGTTAACTAAATGGGAGTATCATTAGACAAAGCAAAAGAAGTTCGCAAGGGAGAAGACCTCAACGAAGCTGCTTTAAAACAATATTTAGCCAAAAACCTCGGGCAAGAAAATGGAGAACTTAGTGTACAGCAGTTTCCTTCAGGTTTTTCTAACCTGACTTATTTAATAGAATTTGCAGGGACAGATTATGTCTTGCGTCGCCCGCCTTTTGGAGCAAACATTAAATCGGGGCACGATATGGGACGGGAATACAAAATTCTCTCTTCCCTTGAAGGAAACTATGATAAAGCCCCTAAACCCACTCTTTTTTGTGATGATCTCAGTGTCTTAGAGGCACCCTTTTATTTGATGGAGAGAGTCCAGGGAACCATCTTGAGGGCTTCTACTCCAGAAGAACAAATGCCTAGTCCAGCACAATTTCAATCCCTTTCAAGTAATTTAGTAGATACCCTTGTTGAATTGCACCAATTAGATTATAAGTCGATTGGATTAGGAGATTTAGGAAATCCAGAAGGCTATGTTGAACGCCAAGTAGTGGGCTGGAGTAAACGCTATCAAAAGGCCAAAACATACGATAATAAAGAGATGGAGGCAACCGCTCTTTGGCTCAACAATAACATGCCTAAAAAAAGTGGGGCAAGCCTTGTGCACAACGATTTCAAATATGATAATTTAGTCTTAACCCCAGATAAACACCTCAATGTTAAGGCAGTCTTAGATTGGGAAATGACAACACTAGGAGATCCTTTAATGGACTTAGGAACTACCCTAGGTTACTGGATTCATCATACCGATCCTGAATTTATCGCTGAAAATCAATTAAATCTTACCACCCAGAAAGGGAACCCCACTAGGGGGGAAATTGTAGAAATGTATGCCAAAAAAAGCGGGCAAACAGTAGATGACGTCGTCTTCTACTTTGTTTTTGGAGTATTTAAAATTGCCGTGATTGTGCAGCAAATTTATTACCGCTACAGCTTGGGACATACACAAGATCCTCGCTTTAAACATTTAGATAAAATTGTATCATTATATGGTTTAGTGGCCCAGCAAGCGATACAAAAAAAGAAAATAGACCACTTATTTTAATCAAGACAGTATGGAAACGACGACAAAAACAGATCTCGAAGATTTTAGGCTCGAAACAAGACGATGGCTGGAGGAAAACTGTCCGTCAAGTATGCGCAAACCAATCAAAGACTCAAACGACTACTTTTGGGGGGGGCGCAATGCAACTTTTACGAGTGAAGACCAAAAGGTTTGGTTTGAAAAAATGTTAGAAAAGAAATGGATCGTACCCTACTGGGACACCCAATATGGTGGGGGTGGCCTCTCTAGAGAAGAAAACAATATTCTTACCCAAGAAATGACCCGTTTAGGTTGTCGTAAACCGCTCTTTAGTTTTGGAATTTCAATGTTGGGTCCTGCCTTACATAAATTTGCTAACGAGGAACAAAAAAAGCGTTTCCTCCCAGAAATCACTGCGGGAAAAACATGGTGGTGTCAAGGATACAGTGAGCCTAACGCAGGTAGTGATCTAGCAGGTTTACAAACAAAAGCCGAAGACAAAGGAGATCATTATCTTGTAACTGGATCAAAGGTTTGGACCTCTTATGCCGATAAGGCTGATTGGATCTTTTGTTTAGTTAGAACTGATTTTGACGCGCCTAAACACAATGGTATTAGCTTTTTACTTATCGATATGGCTTCTGAAGGTGTAAGCACTCGCCCCATCAAATTAATTAGTGGAAAGTCTCCTTTTTGTGAAACCTTCTTTGACAACGTTAAAGTCCCCAAGGAGAACTTGATTGGAACACTTAACGAAGGATGGAGCATTGCAAAATATCTCTTAACCCACGAACGCCAAATGATTGGTGGTGTAGGAGAAACAGACCAACGCCGTGAATTACACGATATTGCTAAAGACCATCTCCCCATTAAAGACGGCAAGATTAGCGATGCTGTTTTACGTTCTGAACTGACAGTGCAAGATATGAATGATAAAATCTTTGAAATGACCATTCAACGTATCATGGACGAGGCAAAAACAGGCGTAAATGCAGGAGCATTGTCTTCTTTCTTTAAATATTATGGGACAGAACAAAATGTTTCTCGCATGGAATTAATGACAGCCATTACCGGAAGTGAAGGTCTTATCTGGGAAGGTGACGATAAAGACGCCATGAACCAGGCAAGATTATTTTGTCGATCCAAGGGTAATACGATTGAAGGGGGTACCTCTGAAGTTCAACTTGGGATTATTTCAAAACGCATTTTAAACCTCCCCTCTTAAAACAAGCCTATGGCACTTATATTAAACGAAGAACAAAAAATGCTCAAGGATTCTGCCAATGAATTCCTAGCAGCAAATGCACCTGTAGAACAGTTTAGAACCTTACGGGATAATAATTATGAAGCCTTTGATACTGATCTTTGGCCGTCGATAGTAGAAATGGGATGGACCGCTCTAACCATTCCAGAAGAGTATAACGGTTTAGATTTCGGCTATGTAGGTTTGGGACAAGTCTTAGAAGAAATGGGACGAAATTTGACCAAAGCTCCCTTGTTATCTTCTATCGTTTTGAGTGGAACCACCTTAGTTAATTCAACGAATGCTAGATTAAAATCAACATGGATTCCACAGATCATGAATGGTACAAAACGTTTGGCCTTTGCTTTAGATGAAAAAAAATATTTTGATCCAACAGCCATCGAAACGACCGCTATTTCAACTGCAGAGGGATATACCCTAAGCGGTACAAAGAAAATGATCATTGACGGTGGTGGTGCAGATGCCTATATTGTTATCGCAAAAACAACAGAAGGCGAAACAGCTATATTCTTGGTTGATGCAAAAAGCGATGGTCTCTCGATCAAGACTGATGTATTACTAGATGCAGGTACATATGCGACAATCAATCTAGAGCAGGTTATTATATCTTCACAACAACGGTTAAGTGAACCTGGAAAAGGAGATGCATTACTTAATTTGGTAAACAACACTGCGGCGATTTGCCTCTCAGCAGAGATGATGGGTATGATCCATGCTGCCTTTGAACAAACCATTGCCTATTTACAAGAACGAACTCAATTTGGAAAACGCATTGGAAGTTATCAAGCATTACAACACCGTGCAGCAAAAATGTTTTGTGAAATAGAACTATGTAAAAGTATTGTGATCAAAGCCTTACAAGGACTAGATAACAAAGCAGAAAATTTAGATGAATTGGCCAGTTTAGCAAAAGCTAAATTAGGAGAAACCATTAAAGTTGTATCGAATGAAGCTATGCAAATGCACGGTGGAATTGGGGTTACCGACGATGTTAATATTGGTTTTTACTTTAAACGCGCTAGAGTAGCACAACGACTTTTTGGTGATTATAATTATCACTTAGATCGCTATGCGAGCTTAAATCAATACTAGAGCTATATCCCTTAGTTGACTCCTGGTTGGTTAAGCGAAAAGTTTTCTTCTTCTTTGGCTTTGTCTACCATATTTTTAACCTCCTTAAGCATCGCTTTTGCATCGTAAATTACGCCATTGCTAATGGTGTATTTTACCCCTCCTACGCGTACGACCTTGTTATCTTCTGTTAATTTTATTGCACCTGTACCATATAAAACTTTTAGGTTTTCAAGTGGATTACTATCCACTAAAACCATATCGGCTAGTTTACCTACTTCAATGCTCCCTATTTGGTCGTCCATTTTAAGAGCTTCTGCCCCATTAAGGGTAGCAGAACGAATTACTTCCAAAGGATGGAACCCTGCTTCGCGTAACAATTCTAACTCGCGAACATAGGCAAAACCATACAACTGGAAGATAAATCCAGAATCAGACCCTGTGGTTACTCTTCCACCGCGGTTTTTGTATTCGTTGACAAAGGTCATCCAAAGTTGATAATTCTTTTTCCAAGCAATTTCTTGCTCAGTTCCCCAAAAATGCCAGTAGGATCCATGGGAAATTTTAGAGGGTTGATAAAAGCGCCATAAGCTTGGAAGGGTGTAGTCTTCGTGCCATTCTGCTCGTCGGGCACGATGTAAATCCCTACTTGCTTCATAGATATTAAAGGTTGGATCGAGTGTGAAATCAAGGGCTAATAATTCTTCCATAACATTATTCCAATGTTCTGAATAAGGAGACGCCGCTTGACCCCAAAGTTTTCCAGCTTCTTCAAAGCGGTGTTGCTCGTTTTGATAGTTGTAATCCAAAGGATAATCTTGAACGGTTTTATCGTCAAATAAAGCTTCTGGTAAACCGTACCAGTGTTCCATACTGGTGAGTCCAGCTCTGGCAGAATGCAATACATTCCATCGCGCAACACTTAGCTGCGCATGATGACAAGCAGAACCTAATCCTAGTTTGTTGTTTTCATCAAGGGCGGCTTCCATGATTTCAGGCGAAGCCCCAAAAAACTTAATACCGTCGGAACCTGCCTTTGCATTTGCTCTCACCCATGCTCTGGCTTCATCTGGGGTATTGATCCCATTTTCTGCTCCAGCACCAAAACCAGTATATTGAATAATTCGTGGTGCAATGATTTTATTTTGAGCACTTTTTTTCTTGAGGTCTAAGGCCCAATCTCGACTGCGTCCACTGGGTTCACGCACTGTAGTTACCCCATGGGCTAACCACAATTTGAAGACATAATCCCAATCTGCTCCTTGTGCTACTCCCCCTATATGCCCGTGCATATCTATAAAACCAGGAAGTAAATACATTCCTTCAGCATTGATTTCTTTTCCGCCTTCTTTTAATACTGGTCTTCTTTTATTACTGATTTCAACCCCAGGGTAGCCCACTGTTTTTACTTGAGTAATTACATCATTTTCTACAACCACATCTACTGGTCCAAGTGGTGGAGCACCATTACCATTGATTAGAATCACTCCTCTAATAATTAATTGTTCAAAAGGGCCTTCGGCTAATTGTGCTTGTAAGATTATTCCCGTAAATAAGGATAGTCCAAAAAATAAAAGGGATTTTTTCATTATAGTCTTGATAAAGTATTAAAACTATAAAAAAAAGATGATAAGCAATGAACTAAGTTGATTTTTACACTTGGCATGATTTATGACTAATAATTATTTACTATTTTTATAGAGTTTAGCAAAACATTTATGGGAGTCAATTCTACGCTTAAACATACTTTCTTATTCTATCTACTACTCATATTTATGGGGGTTATTTCCTATGGGCAAAATGATTGGGATGCGCCTGTTCTATCAAGCCTGAGTATTCTTCCTTCAAGTACAGTTGATATTTCAAGTGGTCCTGTAACATTAACATTTACTTTAACTGTTTCGGATGTTAGTGGGGTAGATTTAACTAGATTACCAACCCCTGATATTTATGGTGGTAGTCCAAGTATACCTAGCACAGTGAATGCCACAAGATGGGTTTTAGTGTCAGGTGATGCAAATTTAGGTACTTACTCCTCGACAATATATTTAGATCCTTCTATTGTTCCTCCTGATACAGGGTATACATTTGAATCATCAACATTTAAAGACGTTAATTCATATCAATCAGGACGACTATCTTTTCAAAATATAACTGTAATTAATTTTTCAGGTACTATATCACCAACTGATGGAGACGGATCGGAATCAAATCCTTTTGAGGTTGACTCTTTTTCAGATCTCTGGTGGATATCTCAAGATAGCAGCCGTTGGGGATATCATTATATTCAAACTGCAGATATAGATGCATCTTCATCATCTTACCTTGACTCTGGAAAAGGTTTTAAGCCTATAGGAAACACAAACACAAAATTCACTGGGTCTTATGATGGTCAAAATTTTTATATAGATAATCTATTTATTTCGAGGGAGCAAAACACTGAAGTCGGATTATTCGGATATGTTGAAAATGGGACTTTAAAAAATATTTACCTGTATAAACCAAATATTACTGGAGATATTAGAGTTGGTGCTATTGTAGGTGAACTAGTGAATAATTCTAATCAATTTTTATCTAACCATGTTGAGGAAGGTTATGTTTTAGGAAATACCTCAACTGGTGGGTTAGTTGGTAGGTTGGGATCCTATTCTCAAGTTCATGAATCTTCATATACAGGAACTGTTACTGGATATCCATCTAGTCAGAATTTTAATGGTGGAGGCGATCCAAAAAATATTGGAGGATTAGTAGGTAAAATCAAACCAAATGGTGTTTTAAAGAAAAGTTTTTTCAAAGGATATGTTTATGGAGTGTCAAACGTTGGTGGAATAGTGGGAGTAAATATCGGTAATGAAATATCAGATTCATACTCTATCGGAAAAGTCATAGGAGAAAATATTATAGGTGGAATCTCAGGAAGTAGTGGAGTCACTAATAGTGATAACGGGAGGATTCATAATTATACATCAACTCTCGTACAATCTATAGTAAATTCTAGTTTCATTGGACCTATTGTGGGAGATCAAGGAACTTCATCAGGATTTTCATATGAAGGTGAAGATAACTTTTGGAACTCAACGATCAATAACTTATCAAGTGCAGGGGGAAATATTGACTTTCCCAAGTCTTCAGAGGAATTAAAAAATCCTAAAACTTTCATTGATGAGGGATGGGATTTTGATGACACATGGATGATTACGGGCAATTTGAATAACGGTTACCCTATTCTAAGATCCAATAATGAGTTGAACCTACAAAATATTCATTTTGACTATAATACAAGTCAATTAATTATAACATTAACTACTCCAGTATACGAAGTAGGGGAAACTCCTCCCTCTACCGCTGACTTTATCTTTACTTTAGAAGATCCTAATAGTGCTGTAACAGGTTCTACTGCCTCGTTAGTTAGCCCTACTGCCCTAGATTTGACCATTTCTCAAGATTTAAAAACCTTGAGTTTTACTGTGTCGCTAACAGGAACCTTTGACGGAGATGAAGAATTAAAAGTGACCGCCTCAGAAATTGAAGAAGTACAAGAGGAAATTTATCTCAGTTATTTTTTAGTCCAAGATCGACTTCCACCTACCCTATTAGCATTAACTACTAACGCCAATAACAACAAGGTTGAAATTTCTGATACTGTAGTTTTCACAGCAAACTTCTCTGAATCAATGGCCAGTTCGCCTAGTTTAATTTTATCCACATCACCCCCAACTATTGTTGAAATGACTTCATCCAACTATGGGTTAGAAGCATTAAATCAATTTAACACCAATAGTGGAGCTGGTGCTGGTGGAACAGACCAATGGCAATCATTTACGGTAAGTGAAACCGGACAATTGTCTAAGGTGGCCTGGAGAATGGCCAACCCAGTAATAGACGGAGCACCTCAACCCATTTCAATCAAAGTTTATCGGGGAGAAGGCACAACTGGGACACTAGTGGCAGAAAGTCAAGGCTTATATACCCCTGCTTACAATGACGAAAACGGAAACTACATCTCTGGTGAATATATCTTCTTTGACCTAAGCGAAGATAATGTCAACGTTAGCGCTAATGAAACCCTGAGTATTCGACTTACCCTTACCGATGGAAATCAAAATGTAGGATTCTTAAGTTTAAGTACCGCCAACCCATATGCTGGTGGTCGCGGAAGCAATGATGCCAACTGGGATTATTTATTTAAAACCTATGTTAGGCCAACCGCAAGCGGGTCAGAAAATTGGAATTATCAATGGGAAATTCCTCCCACCAATCTAACGCAGATTTCTGCCACAGTTTCTGCCTCTGATTTAGCCGGAAATTTTTATACAGAGTCAACTAGCCTTACGCTTGACATAGTACAAGAAGAACCAACGGTTGTGATAGAAAGTGATGACATTGATAATATTGTTGCCTACAATCAACTGGTTTCCATAACGACAACCTTCTCTACAGAAATGCAGGATTCACCTACACTTTCTATTACAGCGAGTGATACTTACAACAATCAGTATTTATCCTTAGTTGATAATGTTGCCCTTACAGCCCTTAACAGTACTACTTGGCAATACAGCTGGACAGTCAATACAACTAATACATTTGATCATATCTCTGTAACCGTATCTGGAACTAGTAAATATGATGTTCCCTATTCTGACACTACAAGCTTGAGCCTAATAATTGATAATAATCCTCCAGGGATAGAATCATTAAACTACCTCTCTAGCTCAAATAGTGTAGCGCTAATTTTTAATGAAGGAGTATATAGTAATTTCACTAATAATATTACCACTGCATCTATCACAACCGCTAATTTTGATCTGACCTTGAGTGGTGGAACAGCTCAATTAGACAATGCTCAACCCTCAAGTATTACCAGCAGCGGAACTTCTTACATTTTAGAACTTGCACTGAGTGGATTTATCAATGGGGAGGAAGAACTTTTTATCAATTTGGCTTCGCCTATTTATGACGTTGCCGGAAATGAACTAAGTATAACACAAAATAGTTACAGTGTCTATCTTGAAGACAACACAGCACCTTATATCACAAGTAGTGTTTTAGAGAACGATAACAGTACCGTTACCCTCAATTTTAGCGAAATACTTTCTGGAACTTCAATGACTAACTTTGACAGTTCTACTGCTAGTTATACACAAATCAATATCCCCACTAAAAATACAGCAACTGGAAGCTGGGAACCCTGGACAGAAGACCTTAACGTGACCATTCCGGAGGGATATATTGTCACCAAAGTAGGCTTTGATTTTGAAGCAAAAGATCAAGGTTGGGGAGGAACAAACGCAAACGCCACCATTAAACTTAATAATACAGAAATAGGGAAAGCCCAGCTTACTCATAGCTTTCAAAATTTCAACAAGGAAAAAACAGGAAGTTTCCCCGACTTCAATTATAATGGGGTTAATGAATTAAAGTTTTACTTTATGGGATGGCCTGGGTGGAGCTCTACCACAAAAAATGGGGTTTTTAAAATTTACTATTCACCAGTAAATATTGAATCAAATGACTTTAGCCTTTCCCTTAACGGAGGGACAGCAAGTCTTTCTAGTAGTACCCCCTCTTCTATTGTTGTTAGCGACACAAAAATTATTCTAGAAATTCCCATAAATGGAATAGCTAATGGAGAGGAGGTCCTTAGCATTAGTCCCGCGGGGAATAGTTTATACGATTTTGCCGGAAATGTCGTTTCACCTACCACTGTAGAGTTTTCTCTTTATGATAAAGTTGCTTCATTTATCAGCTCTTCTACTCTAAGTGACACCAATACCAAAGTCTTAGTTCACTTTAGCGAAGAACTCAATATATATTCTAATTGGGCAAATAACGAACCCAATAATTCAGGAACAGAAAACTTCGGTAACCTGAGTCCTGGAGGAACTTTTAACGACAACAGAGCTGTTAGAACATTCCCGTCAATAATTGAAGTAGATCAAATTAGATCAAACTTAAATGACTTAACACATATTGGAAATTTTAATGGTCACAGCTATTTTAAATTAGAGACTTCCTACACTTGGGAAGATGCTAAAACAATTGTTGACGGACTAGAAACAGGCTATCTCGCTATTATTAGTTCTGAAGAAGAAAAAGAATTCTTAAAAAACCAATCCTTAGGAGCTATATGGATTGGGTTATATCAAGACTTAAGCGATCCCAATTATAACGAACCATCTGGTGGATGGAAATGGGTAAATGGCACCCCTGCTAATATGGATGGCTTTAACCTTAATGCAATTAAATTATCCATTGTAGGAGGCACGGCTAGTTTAACAACAATCATCCCGCCAGCAGTTACAGAGGTTAACACGCTAACTTATCTCGTGGAATTACCCATAGAAGGGGATGTTTCTGGAGAAGAAATGGTAACCATTGATATCGTTGAAAATAGTTTGTATGACATGGCAGGTAATCCACTTTCTTCTACTCAAACTAATAATACGGTGCAATTAAAAGACACTACTCAACCTGTATTTAGCTTAACTGATGATCAAACAGACAATCAACTTTCAGGAAATGAAACTGTCGCAATTTTAGCCACTTCAAATGAGCCACTAATTGCTGCTCCCGTTCTGATTTTCTCTAATCAAACTAGCGCAACCATGTCAACCACCAACTCTGCTACCCAATGGGAGTATGACTGGACTGTCCCAACCGACTACAATGGCATTTTAAGCGTGACTATTTTAGGATATGACGAAGACAATAATGCTAATAGTGATAATGCTTCTTTGAGCTATGTAATTGACAATACTTCAGCAAATGCTGAAATAACAACAAATCAAACAGACGCTTACTTAAGGGCTGGAGAGAGTATTACAGTGACTACAACTTTTGACGAAGCCATCTTGGGAGATTGTATTGTTACCGTTAGTGGCTTAAATACTAATACTGTTATCGCAATGAGTGCTACTTCATCATCCTTGTGGTCAGGAAATTGGGAAATCCCAGCAAGTTGGCCAGAAGGTGTTTTTGCAATTATTATTGACAGTGCAAATGACACTGCAGGTAATGCCTATACGGGCAATGCTAGTATATCATTTACCTATGACACCACCTCCCCTAATCTTGTTCTTGAATGGAATAATGAAGAAACTACTTTTAGGGGTGGAGAAGTAGTAACTTTCAATGCAACATTCAGCGAAGCTTTAGGGGCTGCGCCTAAAATGAGTCTAGGTCAAATTTTAATGCCAACAGAATTTTCGGCCACTGCAAGTGACAGTGTTTGGCAATATGATTATTCTGTTCCTTCTGGACTTAACACTACTACTTCGATTAGTATTAATGGCTTTGACAAAGCAGGGAACGAAATGCAATACAGCTATCCCGATCCTATCACTATTGATAGTAAATCACCAATTATAGAAAACATTACTTTGTCTAGTGACAACAAAACTTTGCAACTAATCTTTGATGATATTATATACAATGTTCAAGGAAGTTCAACCTTGTCATTAAATAGTTTCTCTTTTGCTATAAATGGAGGTTCGCTCATTCCAAATGATATTATCATCTCTACCATTAGTTTAGATCAAAAAACAGTTAGCCTAACACTAGAATATAATAACAACGCTAGCGGAGAAGAAACTCTCTTCTTAGAAATAAAGGAAAATGAGCTATTCGATTTCGCTGGAAATGTCGTTTCAAGTCAACAAGTAACGAATAGCGTTCAGCTAAACGATACTTCTGCTCCCTACTTAACAGCTATTGATTTAATAGAAGAAACCAGAGTCCTGCTAACATTTAATGAAGAAGTCTCTGCCAGCCAAAATGCTACAGCTAGTCTTAACAAGACTTATTTCACTCTCGATTCAGATATAGCCTCTTCGACTGCCATTGCTAGCGAAGCAGATGAAATAATTCAGAATGGTAAAGAGGTAGAAATTGAATTTAATCTTTTAAGCCCTATTACAAATGGCGAAAAACTAGTTGTTCAACTCGCCAAACAAATCTATGACCTTAGCGGTAATGCAACAAATACGCTTTACACTAACAATGAAGTAGAATTGATTTTAGATCAAGATCAAGATGGTGTAAAAGACGAATTTGATCAATGTCCAGATACAGTTGCTGGTCAAGCAGTAGATGAAAATGGATGTAGCTTTAATCAAAGAGACGATGATAAAGATGGTGTTAACAATGGTCGTGATAAATGTCCTGAAACCCCTGATGGAGAAATCGTAGATAATGATGGATGTACCGCCTTACAACGAGATCAAGATCAAGATGGAGTAGATATCACCATTGACGAATGTCCAGAAACCCCTGATGGTCAACTTGTTGATGAAAAGGGTTGTGGAGTTCAAGACCAAGACCAAGATTTAGATGGTGTTCCCAATGACTTAGACGAATGTCCAGATACGCCAATTAACGAAAAGGTAGATGAAAAAGGCTGTGCCGAAATTCAAACTGATAGTGACCTTGATGGTATCCCCAACGAAGATGATGCTTGTCCAGAAACTCCCTTTGGCCTTTCGGTAGATGAAAAAGGCTGTAGCGAAAAAGAGGCTGAAATTCTAGAAGAACAAGGAGACGATGATAAAGACGGGGTGATCAATATCTTAGATAGATGTCCAGGCACCCCTTCTTGGATCACGGTCGGCTTAAATGGTTGTTCTATTAATGAAGCCACTATTATTGCCATTACAGATGAAGATTTTGATGGTGTGGAAAACGAAAAAGACCTTTGTCCCAATACAGAAAAAGGAGCGATAGTTAACGCCTTTGGATGTGCATTGAGCGAGATTGACGCTGACTTTGACAAAGTAAGTGATGATATCGATCGTTGCCCCAATACACCTGTTGGTGAACAAGTAGACGAATACGGTTGCTCTGAGTCCCAAAAAGAAAACGACACCGATTTAGACGGTGTAGAAAACGATAAAGACCGTTGCCCTAACTCTCCCTTTGGAGAAGATGTAGATGAAAACGGTTGTACACTTGCAGAAGCAGAAGCTGATTTTGATTTAGATGGAGTGCTCAATGAAGACGATCTATGTCCAAATACGCCCCTAGAAGAGGAAGTAGATGAAAACGGATGTTCTCAAGCACAAAGAGACGACGACAAGGACGGAGTCCCCAATAGGCTTGATCGCTGTGCAGATACTCCTGAAGAAGAGAAAGTGGATCAGTACGGCTGTTCAGAAAATCAATTGGATTTAGATGATGACAATGATGGAGTCAAAAATAGCTTAGACAAATGTCCTAAAACTCCAGAAGGTGTCCCGATAAACGAAAATGGATGTCCATATAAGGCTGCTAAAATATACAGTATAAGCTTTGAACAAATCGAAAATAAACGTGACGACGATATTTCTAATGTTAATATCCTTTTAGGAGAAATCATAGTAGAAGACACAAATAAAGCAGAAAATATATTCAACAATATTGTTGAGTTAACCATACTTGAGGGTCAAGACAGTGCACTCTTTAAACTTGAAGGAAGACAACTTTACTTAATTGGAGGACTTGATTATGAAGAAAAAACAGCCCATAAATTTACCCTTCAAGCAATAAATGACAGAGGGATTATTAGTACAAAAGAAATTGTCTTAAAGGTAATTGACATACCCAATTCTGTTTCAAGATCTAGCTTTAATATTTTGGTTTTCGATGTTAAAAATGAACAAAACGGATCAAAAGTAAGCTTTGATCGCTATTTTAATCCAAAAGCAGACCGAGGTGTCGGTAAATGGAAAATAAAGAAAAAAATCGCTGGGGGAAATGATGCCCACTTATTTGAAATTAAGAGTATTGAGGGCGTTCCAGATAAAGGCAAAGGAATTACTACTCAACAAGGTGATTACTTAAGCTTTATTAATCAACCAGACCATGAAAATCCTGCAGATCATAATCGCGATAATATTTATGAAGTTGATGTGATTAACATCAATACAGAAGATGGTGATTCTACCCAACCTATTCCAGTAACACAAACAAATATTGTTGTTCCAGAGAATGACCCAACCGCAATTGAATTACAATCTTCCCCCGCTTCTCCTACAGATGACACAGACGGTGACGGTGTGCCAGATATCAGAGATAATAGTCCGTTCGTTCCCAATGCAAACCAAGCTGATAGTGATGGAGACGGAGTAGGGGATGTAACAGACGATGCTGATCACGACGGGGTTTGGAATCCATTTGATGAATGTAACGATACGCCATACAACACCATTGTAGATGCTAAAGGTTGTGCTATTTTCTACTTATCCCCCACCAGCTTTAATGTTAGTTCATCAGAAAAATGTGCGGGTCAAAGCAGTATCAATATTGTTTTTAATAATACCGATTATCAATATAATATTCATCTAGATGGTATTGCTCAAAACCAGACACCTATCAGAGATGCGTATTGGTCTGTTCCACAACTCTCTTCTGGTAATTATGAAATTTGTATTACCGTTGAAGGACAAACTGTTGAAACTTTCCAGCGTTGTTATACAGTCAATATCACTGATCCCCAACCACTAAGTGTATATGGGAAAAGTGCTAATAGTGGTAAAAGAATTAATTACACCCTTGAAGGAGGAAAAGTGTATACAATTAGCCACAATGGGCAGTCATTCCAAACAGATCAAAATCAAGTTTCTATTGACCTAGATGAAGGAATTAACCAAGTGAAAATAACGACTGGGATTGAGTGTCAAGGTATTTTCATAGAAAATTATTTTAATTCATCTAAAGTTTATTTAAGTCCTATACCCTTTAATGAAAAACTCAATATTTTTGTAGGAGGACAAGATACATCACTCTATTTTGAAATCTATTCAACAAATGGACGCTTAATTCAGGCTTTCGAAAAAAGATTATCTCTGTTACAAAGAACATTACAAATCAACACGTCTCATCTTAAACCTGGGAGCTATATACTAAAATCAAGAGGAGCCACTACCCAAACCTCATCATTAATTATTAAAGAATAGCTATGTTGAAAAAAACAATTACATTAATGACCATAACATTAGCCACCCTAGCTGGTTGTTCAAAAGAAAGTGGAGGAAACGAGGTCTTGCAACCCACCGTAGCGGTCTTAACTTTTCCTGCAAATAATGAGCCTTGCCTGGAAACCAATTCAGTAAATGACACGCAAAGTTCAATCACATTTAGATGGAATACTGGGCAAAACGTGACTTCATATGACCTGAAGGTAGTTAACTTAGCGAATAACACAAACAATAGCTACAACACAACTTCTAACGAAAAAAGCTTGACCCTAGAACATGACGAACCCTATTCTTGGAAAGTTATTTCTAATGGTGAAAGTGGAAGTCAACCCTTAGAGAGTGATACCTGGAAATTTTATTTAGCTGGTCCTGCCCAAGTTAATTTTGCACCATTTCCCGCAGAATTGACTAGCCCTATCTCTGGATCAACGATTACCCCATCAGATGGCTTAATTCAAGTACAATGGACTTGTACAGATGCTGATAATGACCTATCACAATTTGAAATCTTTCTAGACACTACAGACGGAAGCACATCAATCAATACGATAGATTTTGAATCTACCACTACTTCAATTGACGTGGGTGTAGAAAATAACACCATCTATTATTGGAAAGTTGTTGCTACAGATGCAGAAGGAAATCAAAGTGATTCTGGCGTTTACAGCTTTAGAACTAACTAAATTTTTTTCTTTTAAAGAGGTTTTGCCCTAAAATAGCTATCAATAATCCTAACAGAATTCCTTCCACAAAACCAACACTTAAGGTGGTTACTGCTGTTGCAAATAAGTAGATAAATTGTCTCCTATCTTTTGTCCAAAATTGATAGATTAGTGGAAAATCGAACAAAAAGTAGACAGAATAAACAATAATAGCAGCAATAACGGATTGGGGTAAATAATACACAATCGGTGTTATATACAATAAAGTAAATAATAAAATTGTGGCCCCTACTAAACTTGCTAATTGCGTTTTTGCACCAGATTTGAGCGCCAGAATGGAACGATTAAAACTACCCGCTGGAACGAGTGACCCAAAAAAAGCACTCACTATTTTAGCCAAGCCCAAAGCAATTAAATCTTGATTAGGCTTCCAGGGACTAAGCTGTTGATCCTCCACATTCTTTGCCATTACAAAACTCCCTATACTTGTTACAAATGCAATACCAAAGGCACTGGGTATATAGTGCAAAAAATGTTGATCAAATTTGGGAGAAATAAAAGAAGGCAAGCCTTGTGGTACCTCTCCAATCAAACTGATTCCTAATGATTCAAAATCAAAAATAAAAGCAGCAACTCCAGTGAAGAATAACAATGTAATTGCAGTAGGAAATTTCGGAAAAACTTTACCAAAAATAAACAATAGGAATAATGATCCTAGAAATAATGCTGTTGTTATCAAATTAAAATTAGCTACACTTAAATACAAATAATATAAACGTTCTACATAACTGACTTTCGAAGAAACGGTTACTCCAAAAGCAGGAGACAATTGTGAAATGATAATGACTACAGCAGCAGCTTGAACAAAACCAGAAACAACACTCTCAGGAAGGTACTCCACAAAACGTCCTAGTTTAAGTAGTCCGGCTAAGACTTGAATTAAACCTATTAGCAACCCAAGGTTAACCACCGCAATAACAAAATCGAAGGTAAAAGGTGTGACAAATGGAGACAAAGATTCAAATACAAAAATTGAAATGACAGAAACTGGACCTACATTGAGATAATTTGAAGTTCCAGTTAAAGCATAAACAATCAAGGGCATCAATGCGCCATACAAACCATAAATGGGCGGTAATCCCGCTAAAAGGGCAAAAGCCATTGCTTGAGGAATACTAATCACCCCAACGGTGATCCCAGCAATTAGATCATCACGATAACGATAATTTTCAGGGGGATTAAAAAATTTCATTGTGTTTTTTTATGCTTTCTCAAGATACAACTGTCTGTTACAAGATTGTCTCTCTATTTGAAAAACAGATTAAACGATATTAACAATACTTATAGTGTAGTTGATAAAAGAAATGGAAATCGACTCTATAGGTAAAAGAAAAGGAAAAGACTTTTTGTAATTTTAGCTTTTATACAATTAAACCAAAATACTATGGAACGAATTAAATGTTTGATCATTGGGAGTGGACCTGCAGGATACACTGCAGCGATTTATGCTGCAAGAGCAGACCTTAAACCCGTGGTCTATACTGGAATGGAACCTGGTGGACAATTAACTACAACAACAGAAGTAGATAACTTCCCAGGCTATCCCAAAGGTGTTGACGGTCCTTCTATGATGATTGAATTACAACAACAAGCAGAACGTTTTGGTACAGAAGTACGCATAGGTCACGTGACTGAAGTAAATTTAAGTAAAGAAGAAGGTGATATACACACTGCTGTTATCGATAGCACAACAACCATAGAAGCAGAAACCATTATTATTTCTACTGGAGCTAGCGCCAAATACCTAGGCATACCCAGTGAACAACGCCTTCGTGGCGGCGGAGTATCTGCCTGTGCTGTTTGTGATGGATTTTTCTACAAAGGACAAGAGGTCGCTATTGTAGGTGCGGGTGATACTGCTGCAGAAGAAGCGACTTATCTTGCTAATATTTGCACTAAGGTAACCATGCTTGTTCGCCGGGATGAAATGCGTGCCTCAAAGGCAATGCAACACCGTGTAAACAAAACAGAAAACATTGAGGTGCTATATAATACTGAAGTAGATGAAGTTTTAGGAGAACAAGTAGTCGAAGGACTTAGAATGGTCAACAATACCACACAAGAAAAAACTGAAATTCCAATTACAGGCTTATTTATTGCCATTGGTCACAAGCCTAATACAGATATTTTCAAAGGGCAGTTAGACATGGATGATGCTGGCTATTTAATCACAGAAGGGAAGTCGACCAAAACAAACCTCCCAGGAGTATTCGCCTCTGGGGATGTACAAGATAAAGAGTACAGACAAGCAGTTACAGCTGCAGGAACGGGCTGTATGGCTGCACTTGATGCAGAACGCTATCTGGGTGCCTTAGGGGCGCACTAAACTAGCTTTTCCAATAAAATTTTTGACAATGTTGAAAGTGGTTGAACCTCTTGTTCGCCACTTTCCATGTTTTTAAGCAATACTTCCTCGCAACTCAATTCTTCTTCTCCTAACAATACCACCCATGGGATCTGTTTTTGATTCGCATAAGAAAGTTGTTTCTTCATTTTAACCACATCTGGATAAAATTCTGATCGTATTCCATTTTCCCTCAAAGTAGCGATTAATTGGTTCGCTCTTAATGCTGTGGCTTCGCCAAAGTTCAAAAACAAAACTTGGGTCTGATTTTGAACAGAAGCAGGAAATAAATCCAGTTCTTCTAAGACCAAATAAATACGGTCGAAACCAAAGGATATCCCAACCCCACTCATGTTTTTCATACCAAACACAGCCGTAAGATCATCATAGCGACCACCTCCACCTATTGAACCCATCTTCACCCCTTCTGGTGGAGCCACTTCAAAAATACATCCAGTATAATAGTTTAAACCACGAGCAAGGGTAACATCAATAGATAGGTGAATGCCTTTTAATCCAATCTGGTCGAGTTGATTTGTAACGAATCTCAGTTCTTCTATTCCTGCTAACCCAGTTGGAGAGCTAGATAAAAATGCGCTGAGTTGATCAAGTCGTTCAAAGGCTGTCCCTCTTAATTCCATCAAGGGTTTAATTTTTTCAATAGCAGTTGCAGTAAAACCTTTTTGGGTTAATTCTTTCACCACCCCCTCAAAACAAATTTTATCTAGTTTATCTAAAGCGACTGTAAAGTCAATTAATTGATCTCCCGCCCCGATGATTTCTGCAATCCCAGCTAATACCTTTCGATTATTCATTTTAAGGGTTGCCCCTGGTAGTCTTAGTTTTGTAAAGACAGTATCATACAATTGACACAATTCTATTTCTTGCCATAAAGAAGTACTCCCCACCACATCTGCATCACATTGATAAAACTCTTGGAATCGTCCGTGTTGTGGACGATCTGCACGCCACACAGGTTGTATTTGATAACGCTTAAATGGAAAGAACAAGTCGTTTTGATGTTGTACTACAAAACGGGCAAACGGCACCGTTAAATCATAGCGTAAAGCTTTTTCAGACAAAGAACTGGAAAAAGCACCTAGCCGATTTTCTTTTAGTGCATTAAGATCAGCTTTTTTTAATTTTTCACCATTAGACAAAATTTTAAAAATCAAGCGATCGCCTTCTTCTCCATATTTCCCTAATAGTGTTTGGGACTTTTCAAAAGAGGGTGTTTCAATGGGTTGAAATCCAGCAGTCTCAAAGGCTTCTTGTAAAACCTTTTTCAGATAGTTGCGTTGAGCGACTTCTTTAGAAGAAAAATCACGGGTACCTTTGGGTAAAGAGGGTTTCATATGTAATCTAACAGCTATATATACAAATATCCAAATTTTTAAAGGGCTTACGCAAGAAATTCAAGGATACTTTTATATCGCTTGTCACTACTTATCTGTACTCCTTTAATAATCATACCGTATAATTCCTCTTTGCGATCGTGTTCATATTTTTTAGAAGAACGATAAAAAGTCACCGATTCGTCGTGAATATGGTGCAATAGCCAATGCCAGCCTTCTGTAGTGGTGATGTCTTGTTCAATGTTAGTTATCTTAACGGCAATCAGGTTCATTTTATCCTCGAGACATTCAAAAATAAAAAAATGGTTGGGGCTTAGGTGTTCTAGATAAAGGTCTTTTGATAAAACATCTCCCCAAACTAGATCTGAGAATTGATCCAAATGAAGATCTACCGTTTGTGGGTCGTTCGCTTTTATTTCTTCCCATTGCTTTCGATCAATTGATAAGGCAGCGAGATACTTAGCGAATTCTTGGTGTAGTTCTTCTAACTGTTCTTTGCTAAGACGGTGATATTCCATATAAAAAAACCCCACTAATGTGGGGTTGTATTACGATTAATCTTGAATTAAGCCTTTTCAGGAATAATTTCAAAGGGTACTTCAACAACAACTCCTCTGTGAACGCGAACTGTCGCCTCAAAAGCTCCTAAACGCTTAATGGTGCGTCCAGGAAGGCTAATGAATTTCTTGTCGATTTCTTGTCCTGCTTTCCCAAAAGCATCTGCAACGTCTTGCGCTCCAATAGAACCAAATAATTTATCGCCAGATCCTACTTTTGAAGCAATTTTAACTTCTAATGCTAATAAAGCTTTTCCTATTTTATTAGCATCGTCGATTAACTTTTGCTCTTTAAAAGCACGTTGTTTTAAATTTTCAGCTAAAACTTTTCTGGCAGAGCTTGTCGCTAAAACTGCCTTCCCTTGAGGAATTAAAAAGTTTCTTCCATATCCGTTTTTTACTGTAACGATGTCATCCTTAAATCCAAGGTTTTGTACATCTTCTCTGAGTATCAGTTCCATGATCTAAAGTGAATTATTTTAATAAATCGCCTACGTAAGGCATTAATGCTAAATGACGTGCGCGTTTTACAGCAACAGACACTTTACGTTGGTACTTTAAAGAAGTTCCTGTCAAACGACGTGGCAATAACTTCCCTTGTTCATTCACAAAACCAATTAAGAAGTTAGCGTCTTTATAGTCCACATACTTTATACCTGAACGCTTAAAACGACAATATTTCTTTTTGTTATTAGTCTCAATATTTAATGGGGTTAAATAACGGATTTCTCCTTCTTTTCTCCCTTTAGATTGTTCTTCAATTTTAGACATTTCGATTAAGCTTTAGCAGTTTCTTTTAGTTTATTTACGCGTTTCTCTGCCCAAGCAATAGCGTGCTTGTCAAGTTTAACAGTGAGGTAACGCATCACGCGCTCATCACGTCTAAATTCAACCTCTAATGGGTTGATAGCAGCACCGTCTACAGTGTACTCAAATAAGTGGTAAAAACCACTTTTCTTGTTTTGGATTGGATAAGCTAATTTCTTTAGTCCCCAGTCCTCTTGGTTAACAAATTTACCTCCCCTATCAGTTATGATAGCGGCAAATTTCTTAACTGCTTCCTTTATCTGATCTTCAGATAAAACGGGATTCAAAATGAAAACAGTTTCGTAATGATTCATAAAAATTGATTTATTTAAGGATGCAAAAATAAAGCAATTCATTACTTAGACCAAATATTACTACCTTTTTATTCTTACCGCGAGCAGCTTTTTTTTTGTATTTTTGAGTAAATACCCAAATATGTCCCTCAAATTCCTCTATATAGACGAAAGCTCAGCTTTTCATGAGACTATAGCAAAGCAACTTAATGAACTAGAAAGGGTTGGAAGCCTTCACTGCTTTAACTCTATCAAGAAAGCTGAAAAACACCTCAAGGAACAAGAGGTAGATGTAATCATCATTGACCCTAATTTTACTAAAGAGAATGGCTTTAGCTTTATTGAAAAGAAGATAAAAAATCAATTTTTTATTCTGCATTCTGCCCGTATAAGAGATGCTGTAAAAGGCTATGAGTTAGGAATCTTTGATTTCTTCCCTAAACCCTTTACAATCGATAGATTTTCCATGACACTAAAAAGGTTATATCAGCAGGAATACGTGCTAGAAAAACAACGTTCATTTCTACCAAGATCCTATATTGAAGTGCGTTGTGACTTGATGAAAGAACGCATTTTACACGACAATATTTCTCATGTTGAGGCCATGGGCGATTATGTGAAAATTGTGACTGAAAATCGAAAATATGTGGTCTTAATGTCCATGAAAAAAATAGAAGAACTCCTTCCAGAAGAGCTCTTCTTTAGAACCCATAAGTCTTTTATTGTCAACAGTAAAAAGATTCAAAACTTCACTGCTAAAGAAGTTGTTTTGAAAAAAATTAAAGTCCCGCTTAGTCGCTTTAAAAAACAGGCCTTTATCGCTCATATGCTTGAAATCTAGGCAGGATCGATATCTACATTGACTTTTACAGCTCTAAATTGCCCCACGGCGTCTAAACTATTAAGGGCGCGAGACAGGATTTCTTTAATCTGTTTACGTTGGGTATTATCGGGGTACTTAATCATTAATTGCTTGATGTATTGATTGCGCACCCTTGCCACAATAGGATTAACAGGACCTAAAACTGGAGAGGGGAGATATTGATTTAAAACATTAGCCAACCATTGTGCGGCTTGATCTACTTTTTGAAAATCTCTTGCTTTAAGAGATATCCGAATCAATCGATAAAAAGGAGGATAATCAAATGTTTTTCGCTCACTAATTTGCTGTGCATACAAGGCCGCATAATTATTTTGAATCACTTGCTGTAAAACAGGATGTTCTGGCGAAAAAGACTGTAACAACACCCGGCCTTGCGTGTTAGATCTCCCTGCCCTACCAGCAACTTGAGTTAATAATTGATAGGCGCGTTCGTGAGCACGAAAGTCTGGAAAGAACAATAAAGGGTCTGTATTGATAACTCCTACTAAACCTACATTATTAAAATCTAAGCCTTTTGTAACCATTTGAGTCCCCACTAATACTTTGACTTCACCAGAAGTGAAACGATCAATAATACCATCAAAAGCTCTTTTTCCACGGGTAGAATCCCAATCCATTCTTTCTACTGTTGCCGTAGGGAAGTACTGTTTTACCTGCTCTTCGATTTGCTGGGTCCCCGTTCCTTTTATATCAAGATTAGGACTAGAACAAACTGCACATTGAACTGGTTTTGCAATATGATAACCGCAATAATGACAGCGCAATTGCTGGTTATATTGATGATAGGTTAAAGAAACATCACAATTTGTACATTGTGGAATATGCCCGCAATTGTGACATTCTAATAATGGTGCATACCCCCTTCTATTTTGAAAAAGGATGATTTGTTTGCCTTCAGCTAAACAGTGCTGGATGGCCTCAAATAGGGTAGACGAAAACAAGCCCTTCATACTTTTGCGTTTATGCGCCTCTTTCAAATCTACCGTTTCGATCAGAGGTAATTGTGCTTCCCCAAAACGCTCAAGCAATTGTACATGCCCATACTTTTTCCGCTCCGCATTAAAACGGGATTCAATCGAGGGTGTGGCAGACCCTAATAATAACTTACAGCCCTGTTGATGAGCTAAAACAATTGCAGCATCTCTTGCTTGATACCTGGGAGCTGGATCTAATTGTTTAAAAGAAGTTTCGTGCTCTTCATCTACGATAATGAGGCCCAAATTTTTAAAAGGCATAAAAAGTGCTGAACGCACTCCTAGGATTATCCTTGCCTTGTTTGTATGATGCAATATATTTTTCCAGACCTCAACTCTTTCGTGAATGGAATACTTTGAATGAAAAACAGTTACCTGCGCTCCAAAACGCGATTGTAAACGCTGCACCATTTGAGCCGTTAAAGAAATTTCTGGCAGTAGAAATAACACCTGCTTTTTGTGTGCTAATTGTTCCTCAATTAGAGAAAAATAAACTTCGGTTTTCCCAGAAGAAGTTACGCCTTCTAATAACACTACGTCTTTCTCCTCCCAGCTTTGCTTTAGCTGAGACAAAGCTTTTTCTTGGGCCAAAGACAAAGAATGGCGCTCGATAGATTTCGCTTCTCTTAAAATGGGACGATCTTCTTGAACAAAACACTCTTCTAAAATTTCTTTTTCTATGAGTGTTTTTACCAGTATACTTTCTACCCCTAAACGTTTTTTAAGGATGATCCATTTGACCCATTCTTCTTGCTCTTGAATCATTCCCAATAAAAAACTACTTTGCTTTGGTGCGCGTTTGAGTTGCTCAAAAACAGCTGCTAGAGCTTCATCACCTTGGTATTTTGGTGCAATGCGAAGATAGCGATGGTATTTAGGGGTATATTTCTCTTTAAACGATTGAACGGTTTCTATATAACCTTTTTCGACTAGGTCTTGAATCAATGGCAAAACTGACTTCCGCTGGACGATAGCTTGAATATCTTCAATCAATAAATCTCTTTTACCTAAACCCTCTAAAATGAGAAAAGCATCATCTGAAACACTGTCCCAATCGATTTCTACCGCTGAAACTTTTGCAACTATGGTTTCACTCGCTAAAAGGAAGGCGCTGGGTAAAGCTGTACGCAATATACTCCCCATAGAGCAGCGATAATAATCACTCATCCATTCCCAAAAAGTAATTTGATCTGTCGTGACAATAGGATGCTCGTCTAGTATCACTTCTATTGGCTTTGGCTGATAAGTCTGTGGAGCTACTTGATGTTTTCGATAGACTAAACCAGTATACAATTTACTTTTTCCAAAAGACACACCAACTCTATATCCGGGAGATAAAAAATCAAATTCGATTTTTTCTACCACATAGGTAAAAGCTTTGGGCAAGGGTAAAGGCAATAAGACATCGACAAAATAGTGCATTCAACAAGTTATTTTTTTTCTTGTTTTAAACGACTAATTGTGGCATTGAGTTCAAAGCCTAATAGCAATACGATTGAGTTAATCCAGCTGTATAGCATAAAAATTAACAATGCTCCTATAGAACCATATAACTGGTTGTAGTTAGAAAATTGATCTACATAAATCCCAAACAAATAAGTGTTGCATATAAACAGAAACAAGGTCATCAATGCCCCGGGAGAGAAAAAATGAGTGAGTTTCCCCTCTATTGTTCCAAAATAATACAGAATCGAAATAGAGAAATAAGCTAGGATAATAAAAAAAATATTTTGTCCCCACACGACCCAGTCTAGGGTCTCTGGTAAAACATTTTGCATGGCTAGCTTAAAATAAATAAAGCTAATTACTGCTATAAGCAACAATAAAGCCAGCAACACACTTACCCCTAAAGCAAATAAATACTGCTTAAAAATATTACGCAACTCTTTGACGTGATAGGACACTTCAAAGCTGGTGAAAATCGAATTGACGCCATTTGCAGATAAGACGATCGATAAGATAAAAACCGAAGAGAGTAACCCTCCACGAGGCTTGCTTTGAATGTCCTTAAAGATATCATTAAAAAAGCCGTGGGTATCTGTCGGTAAAAGAGTTTCGATAAAATCTAAAAGGACAATGTCAAAATTCTCAATCGAAAATACCTTGGGAACAAATGGAATTAAATTCAATACAAAAAGTAAAAAGGGAAAAAGGGCCATAAAGAAGCTAAAAGAAATAGAACCTGCTCTGGCGGTTAATGCACCCTTGATAATCCCCACAACATACATCTCGAGTAATTCATACATTGAAAAGCCTTTTAATCCAGGAATACGCAGTAATCGCAAAAATGCGATGAGCTGTTTAATTCCCGACAAAGAAGTCCAATGATTACTCACTTGAAGTTGTTTATTCAAAATTAATGCATTTCAGACGGATATACCTATTTCCCTTTGTATTTTTGCTAGTATGGAATGTGTGCTTCTTTGTGTTGGAAAAACAGATCAAACTGAATTAAAGCAATTGCTTGAGTTGTATCAAAATAGACTAAAACATTATACCAAGTTTTCTTTAGTGGCAATTGAAGACATTAAAAACAGTAAAAATCTAAACGAAAAACAACAAAAAGAAGCCGAAGGAAAAGCCCTTGAAAAACAACTAAAAGCTGGTGATCGCATTGTTTTATTAGACGAAAACGGAAAAAACTTTAGCTCTATTACCTTTTCTGACTGGATCAACAAGCAACAAATCTCTGGGGTAAAACGCCTGGTCTTCATCATTGGGGGACCTTATGGCTTCTCTGCCGATATTTACGCTCGTGCCCAACAAAAAGTTAGTTTATCAAGCATGACCTTTTCTCACCAAATGGTGCGCTTATTTTTTGTAGAGCAACTTTATCGTGCCCACACCATTTTAAAAAACGAACCCTATCACCATCGCTAATGAAATTAGTTTTTGCTACCCACAACAACAATAAACTCGAAGAGTTAAAACAATTGCTTCCAGCCCATATTGAACTCCTTAGTTTGACTGATATTGGCTGTACCGAAGAGATCGAAGAGACAGGAAGCACCCTTGAAGAGAATGCCTATATCAAAGCGCGTTATGTTAAAACCCACTACGGTTTGAACTGCTTTGCCGATGATTCTGGTTTAGAAATCGATGCCCTAAATGGTGCCCCTGGAGTCATTTCGGCCCGCTATGCAGGGACTCAAAAAGACAATGAAGCCAATATTCGCATGGTCTGGGACAATCTCAAAAATCAGCTAGATAAAACAGCACAATTTCGCACCGTGATCGCCGTTTGTATTGATGGTCAAGAATGGGACTGTGCAGGTATAGTTCGCGGAAAATTAATCCATGAAAAACTCGGGAATGGAGGTTTTGGTTATGACCCAATTTTTATTCCAGAAGGATTTGAGCAAACCTTTGCTCAACTGGGCAGTGAGGTGAAAAATAAAATCAGTCATCGGGCAAAAGCTACTCAACTGTTTTTAAGTCAATTAAAAGATTCTATCTGTTAATGGGATTATAGCGTGTAAAGCCGGCTTAATCCATTAAACTACCGTACCTTTACAGCAATGAATACATTCCAAGAATTAGGGCTTAGTAAAGAACTTTTACAAGCCATTGAAGATATGGGGTTTGAAACCCCTTCTGATGTCCAAACCAAAACCATTCCCTTACTGCTCGAAAAAGAAACAGACGTTGTCTCTCTAGCACAGACAGGAACAGGAAAAACAGCAGCCTTTGGCTTCCCAATGCTTCAAAAGATTGATGCAAAAAGTAAAATCACGCAAGGGTTAATCTTATCCCCTACCCGAGAATTGTGTTTGCAAATCACCCAGGAATTAAAAAATTATTCTAAATACGTCAAAGGCGTTAATATTGTGGCCATCTATGGTGGAGCTAGCATTACAGATCAAGCCAAAAATGTAAAAAAAGGCGCACAGATCCTTGTCGCCACACCAGGGCGAATGCAAGATATGATTCGCCGTAGAATGGTAGACCTTTCAAGGGTAGAATACTGTGTTTTAGATGAAGCAGACGAGATGCTCAACATGGGCTTCTTTGAAGACATTACTGCTATCCTTTCTAATACACCAGATGATAAAAGCACCTGGCTCTTTTCGGCAACCATGCCAAAAGAAGTTGCCACCATTGCTAAAAAGTTCATGTACCAACCTGAAGAGATAACCGTAGGAACTAAAAATGCAGGGACTAAAAATGTAAAACATGAATATTATCAAGTCTCTGGGCGTGATCGCTACCTGGCCTTAAAACGCCTTGCCGATGCACACCCTGATATTTTTTCAGTCGTATTTTGCCGCACAAAACGCGATACACAACGGGTAGCTGAAAAACTAATTGAAGACGGATACAATGCCGGTGCATTACACGGGGATTTAAGTCAGAACCAGCGAGATATGGTTATGAAATCCTTCCGTAACAAACAAATTCAAATGCTTGTTGCAACAGATGTTGCCGCTCGTGGGATTGATGTGGATAACATTACACACGTTATCAACTATCAATTACCAGACGAAATCGAAACCTATACTCACCGTTCTGGCCGTACCGGTCGTGCGGGGAATAAAGGAGTTTCAATGATTATCGTAACCTCTAGTGAATCACGTAAAATTAGAACGATTGAAAAAATCATTCAATCCAAAATCGAATCGAAAAAAATTCCTACAGGAATAGAGATTTGTGAAACCCAATTATACCACTTAGCTCAAAAAATTCATCAAACACAAATCAATGATGAAATCACTCCCTACCTCCCCAAGGTAGAAGAGGTGTTAAACGATTTGAGTAAAGAAGAATTGATTCAACGTTTAGTTTCGGTTGAGTTCGCTCGTTTTCACAATTATTACAAAAATGCAAAAGATCTCAATACCAGTGGTGGAGACCGAGGAGAAGGTGGTCGTGATAAAGTCAAACACAATAAAAAGGACAGCACCCGTTTCTTTATTAATCTAGGAGCACGTGATGACTATAATTGGATGCACTTAAAAGACTTTTTAAAGTCAACCTTATCAATAGATCAAGAAGATGTTTTCCATGTTGATGTAATGGATAGTTTTTCTTTCTTCAATACACCAAATAGCAAACGTGACAAGGTGTTAGAAACCTTTACAGATTTCCAATTAGATGGCCGTTACATCAATGTAGAAGTATCAGAAAAAGCCCCACGTGGAGGGGGTGGAGGTAGAGGAAAACGAAAAAACTTTAGCGGTGGCGATGGCGAACGCTCTGATCGCAGAAAGTTTAATAACAACGAAGGTGGTTTTGATCGAGAGAAGAAAAGAAGAAGAAGAGACGGAGGAAAGCCTTCTGGCTTTGGTCGAAGAAGCAGACGTTAAAAAAATGTTTATTTTTATTGTTCAACGGAGACTCAACTTTTTCTTGTTACTTTTGTCTTCATGAGGTATTGTTTACGCCTAACACTCCTTTTATTTTGCAACTTGTCTCTTGTCTATGCTCAGGATGAGACTAGTCGTCTATTAAAAGGGCAGGTAAAGAACGACATCACAGACCAGTTTATGTCTAGTGTACACGTTTTAAACCTAAGTTCTATTGAAGGAGTTATTACCAACAATGAAGGAACCTTTGAAATTGAAGTAAAAGCAAAAGACACCCTTTACTTTTCTTACTTAGGGTTTAAACCATTAAAAGTCCCGGTAAGTAATGATATGATTAAGTTTGGGTTACCGATCTTTAGATTAACTCAATTATCGTATGCCCTTGAAGAAGTGGTGGTGCGTCCCTATCAATTAACTGGATACCTTGATATTGATGTAAGTAAAGTTCCTTTAAATCCAGCTGGACGATATAATATATCAGGGTTACCACAATCTGGCTACGAAGCGGGGAATCGCAACAGGTCATCTATATCCAAGGCGATAGGATCCCTTTTTAATCCCGCCGATTTTCTCTATAACCTCTTTGGGAAAAACCCCAAACGGATGCGAAAACTCAAAAAAATGAGGGAGGATGATGAAATTAAAAATTTACTGGGAACAAAATTCGATCGAGAAATTCTTGTTCAACTATTAGGGATAGAACGGGTAAATTTAGAAGAAATTTTACGCAATTGTAATTACTCGAATGCCTTTATTAAAGAAGCCAATGACCTTCAAATCTTAGAAGCCATAAGTGGCTGTTATGAAGAATACAAGATTCTGCAACTATAGTCATGAGCCCTTTAGAGGATAAATTACTTCAATTTTACGCCTCTATTGCCGACCGTGAAAAGGGGGCCACTTATATCAATGAAAATCCTGAATATTTTCAATAACTTTTTTCTTTAGCTTGTTCCCCAGAAAAAAAACGAGCAGATATTGTTGCTGCATGGATATTAGAGAAATACACCCTTGAGAAACTAGCCCTGCTTACCCCTATGTTATCAATTTTTTTAACTTGGGCAGCCCAGCAAAAATACAAAAGTAAACGGCGTCGCATGATCAAATTACTTTTTCATTATTGCAAGGATAAAAAAGGCACGAAGGTATCAATAAAACTCAAAGAGATCAAATCGTAACTTTGTGCTTTGATTATATGCTAGAAGGAAAAAAGCTGTCGCCCTTGCTTTTAGCATGAAAACATTAAATTTATTTAGACAGCATCAAGATTGGATTGAAGGGGAACTTCAAGCCTATATCGAACAACGCCTACCAAACAGCAGTCCTGGATTCCGTGCTGTTGTGCGCCAAATTTATTAAAATTGATTCGAGGATTCCCATAGAAGCACTATCTTTGTTTCTTTAATTTCTACTATGAAACTCACCGCTTTAAATGCAATTTCTCCCATTGACGGTCGCTACCGTAGCAAGACAAAATCCCTTGCTTGTTATTTTTCTGAAGAAGCCTTGATACAATACCGAGTTAGGGTAGAGATCGAGTATTTCATTGCCCTATGTGAATTACCTCTTACACAATTAGCAGATTTCAACCCTTCCTTATTTGAAGAATTACGCAGTATTTATCATCACTTTACAGAAGAAGACGCCAAAGAAGTAAAAGAGATTGAAAAAAAAACAAATCACGATGTAAAGGCGGTAGAGTATTTTATCAAAAAAGAGTTTGACCGATTAGAGATCACCGACTATAAAGAATTTATTCATTTTGGTTTAACCTCCCAAGACATTAACAACACTTCTATCCCTTTATCGGTTAAAGAAGCCGTTGCGCAAGTTTATTTACCTCAATTGGACCAAGTGATCACGCAACTAAAGACCCTTTCTGAAGAATATAAAGACGTATCCCTTTTAGCAAGAACTCACGGTCAACCGGCCTCCCCTACTCGTTTAGGAAAAGAGTTTGCTGTTTTTGTGAACCGTTTAGAAGAACAACGCAACACCTTACTAGCCGTTCCTAATGCCGCAAAATTTGGTGGTGCAACTGGAAACTTCAACGCACACGTAGTGGCCTATCCAAAACAGGACTGGAAAAGCTTTGGGACAGATTTTGTTGAAAATCGTTTAGGTTTACACCACTCCTTCCCTACTACACAAATTGAACACTATGATTATTTTGCCTCACTATGCGACGCGATGAAAAGAATTAATACTATTTTAATAGATTTAGACCGTGATATGTGGACCTACATCTCAATGGATTATTTCAAACAAAAAATCAAGGAAGGTGAAGTTGGCTCGTCTGCTATGCCGCATAAAGTCAACCCTATTGACTTTGAAAATTCTGAAGGAAATTTGGGGATTGCCAATGCACTCTTCGGTTATCTAGCCGAAAAATTACCTATCTCGCGCTTACAACGCGATTTGACAGATAGTACTATTTTAAGGAATATAGGGACACCTTTTGGGCATTCGTTGATTGGCTTTGAATCTACCTTAAAAGGATTAGAAAAACTTTTATTAAACGAAGATAAAATCAAAACTGATCTCGAGAATAACTGGGCTGTTGTGGCAGAAGCTATTCAAACTATCTTGAGAAGAGAAGGCTATCCTAACCCTTATGAAGCTTTAAAGGAATTGACTCGTACCAACGACATAATCAATCAAGAAGCCATCCATCGATTTATAGATCAATTAGAAATAGACAGTAAGATCAAAGCAGAACTTAAGACTATCACACCCTTTAATTATACCGGTCTTTAGTCCTCCAGGGCATTTAAATATTCTCCTCCAGGGATATCGATTAACTTGGTTAGTGTGCCTACTTGATTAAGGTCGATCTTTCCTTTGATTTCGAGTAATATATAGTCAAGCGAGGTCGCTGTTTGTAGCTGTATATCCTCACGTTGATCAATAAAACCCTGCAAGCCTTTGACAAACATCACTAATCGATCAACAGTGCTTTCCTCTGCGCCATAAACAGCTCCAAAGTGAACGTTTACACCTTTTTCGGTGATATTTAAAACCGACTCTAATGAGCTTTTGTTCAATTCTTCTTGAAACCATTTCTCCATTGCTGTGGCGATAGCAATTTCTTTTGTACTCATTACCCTAAAACGCTTTAAGTTTTGAATCATCTCAATAAATGCTTGAGATTCTGGGTCGTCTGTGCTAATTTTAAACTTACTAAGCAATTGAAACATTTGAGGACTAACATTGAGGTTAGTAACCTTAGCATTTCCAACATACTGCTCAAAAACATTCTGAGCAGAGCATGCCGTAGAAACAATTAAACATAAGATCAGGAGTGTATTTTTCATTTTGGAATAATGTTTGTTATAAATATAGAACAAACATTAGTGCAGCGCACAGATTTAAAAAATATCTTATAAATTTGCATCATATTTAAAAATTAAAATGAAAAAATCACTTTTATTTCTTCTCCTCTTAGGATTGAGTTTTACCTCTTGTTCAGAACAAGATGTAGACGATAATCAGATCAATGTAGTCACAGACCCTGAACCTAGTGATGATACTGAAACTACAAGTGTTAACACTGAAGTGAATGATTATATCTGGAATGGACTAAATTTATGGTATTACTGGCAAGAAAGGGTAGATGATCTGGCCGATACTTTTGACGATAATCAAGTTCAATACACCAGCTTCTTGCAATCCTATGCTGATCCAGAAGATTTTTTCAATAACCTTAATCACCCTGACGATCGTTTTAGCTGGATTGATCCAGACTACAACAATCTTGAAGACCAATTATCGGGTATTTCTGCTTCAAACGGAATGAAGTTCACGTTATATCGTCGTTGTTCTGGCTGTGAAACTTTGATTGGTGCAGTAACTTATGTCTTACCTGATTCTGATGCAGCTGCTAAAGGAGTTATTCGTGGAGATATTTTTAATGCTGTCAATGGACAAGAACTTTCTTTAAGTAATTACACTCTCTTACTCTATGGACAGAGCTTAAATTACAGCATTGATTTAGTCAACTTTGACGCTGTTTCAAATGTTGTTACCCCTAGAGACATTTCCATCAATCTTGTCAAAGAAGAAAATTTCCAAGAAGAACCCATTCACAAAAATTTAGTTGTAGACCATAATGGAACACGCGTTGGTTATTTAATGTATAACCAATTTGTGGGAGAGGTTGATAGTGACGATGACGAAACAAATGAATTTGATTTTAATCAAGAATTAATCGATGCTTTTGCAACTTTTGGTACAGAAAACATTAGCGAATTAGTCATTGATTTAAGATATAATGGCGGTGGTTCAGTGCAAACTTGTACCTACTTAGCAAGTTTAATCACAGGGCAATTCACTGGTACTATTTTCGCTCAACAACAGTGGAACAGTAAACTAATGGCCTATTTCAATGACTTGAACACCAATTCAAACCCTGATGATGATTTTGACCTAAACGACTATTTTGTCGATATAACCCATAGGGAAGTTGCCATTCAAGGATTAAATTTGAACCGTGTTTATATCTTAACTAGTGGTCGCAGCGCTTCTGCAAGTGAATTGTTAATCAATGGGCTTAGTCCGCATATTGATGTAGTTCAAATAGGTATGGCTACTTATGGTAAGAATGTTGGTTCAATCACTATTTATGATTATATAGAAAACTCTGGAAATGAACGCAATCCTAGGCATACATATGCCATGCAGCCTATCGTACTTAGAATAGCGAATAGCGATAATTATGCAGACTATACTAATGGTCTAGAACCTGATGTAGAATTAAGAGAAAGTGTTTCTAATTTTGGAGTTTTAGGAGATGTAAATGAACCTTTGTTCGCAGCAGCTTTAAACCATATAGCTGGAGGAACTGCAAAACACAGCAATGACCCTACTCCTTTTGAAATGATTAAAAATCCATTTGTAGAAAGCCAACAACAAATGTTTGTTGACCTTCCAAAAGGGTTTCGTTTTCCAAATGAGGACTAAAACTGGTAAGCTAGACCAACTCTAAGATTACGCCCCTTTGTCGTAAAATTGGTGATTTCTATAAACTCAGTATCTAGGATATTGTTCAACCATACAGAAGCCGTAATCTTATCGTTATAAAAGCTTTTCGCATAGCGAAAATCAATTAAACTATAGGAATCTAATGTGCTTAAATCAACCGCTTGTCGTTCTCCCCGATAAGTGTAAAATACTCCTAAATTCGAATGATCTTTAAGGGTGTAATTAAAGTTACTGTTCACCGCGTGTTTTGGTAGACGAACCAAGTCTCCATTTTTGAGCTGTGTAAAGGTATAGTTTAAATTAAAGTCTAGTATTTCGAATAAGCGATTGTTATAACTCAATTCAAGTCCTTGAAATTTTATGTTTGAAGGAGCGTTCGCATAAGTATAGGTGGTAAAATCATAAATTATCTTAGGATCCTCAGTGCGCTGAAAAAAGGCTATAGTAGCATGTCCATCTTCTTTTACCCAGGTGAGCCCCAGCTCAAGGGATTGACTTTCCTCTGGAGCTAAATCTGCATTACCAGAATAGGTATCGTACAATTGAAAAAGACTGGGTGCGATAAAGGCGGTATTATAACTCCCAAAAAACTTGAATTCTTGTTCTTTTAAGCGAAAAGAATAAGATGGATTAACATTGTAAGTAAAATGCTCTCCATAAGTCATGTGGTCATTACGTCTAACACCAGCATTAATATTCAAGCCAGTGGGAGATACATAAACAATATTCGCAAATAAATCATTCTGCTCAAGTGCAGGTCGTTCCTCATAACTAGCTTGCTGTCTCAAATAACCCTGAACACTATACAACTGCTCTGTAAATTTTAAGTGGTTGACCATTTCAAGTGTTCGGTTAAATGCTGTGTATTGTGCCGGGAAATTATCTTGATAGGAACGATCTGTATTTTGCATACCAGTATCTATATTGAATTCTCCTTTAGCATATATATATTTAAGATTCGCAGTGATATTTTCAAAAGTGCTCACTGCGGTAAAGTCGGCATCTTCTACTGGAAAAACATTGTCATAATCGTTTTCAATCTTCGCCTTACTGGCTTGAATATACCATGAAAATTGGCTGTGCTTTCCACCTAATTGTGCATTGATATTATATCGAGCAAAAGGGTCTTTTTCTGTCCCACTTTCTACTGCACTCATCCCATCGGTTTTTAAACCAGAGTAGCCAACTTTATAGAAAATATCTTTTGCTTGTCCAGCGTATTGAAAATTGTTGGAGAAGTAGTTGATTTCATTCAAAGACTCATTTTGAGCTTGTTCTGTTCCTGCATTTAAATTAACATTAAATTGATTTTTCTTTGTTACCTTATGGGTAGTAATATTGATTACAGCGGCTGCAGCAGAACTCCCATATAAAGTACTTGCCCCCCCCCTTAAAATCTCAATAGCACTGATCTGATTTAAACTCAAAAAATTTAAATCAAAATCATTCCCAATACGGGAAGGATCTGCCACCCTTACCCCGTCAACAAGAATAAGCACTTGATTATTTGCGCTAGCACGAACCGCTAACCGAAGATTTTGACCTGTAATTAAACGATTTCCCACTACTTCTATCCCAGCTTGGGTAGAAAGTAATTCTGATAAACTACGGCCATTAAACTGCTTGATTTGCTTTTGATTAATACGTAAAACAGGTTTCCCTGATTGGGACCTTTTTAAAGGAATTCTGGAGTCTAACAAGACTACCTCATCTAGGTAATTAATCTTTTGATCTAAATCTAGACTGTCTTTAGTTTTCTTTTGCTGTGCTGCCCCACTAAAAATAGTGCAAAGCACAACTAACGCAGTTAATTGAACTGTTTTCATTTTAAATAATTATGGGATATAACATCCTTAGCCACACAACTTCTTTATCCCCGAAGAATTGTATCACTATGAACGGGCAGGTCTCCTGGCTTGCGTTTTTTTAGCGACCTTCCCGATTTTTAAATCAGTGGTATAAGAGGCTAAAAAACATCTGATAATTAGACTAAGCTTACAGTTGCGGGTACAGCATTGGATTTGCACCAATTTCCCTTTTCGACTTGAAAATCAAGTACCTGTTCACGGGTCAAAACTACGAAAAGAAGAAAGAACTAAGCGGTTTTAAGGTAAATGTTTTTAATTGCAGAAAAACTGTAGAATAAAACGGCCGTATAAACTAAATCGCCTGCAATCGTATTTCCAAAGAAAGGAATGGCTAGGATGAAGCAAGTCGTCAAGCCTTCTAGGGTTAATGGATAATACAGCAACCAAACTCCAAGGTTTGATACAATAAAAAATAACAATGAAGACCATAAAACTGTTAAAATGGAGACCTTTTGAATGCGCATACCAATGAATGATATCATTCCAAAAGCACCATAGACAAATAAGTTAATCCACCCCAAACCAAGGATTAAGTCTGTAATAAACAAACAAAATAGAGGCAATAAAAAAGCAAAGATTTTCTTGTTTAGCTTTGAAGCAGCAAACAATGCAATTCCAGTAATTGGTGCAAAGTTAGGAGGGTGTGGCAACAAACGCGAAGCTACAGCTAATATTATCATGCTAAAAATTACTGCATACTCTTTCTTCATCACTTTCATTCGATCAATTATTTCCACAAAAGTAGCCAATTATGACTACTTAGTCAAATACATTTTTCTTCTAGCATAAAGGTTATAGAATTCATCATCTTTAAGGGAATCTACAAACAATATACTTTCTCCTGTGCTTTTCATCTCTGGACCTAATTGCTTGTTGACATTAGGAAACTTATTGAAAGAGAATACTGGTTGCTTGATAGCATATCCTTCTAACTGAGGGTTGAAATCAAAATCGGTCACTTTATTTTCTCCTAACATAACTTTGGTCGCATAATTCACATAAGGCTCTTTGTATGCTTTTGCAATGAAAGGTACTGTTCTAGATGCCCTAGGATTCGCTTCGATTATAAATACTTTGTCGTCTTTTACTGCAAACTGAATATTAATAAGTCCCACTGTATTCAATGCCTTTGCAATTTTATGGGTGTGGTCTTTAATCTGCTGTAAAACATATTCCCCCAAGTTAAATACAGGTAAGGTAGCGTTTGAATCACCAGAGTGGATTCCGCAAGGCTCAATATGTTCCATTATCCCAATGATATAAACATTTTCACCATCACAAATTGCATCGGCTTCTGCTTCTATTGCCCCATCTAAGTAGTGATCTAATAATAATTTATTGTTAGGGATTTTACGTAATAAATCCACTACATGTTGCTCTAGATCTTCTTTATTGATGACTATTTTCATTCCTTGGCCTCCTAACACATAAGATGGACGAACCAAAATAGGGAAATCCAATTCATCTGCTAAGGCCAGGGCTTGATCTGCATTTTCGGCTACACCAAATTCTGGATAAGGAATATTATTCTCTTTTAACAAAGTAGAGAAGCTTCCTCTATCTTCTGCTAAATCTAAAGATTGATAACTTGTTCCAACTATTTTAATGCCATATCGATCTAGTTTCTCTGCTAATTTTAGAGCTGTTTGCCCGCCTAGCTGAACAATAACTCCTTCTGGCTTTTCATGACGAATAATGTCATAAATATGCTCCCAGAAGACTGGCTCGAAATACAATTTATCGGCAGTGTCAAAGTCGGTAGAAACAGTTTCAGGATTACAGTTAATCATTATGGTTTCATAACCACATTCTGCAGCTGCTAATACCCCATGTACACAACAATAATCAAATTCAATACCCTGCCCAATTCGGTTTGGTCCAGATCCTAGAACGATAATCTTTTTCTTATCTCTAACAACACTTTCGTTATCACTGTAAGGGGCCGCATCTCCTATTTTCATTTGCGCCTCAAAAGTAGAATAATAATAAGGCGTTTTAGCAGCAAATTCTGCCGCACAGGTATCTACTAATTTGTAAACACGTTGTATCCCCATCTCTTCGCGTAAGTTATAGACTTGACTTTCTAAACAGTCGAGCATATGTGCGATTTGACGATCGGCAAAACCTTTCTGCTTTGCTTCTAAAAGCAAGGGCCTCTCTAAGCTTTCAATATTGTAATTAGAAATTTCTTTTTCTAATAAGTACAACTGTTCGAACTGGCGTAAGAACCACAAGTCAATTTTTGTTATCTCGTGAATTCGACTCAATGGAATTCCAAACTGTATCGCATCATAAAGAACAAATACACGGTCCCAACTTGCATGGGTCAATTTATTGATAATAGTATCATAATCAGAGTATCCTTTCCCATCTGCTCCTAAACCGTTGCGTTTAATCTCAAGCGATTGAGTGGCTTTATGCAAGGCTTCTTGAAAGGAACGCCCAATTCCCATTACTTCTCCTACAGACTTCATTTGAAGTCCTAAAACGCGATCTGCGCCATCGAACTTATCAAAGTTCCAGCGCGGGATTTTAACAATCACATAATCTACAGAAGGCTCAAACAAGGCTGATGTTGACTGGGTAATTTGATTGTCTAACTCATCAAGCGAATAACCAATTGCTAATTTAGCGGCAATCTTAGCAATGGGGTAACCAGAAGCTTTTGAAGCTAAGGCAGAGGAACGCGATACCCGTGGATTAATCTCAATCGAAATAATCTCTTCTTTTTCGTCTGGACTAACAGCAAACTGGACATTACATCCTCCTGCAAAGTCTCCAATACTTCGCATCATTTTGATGGCTAAATCACGCATGCGCTGATAAGTCATATCTGACAAAGTCATCGCAGGAGCAACTGTAATTGAGTCCCCGGTGTGGATTCCCATAGGATCCATATTTTCTATGGCACAGATAATAACAACGTTGTCATTTTTGTCACGTAATAATTCTAACTCATACTCTTTCCATCCTAAAAGTGCCTTGTCAATCAAAACTTCGTGAATAGGTGATGCCTCTAAACCGCGGGTTAATAATTCATCAAAATCCTCGGCTTTATGAACAAAAGATGCTCCAGTTCCCCCTAAGGTAAATGAAGGACGAATCACCAAGGGAAAACCAAATTTTTGTGCAATTTCTTTCCCCTTTAAGAAAGAAGTTGCTGTTTCTGCAGGGGCAACAGGGATTTCCAGTTTTTGCATCAACTCTTTAAACTGCTGACGATCTTCTGTAATATTGATCGCATCAATATCAACCCCGATTATTTCCACATCGTGATCTTCCCAAACCCCTTTTTCATCTGCCTCAATGCACAAGTTTAATGCGGTCTGTCCTCCCATAGTAGGAAGTACAGCATCAATGTCTTTGTGTTCTGTGAGAATTTCAATCAACGATTTTGTCGTGAGAGGTTTCAAGTATACATGATCTGCCATTGAGGGATCTGTCATAATTGTAGCTGGATTCGAATTGATCAAGACAGTTTCGATTCCATCTTCTCGAAGTGAGCGTAAAGCCTGACTACCAGAATAGTCAAATTCACATGCTTGTCCAATAATGATTGGCCCTGATCCGATGATGAGGATTTTATTTAGATTTTCTTTTTTCGGCATAATCTAGTTGAGTATCTAAAATAAATATAAAAAAAAAGTGCTACTTAAAAATAAGTAACACTCTAATATGATGATTATCAAACATTATCTCTTGTGTCTTGGTTCAGACGAAACAGAAACTTTTTTTCTTCCTTTAGCTCTTCTACTAGCTAAAACCTTACGCCCACTAGCAGATGCCATGCGCTCTCTGAAACCATGCTTGTTTCTTCTTTTTCTCTTCGACGGTTGAAATGTTCTTTTCATAATTTCTTACAATGGATAAAGCGAATTAAGTGCTTTTTTTATCGTGGGCAAATATACAACATCTTTTATTTTAGACAAGCCTATTGTAAAAATTAGTTCCGATTGTTTTTATTACTTTAGCAGCAAAAATAAAGCATGTTTCCCAAGGTCATTAAACTTATTCTCGCAGTTGCAACATTTGCTTATGCAATTTATCAATTTATCGAAGATCAAATTGGTAATGGCATTTTTTTTATTTTAGTTACAGGAATGTTTATTCTGCTATATTTCAAGAACGAAATTATTTTTCTTGCTTTTTTGCGTTTGCGAAAGCAAGATTTTGAGGGAACACTTAAATGGCTTAGTCGCATCCCTAGTCCAAGTGCGAATCTAGTGCCTAAACAACAGGGATACTACCACTACTTGCATGGCGTAATTGAATCTCAAACCAATCTCACCAAAGCAGAAAAGTCTTTTAGAAAAGCTTTATCCTTTGGCCTATCTATGAGTGCAGACGAAGCCATGGCTAAGCTAAGTTTAGCGGGAATTTTGATGCAAAAACGGAGAAAACGCGAAGCAACTACATTGCTTAATGAAGCTAAAAAAGCGGACACCCATAATGTTTTAGGCCAACAAATCAAGTTAATACAACAGCAAATGAAGAAAATTTAGGGTCCTACTTCTTCTATTGGTAGGGCAATGTGATATAATTTTCTCGATTTATTATTAAGATGATTCTCTAACAACCAGGGGTTGTAAATTTTCATGATTTTATAGTTTACCCCCATTTGTTTAGAAAAGCGAGCAATATTAGTTATGGCAGTATCAACCTTGACGGTGGTATATTGTAAAGGGGAATATTTTTGTGATTCTTTAATATCAAAACCATAGCGCTCTGGGCTTTCTAAAATCTCTTTCACCGCAATAATTCTAAACATATAGCGCTTTGTTTCGGTTCCTAGTAGAAGGTCATAATAATTATTGGCTTGCTGCTCTTTCATTATCCTTTGAATTCCGGCAATCCCCCTATTATACGAAGCTGCGGCTAGGGTCCAAGACCCTAGTCTTTCTTTAGCTTTTATTAGGTATTTACAGGCCACTCTAGTGGATAGTTCGATATTATAACGTTCATCAACATTAGCGTTTACTTCGAGCCCTAATTCTCTTCCGGTTGCGTGCATAATTTGCCAAAAGCCTTTTGCCCCAGCAGGAGAATTCACATTCTCTAGACCACTTTCTATCAATGCGAGATACTTGAAATCGTATGGCACTCCCTCTTCGGCTAGAATTTTTTCAATTTGGGGGAAGTATTTATTGGCTCTTTTTAGCATTAATATAGTGTTAGACTGCCAATAGGTATTGACCAGAAGCTCTTTATCCATTCGCTCAATCAAATCAGTCTCAGTCAACTGCATGCTTTCTCCTGAAAATTGAATTTTAGTAGGGATATTTAAAGCTTGGATTCTATAGTTACCCGGTTCATTATAATCTACAAAAGCAGAAGTTGAAAGTTTATTGTAACCTAAAAAAGCAAGGCAAATAAAGAGGAGAGTAATCAAAGAGTTCTTGAGTGTAATATAGCGCATAGGGGTGCTTATTTTTCTATAATATTAGGTAAATTTTTATTGAACCAAGCATGGTGCGTAAGAATCATGGCGTGAGTAGCATTTTTTATACGGTAGAAATGATAACTAGTGTCAATATTTTTAATGGGAAAAACCACGTCTTTATCTCCATGGATGTGAATCACCTCTGGATGAGGTGTTGTTTGGGACCAATGCACAATTTCATTTATCGACCAGTCTAAATAAGCCGGATCTCTTTCTGAAAGATACTTCTGATAGGCTTCCACCTTTGGGCGTATAGAGGGGCCAAAAACAAATAAAGCCAGACTCTCTAAGCTTTTAATCCACTGGGTGGGCAATAATTTATGCGCACCGGTTGTTCTAGCTAATTTCATAGAGACGGGTAGTTCTGCATTCGACTTAACACTTGAAACGATAATAAGCTTTCTTACATTTAGGTGTTTTGCCATTTCTTGAACAAGTATTCCACCAAAAGAAACCCCAAGCAATACAGGGTTTTTATGCTCTATTCTTTTAGACATTCTCTTTGCATATACCGCTAAAGACTCGTCTTTTTTGGGTGTCATCCATGATAATTTAAATACTTGATACTCTTCGGGAAGATTCAAATACTCAAAAATTCTAGGACTTGCTGCCATACCGGGCATAAGATAAAGTGAAATTTTATTGGATAAAGGCACGTATAAGGTTAATTAAATGTTAAGTACTGAATGATTTTTTCGTATATTTGTAAGCTGATTCTTAAAAAATCAACAATAATTTAACAAAAATATGTTGATATAATCAACTACCAAAAATTATCACTTAAATACTTCTTCATGAGCGAACTTGTACTCGAAAACAACGATTTTTTAAGACAATTTGAAGTAATGGTGGACGACACCATGGCTCGCATTGAATATGCAGAACAGGAAAGAAAGATCTTCTTAACCAAATTAATCGTTCCTGAAAATATTGCGAGTAGTGAATTTAAAGACCGTTTTATTAAATTAGTGCTCGATCATGTAGCAGATCGCAATTTAAAAGTAGTTCCTACAAGTCCAGATATCGCTGGTTTTTTGAGGAAAAATAAACGTTATAAGGACCTTTTACCTGTTGGGATAAAGCTTTAAACTTTTCCTCTAACAAAACCATCTTCATCTAATTTATCCAGCTTGATAGTCGCTAGTGTATTGACAAGGCAAGGATCCCATATTGTGCGAACTTTAACATAGTTTGTTGTAAAGCCATGGATGTATCCTTTTTTATTCTCTCCTTCCCACAATACTTGATGGGTAGTTTCTAATTGTGATTGATAAAAAGCATGTCGCTTCTTCACAGATAAACCTCTTAGCATTTTAGAACGCTTATTCCTGATGGCTTGAGGTACTACACCTTCAAAATCAACGGCCTCTGTATTAGGTCTTTCAGAATAAGTAAAAACATGTAAGTAGGCAATATCTAATTCGCTTAAAAAGCGATAAGTGGTCAAAAATTCCTCTTCGGTTTCCCCTGGGAAACCAACAATAACATCTACACCAATACAGGCGTGAGGCATAACTGCTTTTATCTGGGCAACGCGATCAACATAGAGCTTAGACAAATAGCGTCTTCTCATTTTCTTTAAGACGACATCGCTACCACTTTGTAAAGGCACATGAAAGTGGGGCACAAAACGATCACTTTTCGCAACAAAATCAATGATTTCGTTTTTCAATAAGTTTGGTTCAATAGAAGAAATACGGATACGTTCAATCCCTTCTACCTTATCAAGGGCTTTGACCAAATCTAAAAAAGTGTCGTCGTGATGTTTTAAACCAAATTCTCCCTTTCCAAAATCCCCAATATTAACACCTGTTAAAACAATTTCTTTGATTTCTTGCTGGGCAATCTCTGTTGCTTTTTTGACCACATTTTCAACGGTATCACTACGAGAAATTCCTCTAGCGAGTGGAATAGTACAGTAAGAACATTTATAATCGCAACCGTCTTGAACTTTTAAGAAGGCACGGGTTCTATCTCCGGTAGAAAAACTACTTTGATAGGTATTGACCTCAGTAATTTCACAAGAATGGATTTCAGAGGAGTCGCGCTTTGTTAAATCCCCTAAATACTGGGTTAAATTAAACTTTTCAGAAGCACCTAAAACTAAATCTATGCCATCTACTTGAGCTAATGCTTCGGGTTGTAGCTGGGCATAACAACCTATTGCTGCCACGAAAGCCTCCTCATTTTGGCGAAGTACTTTCGCCACTAATGCTTTAAAACGCTTATCTGCATTCTCTGTCACAGAACAAGTATTGATGACATAGACATCTGCTGCTTGATCAAAAGAAACGCGTTGATAATGTAAATCTGAAAAATCTTTGGCAATTTCAGCTGTTTCAGAAAAATTCAACTTACACCCCAGGGTGTGAAAAGCTACCCGAATTTTTTCGGTCGCTGCGACAGGATTTTGGAGTGTGACAAGGCTCAAGACTGATGTAAAAAGCTTAATTTTGGTATAAAGATACAATATTGAAACGCAATCTTTTTCCCTTTTCTCTCTCACTTTTTCAAGGAATTCTTTTTCTTTTTCTTGCAGTTGGTTGTGATAACCCTACTGCCGTTGACTCAAAGGCTGTCTTTCGCTATAATGAATTTAGAAATATTACTTCTTTAGACCCTGCCTTTGCTCGCAATCCACAAAATATTTGGCCTATTCAACAATTGTTTAATGGCTTGGTCCAATTAGACTACAATTTAAATGTAGTGCCAGAAATTGCCGCTCACTGGGAAATAGACTCACTGGGAACCACCTATACCTTTTTTTTAAAAGAAGATATTTTCTTTCACAAAGCAGATCAATTTGGACCAAAGAAAACCAGGGCTGTAACTGCACATGATTTCGTCTACAGTTTTGATCGTTTAACAGATCCAGCAGTAGGCTCACCCGGAGGTTGGGTATTGCAGCAAATAAAAAGTTACCAAGCTATTGATCAACATATCTTTCAAATACAACTCAAGCAAACTTTCCCAGCTTTCTTGAGCTTACTAAGTATGCGCTATTGTGCCGTAGTCCCTAAAGAAGTCGTCGAAGACCCTCAACACGCTTTTAGAAAGCACCCCATTGGGACGGGGCCTTTTCAATTCAAAGCGTGGGAAGAAGATATCAAATTAGTCTTGCGCAAAAACCCCCATTACTTTGAACGAGATAATCAAGGAAAACAGCTGCCTTATTTAGAAGCTATTGCCATTAGTTTCTTACCCGATATTCAAAGTGAATTTATGCTTTTCTCTCAAGGAAAATTTGATTTTCTCAATTCAATAGACCCTTCATACAAGGATGAGCTTTTAACATCTAAAGGTACTATACAAGCTGCCTATCAAGACGAAATAAATCTCCAAAAGGGACCTTATCTCAATACTGAGTATATAGGATTCTACCTAGACAGTGATAATCCTGCTCTTCAATCTAATGATATTAGAAAGGCCATTAATATTGGTTTTGACCGTGTTAAAATGATTACCTACTTGCGCAATACCATTGGTTTTCCTGCATTAGAAGGATTTATTCCAAAGGGGCTTGCTGGAAAAACCACACAAACCATTAACGAATACCAACCTGAGTTAGCGAGAACTTTAGTGAAGCAATTTGTCGAAGCAACTAACATCCAACCCACCATTCGCTTAGCAACAGATATTAACTATTTAGATATCTGCGAATACCTGCAAAGAGAATTACAGAAAATAGGCATTACTGTGGTGATTGAATTAATGCCCACCGCTACTTTAAGGCAAGTAAAATCATCTGGAAAGGTGGAAGCTTTTCGCGCGAGCTGGATTGCAGACTATCCAGATGCAGAAAACTATCTTTCCCTATTTTATTCGGCTAATTTTTCTCCTGGTGGACCAAATTACACCCATTTTAAGCAAGAGGAATTCGATACACTTTATGAAGCTGCACTATTGCGTTCTACCTTAAAGGAGCGGTTGGATTTATATCAGCAAATGGACGAAATGATCATGAATTACTACCCTGTAGTTCCTTTGTATTATGACCAAGCGGTAAGGTTTGTTCAAAAAGATGTCAAAGGACTAGAAATGAACCCACTCAACTTGCTCTATCTTAAATCGGTTTATAAGACTACCCATTAATCCTTACGCCATTTGGCCGATTGATCAAAGAGGTATTGCATGATTTCAAGGTCTGTCTGTGTTAAAGTAACTCCTCTTCTCTCCATCATAGCAGCATTACTTTCCATGGCTTTGTCAAAAGCATAGGTCTTAAAACCTTGAGCACCCCCATAACTAAAACTGGGTAAAAAAGTTCGTGGAAAACCTGTCCCAAATAAATTAGTACAAATCCCAACTACAGTGGCTGTGTTAAAAGTTGAATGTATACTACAACGCGAGAAATCTCCCATAAGCAGCCCACAAAATTGCAAAGGCGTTTTGGCAAAATTCTCGGTTTCATAATTCCACACCCTTAAGGGGGCGTAGTTATTTTTTAGATTAGAAGCATCTGTGGCTGCACCAATATTACACCACTCTCCTATTACAGAATTGCCTAAAAATCCATCGTGACCTTTATTTGAAAAGCCTAAAATAAGCACATTATTTAGCTCGCCTCCTACCTTTACGAAAGGCCCAAGGGAGGTTCCACCATAAATCTTAGCTCCCATCTTGACCACAGCATTTTCGCATAATGCTATACTCCCGCGCAACATACTTCCTTCCATTACTTCTGCATTTTTTCCTATGTAGATAGGGCCTGTACTAGCATTTAAGATGGCGCACTCTACTTTTGCCCCTTCTTCTAAGAAAATATTTTCTGGAGCAATCAATTGATTACTCGAAGAAATAGGAGCACTTTTTCTTCCTTGTGTAAGACGTTTAAAGTCTAATGCCAAAACTTCTGCATTACGCAAAAATAGATCTGAAGCTGTTTTTAGGTGAATCAATGGGGTTTCTACTTCTATGCAATTCAATGAATTATTCTCCTCAAGTGGATGTGGACTTTTTATCAAGCAAGCAACAACATTACCATTAACCACTAGAGCATCATTCAAATTAAGATCCTTAACTTTTTTTACTAAAGCTGTTGTAGGAAGATAAGCTGGGTTGATAAAGAGGTTTTCTTTTGCAAGTGCTAAGGGAAACTTTGGCTGTAAATAGTCTTGGGTATATAACCCACATTTTAGGCCTAAATAGGCTTCCCATTTATCTTGTAAAAGATCTATTCCAACACGCAATTGCGCAACAGGTCGTACAAAAGTAAAAGGCAATAATTGGCCGCGTTCTGGACCATCAAAAAGAAGAATGTTCATGGAGAATCAATTACATAAATATCTATCCCCAAAATTAGGCATAAATTTTTGAAGCAAAACAAAGACAAAAAAAAACTGCCCAAAAAGGACAGTTCTTTCAATTATGGTTAAGCTCAATTTATTTTTTGAACTTGGCGTATTTGTTCTTGAATTTGTCAATTCTACCAGCAGTATCCACCAATTTAGTTTTTCCTGTGTAGAAAGGGTGTGAAGTGCGAGAAATTTCTAATTTCACCAAAGGATATTCACTCCCGTCAATTTCGATTGTTTCTTTTGCATTAACAGTTGATTTAGTAAGAAACACATCTTCATTTGACATGTCTTTGAATGCTACTAATCTGTAATTATCTGGATGAATACCTGTTTTCATAATCTATATTGTTTAAAAAACGTGTGCAAATGTAAAGGATTTTTCTAAATTTATAAAATCGAAACCAATTAAAAACTTGAATTTTTACAGATTATGGAAAACAATTCTTCTAATTTAAAGCCATACATCCTCCAATACGGTCTTTTATTGGGAGGTGTTTCAGTCGTTTTTGCATTAATGCTCTTCTTTTTAGATATGCATTACACTCAAGAAAGTTCTGTAGGTATCATCAGTTTCATTATAACAATTACCGTAATCGTTCTAGGTCAATATAGTTTTAGAAAAGATAATGAAGGTTTTCTATCTTTTGGTGAAGCTCTAAAATTAGGTGTTGGAATAGCACTTATCAGTAGTATAATCGGCGTTACCTATCAAGTACTATTAGTCACTGTTATCGACCCAGACACAATACCAAAAATGATAACAATTGCTGAGAATCAATTGTATGAATCAAATCCTGAAATGTCTCAGGAACAAATAGATCAAATGCTTGAGTGGCAAAGTAAATTCATTTCTCCAAAAATGATGGCTACATTTGGACTGATAGGAGGGGTATTTATCGGATTTATTATTTCTTTGATTACTGGATTAATCCTCAAGCGTAATCGCCCAGAATAAGGGGTAATTTTGTAAGTTTGTAGTCGCATAGTGTCTATGGACTTAACAATCATCATCCCTTTATTAAACGAAGCAGAATCACTGCCAGAACTCCACAATTGGATTCTTAAAGCATTAAAGCCTGAAGGATTATCTTTTGAAATCCTGTTTATTGACGATGGTAGTTCAGATGACTCTTGGCAAGTGATTAATTCACTTTGCCAGACTAATACGGATACAAAAGGTATTCGTTTTTTGCGAAATTATGGAAAGTCACAAGCCCTGCATGCAGGTTTTACGGCTGCGAAAGGAGAGGTTGTCTTTACCATGGATGCAGATCTTCAAGATTCTCCAGACGAACTACCGGCCATGTATAAGCGAATAAAAGAAGAAGGACTTGATATTCTTTCTGGATGGAAAAAGAAGCGATATGATTCGATTCTATTTAAAAACATCCCTTCAAAGCTTTTTAACTGGGTCGCTAGAAAAAGCTCTGGAATCTATTTACACGATTTTAATTGTGGCTTAAAGGCTTACCGCAAAGAGGTCGTAAAAAGTATCGAGGTGTATGGAGAAATGCACCGATATATTCCTGTTATCGCTGCGCATGAGGGCTTTAAAGCCATTAAAGAACAAGTTGTTCAACACCAAGCGAGAATATACGGGGAAACAAAATTTGGTTTAAGCCGTTTCATCAATGGATTTCTTGATTTAATCACCTTGAGTTTCTTGCATAAATTTGGGAAACGTCCCATGCATTTTTTTGGACTATGGGGAACAATCATGTTTTTGATTGGATTTGTTTTTGCAGGCTATTTAGGGATAGATAAGTTGTACTTTGACACTGACGGGCGCTTAATTGCAGAACGACCAGCGTTTTATATCGCATTGACTACTATGATCTTAGGTAGTCAATTCTTTGTTGCTGGATTTTTAGGTGAAATCCTAGTAGGTCAACAAAAAAACATCAAACGTTACACCATTATTGAATACACAGAAGAGAAATATGACAATTGAGCAAAGTATCAGTCAATGGACAAAAGCGCCTTTTGACGAGGTAACCATCGCAGAAGTTGAAGCCTTAAAACAAAACCCCATTGCCCTTGAGGACGCTTTTTATAAAGAGATCGAATTTGGTACTGGTGGAATGCGCGGTATTATGGGGGCAGGTACAAATAGAATCAATCAATATACCCTAGGGAAAGCCAGTCAAGGCTTAGCTAATTACCTCAACAGTAAGAAAGAAGATACTACCCCAAAAGTGGTGATTGCCTATGACTGTCGTCATAATAGTGACACTTTTGCCAAAGCAGTAGCCCAGGTTTTTTCTGCTAATAATATTCAAGCTTTTGTATTTAGCAGCCTTCGCCCTACTCCCCTATTATCTTTTGCGGTACGCTATTTAAAAGCAGATACTGGTATCGTTTTAACCGCCTCACACAATCCACCAGAATACAACGGTTATAAAGTGTACAATAAATATGGCGGTCAAATTGTTCCTCCAGAAGACAGTGCTATTATGGATTTGATACATGCTGTCAATTATACCGATATCAAATGGGAACAAAAAGACAATTTAATTCAATTCATCGACAAAGAAATCGATCAAGCATATACGACTACCGTTGTTAATGATAGCTTTCTTACCGCAGGAGAGAGGAAAGAAACAGCGGTTGTTTTTACCCCTTTACACGGCACCTCTATTGTTAGTTTACCCCCAGTTTTGGAGCAAGCAGGTTATAGAAAGGTGCATATTATTGAAGAACAAAAAGACCCCAACGGAGATTTCCCTACTGTTGTTTCTCCTAATCCAGAAGAACATAAAGCCTTTACCCTTGCCCTCAAGAAAGCTCAATGTGTTGAGGCAGATATCATTCTTGGGACAGATCCAGATGCAGATAGAATAGGGATTGGGGTGAAAGACCTTAAAGGAGAATGGACCTTACTCAATGGGAATCAACTTATGGTCGTCCTAACGCGTTTTGTACTTGAGCAACAAACCTCAATGGATAGCAGCTTTATTGCATCAACAGTTGTCTCTACACCACTTATGGTGAAAATGGCTCAAGCCTTCGGTGTAGAATGTAAATTAGGATTAACAGGATTCAAGTGGATTGGAAAAATGATCCAAGATACCCCAACTAAAAACTTTTTATGCGGTGGAGAAGAAAGTTATGGTTTCCTTGTTGGGGATAAAGTGAGAGATAAAGACGCCATTAGCGCAGCCTTACTTGCCTGTGATTTACAATCACATCTAAAAGGAAAAAACAGCTCCATTTACGCTTACCTTATAGACACTTATCAACGTTTTGGCTGCTACCAGGAAAGTCTTCATTCGATGACAAAAAAAGGGAAGCAAGGCGCAGAAGAAATTAATCTATTGATGCGTAAAATGCGTCAAAAAAGCCCCAAAACAATTGCTAACAAAGTAGTAACCAAGTTAGATGACTTCCAATTAAGTCACACAAAATATGCCGATGGAAGCGTCAAAAAACTCGATTACCCAAAGGCAAATGTGCTTAAATTTCATTTAGAAGACGGCAGTACTATATCGGTTCGACCCAGTGGAACTGAACCCAAAATAAAATTCTACATCAGCGTCAATGGAATACTCAACAACACAGAAGATTATGCTAGTTTACAACTAAGCTTGAACAATTATTGCAAAGAATTAATTAGTGTTATATCCAATTTATGACCTATTTCCACAAAATATTTCGCTATGCAGGTCCTTTTAAGCTTTATGTAGGGCTCAATATTTTCTTTAATATTTTTTATGCGCTATTTAGCGCCATCTCTTTTGTGGCCATGATCCCAATGCTCAATGTACTCTTTGGTCAAACCCCTAAAGTAGAAAAACAACCCGTTTATCAAGGGATTAGTTCATTAAAAAGCTATATAACCGATAGCATGAACTACAAAGTTTCTCAGGCAGTAGAACAAGATCCTTTGCAAGCATTAATGCTTTCGATCGGGTTAATTTTAGTCTTGTTTTTTCTCAAAAACTTATTTAATTATCTCGCCCTTTTCTTTATTACCTTTTTACGCAACGGAATATTACGGAATTTAAGGAATGATATCTTTAAAAAGATCATCGAATTACCGGTTGCCTTTTACAGCGAAAAGAAAAAAGGTGACACTATTGCTCGAATAACAGCAGACGTACTTGAAATACAACATACATTCCTCTCTATACTTGAAGTGCTTATTCGTGAACCGCTTACGATTATCTTTACCTTGATTTTGATGTTTTCGATCAACACCAACTTAAGTTTATTTGTGCTTTTATTTATTCCACTTTCTGGTTTAATTATTTCCAGAATTGGAAAATCCCTCAAACAAAACTCAGATAAGGTGCAAAAAGAGCAAGGTAAATTCCTTTCTATTGTAGAAGAAACCCTGGGAGGTCTATCCATTGTAAAAGCTTTTTTCGCAGAAGAACGATTTTATAAAAAATTTGCAGCCTCATCCCACCGCTTTTTCAAATTCAACAACACCTTGATTAATCGAAAAAATCTCGCCTCTCCTATGAGTGAGTTTTTAGGCATAGGCGTAATTGGCGGATTATTGTGGTATGGTGGTAAAATGGTCTTGATCGACCAAACCCTTTTAGGAACAACCTTTTTATCCTTTATGCTTTTAGCCTATAACATTCTCACCCCAGCAAAAGCGGTTAGTAAGGCTACCTACACTATTAAAAAAGGAGACGCTGCCGCAGAAAGAGTCCTAGAACTCTTAGAAGCAAAAAACAGCATTGAAGAAACAACAACACCTCATCATATTGAAACTTTTTCAGAGGGAATTAATTTTGAAAAGGTTTACTTTTCTTATGATGACACCCTCCTTTTACAGGACTTCAACTTATCGGTAAAAAAAGGAGAAATGGTGGCTTTAGTTGGAGAATCAGGGAGTGGTAAAACAACCCTGGCGAATCTCGTGAATCGCTTCTATGATGTTGAAAAGGGAGAAGTTTCCATTGATGGAATCAACCTTAAATCACTAAGTAAAGAAAACCTGAGACAACTCGTGGGGATTGTCACGCAAGAAGCCATCTTATTTAATGATACTGTGGCCAGTAACCTTTGTTTAGGCAAACCAGATGCAACAGAAGAAGAAATGATACAGGCCGCTAAAATTGCTAATGCGCATGATTTTATCAAGGTACTTCCTCAGGGGTATCAAACCAATATTGGAGATCGTGGTGGGAAACTCTCTGGGGGACAAAAACAACGCTTATCTATCGCTAGAGCTATCTTAAAAAATCCTGCAATTTTAGTCTTAGATGAAGCAACTTCTGCCTTAGATTCGGCCTCAGAAAAATTAGTGCAAGAAGCCCTAGAAAAATTAATGCAAGACCGCACTTCCCTTGTGATTGCTCACCGACTATCTACCATTCAAAAAGCTGATAAAATTATCGTGATGGATAAAGGGCAAATCATAGAACAAGGCAACCATAAAAGCTTAATGGAACAAAACGGCGCTTATAAAGCTCTTGTCAACCTCCAACGCCTCTAAAAAATGAAAAAACTATTCCCTAATCAAGCAGAAGCAATTGCGAATTCACTTTATGCTATTCTTGAAGAAAAAAAACGCGCCACCCGTGTTTTAGAACGCTGTGTTGAAGACCACCCTAAATGGGGAGCCCGTGACCGCAATCTATTGTATAACGCTTGCTTTGAAATTATTCGCTGGAAAAGAAAGTACAATTATATTGCAGGGCTTGAAGAACACGATTTTTCTCCTTGGCCATTCATTAAAACATGGTGTATCCTTAATGACTACAGTCTTCCAGGCTGGAAAGAAATGGATTGTCCACCATTCAAGACGAAAGAAGAGTTAATGGCCATAGAATTCCCTTCCACAGCAATTGCCCAGTCTTATCCTGATTGGTTATTTAAGCTAGGCAAAAAAGAATTGAAAAATCAATGGGAGAAAGAAGCCATTGCCAGTAATCAAAAAGCAGGTATTGCACTAAGGGTTAATCGTCTTTTGGCCTCGCCAAAGAAAATAGCACAATCGCTTAAAGACAATTACCAACTTGAAACCGAAATAAAAGACGGCTTTCCAGATGCACTTTTCTTATCCAAAGGGAGGAAGCTAAATAAAAACCCACTTTTCAAACAAGGAAATTTTGAAATTCAAGATGCAAATTCTCAAAGTATTGCTCCTTTTTGTCAAGTAGCACCAGGAATGAAAGTAATTGATTTATGTGCTGGTGCCGGTGGAAAAACCCTACATCTTGCTTCGCTTATGCGCAATAAAGGAGCATTAAATGCTTTTGATATAGAAGTCAATAAATTGCGAGAACTTGAAAAACGTATTAAACGCGCAAAAGTGAAAATCGTTCAAAGTCTCGCACTGCCCCCCTCCAGCAGTATGGACCAACTCAATCAATGGGCAGATCGTGTTTTAATCGATGCCCCTTGCAGTGGTCTAGGTACATTAAAACGCAATCCAGAAGTTAAATGGAATTTAACACAGGAACAACTTACAGCTCTATTACAAACACAACGTGATTTAATGCTTAAAGGGGCATCAATGGTGAGGCCTGGTGGCGCATTGATCTATGCCACTTGTTCTTTACTACCTTCTGAAAATCAAGAACAAACCGCTTGGTTTTTAGATCAAAACCTGCACTTTAAATTAGATAGAGAAAAAATCCACTCCCCCAGCGAGAGCGCATTTGATGGATTTTATATGGCACGTTTGGTAAAAAGAAAAAGAATAAACTGTTCCCGTGTTTGATCGATGAATCACAGTAATGTTCCAACTGTGAATAACTCAAAACAACTTAATACATTTCAGCGGCTCTATAAGATAGAACTCTTGCAGAAAAGGCGTATTTTTGTGCTTTAAATATGCACGCTATGCTACTGTTTTTTGGCGATACTTCACAAAAGGTTTTTGTGGTACAATCCACCACTCCACTCTCTCAAGAAAACACATTAAAACTTCAATGGCTCTTTGGCGAAGCCGCAGTCATTGATAAAACAGTTGTTTCAGGAGAATTTATTGGGCCACGAGCAACCATGATTACCCCCTGGAGTACAAATGCGGTTGAAATCACCCAGAATATGGGAATTGAAGGCATCGTTCGTATTGAAGAATATTTTGCTAAGGCAGTAGTCGATGTCATTGACCCCATGCTCTTAGTTGAATTTAATGGTTTAGATCAAAACTTATTTACTGTTGACATTGCACCAGAAAAAGTAATCCAAATCCAAGACATTGCCGCCTATAACCAGCAAGAAGGGTTAGCTTTAAATCAAGAAGAAATTGACTATCTCAACAAACTAGCTAAATCACTAGAGCGTCCCCTTACCGACTCAGAGGTATTTGGCTTTTCTCAAGTCAATTCAGAACATTGTCGTCACAAGATTTTTAATGGAACTTTTATAATTGATGGGGAAACAAAAGAAAGTAGCCTTTTTCAACTGATTAAAAAGACATCTAAAGAGCACCCTAATACGATTGTTTCTGCCTATAAAGACAATGTCGCATTTATAAAAGGGCCCACTATTGAGCAGTTCGCTCCCAGTGCGGCAGATCAACCCAGTAATTTTAAAAAGGAAACCATAGAAAGTGTTATCTCTATTAAAGCAGAGACCCATAACTTTCCCACCACAGTAGAACCCTTTAACGGGGCCGCTACAGGATCTGGAGGAGAAATTAGAGATCGTCTAGCTGGTGGTCAAGGCTCTTTGCCGCTAGCAGGAACAGCTGTTTACATGACTCCTTACTCTAGGGTGCAAGACGGCCGTAAGGCTGGGAACTTTCCCGAAAGAAAATGGTTGTACCAAACGCCCATCGATATTTTAATTAAAGCCTCTAATGGAGCATCAGATTTTGGGAATAAATTTGGTCAACCTCTTATTAGTGGTTCTGTCTTAACGTTTGAACATCAAGAAGGTGAAAAACGCCTGGGCTATGATAAGGTTATCATGTTAGCTGGTGGAATAGGTTTTGGAAAAAAAGAGCAAGCGGAAAAAGGACTTCCTAAAAAAGGAGATAAAATTATAATTTTAGGAGGAGATAATTACCGCATTGGGATGGGAGGAGCAGCAGTTTCTTCCGCAGACACAGGTGCCTTTGGAAGCGCCATTGAACTCAATGCAGTACAACGTTCTAATCCCGAAATGCAAAAACGAGTCGCTAACGCTATTCGTGCCCTTGTAGAAAGTAGCCATAACCCTATCGTCTCTATTCACGATCACGGGGCAGGAGGACACTTAAACTGCTTATCAGAATTAGTTGAAGACACCGGGGGAGCAATTCAAATTGACGCATTGCCTTTAGGAGATGCAACACTTTCTGCAAAAGAAATTGTTGGGAATGAATCGCAAGAACGCATGGGATTGATTCTCGCGCCTGAAGATGCAACTCATTTAGAAAAAATTGCTGAAAGAGAAAGAGCTCCTTTCTATATTGTAGGAGAGGTAACAGAAGATCATCACTTTTCTTTTCATTCAGAAAAAAACAACGAAACTCCCATTGATTTAGATCTTTCTGCCCTCTTTGGCAGCTCGCCAAAAATAATTATGGAAGATACTTCTATCAAACAAATATTTAGCCCGGTAGAATACAATAGCAAAGAAGTAAAGCACTATATAGAACAAGTGCTTCAGCTAGAGGCCGTAGCCAGTAAAGACTGGTTGACAAATAAAGTAGACCGTTGTGTTACTGGACGTGTAGCGCAACAACAATGTGTAGGAGAATTACAATTACCGCTGAGTAATTGCGGAGTGATGGCATTAGATTACACAGGTCAAAAAGGAATCGCAACCTCAATAGGACACGCACCAGTTAGTGCATTAATTGACCCAAAAAAAGGAAGTAATACCGCTATTGCAGAGGCCTTAACTAATATTGTTTTTGCCCCATTAGAAAAAGGCCTAGAAAGTGTTTCGCTTTCTGCTAACTGGATGTGGCCGTGCAACAACACTGGAGAAGACGCTCGCTTGTATGAGGCTGTTCAAGAATGTTCAGATTTTGCGACAGCATTAGGCATTAACATTCCTACTGGAAAGGACTCCCTTTCAATGAAACAAAAATATCCCGATGGAGATGTACTCGCCCCTGGAACGGTGATTATTTCTGCCGCTGGACAATGTGATGATGTAAAAAACATTATAACACCCCTGGCTACCACATCTGGGGGGGATTTTTATTATTTAGATTTCGCCCAAGACAAATTCCACCTAGGAGGATCGTCTTTTGCACAAACTTTAGATAAAATTGGGAACGAAACTCCGGTGGTAAAAGATGCTGCCTATTTCAAAACTGCCTTTAATACCCTGCAAGATCACATTAAAAAAGGGATTATTACTGCAGGACACGATATAGGATCTGGTGGATTGATTACAACTCTTTTAGAAATGTGCTTCCCCTCTACTGCCGTTGGGATGGAAATAGATTTTTCTGTTTTAGCAGAAAAAGATTTAATTAAAATCCTCTTTTCAGAAAAGGTAGGAGTTGTATTACAGTCAAAAGAAAACTTAACTGAAAGCTTTGCGAAAGCGGGAATTAATGTGGTTGCCATTGGAAAAGTCAATAGCCGTTCAGAGCTAACCATAGGAGATTTACAGCTTTCACTTCCAGCGATGCGACAACGCTGGATGGCCACTTCTACTAAATTAGAGGCAGAACAAACTACCTTTAAATTAGCCGAAATAAGAGGAAGTAATGTAGTATCACAGCCATTAAAATTTAATTTCCCCCATGCATTTGACGGGAAAAAGCCCCCTCAAAAGAAAACAGCCATTAAAGCTGCTGTGATTCGCGAAAAAGGAAGTAATTCTGAGCGTGAAATGGCCTATATGATGGATTTAAGCGGCTTTGAAGTTCGGGATGTACACATGACAGATTTAATCGAAGGAAGAGAAACCCTAGAAGACATACAGTTACTCGTTGCAGTAGGTGGATTTTCTAATTCAGATGTATTAGGTTCTGCTAAAGGGTGGGCAGGTGCCTTTAAATACAACCCAAAAGCAAAAATAGCCATTGAAAACTTCTTCCAGCGAGAAGATACGTTATCACTGGGGGTTTGTAATGGCTGTCAATTATTTGTCGAATTAGGTCTTCTTACGCCAGGGCATCAAGAATTACCTAAAATGTTGCACAATGACTCAGGTAAATTTGAATGTATTTTTACTGCCGTAACGATACAAGCATGTAAAGCAATCATGTTACAAGGACTTGAAGGAAGTACATTAGGCATTTGGGCAGCACACGGTGAAGGAAAATTCTCTTTCCCACAAGCAGAAAAAACTTATCAAATACCAGCAAAATACTTATATCCAGACTATCCTTCTAATCCAAACGGGTCTGACTATAACGCGGCGATGTTAGCCAGTGATGATGGCCGTCATCTTGTGATGATGCCTCACTTAGAACGTTCTACCTTTCCATGGAACTGGGGACATTATCCCCAAGGTCGCAAAGATGTTGTAAGCCCGTGGACAATGGTCTTTGAAAATGCCTATCATTGGTTAGCAAAAAAAAATAAATAAGTTCTATAGTTTTCATTATCTTAGGCTTTCTCAAAATAAAAATGAAAGCGAACAATGAAACCAACAAGACTATTTGATTTTCTCGAGAATCAGCTCGAGAAGCCACTTGATAAGTGCCTTAACACAAAATACGACGGAAAATGGGAAGCCACTTCGACCCAAGAATTCTATGATAAGGTACAACAGGCCTCTAGAAAGCTTCTACAAATGGGGGTAAAACACGGAGATAAAGTGGCCCTTATCTCTACCAACAACAGAACAGAATGGTGTATCATGGATCAAGCTATACTCCAATTAGGAGCGACTACAGTTCCCATATATCCGACTATTACTGGACCAGAATATGAATATGTTCTAACCCACTCTGAAAGTCGTTTTTGCTTTATTTCTGATGCAGAAATTTTTGAAAAACTAACTAAAGTGGCTAAAAACACTATGCTAGAGGGGATTTATTCTTTTGAGAAAGTAAAAGGATGCGATTCTTGGAACATGCTTTTTGAAAACGACGACCACAGCTTGCAAGATAAGGTCGAAGAAGCAAAAAAAGCTGTACAACCAGAAGATTTAGCCACCATCATTTACACCTCTGGAACAACAGGTCTTCCAAAAGGAGTGATGTTGAGTCATAATAATGTTGTTTCAAATGTCTTATCTGCAACTCAAAAACTTCCCTTAACAAAAGATAAGAATGTTGCTTTGAGCTTTTTACCAGTTTGTCACATTTTCGAGCGTGTTATTCTTTATATCTACTACTACAACGCTATTGAAATTCACTTTGCAGAATCCATTGAAAAGATTTCTGAAAACATCAATGAAGTTCACCCTTACTTTATGACCGCAGTACCGCGATTATTAGAGAAAGTATATGATAAGATTTATGCAAGAGGCGCAGAACTAACCGGAATCAAACAAAAACTCTTTTACTGGGCAGTTGATCTAGGACTCAAATATGAACCCTATGGTCAAAACGGTTTTATCTATGAGGTGAAACTCGCCATTGCACGTAAACTTATTTTCTCTAAGTGGAAAGATGCCTTAGGAGGTAATCTAGAATTAATTAGCTCTGGAAGTGCTGCCCTACAACCCCGTTTAGCAAGAGTGTTTTCTGCTGCTGGAATGACCATTGCAGAAGGATATGGAATGACAGAATCTTCTCCCGTAATTACCGTTTCTGAAGAAGCGAATAGAGGAAATAAATTTGGCTGTGTGGGTCGTGCCATTGACGGAGTAGAAATAAAAATCGCCGAAGATGGAGAAATCCTATGTAAAGGACCTAATGTAATGCAAGGATATTATAAGGATCCAGAAAAAACAGCTGAAACAATTGTCGATGGATATCTTCATACAGGTGATATTGGAGTGATTGACGCAGACGGTTTTTTAAAAATAACAGATCGAAAAAAAGAACTCTTTAAAACCTCTGGTGGAAAATATATTGCACCGCAATTGATTGAGAATCAAATGAAACAGTCTTTATTCATTGAACAAATCATGGTAATTGGTGAAGGCCAAAAAATGCCCGCAGCATTAATTCAACCTGCCTATGAATACATCGAATCTTGGGCAAAAGAAAACAAAGTTGTTATTGGTGATAACATGGGAAGCATCTGCCAAAACGATACATTGATTGCAGCTATTCAGGCAGATATTACAGTATACAATCAAAACTTTGGGAAATGGGAACAAATCAAAAAATTTGAGTTAACCCCTGACATCTGGAGTATTGAAGACGGTCACCTTACCCCTACAATGAAAGTAAAACGTAAAGTAGTGAAGGAAAAGTACAAAGCTTTGAGCGATAAAATTTACGCTTAAACAGCTCTTAAAACCCATCAGTTTGAGGGGTTTTTTTATGTAATATATTATGCGAGAATAATTATGCAAGAATAATTATGCTTGCATACTGTTTTTTATTATATTTGAATTAAATAAAATAGTATGAAACAGAAAACCATTGAATACGCACTCCGTTCCACTTGGCAACTCATTACAACGATGTATAATGAAAAAGCCATGAATTACGATGCGACTATGACAATGGCTTTTACCCTTTTAAGTATCGATCCTGGAGGAACACCATCTACCGCGTTAGGACCAAAAATGGGGATGGAAAGCACAAGTCTTTCTCGTTTATTAAACACCATGGAAGAGCGGGGTTATATTCAAAGGAGACCTAACCCAGAGGACGGGCGCGGGGTATTAATTTTCTTAACCCAACAAGGAAAAGAAAAAAGAGCCCTTTCAAAAAATACTGTATTGGAATTTAACAATGGACTTTTAGATAGTGTTGAACCAGAAAAGATGGAACATTTTTTTGAGGTAATAGAGGCAATCAAAAAGCAAGTAGAAAAAAAACAATTAATTGAATATTAAAGGTAAATATTAATCATGGAAGCAACTAAAGCAAATGAATCAATCAAAGGCGCTGCCTTTATTGTAAATGAGACCGCTGCGCAGGATGTCTTTACTCCAGAAGATTTCAGCGAAGAGCAAATTATGATGAAAGAATCGGTGCAAGAATTTGTTAACCGTGAAATCATCCCACACAGAGAAAGCTTTGAAAACAAAGACTATGCTCTTACGCACGAGACCATGCAAAAAGCAGGAGAACTAGGTTTTTTAGGAGTTGCAGTTCCAGAAGAATACAACGGACTGGGAATGCCTTTTACCTCAACCATGTTAGTCTGCGACTACATTTCTGGTGCAAACGGTTCTTTTTCAACTGCTTTTGGAGCCCATACAGGCATTGGAACTATGCCCATTACTTTATATGGAAATGAAGCCCAAAAGCAAAAATATGTTTCTAAACTCGCTACAGGAGAATGGTTTGGTGCTTACTGTTTAACAGAACCAGGTGCAGGATCTGACGCAAACTCTGGAAAGACTAAAGCAGTCTTATCTGGGGATGGAAGACACTACTTTATCACTGGTCAAAAAATGTGGATCTCTAATGCTGGTTTTGCCGATGTATTCATTGTTTTTGCGCGTATCGAAGATGACAAAAATATTACTGGATTTATTGTTGAAGTAGATTTAGAAAATGGAATTACCCTTGGGGACGAGGAAAACAAACTAGGGATCAAAGCATCTTCTACAAGACAGGTTTTCTTTAACGAGACTAAGGTTCCTGTTGAAAATATGCTAGCTGGACGTGGAGAAGGATTTAAAATCGCCATGAACGCACTTAATGTTGGACGCATTAAACTAGCTGCTGCATGTCTAGAAGGGCAAAGGCACGTGACATCTTTAGCCGTTAAATATGCTAATGAGCGTGTACAATTTAAAAGTCCGATTGCAAAATTTGGAGCGATTCAAAGTAAACTAGCTACTATGGCGACCAACTGTTTTGCTACAGAGTCTGCTTCTTATCGCGCAGCCTATGATATTGAACAACACATCGATCAATTACTTGCAGAAGGGAAAAGTTTCCAAGAAGCTGAATTGAAAGGAGTAGAAGAATTTGCAGTAGAATGTTCAATTTTGAAAGTAGCAGGATCAGAAAATGCACAAGACTGTTCCGATCAAGGTTTACAAATCTATGGTGGAATGGGCTTCTCTTCAGATGCTCCCATGGAAATGGCTTGGCGTGATTCTCGCATCGCTCGTATCTATGAAGGAACAAACGAGATCAATCGAATGCTTTCTGTAGGAATGACCTTAAAGAAAGCGTTAAAAGGAGAAATTGATTTAATGACTCCAGCCACTACCATAGGTCAAGAACTCATGTCTGGTTCAATTGAAAAAGTTACTGCTTCAGATGTATTGTTTGGGCAAGAAAAACAATTGATCGCTAATATGAAAAAAGTGTTTATGATGATTATAGGGTCAGCTGTTCAAAAATTTGGACCAAACCTTGATGCAGAACAGCAAATCTTATTAGCTGTTTCTGATATCTTGATAGAAACTTATATGGCAGAATCTACCCTTTTACGTGTAGAGAAAAATGCAGGACGATTTGGTATTGCTACACAAGAACGTCAAATTGAAATGACACAATTATACTTATTCGAAGCTATAGAGTGCGTTAACGCTAAAGCAAAAGAAGCCATTGTTTCTTTTGCCGAAGGAGCACAACAAGCGAGTATGATTGCTGGGGTTAAACAGTACACTAAATATGCTGAATATCCTAATATCTCAAAATTGAGAAAAAATATTGCCGCCACGGTAATTGAGGAGAATAAATATCCTTATTAATTAATCATTGGTTTTATTTTGTTTAAACGCCTAAGGACTCAAATCCTTAGGCGTTTTTTTTTATCTTAACCTAATAATATTTTAAGATGAAAAAGATTTATACCACTCTATTTTTATTGACTACTTTATTTTACACAAAATCTTATGCTCAAACTCCAGCAGATTTTTACTCCATTATTAATGAAGTATCAGAAGAACGAATAAAAGCAGATATCACCACTTTAGCTAATTTTGGAACAAGGCATACTTTGAGTGATACTTTATCACAAAACAGGGGGATAGGCGCGGCAAGAAGATGGATCTTTAAAGAATTTCAAGAGATTGCCAAAACGTGTAAAGGCTGCATTGAAGTGTCTTATCAAAAAAATTATCACGAGCCGAATGAAAGGCGAATTGTTAAACCCGTTTGGATCAATAATGTTGTAGCGATCCAAAAGGGGACAAAATACCCAAATCGTTTTATTATAATGAGTGGAGATATTGATTCTAGAATTTCAGATCCCACTAATTATATCGATGATTCTCCTGGAGCAAACGACAATGCCAGTGGAATGGCAGGGACCATAGAAGCTGCCCGTGTTTTATCAAAATATTCTTTTGAAAACAGTATTATTTATGCTGGTCTCGCAGGAGAAGAACAGGGTTTATATGGCGGTGCTGGACTTGCAAAATACGCTCAAGAGCAAGGCTGGGAAATTATTGGTATCATGAACAATGACATGATAGGGAATATTAAAGGGGTTGATGGGGTGATAGACAATAGAACTTTTAGAATATTTTCTGAACCGACTCCAGCGAATGAATCTGAGAGTGCAAGAAAAAGTCGCCGTTTTTATGGGGGAGAAGTTGATGGTATTTCCCGTCAATTAGCGCGTTACATTCACAAAACAGTGCAAACTTTTATGCCAGAGATGAACCCCATGATAATTTATCGTCTCGATCGCTTTGGTCGTGGAGGGCATCATCGCCCGTTTAATGATGTAGGCTATGCAGGAGTACGCATTATGGAAGCCCACGAAAATTATACCCAGCAGCATCAAGACGTTCAAGTAGAAAACGGGATTGCCTATGGCGATGTGGTGGAAGCAGTTAACTTTGGCTATGCCAAAAAATTAACCGCAGTAAACGCCATTAACTTGGCTGCATTAGGATGGGCGCCACCTGCAGTAAAAGAATTAAGCATTGGAGGAGTCGTAGAAGCTTCGGCTAAATTTAAATGGACAAAAACAGAGGACGAGAACATTGCCGGCTATAAGATTTATTGGAGAGACACCACCTCCCCAACCTGGGATCACAGCCGTTTTGTAGGAAATATGGAAGAAGCCACCCTAGAAGGAATTGTAGTCGACAACTTCTTTTTTGGGATGGCGACAGTAGGAAAAAATGGGATAGAAAGCCCTGTAGTATTCCCCAATAAAGTAATGCGTTAATAATTATTTATTTTTGGTCGCTTTAAATACCCTCTTTGATTTCATCTGAATGGACTGAAATTAAAAACAAGGAATAGCTCAAATAAACTGGGCGCAAACACCTTACTTTCTTTTTGAAAAGAGAAATTATATTGAAAGTCAAAATTTTCAACTTTTAAACCCAACGCATTAAAAGTAAATTAATCTGCATTATCAACTAACTGATTTAAGCCAATAGAAAAGTTATCAAATTGAAACTCTTCGGAAAAGTTTGCGTAAAAATTTCCTTCGGTGTAACAGGTTCCCATATAAAGGAATAAAAATGAATTATTAGAAAGGAAACTCCTATTGTATTGAGTGATAACAACTCTAATATGATAAAACACATAACAGCTATTAATCCCATCAATTGGTGTTGCAGTAACTTTTAAAGTTTCTTCAATACAAAGGGAAATCACGTTGATATCTCCTTGAGAGGTTTCAAGATAATCGAGTTGAGATCAGGCTTTCCTGGATATACTAGTGCACAATAATGCATCAAAAAGTAAAAGAAGTTTAGGGAACATCATAAGTAGGTTAATCTAAGTTAGGGTCATAAGAAAGTAAGCAAAATCAATGACTTTGTCTCACTTAGTCATAATTCAATAACGTAAAAAATAACACGAAATATTGGGTAAGTAGTTGCTTAGTAGTAATTATCGGTCTGTAAACGGTTGTATTGACCACGACGATTACGGCGGTAAATACTAAAGTCAAAAGTGATAAATAATTCAAATATACTCGGAGAAAAAACTGCTCCAGGGGATTGGAATGGGAAGTTGTATAAAATTCCAAAATCAAAATTTTCTACTGCTAAACCAATAGAAACCCCTACATTGTTTAAGGCAAAGGTATTCAATGATGCAGCCTGCTGACTTAATCCAACCGAAAATTCTCCCAATTGAAAATCTTGCGATAAATAAATTAAGACTGCATCGCCAAACTTGGTAAAAGAACCATAGGCAAATAAATAAGAATAACGTGGTAGATATCTTCTTTCATAGGGGTTTAGATCAAACTCATATGCCCCTTGCAAAGAAATCTGTATAGGCTTTTCAAAAGGGACTTCTTTATTATAAGAAGTATTAGGCTTATTTAAATGCTTTAAAGTTAAACCAGCCATAAAGCGATCAGAATGCAATAAGAAAGATGCCCCTAGATCGAGATAATTTACATTACTAATTACGGGAGCGAGAGGGTCGATCGATTCTGTATTGATAAACCCAGTAGCTGTATTTAACTGATCTTCAAAAATAAGATTCTCTGGATTAACTGACTGACTGCCAAAACCTAAGGTCACCGCAGGCAAAAAGTAAAGATCATTATCAAACCGGAGTTTATAGACATAGGATAAATTAGCCAAATTAATTGTTAATCCAGTATTTTGAATTTTAAAGGAATTAACATCTAAGCCTAAACTGAAATCAAGATTATCGAAAGATAGCGCGCCAAAAAAATATTTGTTATCCATCTTATCAAACTCGTTTAACTTCATTTGATTATACAATACCCCAGTCTTATTTAAGCTGTTTAATCCAAAGTAACTAGGGTTCGTCTTTTGCATAAACTTTGAGTGGTTGACAATATACTCGTCTTGTGCAAAGCTGAGGGCAAACATCATCAAAAATAATGCTGTAATATACGTGTATTTCTTATTGAATTTTTGCATTAGTTAATCACAATAAAGGTTCCACTCTTCTCTACTTCTGTCTCACCGTCTAATAGAATACCATAAGCTGTGTAAATATAGTAGGGCGAGAACGGTGCTAAACTTCCATCCCATCCAGTAATTGAAATTCCCTGGATGTTATTAAGATCTGCTTCTTCTACATATTCATTGTAGACCACATTTCCTCTATAATCATATACCGTAAAGGTCATGTTACTAAATCCACTAAACAATGGGCGGAAGTTATCGTTGACCAAGTCGTTATTTGGTGTAAATACGTTAGGTACTAAGATATTATATCCTTTTCCTACAGAAATTGGCTTAGTAATTTCTTCCGAACAGCCCACATCGTTGTAAATACGCATAGTGGTAAAATAAGTTCCAGAGATACCATAAGTATGTCGCACTGGAATAATACTATCTATGAGTGTTGGAACATCTACTGCAGGAGTATTGTCACCAAAGATCCATTCTGAACGTACATAAGGATCCGTTGAAGTATTTTCAAAGGTAATTTCTTCTCTGGCTAGAATTACACTAGATGCTTCAAAGTTAGGGGAAGTGTAAGAGAAATTAGGCTCTCCAATTCCACGGTTAATATCTGTTGTAATCCAGCATCCCTCTTCATTGACAATTCTAAATTCTGCTTCGTCAACCGCATTGACAATAGCCACAGACCAAGAACGATCACTTAGACGAACAACATCAGAGCTTGGTATAAGAATATCGTTGTAGTAGAAACTCAAGTTACCATTGTTATTATCAAAAATATCCACTAATAATCTTCCTTGCTGACCAGTACATAGATCCTCATCTACAAATGGCCCGTCCATGATATATAACTCTCTATTAGGAGAAACCTGAATAATTTCTTCATAGAAGGTGTACTGATTAGCTTCATTACATCCTGTATTAGCAAGAGAAATAATTTGCATTTTATAGTTCCCTGGTAATAGGTCTTGTAAAGAAGTGCGGTTTTCATACTCATTCAATGGACGATAACCAATATTGTCTACAGAATTAAGATAACGTGGATCTTCAACAAACCAGTTGATCACATAAGGTAATTGACCTCCAGAAATCTGAACACCAATTTGACCATTTAGCCCACCACTTGAACAATCTGGTGGGAGAGATTTCACTACAGTACCTAAATTATCAGGATCTGTTAATGTTCCTTCGGTAAAGAAAGGTTGTACAATGTCTTCTACTTCAATATTAACAGGGCTCGTCTCTGCATCATCACAAGAACAGTAAGAATGTGAGTTTCTATCAAGGATACGTAAACAGTATTGCCCAGGATAAGCAGGATCAACACGTTCTCCATAGAAGACTTGTGAAGAAGCCGTAGGATCGTTTGGCGTATAAGTCCATTCAAACTGATAGGTAGGAACACCATCTACGATAAATGGATCTCCACCGAGTGCAGAGGCTGTAATTCCTCCATCAACCGCACCAGTACACAGGTCAGTAATAAAAGTTGTGTCACCATTGTATTGGATCGGTAGATATTCTCTGACTGTGAAGTAGAATACTTCTTCACAAGGGGTAAGTCCAGTATTGTCAACATTCTCGCTTACTCTCAAGTAATAGCTTCCGCCAGGTAAGTTTCTAAATCTATAGGTATATCCTCTAGGCTCTAAGAATAAATATCTTCCTCCTCTTGTTTCTACTCTTCCAGCGAAGACATTACTATTGTCTAGCGGTACTTGACGTCCGCCTGGATCAACAAGTTCCATGTAGAATCCATTATTAGTGGTTTGAGTAACACTAAATGAACGATTTATACTTAGGTTGACGTTGAAGAAAATATCATGCGAGTAACCTTGATCTGCGTTGTTCCAATCGATAGCATTATTTGAAGGTTCTGGGTAATTTGTACAGTCACCATTGCCGATAGGTGGAATATTTTCACGCGATCTAAAGTTGGTGATATTTAAGCTTCCCTCAGAGATAGAGATATTTCTAGTGATAAACTCACCGCCGTCACAACTGGACTCTCTGGAATCTGTAATTATAGCACGATAAATTCCTGCAGGCAATCCACTTACAGTAGCAAGTCCATCATAACTCGAATCTAGTAATACCCAATTTGTTGTCGTGGTAGCATTAATTGTTTGTCCTGTACTGTTAACAGTAGTTGAAGTTGTAGAAGTAAACTCATACCATTGAATTCTCAATGGTGGAATAAAGTTTTCAACGGTTAATTCAATGCTACTTTCGGAATTACCGCAACCCGGTAAGGTCACTTGTGGACGACTTACACGCATTTGCTGATTATTTACTTCCTCTATGGTAAAGGTTCCAGAAGCGACAACACAAGCCGCAGTGTTGGTATTATTTATAGATATTTCATATTCATATTCTCCAGCCTGTCTAAAGTTATCTACTAACACACTTGGACCTGAATCCAGAGACCCGTCTAAGACTTTGTAATAACTATAATTTCCTCCATCTGCAGACGATATAAATAGCTGTCCTTGATTAGTCGGAGAGATAGAGGGAGCTGCTGGATTAGAGACCGAAGGAACAATTTCAAAGGTTAATTGACCAGAGGTATCTTCGACACAATCAATATCGGTTACTTCAAAGTTATTTACTTGATATTCGTACACTTCTGGGAAAGAAAATGTCGTAGAAGTAATTACACCAGAAGAACAACCAAAGCTATCAATAACTTCTAAATTAAAGATAGTTCTAGTTGCTGAGTTTCTAATATCAATACCATCAAATTCTACTCGATTACCTGCAGCAGAGATAGCAGATAATATTCCGTTATTTAATTGAATAGTATAGGGTGCTGCAAAAGGATTCCCTCCTGTAATCTCAAAGACTAATCTTCCTCCTAAGAGTAAATCATCTGGACAGCTCGGAATTCTAGTACTTTCTGGAACAATTCGGACACTATAAGGTTCTGGTTGTTCCACGCGAACCGTGATGACATCACTACAAGCAGGTTGTGGGTTTCCATCTATATCCAATGGAGGACTTAAGTCGGTTACTTCAAACACATAGGTTCCGGCAGGTAAGTCTGATAAACTAACGGCAGCACCTACACCTGGAGGAATTACTCTACCAGGAGTTAAAGAACTTATTTCTAGGTTTCCAGAGCCTCCTACTGCAAATAAGTCAAAGGCTGCATTTGAATCTCCAAAACAATCCAAGGTATAAATGAAGTCTGCGGTTGCAGTACTCGTCACGCTTCCTGCACCACGTTGGTTGACAAAATTAGCAGTTTCTACTCCATTAAGACGTACCGATGCATATCCACCTACTATAATCAATTGTGGTGGATATTCGCAGCCAAGGATAGCGTCTGTCAACGTTAAATAATAGTTCCCTGGTGGAAGATTTTCTAGGTTAGGACTAGTCCCAATAACTCTTGTAGCTGTTAAAGATTCAGCCCAACTGTATTCATATAAACCTGAACCTCCTGTAAAGGCATTGACTTGAATTCCGCCAATTAATTGTGTTGTTACAATATTTCCATTTCCAGTTGTACCAGTAGAACAATAACTATCGGTTACCTGAACAATCGTTGGATCAAAGTTGAGAGACGTTGGAATACGCACTGCTCTAGTTAATGATAACGTACAAGAACTCGTGTCTGATACTTCCACCACATACAATCTGCCAGGGGTGAGTCCAGTAAAGTTTGCCTGTCCATTCGTTACTCTTATTCCATTGGCACCAGGTAGTCTTACTCCGTTATAT
>Ga0233444_10000157_pt1 | contig 92918 bp, 71 predicted proteins | sample SI_124_October20_6_FD_182792 | JGI IMG/M metagenome (GOLD analysis project Ga0233444, IMG submission 182792) | Seawater microbial communities from Saanich Inlet, British Columbia, Canada - SI_124_October2016_10_MG | ecosystem: Environmental > Aquatic > Marine > Inlet | place: Canada: British... | reverse complement strand
TCTTCATTTGGGAAGATGAGAATCCATGGTTCATCCGTAATCTGGTCACATTCTCCGCCAATGTCTAGGAATGTTTTCGATGCGGAGTGGTCAATCGTCGTTGAGTTTCCAAGCGTCCCTGAGGTCATTCCGAAAATGAGCAGGGTGTAGAGGAGAGTGTAGATGATTCCCCCAGCCAAGACGAAGTTTTCTTTCTTAGAGAGGAAACTGTGTTTGGAATCTCCGCTTCTGCGATTGCGGATTTCAAGCAATTCTTTGGAGGTTTTATTTCGGGCTTTAGTTTCGTGGTCGACATGCTCGGCTTCATCATGAGAATCAACGCGACCTTCGCCCATGAGCCAAGCAAAGAGACCTACCAAATGAACCCAACGATGAAAAAATTTGAGATTCTGTGATAAAACCGTTGAAGTGGCCGAATACAAGGCTTACGCAATTGGTGTTGAGGTGGGTCAGGCCGGACTTGAACCAGCGACCTCGGCATCTTCAGTGCCGCGCTCTCCCAACTAAGCTACTGACCCGTGCAGTTCGGCGAGAACCCCTGCCATATCAAGGCTTTCGCCAAACAATGCTGGGCAACTCAACCGTCAATCTTCATTCAATTCCGTCGAGAATTGCCTTTTGAGCTTCAAACAAGGCATCGATCCCGCCATCTGCTCGTGCGAGAAGTGCAATGAGTTCATCTCCCGAGAAAGTTGACTCTTCGCCAGTACCTTGAATCTCGACGTATTTGCCATCAGCAGTTTTGACGACGTTCATGTCGACGTCGGCGTTGGAATCCAGAACGTAATCCAAATCGAGGTAGACTTCGCCGCCGATAAGTCCGACAGAAATGGCAGCCAAATCATGAGGAATGACTGTGTTTTCGTGGTTCACACGTTCTGCTTCGGAAAGTGATGGGGCAGTCCAACCGGCTTTTCGTTGGTCTTCAGTCGGGCGCATGTCGAGAGGTAGGCATTGCCCTCTCGCAATCAACCGTCGTACGGCAAGTCGCAGTGCGATGTTAGCAGCGGTGATAGAAGCACATCGGGTGCCTCCGTCAGCATTCAGGACATCACAATCCACGTTGAGCGCTACTGGACCTAAAGCCTCAAGGTCAACAGCAGCACGCAGTGAACGAGCAATCAACCGTTCAATTTCTTGAGTTCGTCCTTTTGCACCGCGGCGCTCACGACGGAACCGAGAATCTGTTGATCCAGGGAGGAGAGAATATTCTGCGTGCACCCAGCCTTTTGTCGAATCACGGGGAAACCATCCAGGAAGCCGTGCTTCTTTGGTACAGCACGCTAGAATTACAGTGTCACCCTGACGGTAAAGAATTGATGCTAGCGCATTTGGAGTGAAGTCAATTTCAACTTCTACATGTCGCATTTCGTTTGCTTCTCGCTCGGTACTAAACTCGGTCTTGAATTTCGCCATACAACGGCCAGCACCTTCTCTTCATCAAGTCTTCTCATGATTAAATCCATGCGCAAAGGCGCGCACATTGAAGAATACGACGGTATTCGGAACGGTATGAGCAAACCAAAAGTCGCAATCTGTGGCGTGGCTCGCACACCAATTGGCAAATTCATGGGCGCTCTTTCAGGTATGAAGGCCGTTGACTTGGGCGTGCTTGCCGTTGAAGAGGTCTGCAAAAGAGTTGGAATAAATCCTGCGCAGGGAGTCGTTGATGAGGTCATCTTTGGACAAGTTTTGCAAGCAGGTGTTGGTCAGAATCCCGCACGTCAAGTCGCTCTTGGGGCAGGATTGCCAGTAACGACACCGTGCGTAACCATCAACAAAGTTTGTGGCAGTTCTCTCAAGGCTGCAATGATCGGGGCAAACAGCATCCGTGCTGGAGAGTACAACGTCATTGTTGCGGGAGGAATGGAAAGTATGTCGAACGCTCCTCACCTTTTGATGAACCATCGCAAAGGAGCAAAAATGGGTAACTCGACCCTCGTCGATTCAATGATTCACGACGGCCTTTGGGATGGATACAATGATGTTCACATGGGGAATACTGGTGAGACGGTTGCGAAAGAATGCTCAATCACACGAGTACAATCCGATACCTTTGCTGCTCGCAGCCACCGACTGGCATCCCAAGCACAAACTGAAGGATGGTTTGATTGGGAACTTTTCCCCGTCGAGATTCCACAACGTCGTGGTCCTTCAATCGTATTCTCGAGCGACGAGGGCATTCGCCCTCAAACGGATGTTGAATCTCTTTCAGGTCTCCGACCCGTGTTCCAAAAAGACGGTCAAGTCACTGCCGGCAATGCCAGTACGCTGAACGATGGCGCAAGCGCTGTTGTTCTTGCGAACGCAGATTTTGCAGAGGAACAAGGTTGGGAAATTATCGCCTACATCGATGACTATTGTACCAGCGGAGTAGAGCCCGAGCGCGTCATGAGTGCGCCAATTCCAGCAGTGCAAATGCTCTTGCAGAGAAACCAATTGGATGTTTTGGATGTTGAAATTTATGAGCACAACGAAGCATTTGCTTCTGCTTCATGTGCTGTTGCTCAGGAACTGAACATTCCAGAAGATCGCTTCAATCTCCATGGAGGCGCAGTTAGTCTCGGGCATCCACTCGGCTCCAGCGGAACTCGATGCCTCATTACGATGCTCGGCGTAATGCGCCGACGCGATGCAAAGTCGGGTATTGTAACGCTGTGTTTGGGTGGCGGCAACGCCGTAGCCATGCTTATTCGGCGCTGAACCAACTTCTCTTGAGTCCACAAAACAGCGGCTTTTCCGACTGGTGGTATCAAATAGGGCCGGATGACGGCCATCAGTTGGGGTAAGCCGATGGTATCGTTTGAAGATCTTGGAATTGAACCACTTTTGGTCGAGGCCCTCAAGCAACAAGGAATCGTCGAGCCCTTTGAAGTCCAACGGGAATCTATACCTGATGCAATGTTGGGCCGCGATGTTTGCTGTCGAGCACCTACGGGCTCCGGTAAAACTCTCGCATTCGGTTTGCCACTTTTGGCAATGACCGAAGAAGCAGAACCTAGCCGACCGACTTCTCTCATTCTCACACCAACCCGTGAATTGGCCGAGCAGATCTTCAATGTCCTTGATCCTTTAGCCTACGAATTGCAACTCTATGTTCAAGCCATGTACGGTGGTAGTTCTTACCAGAAACAATACCGTGCACTCGAACGTGGAATCGATGTTCTCGTGGCTTGCCCAGGTCGTTTGATTGACATGATGGAGCGGGGTGCAGTTTCGCTCGATGACGTAGGAATAGTTGTTCTTGATGAAGCAGATCGAATGGCAGACATGGGGTTCATGGAACCTGTCTGCAAGATTCTTGACCGATGCAAGAAAGACCGTCAAACGATTCTTTTCAGCGCAACTCTCGATGACGAAGTCGCTGACCTTGTACGTGATTATCAAACCGATCCGGTAACCATCGAAGTTGGTCCTAAAGAAGTGACCATGGAAAGCATGACGCACTACTTCTGGCTCATGCCAAATTCGAAGAAGTCAACGATTTCTTCTGAAATCATTCGAAAGTGTGGACGAACCATCATTTTCTGTCGAACCAGAAACGGGGTAGACCGGGTTGGGGATGAGATGCAATTCGACGGCATGGCAATCGAAACGCTCCACGGTGGTCTTTCACAACGTCAGCGAGACGGTGCAATGAAACGTTTCCAACATGGAGAGTGCATGGCCTTGATTGCTACCGATGTTGCAGCCCGTGGAATTGACGTCGAAGGCGTAAATTGTGTGATTCATTACGATCCTCCTGAAAACGGTAAGGCGTACAAGCACCGAAGCGGTCGAACAGCTCGAGGTGGAAATACGGGCATCGTCATTTCCCTTGTTCAAAAACCTCAGAAGAAACAATACGGCCGCATTCAACGAGATGTCGGAATCCGTGTTGATTTTGAACCACCCGAATTTTCAGTACTTCCAGAATTTGAAGTTGAATACATTGCGGCAGACCGTAGTCAACGTTCGAATCGTAACGATTCTGGTGGCCGCGGTGGACATTACGGTTCACGCAACGGCGGTGGTCGTGGTGGCGGCGGTGGATACCGTGGCGGTGGCGGCGGTGGTCGCGGCGGCGGCGGTGGATACCGTGGCGGTGGCGGCGGTGGTCGTAGCGGCGGCGGATACCGTGGTGGAAAATCTGGCGGTGGCGGCAACGGCAAGAGCGATTCTTACCGTGGTGAATCACGTGGTCAAAATTACAAACCAAGTAAAAATTCAAGCAAAGGCTACCAAGGTGGCAAGAAATCCTCCGGCGGTTACGGTAACAAAAGCGGTGGCTACCGTGGTGGGAAAAAGAACTGAATCACTCTTCTTCTGAGTTGTTGGTTTTCACAGGACTGAAGATTCCGTAATCTTCGATAATTTCTGCAGCACCGGGTAACACTGGTAGTACATCATCGGTCATAAGGCCAGTATTTTTGTAAATCCGATTGGCGAGTTGCTCCTTTTTAGTGAGACCTGGTCGAAGAATAGCAAACCGTTGGCAGATTGATCGTATGGTCTCAGGCATCCCCCCCATGAGCAGAGGCACACCATTAATCGCAACGATTCCAATGCCAATTTGAACATCTAAATCTTTGAACCATTGGCGTTGCCCACGAACAATGAACGAGCCTTTACCAACGTATTCTCCCGTTTGGGCCGTCTTTGATACTTGTGCGGGCTTGACTGAATACACAGTTCCGTGAGCCCCCCCTCCAGCCCAAGCACGACTCCAGCACAGAGCGAGCGTGGCAGCTTCTTCCAGTTTTTCAGTTGTTATTCGCTCATCGCCAAGTTTGTCGACGAGTCTGAAGGCAGGAACATCATCAGGTATGTGCGCAGGTTTGTGTTGGTCAACAGCGAACCCTTGAGTTGCTCGTAGGCTACAACTTGGTGCGCCGTGCAAGTCTGCGTGAAGATACATATCGGCTCCTGAAAGATGCTTTTTGACGATGGAGTCGTTGCCTTTGGCATCTCGGCCACCGACCAATAAATGCCCTCCAGTAAGCATGCTCCATTTGTGACTTTCAAACCATAACCGCTTGCTTCGTTTCACTTTGTTGAGTTTCCCACTCGCTTGCTGTTTTGCCTCTTTCTTCACGGCTCGTTGTAAATGCAAAACAGTATCTTCCAACGCTTGAACCGCTCCAGAGGTTTTGTCCTTTTGCTTGCGAGCAGCCTCGAAATGCCGTTGAGCATTTTGATGAACGGTTTGATCGAGAGAAAGCGTTGCTTGAGGCCCATTCGGTCGTCCTTCTTCATCGGGTAAAACGGTCACGAATGTTCGCTGTGCTGGGTTAAGTGAAACAATCCAATCCACTTGCTTTGCGTCTTTTTTAACTTGACTCCAACCCTTTTCATCGACCGCTGTAGAAACTTGGCTCAGTAAACTCTCTATGTGTGTCCAGTTGTTTTGAATCGTATGTCCGAGCATTTGTTGTTTCTCAATTTTCGCAGAAAAACCTTCCAGTGCCTTTTCTTGTTGCGCTTTTCGCCTTTCTAGTCGCTCAACATCGGTCGAATGTCCTCGCCCTGGTGCAGCGAAATCCAATTTTTCGGCCTCTCGTCGAGCCAGCGCCATTGCGTCGTGCGCTCCTTTCCAAGCGTCGACTGCTTGGCACAGTGAAGAGAAAGTGGCCTTTGGGGCCTCAGCATGATTCGGTAGAAGAGTAGGCGTTGCTTCAGTTGCGTATTTTTCATAAAATCGATCTCTGTCGCCGTTGGGAGAGTAACTCTTTGCTTTTTCTTCTAATTCTGAGGCAGACGTTTCTTCATCCGCTTTCAGCAACAAGTAGCCTACACGAGTTTCAGCAAGGTCAGCCAATAACGACTGAAGGGCGTCATGTATTTTCCCAGCATCAATGCTCTGTGTGTCGATGTTTGCTTCAAAACCTGCGAGAGAACAGACAGCATTTGCGTGAGTTCCTCCAAGGTTTACCTTGCCTCCGAGTGTCGATACAAGGTCTCTGTCTGACGATTTGAACATCTCAGAAAGTTCTTCCTCGCTGATGTTATGTGGATCCATTGCAGCAGGCGGCGGAATGTATACAACGCCTTTTTTGAGCGTCCTTCCGGCGTATGAAGCGTGTGTAAGTGGTTGGATAATGACGCCCTCTTCGTCGGTTAAGATGATGTTTCCATCTCGAAACACCTCAACATACAGGTGGTACTTGCCAAACTTCGTATCGAAGTCAAAGCAGAGGACTCGGTCAAATCCGAGTTGTCGTACACCAGTCATTCGCGCATTTTTCAGATACTTTCGCAAGACCATCGCAAACGGCGGCGGTGTCATGGGCATTGGGCGGTCTCGGTTCGAGGTGTAAATACGGGCGCCTCGTACCAATACGAGGTCAAATTGATCCCTTTCTTTTGGATTGATTCGCAGCACAATTTGCTCGTAGTGAGGCATGTATGCTTTTTTGACATACGCTCCTGCAAATGCGTTCATTTCACGTGCCACTGCGCGTAGGTCGAAACTTGACATTGCTGCTTTCATTCGCTCGCCTCAAACCAACCTGCCATCGACGCTTCTTCAATGCTCACTCAAACCGTAGTAGGACTTTACCGATGTTTTTTCCATCGTGGAGGTATTGATGGGCCTTTGCTACGTCTTCGACATCAAAGATGGAATCAATAACGGGTTTGAGTGCTCCAGTGAGGACTCCCTCCATGATTCGCTCTAATTGTTTCAACATGACCGCTTCATTCTTCCAAGTCCCCATATGGATTCCAAACACTCCTCTGTTCCTGGTCATGAGTCTGAGTGGGTCAAATGCGGGGGTTTTTCTCCATGCTAAAAACGAACGAATCATTGAACGTTTCGAGGTTGGTGCTACAGCAGACATGCCGTATGTATAGAGGCGGCCGCCTTCTTTTAGAACCGATAGAGAACGAGTAAGGTTGTCGCCTCCAATGGGGTCAAGAATATGGTCTACGCCTTCATTGTCAGTTTCTTTTTTGATTATTGATACGAAATCTTGGTTGTGTCGGTCGATGGCTCTTCCACCATAGGATTCGATAATATCTGATTTTGAGCCTGAAGCAGTTGCCCAAACCTTACTCACTCCAGCCCACTGACACAACTGCAACGCTGCAGTTCCAACTCCGCCGGCACCTCCGTGAATGAGTACGGACTCGTTTTCATCGAGATGACCAAGGTGATGCAACATATGGTGTGCTGTGAGGTACGTTACCGGCATTGCGGCTGCAGCCTCGAGAGAAATCTCTTCCGGCAATGGTAAGACGCGTTTGATATCAACCACGACATGACTTGACTGTCCACCCGTGGACATTGCTGCGACAACACGCTGGCCAATGGTAAAGTGTGATTCACCTTCACCCAAAGCATCGATTGTTCCACTGACTTCGTATCCTGGTGTGAATGGATAGGGTGGGCGCGGTTGGTAGAAGCCGAGTCGCATCAGAAGGTCTGCGAAGTTGATTCCGGCAAAGGCTACTTTCACCCGTACTTGACCTTGTTTTGGTTCTGGCATCGGCATTTCAGTTACTCGAATGGTGCTTGGCGAACCTGCCTTGGTAAATTCAACTCTACGAGCCATATGTTGGCGTCGGGATGCAGGTGTTCTAAACTTTGGTCTCCACGATGGACCACTGCGAGGATTTTTCAGACAATACACCGGCCCGTTGGTGTGAAAGCAAATGCGAAAGAGTTTGGTCCATCGCTAATCCCGGATGAGCGTTTGGTGTGTCAGCATATGCGTGCTGAGCTATCTCGGAAAGGGTTTGCATTCCTTTTTTGACGGCATCAAAAACAGCCTGATGCCGAGCCATTCTGTGATGAATGTAATGATCGAATTTCTGTTCAGGCAGCGCAATTACGGGTCCGTGACTCGGGAACAGGAGGTGTGGGTCTAAATTTTTGAGCCGCTCGAGTTGCTCAAGATATACATTCATGTCTCCAGTGTGGGGTGGAATCAGTATTGTTCCAATTCCAGCAACCATGTCTCCAGCAATTAATCCTGCCTTGCTGAGGAGACAAATGTGGCCGGGATGATGCCCAGGTGTAATGAGAACCTCCCATGATTGGTTTCCGAGTTCCAGTATATCTCCGTCCTCGAGTATCCGGTCACATTTGACGGTTTGAGCAGTATATTCGCTTCCCCAAATGGGAACATCAAATGCTTCTCTTAGCAATCCTATATCGCCCACATGATCGCCATGAGAATGGGTGAACATCATTGCAATCAGTTCACCTTTGTGTCTGTCAACTGCTTGTGCCATATCTTCCATACCTTCCCGTAAATGGGAGGCAGGATCGACGAGTATGAATTCGCCCTCTGGGTCTCCAACAAGGTAACAGTTGGTGTGGTCGGCAGGAGGTAATGTGGCTGTCTTCACAGGTACGACTTCGACTCCGTACGCAAACAGAATCGATTGACGGCTCGGTAATCGTTTACTTATGTCGTGAGCGGCAAGTTCCATATCGCGGTTTTTTCGTTCAAGAGTTCTTTCAATTTCCATCATTAAGGTGACAACTGGAGGTGCGACCTTGATTTCATAGTTCGCCCATCTCTTGAGAATCTCCACGGGCGTCGCCCACATTATTTCGGTGAACTCAGTTTGCGGTTCAAGGTCGATATCAGGAACATCTTCAATCGCACCTGCGTGGACATGCATGAACGCGTTGTCAAATTGAATTGGCCCAAAAGGAGGGGTGATCCTATGGCTTAGGACTCGAATTGCCGACGTGTTGTAGGGGAATTTACCTTCGAGTGCGAGTGGTAGATATCTGCTCTTATCAGCGATGATTTCTTTGCGAGCTTCGAGAGGTAATTGAACAAGTCCTTGTTTTGAAGGAGCCAACCCCAATTCTTCACTCATTTCACGAAGGATACAAGCAACGGCTTTTGATTCGTCGATGTCAAAACCTTCCAATTGCTCTACAGCGGCAATATCAACACGCGACAATCCCCCACCAGGGAAAGCCCAGTAACCGGGGAAGGCAACCATGGTTTCGGAGCGAAGTCCCAGAAGAACTTCGACACCATTTGGCCCATCACGGGTCATCGTCATCGTGGCCGTTGGACGGGGCGCTTTACGCTCGACATCTTGGAATGATACGCCTTGAGGTACTTCACTCATACTTTTCGCTCTACTCCATTGGCTTCAAGTCTTTGTTTCGTCGGGATGATAATGCGTGAATCTCATGTAGGTCCAACGGGTGCGTTGACGCATGGCAGCACAGTCCATGGAAGAGGAACTGCAAGAACTCGCGGCACTCGTACGTGAGGCCGAGGCTCTCGGTATTGACCCGTGGCCGCCTGAGAAGACTGAACGGCCATGGGCTCGTTGGGCCTTGGGCTCTTTCATGATTGTCCTCATGCTAAGCGCCGTGTCGAAGGTTCTCTTCCGATTCGTCACTGTCTAAGACCGGTGAGTAGTTTCTTTGAAAGGACTGCAAATGTCTCCCTCGTTTTTTAGTTTCAGCACCGCTCAATTGAAGAAGGAATGGTTCTTGGCACAGACGAACAGTCCCTTAGTGTAGCGGTCCATCATGGAGGATTCTGGTTCCTCCGACCTCGGTTCAAATCCGAGAGGGACTACCACCGCATCAAAGAATCAAAGGTTTTGAAACACTTAGTGATTACCGAGTTTCATGGCCAAGGTCGAATTGTACACGAACAGAGGCTGTGGTGCATGCGTAAATGCCAAACGGTTACTCGATTCGAAAGGTGTCGCGTACGATGAAATCCGTCTCGGTTCATCGAGGCGTACCGACTCGGAGTTTCGTGTTCGTACCAATGGGAGCAAAACGATTCCACAAATATTCATTGACGATGAATGGATTGGAGGATTTGAAGAACTTCTTAAGTTTGACAATGCAAACGAACTTGATTGGCGTTTAGGCTTGAGTGAACGGCCGAATGTATCCTTTTTCACTCGTATCATGCGCCGTTTAACGGGTAGAATCTATTGAGTTTGAATCACGCCTCTTTCAAAGTAAAACTGGTCACCATCTGCATGGCTTGGCCGTGAGTAATTTGACCGGAATAATCGCGAACCACGCCGTGAATGGTGACTCTTGCCCTGAACAAACATGTATCGGTCGTGTCCTCTTTCGGGTGGTGCTTGTAAAAATGCACACCTACCTTGTATTTTCCAATCGGCGCGTCTTCAATCCAAACTACGTTTTCGACTGCATTCTTACTTGTCGGTCGAACATTCATGTCAACGTCGAGTTCTCCGCCACACTCACTTGTCTTATTGTTGAAATAAATTCGTTCACCAGAAGGACAAAAAATGTGTAAATCTAAGTCATTGTAATCGTCCCAAGCAAGTGATACCTGAACCTCACCAGTCTTTCCACCTTCACGCTCAAGCCGTTCTTCGATATCGTCGTTGATTGTGGAAGACGAATCTAAGACTTGGATTCCACTGCCAATTTCTTCGGCCTCTACCAACGCGGCATGTTGGTTCAAGGGTTCTTCATTTTCTTCAATCCAAGTGGTTCGAAGTTCGATGGTTGAGTTTGTGAGTTCGTCGTCTTGAACTTCGTTTTCCTCGGTTTGTCCGGTGTTTTCGGTAGTTTTAATGTTCGTTGTTTCGTCCCCAAAAAGGTCCTCTACCAAAAGTCTCAACGACATCAGATTTTCATCGCGCTCTTGATCTCTCTCATCGTATTCTTCTCGTTCTTGTTTTGAGAGTTCGTCGATTTGACGACTTGAATCACTCAATTCGGTTACGGTGTTTTTTGATCCGGATGCAGAGAGGGCGTTGTCTTTTTCAGAAGAGGTTGTGTTCAGATTATCTCTCGAAACGCTATCCTCTGCCATCTGGCTGTCACTCAATCTCTCAGTTGGTTGTTCGTCTTGAGCGTCTTCAACCGCTTTGCCTGTTGAATTGATACGTCGCGGTGAAAGAGATTCTTTCGGTGCGTGTTTCTCTCTCCGAGCCGCAGCACTGAGTAACTTGTTCTTCTTCCTCCGAGAGTGGATGATGTAGTAACACACACCACCAACAACAGCAACCGTCACCAAGATGGGTGCAATTGCCATCATCTCACCTAACACTTCACTAGAAATCAACCGTGAAGTGCAGCGTTGATTTTATCGAGAGTTTCTCTGTTTGGTCGAAGGTCCTCATTCGGGACATCGACAAGAGGGATGTCTACGAGGCCCATATCTTCGGCCAGTGAAGGTTTGGTGTTGTCAAAATACAACAATCCAGTAACGTGCTTTTGATTTGATTCAGCTTCGTGAAGTGCTGTAAGAGCAGCCACAGCATTTCCTGGGTCGTGTTCTGCCGAGATCGTCTCGAGGCGGATTGTTGAGCCGTCATGCAGTTCGATATCTCTAAAGTGTCCTTCTGGGACTTCAATTTCTTCAACCGGATTGAAGTGAGGGATGTAATCGGTCATGTGCAGTGTGATTTCGTTTTCCTTAACATATCCATACGAGCGCATTGATTCATCGTTGTTGTTGAACGTAACACAGGGGCTGATAACATCAATCAGTGCGAAGCCTTTGTGAGACATTGCAGCCTTGAGAAGTGAACCGAGTTGCTTCTTTGAGCCTGAGAACGAACGGGCAACAAAGGTGCATCCTAGGTTAATGGCAAGAGCGCACAAGTCAATTGGTTGGGTTTTGTTTGGTTCACCTTTCTTTTTCTTCGAACCAATGTCTGCAGTAGCCGAGTATTGTCCTTTGGTTAAGCCGTAAACGCCGTTGTTTTCGACAATGTAGACCATGTCCATGTTTCTTCGAATGGCGTGAATAAGTTGTCCGATGCCGATTGAAGCAGAATCTCCGTCACCGGATACACCGATGTACAATAGATCCTTGTTGATGGCATAAGCGCCTGTTGTGACGGATGGCATACGGCCGTGAACGGTGTTGAATCCATGCGACTGTCCTAGATAGTAGGCTGGTGTTTTCGAAGAGCAACCAATTCCAGACATCTTCGCTACACGGTGCGGTTCAATTCCGTTTTCCCATGCTGCCGAAATAATGACATTGGAGATTTGGTCGTGTCCACAGCCAGGGCATAGTGAAGATTTTCCGCCTGTGTAACTTTCCTTTGGTTCATTCAAAACATTCAGTTTAATTGCGCGTGCTGGTTTGTCGCTCAATTGTCTCCCTCCTTTAGGGTTTCAAGAATAAGTTTAGCATAGATTCCAGCGCGTGGAGGTACGCCGTCGCTGTAAGCAACAGAGCGAATCTTTGTGATGAGGTCGTTTGGTAACTCCTTCCGCAGGATGCCGTACATTTGTCCGTCGCGGTTAATTTCGAGTACAATTGTCGTCTTGTGCCGTCGAATGAACTCTTCAACACCGCTGTGTAAGGGGAGTGCTCGCACTCTGCATTGGCTGACTTTGATTCCAGTGGCTTCGAGAATATCGTCGATTTCTTGGATGGTGTTTTCCATACTTCCCAAATAGATGATTCCAACTTCACATTCGTCTTCTTCACGGAGAATAGGTGCAGGTAGATCGTCGCGTGCTCCGTCGATTTTTCGCCTTAGCCGTTGCATGAGTTCAAAATAATCATCCGGTTTTTCAGAGTAAACACCCTTTGGATTGTGTCCAGTTCCACGGTAGAGTATAGGGTCCATGCCGGAGCCCGGTAGTGTACGGTAAGGAATGCCATCGCCGTCCACATCAAGGTAGCGACCGAACTCTTCGAATGCTTCAAACACATCTCGTTCTCGTACCACTTTTCCACGGTCCATGGCTTGGTCTGGGTATTCAAATCCTTCACAAGCCCAGCGGTTCATCCCCAAGTCAAGGTCGCTCAGTCCGAATACAGGCGTTTGGTAGCGTTCTGAATAGTCGAATGCTCTCCAACCGAATTCGAAACACTCTTCGACGGTTCCTGGAATGAGGACGATGTGTTGTGTGTCACCGTGGCTGCCTTCGTACAGCAGTGTGATGTCAGATTGTTGTGTGCGCGTAGGAAGTCCTGTAGAGGGGCCTACACGGTTCACATCCCAAAACACTGAAGGAATTTCAGCGAAGTAACCCAGTCCGATAAATTCCTGCATGAGGGAAATACCGGGGCCTGATGTTGCGGTCATTCCACGGCCTCCGGCCCAGCCTGCGCCGAGTACCATGCCGGCAGCAGCGAGTTCATCCTCTGCTTGGATAACTGCGCATGTAGCGTTTCCATCATCGTCTGTACGTAATTGCGGGATGTAGTTGATAATGCCCTCTGCGAGTGAAGACGATGGCGTGATTGGGTACCAGGCGAGCATTTGAACACCGCCAAAGAGACACCCAAGAGCCGCAGCCTCGTTTCCTTCGATGAAGAATTGCGGCTTTTCAATGACTCGCTTTTCCACGATATACGGGTCGTTCTTGGAGAGGTTTTCTTTGAAATAATCACGGCCTAGTCCGAGAGCAGTGATGTTCAGTTCGACGGCAGTAGCCTTGCCCTTGAATTGTTTCGCCACGGCAGCTTCGAGTTCTTCTTGATCGATTCCAAGAAGTTCAGCAAGTACGCCAACATAAATGATGTTCGTTACTAATTTTGCAATTTTAGGATTGATTTTACGAGCCAGTGCAGACATAGGCACAGGATATGAGATAACATCGTCCCTGTTCATTTCCATTTTAGCATTCTCGTTCCAAATGACGACTGAACCAGGTTCAAGGCTCGCCAAATCTTCGTCCCAAGTTGCTGGGTTGAGGAGAACTTGGATGTGGGTTCGATTGCCTGGGGCTTGATATCCATTGTCTGAAAGTCGAACAATGTACCACGTTGGTAGTCCAGATATGTTTGAAGGGAACATGTTTTTGCCGCTTACAGGGACTCCCATTTCGAAGAGGGATTGGAGGAGAATGAGGTTTGCAGATTGCGAACCTGTTCCGTTGGCAGTGGCGATGTTAATGGTGAAGTCGTTTGCAATGGTCTCCATTGTGTGTTTTCCCCTGAGAGTAGTTCGGTGATGACTCACTGGCCTCTCTTATGGTTGGGTTCAGCATACACTCTTTGAACATGTTGATGCGCATCTCCGCCAAATCCTCAAAAAAGGCCATTCATCGAAACCAATTTTTTACGCGACTCTCAAAACCTTCGCCGGTCTGGCGACATCATGGCGGACAAAGCGAACAAGGCTTCATCGAAAACAGACATCGTGGACAAGAGCAGTCCTTTCGATTCTGAACAAGCTCGAAAGAAGGCTTGGACCAAAGCAGAAAAGTCCATCACACAAGGTAAGGCGGAAGGTGCTCTTTTGGCACTTCGGGAAGTTGACGCAAGTGGAACTCATCCGACAACACTTCGCCTTGCGGGTGAAGCTACCCGCCAAATCGCTCAACGGGAGAATTCAAAATCAGAATATAGGAAAGCCGCTTCGCTTCTCCGTGATTCGGTAAAGATGAATCCTAAAGACAAGAAATCCAATTCATCGTACAATGATTTGTTGAATGAAATGCAGGAAAAGGGAATCAGTCAAAGCACAATGCCTCGATTGCTGAACGACGGTACACCAACGTTCGCTGGAGTCCTTGCATTTGGTGCAGGCCTACTTCTTCTTCTCGCTGGCGCAGGATTCCTTGCGAACCCCTCTACTGCTGGGGATGAAGTCATTTTTGAAATGTCATGGACCAATCAAAACGGTGTTCAAGAGACTGGCGAAGTCACCATTGAGTTGTATGAGGATGCAGCACCATTCCACGTTGCCAACTTCAAACAACTTGTCAGCGATGGCAAATATGACAAAACCATTTATCACCGAATTATTGCTGGTTTCATGCTTCAGGGAGGCGACTTCACCAATTCAGACGGAACAGGCGGTCACGCAGTAGTTTGGTCTGGTTACTGCAACGGACAAGCCTCCGCTTCCTCATCTGATTGCGATATTACTGAATGGACCTTGCCCGACGAAGCAGACAACGGCTACATCCACGAACCGTATGCACTTTCGATGGCCAAAACCAGTCAGGAAAACACTGGCGGATCACAATTCTTCATTGTATCTCCAGGCTCCTCGCCTTCGCATCTTGACGGAGTTCACACCGTCTTTGGAAAAGTCATTGAAGGCCAAGATGTCATCGATAAAATCGACGCAGTCGAGACCGGTGGAAGTGCAGGAAGCACACCGAATTACACAGTGTCGCTTAACAGTGCCTCATTTAGCGGTGAAAGTTCGCCATGGTATCAGTTTTGGTAATCTTAATTTCACCGTGGCTGCCAATGAACCTCTTGAGGGGTTTTCTTCATAGACATCGGCCTTTTGGGTTGAATTATGACGACTCTTGACCCCTACAATGCGCGACGAAGCCTCTCTGTCGGTGGAGAATATTTTGCGCTCGACGGCCTCGATGAAAACGGCATTGATACCTCTTCACTGCCCTACTCAATTCGTATCCTTCTCGAGGGCGCCCTGCGAGGAAACGACGGTTTCTTGGTTCGCGATGAAGACATTCGTAACATTGCGGGTTGGACTCCGAACGGCGAACGAGGAGAAATCCCCTTCCGACCTTCGCGAGTTATCCTACAAGACTTCACCGGCGTTCCAGCCGTCGTAGACCTTGCTGCTTTACGAGACGCAATGGTCGAGATGGGCGGTGACCCTGAAAAAGTCAACCCACAAGTTCCAGTGGATTTGGTCATCGATCATTCGGTACAAGTAGACGTTGACGGGGGGCACAGCGACGCTCTGCAATTGAACTTGGACATTGAGTACCATCGTAACATGGAACGCTATACCTTCTTGAAGTGGGGTCAGCAATCCCTCGACAATTTCCAAGCAGTGCCACCATCTCGAGGTATTGTGCATCAAGTCAACCTCGAATATCTAGCGAGCGTCGCTCGCCAAGAGGACGGCGTTTGGCTGGCAGATACCTTGGTCGGTACTGACTCCCACACGACCATGATCAACGGCCTCGGTGTTCTTGGCTGGGGTGTCGGTGGTATCGAAGCAGAAGCAGTGATGTTGGGCCAACCCATCTACATGCTGGCTCCTGATGTAGTAGGCATGCGCCTCAACGGCACTCTCAATCCCGGCGTCACTGCAACAGACATGACCCTGAGAATTGTTGAGATGCTTCGAGAACACGGCGTAGTCGGGAAGTTTGTAGAATTTTTCGGCCCAGGTATGGTCGAATTAACTCTCGCAGACCGTGCGACAATTGCGAACATGGCTCCTGAATACGGCGCAACGTGTGGGTTCTTCCCTGTTGACGAGCGAACGCTGGAATATCTGCGCCTGAGCGGTCGCGAAGACGATGCTATTGCAGGTGTTGAAGCGTATGCACGAGCTCAGGGACTTTGGTATTCGACGGGTGATGCAGAGAAATCGTATACCGCAACACTGGAACTTGACCTTTCGACTGTTCAACCAGCATTGGCAGGTCCAAAGCGTCCGCAAGACCGTGTTGACCTTTCTGGAATGAAATCTCATTTCCTCGAATCTCTCACGGCAGAACTCGGGCACCACGGACACGGCCTTTCGAAAGACCAACTCTCAAATGGTGCCATTGTTACTAACGACGGTCAAACCTACGACTTGAATCATGGTGATGTCGTCATCGCAGCTATCACTTCTTGTACCAATACCTCGAACCCGGGAGTCATGCTTGCTGCTGGCTTGCTTGCTCGAAATGCTCGTGCACACGGTCTTGAAGTCAAACCATGGGTCAAAACCTCTCTCGCTCCCGGTAGCCGTGTCGTTACTGAATACTATGAGGCATCGGGACTCCAAGAAGATTTGAACGCCCTTGGGTTCAATGTAGTTGGATACGGATGCACGACATGTATCGGTAACTCTGGGCCACTGCCAGAAGCCATTGATTCGGCTATTGATGAAGCAAACCTCATCGTTGGTTCAGTCATATCCGGTAATAGAAACTTCGAAGGTCGGGTTCACGGTAAGGTCAAGGCGTCGTATTTGGCAAGCCCTCCGTTGGTTGTTGCATATGCACTTGCAGGTTCACTTGAAGTCGATTTGTCAACAGAACCTCTCGGATACTCACAAGATGGTTCTCCGGTTATGCTTCATGATGTATGGCCAAGCGATGAACAATTGCAAGAAGCATTGAATGTGATTACACCGGAAATGTTCCGTCAACGATATGCTGATGCCATGAATGAACCACGTTGGGACAGTATTCCATCTGAACCGAGTCCACTTTACCCATGGCAACCAGATTCGACCTACATTCGTTTACCAACCTTCTTCTCAGGCCTTTCTGCAGAACCTCAGCCAATTTCGAGCATCGACAATGCCCGGGTTTTGTTGAAACTTGGCGATTCCATAACGACAGACCACATCTCTCCAGCAGGTTCGTTCCCTGAAGATGGGCCAGCCGGTAAGTGGTTGGTTGAGCGTGGAATTGCTAAAGGAGATTTCAACTCGTTTGGTAGCCGCCGAGGTAACCATGAAATCATGATGCGAGGGACGTTTGCGAACGTACGAATCCGCAACCAAATGGCTCCAGGAACGGAAGGTGGCTTTGCTACGGATTTCACGACAGGAGAAGTCACATCGGTCTACGATGCTGCCCATTCATACGACGGGCCAAAGATTGTTCTCGCTGGTAGCCAGTACGGTACTGGTTCGTCTCGTGACTGGGCTGCTAAAGGAACATACTTGCTCGGTGTCACAGCGGTTATTGCAACTTCGTTTGAACGGATTCACCGTTCCAATCTTGTCGGAATGGGCGTTTTGCCAATGACTTTTGTTGAAGGAGAATCTCACGATTCACTTGGCTTTGATGGAACCGAATCGTTTTCGATACCCGTGACGAATGATGTCGAACCCTTGCAAATGCTAACCGTTACTGCTTCCCATCCGAACGGTACTGTTTCCACTTTTGAGGCTCAAGTTCGATTGGATACTCCAGTTGAGGTTGAATATTATCGCAACGGCGGTATTCTGCATACTGTTTTGAGACAATTAGCAAAACAAGAGTGAACCTGATACATCAACTTGAATACCCTTGACGCACTGGAATGAGAATGATGGCTGAGTTAAGAGGTCAAGTTCGCTACCGTTTCCGTGCGGATGAACATGATGTCCATGTTGTCTTGGAGGGCGAAGCGTCTTGGGTGAAGAAACATGTTTCTGACTTGGGTCTTGAAGGCGTGGGGTGGACCATGCCAATCGCAACTGAAATGCGTCCTACAAACACATCTGGCATTGATGTTGCCGATTATGACGATGAAGACTTTGAGGGCGGTGATTCGTCCTCGATGCCTCAGAAACCCAAAGATATGGGTCCAACGCCTGACCCTTCGAGAATCCCCGTAGTTCGCCGCCCCATTGGCCAGCTTAATCTTGAAGAAGAACTGGACTTACTCGGCTTGGAAGCTCCTGTACGTCCTGATCCTATTGAATTGATGGAGGCATTAGAAGAAATGGAACCCCCTCGTCCTGTTCAGGGTGCAATGAGCGTCGACCCAATGGCGGAAGCCTGGCTCCGAGAACTGCTCAGTCTTGTAGTGCGTGATTATGGTATCACGGCTCTTAAGACGGAAGATATCGAAGAAATTGCAAGCAAAAGACTCGGTAATCGTGAGGGCACAACACTCGAAGTTTGGTTGGAGTCCCTTTTCACCGCAGGAAAGCTTGTCAAAGTTCACGGCGGAGATGCTACCGGATGGGGCCCTTCACCTCGTTGGTTGTCAGGTAAATTCAGTTGAAAACGCCTGAAACGATCTGCCGTTTTCCCGAAATTATTTCCTTCGGTTTTCTAAACCACTATTCGTGTTACTGCGGGTCTTTTTGGTGTTTTCATTTGAGAACTTGAAAGCAAAGGAATTAAAGTGCAACAGGGGTTGGATAAGGTTAGTGATGTTGATGATTCCCAAGAACCACCACCTCAAGAGCCGCGCCCTAAGCATGTTCCTTGTCATGCTGATGTTACTTTCGACCACAGCTGCCATCGCTTCAACAGCGAGTGCGTCCATGGCTCGTTCATACACGACAAACCGTGACCCTCATGATGTTGCTATTGGCGACTTCAACTGCGATGGACACAATGATTTGGCAATGGCGACCGACGGAACCCACACCATCAGTATCCTATGGAACGATGGAAACGGTGATTTTAGCGAGCGCCAAGACGTTTGGGTCTCTAAGAACACCAGCCGTAACGCCGAGTGGGACGAATTTTCCAATGTTCAATTTATTGAAGTCGGTGAGTTCACTGGCGACACTGCAACAGACATTGTCATCTATCAGCGCAACAATCCATTCAAGACCGATGACAATGGAGCACCAGCAGGCGACCCCGGAAACGTAACCATCATTGAAAACGGTGGTTGCAACGAAAAATCATGGAGCATTGGCGCTCGTTTCACTCACTTCTACGCTTGGGATTTGACAGTGGGTGACGCAGACCAAGACGGTAATGATGATATTTTTGTTCTCGATCTGCTCGGTGACTTGGCTACACAACGTGTGGTCACATACCGTGGTCCAATCACGAGCAACACACAAGGTACAGTCACTTCGCTTGGTTCCTCCACATCAGACAGATACCAGAACTTGGAAGTCGGCGACTGGGGAGAAACCGAAACAGGTGGCCTTTCAGGTACCTGTACGGATGATGACTTGTGGCTACAACGTGCAGAAGGTGTTGACTACAGAACCGGCCAGGTCACAAACCCTGGAAACGACGATAACATGACCATCATTGAATTCAGTTGTCTAACCAACACTTATCCTGCCACCTTCACATTCAGCGCAACAAGCCCTCCACCAAACACTCATGTCATTAACATGAACACCGGCACTTCCGAAAACTTCGATATTGGAGACATGGACGATGACAATGTTATTGATTCAATTGTAATGATGGACAGCAATCTCGAGAATGTAACCTACGTTACCTCTTCTGCTGTTGGAACTTGGTCCTCACCTTCACTAGCCTACTTTGGCCCTTACATCTCGTGGTCGGTCGCAATCGCTGACCTCAACGGCGACCAAGAGCCCGATTTCATCAACCCGACAATCGCTTATCAACAAAACACATCGGATTCTGCAGGCGGTTCAACTTCCTCATTTTACCTTAACTTCCCAACTACGGTTCAAGTGACTCTTTCAAACGGTAACGGTGGCCATCTTAGCCCGCTATCGTACGCTGCAGGTCGCAGGCCAAACGTTGTTGACGTCGGCCAACTTGCAGGTTCCAGTGGCTCTTCTGATGACTTGGTTATCGGCCACGCTAACTGGCGTTTCAGTGGCTGGAGAGACAATTTCGGATGGGATGGTCAATACGATACCGTTTCAGTGATTGAAATGGACAGCAAGGATTTGTCCGTTTCATCCATTGAGATCTCACCTGTTGACAAATTCTATGGAATTGTTGGCGAAGGAACACGCGACATCAATGTCACAGTGACCAACACTGGCATGGATGTTCTAAACGGTCAACAAGCCACTCTCGATGTCGAACTCAAAATAGTCGACGCTCCAAATTCGTCCAATACGACGGTCTATGAGATGGATTGGGATGCTCCGGAGAACAAGGCTTCATGCAGCGGATGTACTTGGTCTTACGAAGAATACGTCGACCAAGCTACGATGTGGCACGAAGAAACCAACAATTCAGTTGGTGGCACATCCGACAACAATGATCCAAACGTTTCGGCAAACTACAACAATCCGACCGACTTCATGTGGGCTGGATACTACGAGACCAATTCGAGTGGAGACACATGGTCCGGATATGGCCGCAATTGGGACGATGCAATGGTCTTGGAAGACGTCGACTTGACAGGCTCAGACCGTGCTTTCATGAGTCTTGAACTGTTCAGACACTTGGGCCACGGAGTCCTTGGAAGCCTCGACCAATCCGGAAATTACCTCGCTGGTGATGTCTGGGATGACATTGCCATGATTGAAATCGGCAGCGTTGAAACTGGATGGTCAACAATTTCTTGCCCACAAAGCGCACAACTCGCCGGAGCATGTGCATCTGGCGAATCTATGTGGGGTGGATTCGATATGGACCGCATGTACAAGCAAGCAATCGGTGGCGCACCTGAAGGTATCTACTACTACGGTGTATACTCTTTTGGAACATACTACGGTTGGAACAATTTCACTGAAGAAGGTGACGGAGCATTCGATCTCAGCCCATGGGCTGGTGAGACCGTTGATATCCGGTTCCGATTGCGAACTGGATTTGAAGGCTCAATTTCTAGCGACAACGAGTCTGAGTGGTCAGGACGCGATGGATATGCAGTCGACAATCTAACGATTTGGAAGCAAACAACAGCATTCCAACCAAATCCACAAGTTCAACAAGCCAATGTTCCACTGAATAATCTCGGTCCAGGTCAAGAATTCACCACTTCGATTTCTGCTGACCTCCTTAACGATACGACGTATCGTATCTCTGCAGTGTTATCCGGAAATTCATGGGATGAACAGAGTCAAAACGACGAAATTATCGGATATATCACTCCGTTCAACCTCTACGACCCAATGGTCGAGAACCTCGAATACTTCAATCCTGGAGGATTGTATGCGGAAGGAATCTTCGACATTGAAGTCGCTACCAACAACTACGGAAACACCGCAGTTGACTATGATGTCAAGGCTACTGTTTACTCGGCAACCCCTTCAGACATTTACTGTGGTACACCGAGTGCTCTGTGTGAAGAGACATTCGAAGGCGGTGCAGACGGATATCGATACGAAGAGAGCCAAAACCCACAAGGTGCGGTTTACAACGAAAACAATTGTCAAGAGAAAATATTCAACAACCACGGCTATTGGTTTGGCCATCCTTGTGATACTGGTTCGAACGGCTACGGTGACGCATGGGCAAACGAAACTCTGACCATCCCAGGTGTTGATTTGACTTCCATGGGCGGCGATTTCGTCTCTCTAAACTTCGAATACTATGCAGATACATTCTACGGTATTGATTCCGATGGGACAAGCATCGTCGATGTCAATGACTATGCAGCAATGACCCTCGACATCCTGCGTGACGGTGCGACATACAGCAGCGTCGTTATGGGGCAATGGAACGATTACAACGAAGATGGCACGTGTCAAGTTGACGAAAACGGCGATAACATCGTGAACGAATCTGAACCAATTGATTTCGCTGAGATTTCATACATTGGAGACGATGCAACGACCGATGGCTCCGGCACGAACTACAATGTGTTCTTCAATACAAATGACCTTGTTACAACTACAAGCATCGACTTGACGCACCTGTATGCGCTCAACACCTCTTCCGCAGACACCTCGGACTGGGCATTCGAATGTATGTCATTGGCTGGTTCTACGGTTGATATCAACTTTGAATTCCAATCCGATGATGACGGCCGAAATGGAATCAACGATGGGTTCAAGGGAGTTGCTTTCAACAATATCTCTCTACAAGAGTTCACCTTCATTGAAGACAACGCTTACACGATTTCCAAGACGAACATCGACGCAGACATGATGTCTACTGACCTCATCGCCAGCCACGAGTTCTTTGCAGGTGTCTACAAAATTGACGTCGAGACTATTTTTGACAACACAACGGCAGGTAAGGCATGGTTCAATGACAACGAAGTGTCTGTTTCGAATAACCGCGAGACTGTAATCTTCAACGTTGAATCAGTGGACATTACGCTGGGCAAGCCAAACACTCTGAACTGTCTAAACGACCAAACACTCGAATGTGTCATGCCAATCGACAGCGCACTTACTCACGACTGGACCATCAAGGCAACCAACGGTGTTCTGGCAGGCGACTATGTGTTCAACATGAACATCTTCGATATGACCGATGGTTCACAAGCTCACACGACAACAGCAGGTCCTGCACAATCTCTCGATTCGCACCAACTGATCGATGTGTCTTTCACTCCGTGGAACGGATGGCAAGATGGACACAAGTACAACATTAGTTTTGATGCGGAACTCGCAAACGGAAACCCGTCCGGAAACGTTCGCTATTTCCACGCAACCTTTGCTGACTCGGTGGATGTGGCTATTCTTTCGGATACTTCCCCTCGCACATCAGCGATTAAGGAAGACTTGAACATCCTTGGAATGACCTACACACAATTTGACATCAACGACTGGGATACTTACTTCCTAAGCGGTTGGTTTACGCACTACGACAAGATTGTGCTTCCTTGGCAAACCGATATTGCAGCAAAGGACATCGAAAACGGTGGCCGAGGTTACTATCAAAAGTTGGGTTCAACAGCGAACAAGAACACCCTTGAGGGCTTCATGTATGCTGGTGGAACTGTGCAGGCTCACCTTGGTCCTCAAGGCAGTCAAGTCTACGGCCTTGACCAAGGACTAACTGGGCGCCTTCCGTTTGGACTGAACATCCAAAGCAAGAACCTCGGAGAGAGTCCAATCACCTATGCTGAAACAAACTTTGCAGATCCATACCATCCACTCATGGAAAATGTGGATTTGGCTGCGTTCCAAGGATTCGATGCATCTTCGACCGTCGCAATGGCGGTTTTGGACACGAACTCCCAGAGTGCAAACAATGTTCCAGAACGTTGTGGCGGTTACAGTGAAACCAAGAAAGACGGAACTTTCCAACGAATCATCCGTCAAGACGGTACTCAAGCACAACAAAAGGATACTATCCTGGGTGTTTGCAGTTACCAAGCCGGTGGACTGATTGTTTCGACGATTGACGTTGCTACCCATTCCGAGCGTGCAGACAGTGCAACACTGCCTCTCCTCGGTAACATGCTCAGTTACCAAGTGACACCTTACCCAACAGGCTTTGGTGTCCTAGGAGACGGGCTTGATTTGCAAATCAACGGCATCATCCCTGATAACGACCCGAGCACAGGCGGATACAAGGATTACTACATCAAGAGCAACGCAGAACTAACCTTCTCCTTTGTATCTGATACGACTGAGTCGTTGAACACCGACTGGATCATCGATGGACCAACATCATGGACTGGTGCTACCATGGCAAGCGGAACTTCACACACCACGGACAACAACCCGTTGATGATGTTCTGTAAGACCGACCTCGCATCTGCTACTGGATGTACACAAGGCGAACAATGGGACATTACCCTCATTCTTCACGATGCCCAAGGTCACTCTCGTGTCATTACAGTCACCGTTGAAACCAACGATGTCTATGCAGATGCGTTCCGTCCAACTGCAGATGCAGAAATCGACATGCGAGATGATTATGCTGAGCAAATCGAATTCTTGGGAACCAACACCATTCAATCGAAAGAATGGGATGTTCACCAAATCCGATTGAACGAGAACAACGGTGAAGTTACCGTGTATTTCGATGCAGGTAACTCCTCAGACGAGGATGCGCTCGACGGAAACGGCATTGAACGCTACGAATGGAAGGTTCTGTTCGACGCTCCATACGGTGATGACGACTTTGATATTGAAGGCCACGAATTTATTGAAACAGCCGCCAGTGACGGTTTGTTTGCTTACACATTCCGCAACCTGACATCCGACACAACCGGTGCATCAAACACGGAAATCCGAATTGAACTGGTCGTCTTCGACGGCGCCGATAAATTCTCTGAGAAGCACAGAATGTATTTCGTGGTCGTTCCAAACGACTTCGGCGATGATGAACCTGATGTTGATATCAACTTTGATCTCAACAACTCTCGAGTGACTACACCAACAATTACCGTCTCTGGTACAGTTCTTTCGGGTGCAGAATCTCAGAACGATGTTTATGTCGAGATTGCATTCATGGAAGACAGCTTCTCTGCAAGCGCTATTGAGAAGTTCAACATGAAGAACGACGAAACATGGGCGAAGACCGAAGGCGGTTTGGGTGACGGAGACACCTTCTCCCTTACTCTATCTCTTGAGGAACTCTACACCAACAAATCTCTTAGCCAGCGTGTCTTTATTCGTATCTACGAAGGACAAGCACCAGATGAACGCCACGTGATTGTCAAGTGGCAGGAATTCCAATTGGCAGCGTGTCAAGGTCTAGAAGCACCTGCGGAAGCGGATGCAGCAGGTGGCGAATTTGTATTCATCGATGGTGAATGTGAATGGTCCGGTGCTTGGACACTCGTCGACGGCAACTGGTCTGAACCTCAATCGGACAGCGGAGAAGATTCGTCTGAAAGCGCCCTTGGCGGCCTTGGAGTCCCAATTATGATTGGCGCCATACTGTTACTGGTTATTGTTGGAACCATGTTCTTCCTTGGTCGAAACGGGGAAGATGACGTCAAGAACTTTGCAATGACCGATAGCGGCTTTGGTGGCGTTGTCGACCAGACTGAACAATACGTTCAGCAACTGATTGCTCAAGGTTATCCTGAGGAAACTGCTCGTGCTTATGCACAACAATACTCGACTCAAGCCGCTGCTGCCGCACCGGCAGCCGCTGCTCCAGCGGCAGCCCCTGCTATGGATCAAGCAGTTTACGAGCAGTATTACCAGCAATTTACCGCACAAGGATACGATGCCCAAACCGCAGCAGCATATGCTCAGCAATATGCTATGCAGTATGCGCAAAGTCAGCAGTGACCTTCAGTTCACTGAAGCGCAGGTTGCGAGCGAAAGCTAGGATGGTCTTACAACACATGTACGGATATGCTATGAGCAGTTTGAATTGCGAGTGGTGCATTACTCGCATTGATAACTTGGGAACCGGAGCTAACCCTCAGTGCGTGTGAGCGCCTTCAATTGGCCCAAGCGGGATTATTCGGAACGGATTGAGGTTTTGATGTGACCAGAAGTAATGAGCCTTGATATGATGCCAATGGCATGTTTCCTTCACACCTGGTAAATCGATCATTCGCTCGACGAAAGATTGGAGGTTTGGGTAATCGATGATTCTTCGAAGATTGCATTTGAAGTGAACGACATAGACCAAGTCAAAGCGAACCAGCGTAGAGAAGAGACATATGTCGGCCTCTGTAAGTTGACCTCTGCCTTCGCCTACCAACCATTCTCGCCCCTCAAGGTGAAGTTCTAATTCATCGAGACGAGTAAAGAGTGCGGTTACTGCTTCATCGTATGCTGCTTGTGTTCTCGCAAATCCAGATTTGTAGACGCCGTTGTTTACGGGTTCATAATTTGAATCAATCATGGCATCAATCTCATCACGTAGTTCGATGGGACACAGCGAAGTTCCATTTCCCATTCCTGCACTCCCAAACGCATCGAACATTCTGATGATTTCACGGCTTTCATTGTTAACAATAGTGCTGTGCTGACGATCCCATAAGACGGGGACAGTACCAATTCGACGGCTTTCGCTCCAGCCAGAAAAAGCCCGGTTATACACTCCTTCAAGACTGCTTTCACCGTTTATTGTGTCCGCAGTTGCTCCTTCTTCTTCCGGGTTAAACGACCATGAGCCATCACTGTTCATTCTCCAATCCACGACATCCACTGAAATGTGATTCTCAAGTCCGAGCACTTTTCGGGTAATGAGGGTGCGATGCGCCCATGGGCATGCATGGGAGATGTAGAGGTGATATCTACCGGTTTCAACATCAAAGAGTTCACCCTCTGCAATGAGGTCGCGGAATTCACTGGATTTACGTATAAATTTCCCTGATTCAAATGCCTCAGTCCATGCTCCAGCCTGCTCGTCTGTTGGGCTCACGAATTCAGCAAACCGCCGTCTCTAATTATTCAAACGGTATTTGAATGCTACTTGATTGCATCTTCAATCAAGTTATTTCACTCTTCTTCAAACTGCTCGAAGGCGTCTTCCTCGCCATCTTCAATGAATCCCATCTCATCAAGGTGGGAATCGAAGTCTGGGAACTGGGGTTTCCAGTTCTTCGGTAGCGGTGAGTTATCTTCAATAATTTTGATCATTCGTTCTTGCCAAGCTACAGGCTTTCTCTGCATGATGTACATGTACAGTGTAGAAGTTCGAATCTCTTCATGAATAACTGAAAAGCCAGTATTCGCTTCAAAGTTCATTGCTCGAAGCAGGTTGAACGCAGGTCGATTGATGTTGTGGAACATCTTCTTTGAAGTGCGCATTCCAAACAGCACTGTTGCAAAAACGATGAGACTCGTTAGGCAAAATGCTCCCCACCCTTCTCCAGCAAGTTGTCTTGAAAATATAACGACTGCAAACAAGACCGGGACTGTGGTAATCAAAAAAAGGAAACTTTCGGAAACAGGACCTTTACCCATTTTCGATTCAATGGCACCCCAGCCATTGTGATGCTTCTCCCACGGTTTGAAGTGTTCACTTGCTTGAAGATTTGCTGCAGCAATCACCTGATTTCGCAGTTGATGAATTTTCGCTATTTGGCTTGGCCCTCCGTCCATGTTTTCTTCAATAATTGTGTCAAGCCTGTACTTTGCTTCAAGGTAATGACCCATGTCAGCCAGTAGTGAGGCTTGTTCTACAAGTGGTGTGACTTCTTTTGGCAAGTGGTGGCGAAGGTCTTGCCACCATTGCAGTCCTTCGCTGAGAAGTCCGAGTTCATCGGACAGTAGGCGGCCTCCCAGCATCCACATTGCAGTTCTGTTCGGGTCCAGTTCGATGATTTTACGTACGGCAGCAAGAGATTTGGCTGCTTGAATCAAGGTTGGTTTCTCACCCTTCGGCGGGAGAATGGTCTCTGCACAGAGTTGCCATGCATCGATATGGCCAGGGTCTAATTTGACGGCTTTATGAGCTTCCTCATATGCCTCTTCAGCCTTACCTTCGTCGTATGCTTCAACGGCGTTAAGGTAGTGATGTTCAGCACTCATGCTTAATCACCGTTTCAATCGTCTCGATCACGAGTCAATGGTTTCGGAGGTCGGTTGTGGGCATGGCCGGGGCCGTTTCCTCGGGATTTGCGAAATGTGCGTGGCTCTCGGGATTTGCGTTCTGGTTGACGCTCGTCGCCTCGTGAACGATTTTGATTGTATGATCCGCGGTCTTGATGCCCACGTTCCTCACGTCGGTCTCGACCGTCCCTTCTTGGTGGTCTGTCGCCTTCTCTTCGTGGTGGTCGGTCTCCTGAATCTCTTCGGGGAGGTCGTCCTCCAGAGTCGCTTCGTTGTGGTCTATCTCGAGAGTGCTCACGAGGTCCACGGCTACCGCCTCCGCCACCGCCACCGCCACCGCCACGTGATGCGCCGCATCGGTTGCATTCGGTTCGGAATGCGAAGTTTGAATTTTGACACTTTGGACAATCCCAGTCGCCATCACGTCGGTCTTCGTTGCCGCCTCTGTTGTCTCGGTCGTTTCGATCGAACCTTCCACCTTGTCGGTCGCGGCTCTGATATCCTCCACGGTCTCCGCCTCTGTTGCCTCGGCCACGGTCGTCACGACCACCTCGGCGGTCATCGCTTCGCCCACGGCCTCCACCGCCACGAGGCTCACCGCATCGGTTGCATTCGGATCGGAATGCGAAGTTCGAATTTTGGCACTTTGGACAATCCCAATCGTTGTCATTGTAGATTTCTCCACCACGACCGCCCCGGTTACCACGGTCGTCTCGACCGCCTCGACGGTCATCGCTTCGTCCACGGCCTCCACCGCCACGAGGTTCCCCGCATCGGTTGCATTCGGTTCTAAAGGCGAAGTTAGAATTTTGACATTTTGGACAATCCCAGTCGCCACCGTTACGGTTGTCGCCTCTGTTGCCTCGGTCGTTTCGTTCGAATCGTCCACCTTGTCGGTCTCTGCTCTGGTATCCTCGGTCGTCTCGACCGCCACGACGGTCATCGCTTCGTCCACGGTCTCCACCGCCACGAGGTTCCCCGCATCGGTTGCATTCGGTTCTAAAGGCGAAGTTAGAATTTTGACATTTTGGACAATCCCAGTCGCCACCGTTACGGTTGTCGCCTCTGTTGCCTCGGTCGTTTCGTTCGAATCGTCCACCTTGTCGGTCTCTGCTCTGGTATCCTCCGTCGTTTCCTCTTCGACCGTCTCTATCAGAGCCACGGCTTCGTTCTTCACGTTGTTTTTTTGGACGAATTCCTACTTCCGCTCCGATGAGTGCATCGAGGTCCAGTTTTCGGTCGATATGGGCCACGTGAGCGAGTGGAGCGTTGGTATTTCCAAGGACTCCATCGACTTTACCGATGTAAATCCCGGTCTCAGCGTTGATTATTATTGATTCCAAGGCCGGTGATGAACCGGTGAATGAAACAAGAAAACCACCTTCATGGCTTTTGGACTCAATTACACCCGTAAACATACCTTCACCTGCTTATTGGGCCGAACGCCCTCTTTTGAGGATGCCGGTTCAAGCCATCAGTCTCTTCGTTGTCTTCCGGCAAACGCAGCTCCAAGCATTGTGATGCTCAGTGTTGCCATCATTGACAATGCTGGCAGCCCTTCTTCTTCAGAATCTTCTCCACTGTCATCGGTGTTTGATGTGTCGTCGTTTGAGGCGTATGGATCTGGGACAAATACAGTGTATGTCGTCATCGTTCCGGATTCATCGGTAGCAGTCAAAACGATGTCGTAAGCAGTAACTGGAGGGTTCTGGGATGCGCATATAACAATGTTAACATTGATTTCCCATCCACTTCCATCGCGTAGGAAATCATTGGTTGGATATCCGCACAGGAGGAGGGAGAGTGTAACATCTTCACCGTCTGGGTCCAACACATCGCCCTTGAGCGTGAATGTGAGTCCGTTGGCTTCCCATGTTGCGTTCATTCCGTCGAGGTTCTTGGAAACGGTAATGAGTGGGGCGAGACTTGCCTTCTTGAGTCCGAAGTTCAACATGAAGTCAAGGTCGAGCATGGTCGTGCTCTGTGCTTGTCCCATGACCATGACCATTCCAGGTGACAGACCATCGAGTGGAAGGGTGAGAATTGCATCATCAGAGGCCAGCGTGGTTGTTCGCATTTGCCCCATTGCGTTCGACTGGTGTGCATGTGCATTAATCGACATTTCATTTACTAAACCGGTTGGGGAGAGTGTGAACTCGATGTTGTCTCCAGTTGCGGAAAGAACAGCGGTTGAGGTAAACACTTCACCAAATGTCCAGTTACGTGAATCGATCGAAGTTTCACCGAATGGGTCAACAACATAGCATTCTGCGCCTGAAGAGGTGGCTTGAGAATTTTGGTTTTCGACGATAAAGTTCCCTTCACCATCAAGCGATGAAGTCCATCCACTTTCGATGAATGTGCAATCCATTCCCCATCCACTGTCATCAGTGGCCCACATCTCGGTCTTTTCACCTGTCACGACGATGTTCTGCCCATCCAACATTGGAATGACTGTTCCGTCCTCTGGAGCGTTTGAGGACCATTCAGGTGCCTCATTGGTTTCAGGGGCCATGGTCGTAAAATCAAGGAATAAATCGCGTTGAATAGGGTATTCACTCGTAGCATAGGTCACCACTTGGTTGACACGGAGTCGGCCGTCAGGAAGGTAAAGCGCCTCTGGAGCCGCAAGATCGGTGTTTTCGGTAACGGTCATCGTTCCGTCGCTGTTGGTGACCGTATCTTGAATGGAATAATTACTCATACGCAATCCTTGCTTGAGTGGGAAATTCAATTCGAGGTGAGCGAACGACATGTTGGTGACGTTCAATGCTAATGTGAAGTTCGAATCCCCATCGTTAGGAAGTTTGTCAAAGCGGACATTGTTCGATTGGTCTTCCGCCAAGAACATCATGATCTGTAGGTCGTCGGTGACGCTCACAGGAACTTCTTTGCACCCGTTTGCTGATCCTAGATTTTGACACGAACGCTCCTCAGGGTGGTTTGCAGGTACGAGGTCAATTTCTTCTAACCCGATTCCATCTTCGACAAAGGTGAGGTTATTCCAATCAGGAGCGCCTCGGTGCGGACTGCCTTCTTTCATGCCGATACGGGTATCCATAGCTCCAATGCACTTTGGGCCAATAGCACGTACTGCATCTCTTTCATCGGTGCTGATGTAATCGTTGCCTCCTCCAGAAAGTCCCTCAAACAAGCCATCGAGGTTATCGCGTACAATTGCAGATTTACTGCCGTTCACAAACGCACCTGCATCCATTTCCGCTGTCGCCCAATCGTCACCAATGTAGACCTTGAAATCAGCAAAATCATAATCGAAGAGATCTTCAAATTTCAGTCCTTCACATTCGTCTTCAATGGAAAGTCCTCCTTGACGGCCGTTCGTAGGTGATTCACTGTCCTCGTTTGACAGCACTTCTTGAGGAGTGTAGAGTGAAGATGTACCCATGAAGAACATCAAAAGAACCATCAAAAAAGCAGTAAAAATCTGAGTTTGGGGGTTGGAAGGGCCGACCGTTGTGCGTGCTGCCATGGATTGACGTTGACATAATGCCTCAAAGAGGCTTTCGCTCATGTGAGCCTCCAATATGCGCCTTTGCCTCAAGGAAGTATCTTCTCCATTCTACGAATGAATGCCCAAGAAGGGAGCACCGTCCAGAGTAAGCCCATGAACCAACTTTGCCACGCAACAATACCTCGGTCGATTTGTGGTAATCGTGTTTCGAGCAAGTGATGGTACACGCCGTTTGGTGATAGTAAATCCAAAGCACCTTCCAGCATGATCCACGAAGCGTCGTTCTCCTGACCAATTGAAACGCCCGACGCAAAGGCCACCATTGTTGTGATCAATGCCCAAAGGAAAGTGAAAAGAAACCACATTCCAACACCAAACGAAATCGCTGTTCCTTGTTCTCGTGTGTATGAGGATGCTAACAAGGTGAAGAGAATATACCACAATAAAATAAGTGCGGTAGAGGAAAAATAGACGAGGAAGTCAGCAAATGAAATCCATTCTCCCATCCGATATCTTACGATGAAAACAGAGATGATGAGAAGAATCCATGTTGGAATAAGAATAGCTTTCCATGAGCCGAGAATCATCGCCAACGATTGATGCGCTCTCGGCATGGGTTGTGAAAGTCGGAGTTCCAAAACCCCGCTTGCTCGTTCACGGCTCACAGCGTCATAGGAAAGTAACACTGCGCACATCGTTGCTCCGAATACAACTCCCAGGCTGGCATAGAAGAGAACCTCCATTGCACTCTCAGGTTGATGACCTCCTGGTAAGACAATGTTTGGGTCTGAAAAACCCCAAGCCATGCCAGGGATAAACAGCAACAAAACAGGGAGCATGATGTACATACGAGTAGAGAACATCCGTTCTAACGTGAGGCGTTTCGCCAATTTCATGACACGGGTGAAATCGCTCATTCTTCTTCACCACCAAACGTTCGTAGCGGCACATATGCGTTGGACGCTACTTCGAGACCTACATCTTCAATGGATTGTCCAGTCGCAGCACACAGCATTTCGACCACATTGGGTTGGCGAATACCCCACTCAGTAATTTCAACCCCGTCGTTAATCAATTTGGCAAGTAAGTGAGGTTGTGCCTGCTCGAGCCGTGCAGTCCAATGGTTGTCTTGAATTTCGATTTCAACATCCTCGTCTTGAATTTCATAGTTGCTAAAGTGAGGCACTTGACCGGTTCCTTTGATTTCTGTCTTACTGTCAAGGTGCAAACCTTTCGCCACTTCCTTCAGTGTACCTTCCGCCAGAATATGTCCTCTGTGCATCAATGCTAATCGGTCAATAATTCCGGCAAGGCCTTCAACTTGATGCGATGATAAGACGATTGAAACTCCTTTTTCGGTCAACGTTTTGAGCAGTGAAATGAACGCTGCTGCTCCAACGGGATCAAGGCCGTTGAGTGGCTCGTCCAGCAAGAGGATTTTTGGTGAGCCAAGCAGAGCGACTGCAAGGGTTAGCCGCTGACGCATTCCCTGGCTTAATTCACTTAGGGCAGAATCCTTTCGACTACTGAGGCCTACGAGTTTGAGAATTCCATCGATTCGTTTTTCGCTTGCATGTCGCATCTCACCAAGTTCAAGCAGAGCTTGACGAACAGTCTTCCTTCCTTGCCAACGAACTTGTTCAGGCATGTGCCCAACACTTTGTCGCAGTTGCTGTCGGTCGAGAACGATTTCTTCGCTCCTCGAATAAACCCGGCCGCGGTGTATTGGTAAAATTCCTGCTAGGACGCGTAGAAGGGTCGTCTTCCCGGCGCCGTTTGGACCTACAAGGCCGAGTATTGTTCCTTTTTGAAGAGTTAGATTGATCTCAAAGATACCAGGTCCTTTGATGCGACGCCATGGTTTTAGTGGAAGTGGCGCGTAGACTGAGTGCCTGTATGTTGCTCCTTCGAGCCGCAGAACCACTTCCTCCATGGCACGGCGTGGAGGTCGAGGTTTGACAATCTACCGTTTGTTGCTGTTCAAACCCCAAGACTCATGTTGAGAATGTACTTTCCATTGATGGGTTGAAGATGATTGGTGATTTCATACCGTCGATTTTTCTCATCGTCTTTGTAGCCGTACATGTGTATGCAGTGCATCGGAAATCTTCTGCTGAAGTTGAATCTGAATGGAAGGACATGTACGGACCATACGGTTTTCATGCACTCATTTCTTTCATTGTTCTCCTTTGGATTTTCCCGGGTGGATTTTTAATCGTAGGCCCAGTGATGCTTTTCTTGTCCATTCTCAGCCCAGCTGGACGGCTGGCTTGGGAAACGTATCGCAAGCCGAGAGTTGTCGTTTGCGTTGGTCTTATCGTCATGCTGTTTCTTGGAGGCTTTTCACCAGTTTCCAAGCCAGTGGCGCCCTCGGAATGGGGCACTCCTTTGTTAACAGAAAACCCAAATGCGCCACTTTATCCATCCGGTGAACAATACACATGGTTGATGTTGCCAGAATCCAGCGGCCTCGAGGTTGAAATCATTCAATCCTTGACATTACGTTTGCCATACCAGTACGGGCCATTGGGGGCAGAATCTTCAGCATTTACACTTGCTTCACTGTTCAACATGGAGCAGGGGCGCCTCAACCAAGCCATCGAAATTCTTGATCAAGAATTGTCCGGATTCAGATTGGATGTTGACGAAATGAAGCTTGTACCAATGCTTGCGGAAGATACACACCATTACTCGTCAACCTCGGCCGGAGTTGACGAATCAGTTTTGGTTCGATTGTATGAACTTCGAAGTCTTTCTATCGGTGCTTCAGACGAGGGACTCAAGGTCGGAGAAGTTCTATGCATTGCAACCAGTTCTTGGGGAGGGACACTCGAGATTTTGGTTGTCGTACGGCCAATTGGCCACCCCGGTTTGACTTCTGACCGGTATGCAGAATCATACGCATTGGAATGGCTCTCTTCGTGAGCAGTAGCCTCTTTGGCAGTAACTTGCAAGCTCCTTGGCAATTTTTAGGGTGGCCTAAATCTTTATGTACATCCGGTTTTTAGGGCGGCCTAAACCGGTAGGTCATAACATGAAAACGCGAGCACTGAAATCCTCGATACTTGTATTCCTAATTGCCACAGCATCACTTGCAGGCTGTTTAGGTAGCGATGACGAAAATGAAGAAAGCAACTTAGAAGACTTTGTCATTGCATACAGCATCAAAGACGATTACACAAACGTCGACGAAAATCCTCAACGTCTAGCAGATTACATGAGTGAAGAACTCAATATGGATGTTTCATTGTATCCTATTGATTCTGAAGGTGCTGCTCTACAAGCTCTTCGCTTTGGAAATGCAGACATCGCTTTCATGGATGGCGGTGCAGCATGGGTTGGTTGGCAACAATACGGCCTCGATGCAATTGCAGCAGATCAAAAGTCCGATGGACGAACTTACTACAGCGCTCATGCTGTCGTTTTGAAGGATTCAGAAATTGCAGCAGCCCACCTTGACGATGACCCTTCCACCGATCCATTTTCTTTGATGGCTGGAAAGACTTCGTGTCACACAGGATGGCTCAAATCAGCCGGTATGCTCCTGCCAATGGGCTTCCTTATTGGCAACGGGTATGCGAACGTCATTGGAGACGCAAACGATGTGGAATCGTTGCGCTCGACCATCACGAATTTCTTCAACGAAGATGCTAGCATACCAGACTCCGGAACTCCATACTACTCCTACAGTGGTGCAGTCAAGTGCCTTTCCGAAGGTGTCGGTGATGTTGCCTTTGCAAAGGATTCGACCATCGCTTCTTACTGTGGTAATGAGGATGCAACAACCAATGAAGCATGGTGCTTGCCAGAATCCGATTACATCTTGTTGCCTTCGTACGGAAATGCGCCTTCTCACCCAGTGATGTACAACCCGGCAACCAGCGATGCAGATACAATGACGCTCGTACAAAACGCACTCGTGGCTATGAAGGATTCAACCGAGGGTCAATCAATTCTCAGTGATGTTCTCAATACACCTGCAATTTCAGCTACCACTGCCACAGAACACCTTGCATCCTATGGAAACTTGATTGAAGACGTACCTGGTATTTCTGCATACTACGATACCAAGTTCGAAATCAATGATTCAGTGACCCCAACAATCTCCAACATTCGAATCGCTTTTGAAATGAAAGACGATTACGAAAACCCAGCAGAGAACCCACAAGTTCTAGCAGATTTCATCGCTGAACAAACTGGCGTGACAGTAACGCTATACCCGGTCACTTCTGAAGGCGCCATCATTGAAGCACTTCGCTTTGGTAATGCAGACATCGCTTTCATGGACGGTGGCGCAGCGTGGGTTGGTTGGAAAGAATACGGCCTTGCGGCTATGGCTGCAGACCTCAAATCTGACGGCCGCACGCACTACGACGCACATGCAGTCGTTCTCAACGGTTCAGACATTGCGAACGCCTACTTGGACGACGATGATTCCACAGATCCGTTTGCAATGATGGCAGGAAAGACCTCGTGCCACACCGGTTGGCTCAAATCTGCTGGCATGCTTCTGCCAATGGGCCACCTTATCTCCCAAGGATATGCTCCAGTCGTTGGTCCACAGGATGATATTGAATCACTACGTGACACCATCACTTCGTTCTTCAACGAAAATGCAAGTATTCCAGAATCAGGTACTCCTTACTACTCCTACTCCGGCGCAGTGAAGTGCTTGACAGAAGGAGTCGGCGATGTCGCCTTTGCAAAGGATTCCACTGTAGCTTCATACTGCGGTAAGGATGATGCAAGCGAGAATGCCGAGTGGTGTCTTCCAGAATCTGAATACATCTTGCTACCTTCTTACGGTTCTGCACCTTCTCACCCAGTGATGTACAACCCAGCTACACTTGATGTTCAGACTCGAACCGCAATACTCAACGCAATGTTGGCATTGAACACTGAGATGTACGTCGAAGATTACCCTATGCAGGGACAGAACTACACCGGATGCTACTCGATGGTAACTCACCAAGTAGACTCGACTTCGCCGCAATCGGCTTGTGGCGATCAAATCCTGTCGAATGTGTTGAACACAGGTGGTTTGGTTGAAGTTAATTCGCAAGAACACCTCGGCAGCTACAGCAGTCTCATCAGTGCCATACCAGGCATTTCAACATACTTTGATTCAAAGTATGAGATTACAGAATAATTCAGTTAGTCTTCCTTGACTGAAACCGTCGGCGGAGCATCCCAATCGCCTCACCCAACCGTTTTGGGCTGCTTCGTCGGCATCTTTGAGGCGTTCACATGCAGAGTAATATCCGTTTTTTACACCTATGTTTGAACGGCCATAGCCAACCGTTTCAAAAAGACCCGGCCATAGGGTCGTTTGAGGGGATGCTATGAGTGAAGATGCAATCCTGTCTCTGAACAGTTTGGTCATCGGATACGATCAGCCTCTGGTGAAGCCGATTACTCTTGATGTCCATGAAGGAGAAATCATTGCTATCCTTGGACCCTCTGGGATTGGAAAGACGACGCTTATTCGAACCATTGCTGGACTCGTCCGCCCACTTGGTGGCGACTTTGATCTCCGGGTCAAACGAAGCGGTGGGCTTGGATACATCCCTCAACGATTGGGTCTTGTTCGTCATGCAACCGTCGCTCACAATGTGTCTCTTGGGGCGCGTTTGAGCGTGGGTTGGTCGAGAACTATGTTCAAAGACCGAAAGGAAAGAACGTTCGAGGCTATTCGTACACTTGGCATCGAGGAAAAGGCCTCGGAACCAGTTCGACGCTTGTCCGGTGGACAACAACGGAGGGTTGCTACAGCTCGCACACTGGCGCAACGTCCACGGCTTATGTTGGCGGACGAATTCCTAGGCGAACTTGACCAAACCAACGTTGACATTGTCCTCAGTGCAGTTCATGAATTGGTTGAGGAAGGAACTGCAGTGATCATGGTTGAGCATCATGAAGACAACGCCAAAGATTTCGCCACTCGAATTTGGCTGATTAAGGATAATCATCTACATGATTACTCATTGGAAGAATGGCTGGATATAGATGAGTCAAGCTGGCGGGAGCAACATTTGGGGGAAGAGGAATGAAATACCGTTTGTTTGGTATCGTATTCATCCTTTTCTTCTTGGCGTGGCAAACGCTGGACGGTTTAGTTGAAGGCGATTGGGGCCGACTTGAGGGTGGCCTGTCAAACCTGGTTGTTTTCTTTGAAGAAAGCATGTGGCCACCAAATTGGAAGGTTCTTGAAGCCCGCTCATACCCAGTGTGTGAACAAGATATCGAATTCTTTTGTTCAGTTGGCTATCTTGGAATGATGGAAACGCTAAAAATTGCTTTTGTTTCGACCATTCTCGGTTTTGTTGGAGCAATTTCACTTTCTTCATTGGCTGCACGAAACTTGATGCCACTGTATATTTCGCTTCCAGTTCGAATATTCCTTTCAGCAGTTCGAAGCCTTCCTAGTTTAATTTGGGCTATTTTGTTCGTGATTGTCATCGGCTTTGGCCCACTTTCAGGCGTATTGGCAATGACGTTCTACACGGTCGGTTACCTTGGTAAATTACAATATGAAGTGTTTGAAGGTATGCCAAACGATCCGCTGGAAGCAGGTCGAGCCATGGGTTTGAGTCGCTCAAGTATTGTATTCAACATTGTCATACCCGAGAACAGCAACCATTTGCTCAGTCAAATCATGTTCATGTTTGAGTACAATGTACGCCACGGGACCGTTATAGGAATCGTTGGTGCAGGCGGAATTGGTTACTACATCAACACGTATCTAAAGTTCCTTCAATACGACAAAGTCTTCGCACTGTTGATCCTTATCTTCATCGTCGTTGTACTGATTGACTTGCTGTCGTTAGCAGTTCGATCCTTTGTCAATGAGGAAGGAGATGTTCGCAAACCGACGTGGTTGAACATGTTGATACAAGCTCAAAAGCGACGGAGTAAATCAGGCGATGTGGCTTGATTATTCTGCGGCGATGTGCAACGAACCTTCTTTGTAAAAGACTTGGATTCTGTCAGGAACTTTACGAGTCAAGGCTGCGACTGCTTCGTAAACTTCGTCTTCTTTAACTTTGAATGACTTTGCAGCTTTGGAAGTCGACCAAGCAACCGATTCAAAATCTGATTGTCGAATCCACTCAAAGATTCGAGCTTCAAGTTCGGTTAATTCCTCGGCCATGAGTATCGCAGTGCGACTACCCTCAAAACAGCACCGGATAAAAACGGTGTGAAAAAGCACCCATTCAGCCGAGTGCGACCATTCTTCGACAGCATTCTTCTGCGTCGATGTAGCCGTCTAACAGTGTGCTGAGCGCTTTGGTAAAGGGTGTATCAATCCCGTCATCTTCAGCACGTTCTGCAAACATTCGAGTCGCTCGAACACCTTCAGCGACCATGTGCATTTCTTCCAAGGCTTCTTCGACGGTAAGGCCCGTTCCAAGTTTTTCGCCCATCGTTCGATTTCGGCCGTGCGGTGAGGTTGCTGTAACGTAAAGATCGCCAAGTCCGGCTGGTCCAAAAGCAACTTCAGCACGCGCTCCGAGTTGAGGAAGAAGTATACATCCTTCTTTGAATCCAGCCATAAAAATGGCTGCTTTGAGGTTATCACCGCCAAGTGAACCTACTTTTTTGAGTCCATCGACGAGTCCACAGGCAAGAGCGACGACGTTTTTGAACGCCCCCCAAAGTTCTGCACCTGCAGGGTCAGCAGCCGGATGAAGAATGAATGTTTGAGTGGTGAGTGTTGTGGCAAGATGCTGAGCGACTGATACATCTTCGCTGGCAACGAGTGCAGTTGTCATGACACCACTGGCAGCTTCAGGAGCGATGGTTGGACCTGTGACAACGGCCAATGTGTTGTTTTTCCCAGCAGCATTGAGTTTCTCTTGAATAGCTTCTGAAATGAGCGTGTTTCCGGGTGCCAATCCCTTTGCTAAGTCAAGTAAAACATGCCCGGGCCGAAGGTGTGGAATAATTTGGTCTACAACTTTCAAAATCACAGAGGATGGAACTGCAAGCACGACGATTTCTACGCCTTCGAGAGCTTCTTCTATGTGCATGGTCGCCTCTAAACCTTCGAGAGAATGTTCGGGTAGATATTTGGCGTTGACCGAATCCATCGTAATCGATTCGTAGACTTCTTGCTCAATGGTCCATCCTTTGACATGATGGTTATCAGCCAACCACATCCGAGCGATGGCCGTTCCCCAATTTCCTAATCCTAAAATCGCAATATGTGCCATAGAGAACAATCTCTACGCCGCTCCCTTCACTTATCTTAGTTGCCACTATAATTCAGTCGCATGATGCGGTTTCGGATGTTAAAACCGTCCTGCACAGCATCAGAAAAGGTCGTCATCGTCTTCTTCATCAAGATCGAAAACATTCTCTTCCTCTTTCTTAGCAGCTTTCTTTGAAGCCGATTTCTTTGCCGGCTTCTTCTCTTCCGCCTTTTCAGGTTCTGCAACCGTGCTCTCTGCTTCGGCAGGTTCTGCCTGTTGTTCGCGAGCAGCCAATGCAACGGGTGTGGAGCCGGTTTGTGCAGACAGTGCCCGTCTACGGTCTTCTCGAGCCTTGCGTTCGAGTTGGCGATGACGTGATTTTTCGATGTTTTGTAACATGTACATTGCATCATGCTCCAAGAGCGGTGAATCAGAAATCAGTGTGATGTCGAGCCATCCACCATCCTCTACGATGAATTCAGCAAGCGGTTCAAAGTTAAGATCTGACTTCTTGATTTGCGTGTAATGCATGGCATTTCCAGACCGGTGTTCCACACCGGAGAAGTGGCAATAGAATTCCTTTGTACCTATTGTTTCTCGAACCTCATCAAACAATTCGCCGTAGTCTTCAGATGTCCTCATCTTTCCGTGACCGCGAGCGTGAATGTGAGCGATGTTGAGAACTGGGATGGTACCTTCGACGTGGTTGACGACTTCGAGGACTTCTTCGAGACTTCCCCAGAGTTCTTGACGGCCGGATGTTTCTACGCCAATTTTTGAGGGTGTTCCGTCTTTAATCCACGGGAAAACGGGGAATTCATCTTCATCATCATGCCAAATCTCGTGAACTCTGTCTACGATACCTGCGAACACGTTTGCAACTTGTTCGTTTGCTGCGCTGCCTGGATGCATGCCACCGTAGTGGCCAGCGTGGAGTGTGATGTGGCGTGCGTTGATGGTACGAGCCGCCTGCAAGGTCGTTTCAATTTTCGTCATCGAACGTCCGCGCTCTACACGGTTGCCAAGTAATTCGGAATAGTATGGTCCGTGAATATTCATTTCGAAATCCGTTTTGTTTGCCAAAACACCGGCTTGCCAGTATTGCTCAAAATGTTGAGGAGCAACCATACGGACGGTTTGAACTTCCATTGTTTCAAGCCCGAGGGAGATTATGTCGTCCATTCCTTCGACGATTGTTCGTCCTTTACACGAGAGTGGAACGCCTGCAGGTCCGAGTTTAATTGGCATAATTCACGTCCCCGCAGGAACAACCCAAGTGTCTTCCTATGATAATCCCTTTCCGTTGGCTGTCCGCAAAAAATGGCTTTTTTACGCAGACTTCGTTAAGCAGTTACATACGACCATTCATGAACTCCTCCCGCCGAGGGCTGTTTATGGACGAGCAAGTTAAAGCCGCAGTGGACGCCTTCCGAAACGGGATGCCGGTTTGTCTTTTTGACTCTGAAAAGCGTGAAGGAGAAACGGATTTGTTGTTCCCTGGACAGAGCGCACAACCGGCGACTATGCGCCAACTGAGACAAGACTGTGGCGGCTTACTGTTCCTTGCAATTGGGCACGATGTAGGAGAATTGTTTTCTCTACCCTTCCTGCAAGACCTCCATACCCAAGATGCTCTCACCGAACAGTTCCCAGTGTTACGTCAATTGGTCACCAATGACCTACGTTACGATGCTCGCTCTGCGTTTACTCTTTCATTGAATCACAGAGACACATACACCGGGATCACTGACTTGGACCGCTCGCTCACGACACGTCGATTTGCGGAACTCACAAACGAACTTATGGAGTCCGGGATTCACGGCGAAGAAGCACAAGTGGCTCTCGGTAAAGAATTCAGAACGCCTGGCCACATCCCAGTATGCCGTGAAACAGAAGGTGGCCTCTCTCGCCGCCAGGGCCACACGGAATTAGCAGTTGGATTGGCGAGATTATCTGGAATGACTCCAGTGGTTATCGGAGCAGAAATGCTTGAAGAAGACGGAGATAATGCTCTGTCCGTCGAAGACGCCCGTGCATGGGCACTCGAGAGAAACATTCCTTTTCTTGAAGGGGCACAACTTATTGATGCATTGAATGCAGAATGAGTATGTATCTCTATCCGGTAAAACAATGTGTGACAATACTTTCACAGCAACAGGTGAGCATATGAAGCGCGTCATGGCAGTCGGAGTTTTTGACCTGTTGCACGCTGGTCATCTGCACTACATGGAACAAGCCAAATCACTCGGAGACCACCTGACGGTTGTCGTCGCTCATGACGATACAGTACGTATGAGAAAGCATGAACCAGTGACTGGACAAGAACTTCGCCGAAGGATGGTAAACGGCCTAAAACCGGTTGATGAAGCACTTATTGGCAATCCTCCCGATGTGCCAATTTTCGATATTTTACCCGTTGTTAAACCCGATGTCATTGCATTGGGTTACGATCAAGAACACGCAGAAGACAGAATCCGTTCTCGTCTTGACGAACTCGGTTACCAACACATCGAAGTAACTCGGGTCGAAGGCTTAAGCGATGATTTGGACGGAACTCGAAAAATCATCGCTCGGATTCTTCAGCGTTCAAACCAATCGGAGCGTGACATCTGATGTTCACTGGCATTGTACAAGGGACGGGAACAGTTCTTGCTGTACAAGAGAAACAATCTGTTCATACGTTAACCATCCAAATTCCCGACACTGAACGTTTAGCAATCGGTGCAAGTGTAGCCGTCGATGGTGCCTGTCTAACGGCAGTCCGGATTGACGGCTTGAGTGTTGATTTTGATGTCATCCCTGAAACACTTGAACGCACGACACTCGGACAACTTGAGGAAGGATCATCTGTGAACATTGAACGCTCGTTGAAGTTTGGAGATGAAATTGGTGGACATCTCCTCTCTGGCCACATTATGGCCACTGGTCTACTGCAATCGAGAGCAGAAAAGGGCGAAGGTATGGATTTCAAAATCTTGGTTCCTGCTGATTTGAGGAAATACGTCATGGAGAAAGGCTACATCGCAATTGATGGAATCTCTCTTACCATCGGTTCAGTTCACGAAGGCGTTTTTTCAATTCATATCATCCCAGAAACGCTTCGACTCACAACCCTTGGCAGCAAGTTGGTTGGCGATGCCGTTAATTTGGAAATTGATTCAACGACGCAGACTATCGTCTCTACTGTTGAACGAGTACTGGAAGAAAAAAGGAGTTAATACTATGTCAAATATCGCTGTTGTCTGTGGTTCTTTTCACAAATCGGAAATCGAACGTATGTTGGAATGGGCTCGCGATGAATCCAATGCACTCGGCCTCGACATTGTAGATGTCGTTTGGGTGCCAGGAGCCATGGAAGTCCCCCTTGCTATCGACCGCCTGTTGGCTGATGATGAGATTGAAGGTGTAGCTTGTTTAGGTATCATCGAAAGAGGTCAAACGCAACATGGTTTGGCCATGGGCCAAGCTGTGATTAAGACCATAATCGAACTTCAACTTGTACATGAGAAGCCAGTTGGACTCGGAATTATCGGCCCAGGTGCGGAGCCAGAGCACATTGAACCTCGCCTTGAACCGCATGCTCGAGCTGCAGTGGCTGCAATTTCTTCAATGCTTGAATGAGGCGAGGATTCATCATGCAACCCTCTGCTTTTGAGCGACTGAAAAAGAATCCCTTGTTCCGGGGGTTTATTCTCTTCTCTATTTTCAGGGCTTTTTATGGTGCTGGAATACTTCTAGTAACCTATTTCTTATCAACATCTGCGGATGCGCCGTTACCTGTTTCAATCGGCTTCCTTCTATGTTCAATGGTTTTCTCTCGATGGCTCTTCAAACGTTTGAAAGGCATGAAGAAATCAAGCATCGAATCGAATAATCCGGTCTGATTTCAAATTGCGCCATGTCAATGTTCAAATGGTGAGGCCCCTCGTAAGCCAGTATAGGAGATTTCAACCATGTCAAAAGTACACGATGTCATCATCATTGGTTCCGGGCCAGCAGGATACACAGCAGGCCTCTACGCTGCACGGGCTATGCTCGAACCTCTCATGTTTGGAGGATATTTATCTGGAGGTCAGTTGATGCTTACTTCTGACATTGAGAACTTCCCTGGCTATCCGAAAGGCATAGGTGGTCCTGAAATGATGATGGAATTACGAGAGCAAGCTGAACGCTTCGGACTTGAAGTTCGAGATCAGAACGTTGAATCTGTTGATGTTTCTGAGCGGCCGTTCAAGGTGGTTGTCGAAGGTGAAACATTCCTCGCCAATGCCATCATTGTCTCAACAGGTGCAGAGTCAATATGGCTCAATGCTCCTGGTGAAGAAGCGCAAAAAGGACGTGGAATCTCAACCTGCGCTACATGCGATGGGGCCTTCTTCAAGGATGAAGAAGTGATGGTCATCGGCGGCGGAGATTCTGCCTGTGAAGAAGCAACTTTCCTCACACGGTTCGCTTCCAAAGTCACGCTGATTCATCGACGAGATGTCTTCAAAGCATCTACCATCATGTATGAGCGTGCTGCAAACCACGAGAAAATCGAAATCAAAACCTTCCGTCAAGTGAAGGAATGGCTTTCTGATGACAAAGGGCTCACAGGAGCAATCCTAGAAGACCCACGAGACGGTTCAACTGAATCCATCAACGTGTCTGGTGCGTTCATAGCAATCGGGCACAAGCCAATGACAGGTTTCCTTGGAGGTCAAGTCGAAGTTGATGAAGAAGGTTACATTCTGCACAAGAAGCACACTATGACCTCTGTCGAGGGCGTTTTTGCTGCAGGAGATGTAGTTGACACTCGTTACAAGCAGGCTATTACTGCGGCTGGCATGGGATGTCAGGCTGCTATGGATGTCGAGAAATGGCTTGAAGACCAACATTGAAATGTTCAATGAGTTTATGTTCGGGCTGTGCTTGGAACGGTTTGGGATTCACCGTGGATGTTGATATACAGCGTTATGCTCGTCACATCTCTCTGCCCCAGGTAGGCCTTGAAGGACAGCAAAAACTCGCTGAGGCTCGTGTTCTGGTCATTGGTGCTGGGGGATTAGGAAGCCCAGTATTGCTCTATTTAGCAGCAGCAGGAATCGGCCACATTGGAATTGTTGACAACGATCGGGTCGATATTTCGAATCTTCAAAGACAAGTGATTCATTCGACAGCGGAAGTCGGTGAACCCAAAGTAGAATCAGCAAAGAACCGATTGTTGGCGTTAAATCCTGATTTGAAGATCAGCACTTTCGACCTTCAATTTTCTCCAGAGCATGTGGATTTAATTTTCCAAGAGACATGGGATGTTGTTGTTGATGGAACAGACAATCTCCCAACCCGATATCTCATCGATGATGTCTGCTTTTTGAAAAATACGCCTTGGGTTTACGGTTCTATATATCGTTTTGAAGGTCAAGTAAGCGTGTTCAATGTTCAGGATGGGCCATGTTATCGTGACCTGTTTTCAGAAGCACCCCCTCCTCAAACAATACCTTCCTGTGCGGAGGGAGGAGTTCTAGGTGTTCTTCCTGGGGTGATTGGCTCACTCCAAGCGAATGAAGTCATCAAACTTGTACTCGGTCTTGGTGAAGTGCTAAACGGTCGATTGCTGCTGTATGATGCTCAGGCGATGACCTTTGACACGTTGCAATTCACGTCAAATCCTGAACGAATACAGGTGGTTGATCTCTCGCAGAGTCAGCGTATGTTTGACAATGATGAATGGTGTATGCGGGTCGGTATTCAAGGTGAGGTTGATGAAGGAGAAGCCTCTACCGATGATACAATGTTCAACTCAATCTCAATGCAACAACTCCTTGACCGTCGTAAGGAAGGTTGGAGACCGTTTGTTCTCGATGTTCGCTCTGATGGAGAATACCACCAAGCACGCGTAGAATCAACCGACTTCCAAATTGACCATGAATCGGTTACGACTGCTTTGGATTCAATTCCTCAAGATCGAGATGTGGTTGTACTCTGCCGAAGCGGTATGCGTTCACAAATGGCTGCTATGTACTTAATCCAGTCTGGTTATGATGCCACTTTCTTGTACAATCTTGAAGGTGGTATAATGGCTTGGCAAGCCTCAGCACCAGCGGAAGTAGTTCAGGGCTAAGCCGGCTTGATGCTTCTACTCATGAATTGAACATTCAACACCTGCCGCAAGGGTGAGGTTCAAGACTCTACAGTCATCCCTCCATTCGAAGGGAGGGAGATTATGGCCAAAGTTATCGTTGCTGACGAAAATGAAGGACGGCGTTCTCTTCTTGCTAATACTCTCGAGCGGAATGGATTTGACATTACTAGAGCAGCCACTCTACGTCAGGCGGAAGGCACCGCTCTTGCCATTATGCCGGAAGTCGTTCTTTTCGACGGAGAATGGAAAAGCGGGGATGCAATTGATGCCTCTCAACGTTTGATGAGTGACCCAGAGTTTGCCTTCAAGTGCCGTATCGTTATTCTAGGTCGAAATGTTTCACAGGAATACCTGATGAGCGCAGCACAATCCGGAGTTTCGGAAGTTATTCGAAAACCTGTGGACATGAATGTTCTCATCCAGCAGTTGAATAAACACACTCGCAAACAATTCGTTCCGCCACCTGCAGATGTAGAAAGAGCGTCCGCTGGAGGCGGTAGTTTTGATGTTTCAATGACAATGGGCGACAGCAGTTGGGCTCTCCCGATGCTGAAAGGACTCGTCGGGCCTGAGAAAATTAATACCAACTTTATCGATGAAATACTTTCTCAAATGGACGAAGAAGGTATGGAGGTAAGTACAGAGCTTGATTCTTCAGCTATGTCGTCAATGCTTCGAATGGCCCTCAATAAATTGGTTGAGCAAGCAAGCGCAGATGGAGGACTCAATGCTCCAAATGCACCCGGACAAAATCAAACAATCGGCCCTTCATCTCCAAGTCAAGCAAAGCGAGGCACTTCTCTTGGTGGCAACAAACTCCAACAAATGAAGCAGGGCTTCTCCTCTTCTATGGAAGGAATCTTGGAGGCGCAAGCACAGGATTTAGCGGATGAAGTCGAATCTAAAATGGACTCGATTCTTGACGAAGAGCCTGAATTGGTCGCTCTGCATGATTTTGGAACGATGGTCCCTATCGACCCAGAAGTGTTGAAATTAACTCGACTAACTTCGGAAGTCGTCTCCGATTTGATGTGGAATTTGGGCCAACGTGGGGTGGTTTCTGACATTACCTTGTTGACCCAAATTGAGGATGCAGCCCAAATGATGGCAGATGTTTTGGACGCTCTTCCACCCGCGGATGAAGAGGAGTGAACATGTCGAAGTACCCCATACCTCGTCCGGGTGAACTTCGTCTCGTTGACCGCAAATCGGATTTGGATGAACTCAAAACGAATCAACCAAAGGTCTACCGCTGGAGGGCTTTGATTGGTTTATTGGTACTTGCATTCTGCGCGATCTGCAGTATTCTTTTGTTCCGAGATGCTCAAAACATCTTGCAGTGGTTCGAAGACTTGGGTCCTCTTGGACCTGTCATTTTCACGCTGTCTCTCTCGTTGGCTGTTGTTGTATTGTTTCCAACACCTCTCATCAAGGTAGCGGCAGGGGCGATTTTCCCATTTTGGATTGCAGCAGCGGCGAATTTCATTGCTTCACTGCTCGGGGGCTTGATTGCCTTCTTGCTCGGACGGTGGTTGTTTCGTGAGAGCATTCAACGTTCGATTATGAACGACCAACGTCTTCGCAACATCGAGACAGCATTGACCGTTGATGCAATGAAAATTTCAGTGCTGGTTCGCCTTTCTCCACTGATTCCGGATGAATGGCTCAATTACTTGATGTCGGCAACTCCAGTAAGCCTACGCGTCTACATGGTTTCGAACTGTTCAGGAATTGTCTATTCGTTGGCCTATGCATATTACGGTCACGCACTTGGTCGCTTCGCACTCAATTCCTCTGGCATGGATAGTATGAATTCAACACCACTCGGCAACGCAATGCTTGTTCTTGGGATTATCGCTTCAATCTTCGCCACGGTTCTTGTCACTCGCGCTTCGATGAAAGCGTTACAGGATGCGATTCCAGAGGAATGAATTATATGGTATATCACTCAAAATCTGTAAACGGATTTGTGTTTCAAAGTTTGTGATAATTGTTCGTTGAAAGACCCTTCGTCTTCATCCGTCGCGTTTGTATGTGGGCGACCGTTGGCCGAACCATGAGCCAGGGGGACTTGCCGGTTATTCATGGATCAAACTGGGCCCCTAAGAAGGCATTGAACTTTTCACAACCGTTGCACGCAGATGCAGCACGTAGGGAAATTCTACGCTTTGTTGCCCAACGGCATGATGGCCATTTGTTCCTCGTCGCCAATGTATGGGATGTCTTGATTGAGAACGAGTCCAAACAGTTTGAAGGTCCTTCATGGCACGATTTTAGTCAGCGATTTGTCGATGCCGTTCACCGCGGCCTCGTAGCACAAGTCGATGCCAAAATGAAAGACGATTCGGAAGTCGAAGTCATTCCACGACGAAACCTCAAGATGTTCCTTGATCGACGTGCTCAACACTTCCTTCTTGATTTGCGATTGGTATTTCGTCGACTTGCTCATTACATGTCTGTCACCATGGAGCAACGCCTCGAATGGCAAACCATGATGACTCGAACAAGGATGCTTGATGATGAGTTGAAATCTATTTTTACTGAAGGGGTCGAAACTCCAGACGGCTCTACTTTCGGTGGCAAAGGCTTCCGCTCAACGTGGCAAGAGGGTGTAGTCGCTGTTGCTACAGCCCTTGAACGCCATACGGACGCTCCTCGAACAGCTCGGCCCGGCTTTGGATACAACGGCGATTTGATAGCCCCTATGATTCGTGATATTGGTCTTGGTCTTGCTATGGGCGATACTCCTCTGGACGTCATGGCTGCTAATCTTGGTAAGGCCGGTTCCAATCAAAACGGCGGGTGGGATAATGCTGGCGGACGAGATTTACACGTTGGTGCTTGGCATGTCGGTGTTCTTCCGCCAACTGCTCCACTGCCAATTGCGAGTGTCACTATGACTGGTCTTGCATTCGCTGCATGGCGGCAAAACTTGGAACGTTTCCATGTCGCTTGCATTGGTGAAGGAGCTTCCTCATCCGGTGAGTTTTGGGAAGCAATGAATCTTGCTGGAGCCCGTGGACTCCCTATTACTTACATTCTTCAGAACAACCAAATTGCACTTGACACCTCTCCAATCAAGCAATCTGGTGTTGAGATTTGGGCTGATAAAGCAGATGCTATGGGGTTCCCTGCTTGGACAATTGACGGCTCTGACCCCGCAGCATGGTTCGCCAGTACCGCATCTGCTCGTGAGTTTGCGCTCGAAGGTGGTGGACCCACCCTCATTCACGTGGAAACTATGCGTGGCTGTGGACATGCTCATCACCACGATGACCTCTACCTTGGAAACGAATCAGGAACTCCTCCCGGATATGTAGATCGTGATTTACTCGAATACTGGGAGGCCAAAGACCCTCTTCCAACCCACCGTCAATTGTTATTGGACCTCGGTCTTGAAGAATCAACTCTTGCAGAAATGGAGGATGTTGAGCAACGAGATATTGCTGCTGCTCGTCAAGAATTGGAAGATATGCCATGGCCAGAACCTGAATCGGTTACGAAGGGCGTAACTTCTCTCAGCGATGCTGAAACGCATGAAGAACGCTTTACACGTCTCTCGGCCGTCGGAGAATCGGATTATTCAGACTCGCCTTTGGAGATCGGTGTATCAACCCTTACTTACGCAGAAAAAGGTGGTTGGACGTATGCCCGTTCAATACAGCAAGCAATGGCAGATATTGCAACTCGTCACGGTGATGATTGTATGTTCATCGGTGAAGACATGGAAGTTGCAGGTGCTTTTGGAATGAACATGGCGCTGAAGAACGCAGGACATACGGACAAATTGATTGACATGCCACTGTGCGAGGCTGCGATTGTTCATACTGGCGTAGGTGCAGCCCTTTCTGGAATGAGGCCTATGGTTGAAATTCAATTTGGGGGCTTTGCAGCTCTCGGGTTTAATGCTCTTGTCAATAACGCAGCAATGCTACGCTGGCGATGGGGAGCAGAATGCCCAATGACCATCCGAATCCCACTTGGTGCTCGGACTCGCTCTGGGCCTTTCCATGCGAACATGATTGAATCGTGGTTTGCAAACGACCCCGGATTGGTTGTTGTTGCTGCAGGAACTCCACAGGATGCCTATGATTTGCTTATGGAAAGCGCCGAACTTAACGACCCTGTACTGTTCCTGGAACACATCGGATTGTATGGACTGCGTGGGGGATTAACCGGTTGGGGTCAAAACATCAACCAAAAGGTCGACACTGAAGCAGTGAAAAAAGCAATTGCAAACGGTGAACGATACAAACTTGGTAAAGCCGCAGTCGTACGTGGCGGTCGCGATGTGACCCTCGTAACGTGGGGTTCGATGCTCCACGTCGCACAACAAGCTGCTGAACAACTTGCTTCTGATGATATTGAAGTGGAGATAGTGGATTTGCGAACATTGCTTCCCTTCGATGCTCAAACCTGCATCGATTCAGTGATGAGAACAGGACGCCTTGTTGTCTTGCAAGAAGGTCAATGGTGCGGTGGACTCGGACACAGCATTCAGAGCAGAATCCTCGAGTCATGTTTCTACACTCTCGAGTCTGCTCCGCTTGTAATCGGGGCACTTGACACACCTGTGCCGTTCTCACCACCGCTTGAAAATTTCACGATACCATCGGTAGAACATGTCGTGAAAATATTGCGAATGACGGCTCAATCTTGAGCCTTTTTATTGCTTTCATCCAGTTTGAGACGCACAAAAAGTTCTGCTGCAATCCATGCTCCGCAGACGGTCATCAAAATATAGAAGGGGATGCTCGAGTACATTCCAGCGATAATATTAGGGCCGAAAGTCCGAGCAGGATTCATTGATGCTCCGGTTAGAGGCCCGAAAAAGTACGCAAGTACAGCCACAACGAACCCAACGAAAACGGCAATGGAAACATGCGTTTTCGAACGCAATACGATCCAGTAAATGCTTGCCATTAATGCGAACGTGATGAACAGTTCAATCATACTTGCACTTGCTATGGATACATCATCTGCAATTGACGTTGGCCCGACGCCACCAAGGCAAAAGGCGGCGAATAAGGCGCCGCTTAGTTGTGAGGCAATGTAAGGAATAACAGCTTCTTTTTCGAGGTGCCCACTTCTAAAAAACGCTAGAGAGACCGCTGGATTAATGTGCGCTCCACTGATTGGTTGGAAGATGAGTATAGCAACGGTGACTGCTGCGCCAAAACTGATGGAAACAACTGCACCTGATGCGCCAAGAGCGATGCTTCCACACCCGACTCCAACCATCAATGCAGTTCCGAGAAATTCGGCCATACATCGCCGCAGCATGTCAAATCGTTCAGTGAGTCAGTTATGTGCTTTGCTCACGCCATACTCTGCGGGGTGAAGGGAACCGTGAAGAAGTAAGGATTCTTGGTTGCTCCTATGGGGTCCGACGACAGAGTGATGGGCATCCCTCAACTTATTCATTTTCAGACGCTCGTTACAACCGGAGCATTGTTTCTTGCTATCGTCGCAGTACGCGTTTTAGAACAATCCGCAGGAATTGACAGCCTCCTTCTCACCGGCGTTATTGCTTGTCTAGCACTCGGTCTTCTCATTTTTTCCGCTGATTTTTTCATTGAAGGAGCGAAAGGGTTGGCTCGTCGTGGCGGTTTACCGGAAGTCGTCATTGGTTTGACGATTGTTTCGATCGGCACTTCGCTTCCTGAAATCCTCGTTACAACCACTGCCGCATTGGATATTCCATCGTCACCCGAAGTCGCAGATTTCGCAATCGGCTCAATCCTTGGTTCGGTTTTCGTTCAAATTACTCTGATTATGGGTATTGTAGTGGTCAAAAACGGACTTAAAATTCGCGAATCATGGCTCAAGCGAGACGGTCTCATCATGTTGCTTGCAGTCCTCCTTTTGACTTTCTTTTTACTTACCAACTATATCCTTGAACGGTGGGAAGCAGGCATCTTGGTGGGTCTATACATCACCTACATTGGATGGTTGTTGAAGCACAGGAAAGTTATCCAACTGGAAGAAGAGGAAAATCGCGAAGAGGTCGAAGTCCGTGGCTCAAACTGGACGACTGCAGCCTACACAATTATGGTAATTGGAGGTCTTGCTTTCGCCGTTTTCGCTGCGCATCATCTTGTAGAATATGCAAGCATGATTGCTCTTGAGTTGAAGGTTCCACAAGCCATAGTAGGGACTACAGTGTCCGGAATCGGTACATCATTGCCCGAATTGACGATTGCTATAATGGCATCAAAGAGAAGCCAGGGCGTTGCCATTGGAACTTTGATCGGCTCGAACATCACGGACCCATTGCTTTCCATCGGACTCGCAGGACTTATTCATCCACTCGCTATTTCTTCTCAAGGATTTGACTTCATTGTCTACATACTCATGCCATTCACGGTCGTTGGATGCGGAATTGCGTTGCTGATGATGCGTACGTCTTACGAGTTCAAGAAATGGGAGGGTTACACAATGATTCTCATCTATGTTCTCTTCCTTATCGTATTGGAATCCTACAACCGAAAATGGATAACGTTCTGAAACAATGAAGAAATAAGGGGCGACTCCTTGGGTTGTCCATGGTGAACTTCCAACTGGACGAGATGCAAGAGATGCTGAGGGAATTGGCACATGAGTTTGCTGTTGATGAAATCCGTCCACATGCTGAACATTGGGATGCAGAGTCAATTTATCCCAAAGAAGCAATCCAAGCCGCACATGAGATGGGATTGCTCAATTTGCATATCTCAGAAGACTATGGTGGTCCTGGTCTCGGTTCGATGGAAGAAGTACTGGTGAACGAGGAACTCGCATGGGGTGACCCTGGTTTTGCAACAGCAGCATACGCCACATCATTGGCTTGTGCTCCAATTATTACAGGGGCAACCGAGGAACAGAAACAAAAATGGTTGCGGATGGTTTCTGAAGAAGGCAAACTCGCCTCCTATGCAGTTACTGAACCAGGAGCGGGTTCTGATGTGGCGGCGTGTAAAACTTCAGCCGTTCGAGACGGAGATGAATACGTCATCAATGGCTCGAAAATGTGGATTACAGGTGCAGGATACGCAGATTTCTTCTTTGTTCTCGCAAAGACTGATGTTGATGCTGGTTACAAAGGGATGTCGGGATTCATTGTTGAAAGTTCAGCCGATGGATTTTCTCTTGGTAAGAAGGAAAGCAACATGGGACAACGATGCTCGGATACACGCTCGATACAGTTCGACGATGTCCGTATTCCGGCAGACCAATTGGTCGGCGGCTCGGAATCTGGTGGCTGGATGAACGCTATGAAGGCGTTTGACATGAGCCGCCCAAACATTGCAGCGCATGCTACCGGCCTTGCTCGAGCAGCGTACGAACACGCTTTGCAATACTCCGGTGAGCGTACTACTTTTGGCAAACCTTTGCATAAGCATCAAGCGATACAATTCATGCTTGCTGACATGAAGACCAAGATTGAAGCGTCACGAATGCTGACTTGGAAATCTGCTGCTGATTCTGATGCAGGTGTTCAAAACACGGAATCTGCAGCCCACGCAAAGCGTTTTGCCGCAGATACGGCCATGGAAGTCTCGACCGATGCAGTCCAGGTTTACGGCGGATACGGCTATTCAGAGGAATACCCGGTTGCTCGCCTCATGCGAGGTGCTAAGGTTATGCAAATCTACGAGGGTTCATCGCAAGTTCAAAAGATGATTATTGGTCGAGAAATAACCAAGCATCTATGATTCTTTGTCGTGGAACTTGTCGACCATGTGATTCCAAAAATCCGTTAATTGGTCGTCTCTCTTCCTCTTTTTTTCCTCGATAGCTTCTCTTTGTGCCTCTAACTGTTCATCGTTTTCTTCCTGGAGTTCAAGAAAGTCTTCCAAAGATTGCATTTCCTCTATCATTTGGTGATTTTCATATTCGTTATTTTGATGGTACATCTCTTCTTCGTGTTCTTCCTCCATCCAATCATGTCCGTATTCGGCCATCTCTTCGGTGACAATCATTGTATCTTGAAAAATCATAATGTTTGCTAGCATCTGACGTGTACATACAATGAACTGAGCCAACAAGGGGATTTCCATTGCCGTTTGAATATCGTTGGAGAGCGATAAAATCACTGTGACTATTTGGTCGCCGATAGGCAGGTTCTGTTCGTTAGCATGAAGGCACAACTGGGCGCAGTAATTGTTTTCATCCACAATGTCACTTTCGCGCCTTCCAGCGTTCACAGAATAATTCCAACCGTTATCGTGGTCGAATATGTCGTGGTGACCATGGTATTTCGCATAGATTTCGTACCAGCGTTTTGATTCTCCTTGAACCCTCACCTTGATCTCAGTTTGCGTGAGAAGCACAAGGGTTGCAGAGGTTGATTTAACGACTCCTTGAAGCATTTCGACGGAACGAAGTTCTGGTTCGGACATTCTGTAACTTTCTTGGGACATGAAGGCCGATGAAATCGAGTCTATATCAAGAGCAAAAGACAAAGCCACTCACCTCATAACATCCCCATGGCACGTCCTTGTCCGGCAATTATACTCGCAGCCGGCGCAAGTCAACGGCTTGGACAACCCAAATCACTGGTGCGTATTGGTGATACAACCCTTGTCGGTATGGCGTACCAAAAATTGGACAAAGCCGGTTGTTCTCCAATTGTAATAGTTACTCGAAGTGAACTCGCCTTCGAGATCATGCAACAGACGATTGGCTCGAATGTTCTTTCAAACCCATCTCCTGAAAAGGGGCGAACTGGCAGCCTTCAGTGCGGAATCTTATCGCTTGCAGGTGACAAAGGTCGCATTCCAAGAGGCGTGATTGTCGCCCCAGTTGACCGGCCAGGATGGAACATTTCTCATGTCAAGTCTCTCCTTGAGTCGAACGTCTCTTCCGCTCTTGCTTCTCAAGGTCGCAAAGGCCACCCCATTTTTTTGGATAACGCTGCAATCGAATCCATTTTGACATCGAATGCCGATGTACCATTAAGAGACATTGTCAAGTTCTCCGAACATCTTGTTGATGCTCCTCTTCTCGATTTGAATATCGACACGCCAGAAGACTTGGAAACTCTATCAATTCATGAGCAAGAACTCCTCAATGGCGTGTGACTCGATATCGCAAAGGGTATGTGTGACTGCCTGCAGCATCGTACATGACTGCAGCGGTGATGGCATGGGCCTTATCGCAGTTGGCTGGCGGGCAACGTGTCGTTCTTGCCAGTGTTGTAGAAACTTCAGGCAGCGTTCCAGGTAAGGTTGGTGCACGGCTTGCCATGTCTATGAATCAAGATTGGACGGGAACGGTTGGTGGTGCGGGCTTGGAGATGAAGGTCTTGGCACGATGTCGAGAACTGCTCACTTTGAATCCCACACCGTATGGCGAGGTACTCCGTTTCGGACTCAACAAGGGTGCGAAGGGCTATGAAGTGAAACCTCTTGATTCACTGTGTGGGGGTCAAGTTACCCTTTCGATTGAGGTGATGATACCGATGCCGCATGTGTTGTTGATGGGTGGTGGGCATTGTGGGCAAGCGATTGCAGCCTCTCTTGATGCCCTTGGCTGGAAACACTCGGTGCACGACACACGTCCCGAATTTGCGGACTCAACCTTGTATCCCAATGCGCTCTCAAATTCAAGTGACACAATTGATTCCTTTTTTGCCAAAGAAAATCTCCAATCTATGGGCCGCTTTTCAGATATCCTTTTGCTCGGTCATGATTGGAGTGAAGACCAAGAGCGTCTTCTAAAATTGCTACACATGTACAACGACAACGATGCACTTCCAGACGGTGCAAGTGGACCCCGTATTGGCGTCATTGGTAGCCGTTCTAAGTGGCAAGCATTTGAGAAATCTTGCCGAAGTGAAGGTATTTCTCAACCTATTCTTGACGCAGTGATTTGTCCTATTGGACTGAACATTGGTGCGGAATCACCTGAGGAAATTGCTGTAGCTGTCGTAGCCCAAGTTATGGCTTCGTTCAAGAACGTCGATGCAAATTCCCCAAATTGGCGGTTATGATTCGTTTTTGGAAATGAATATTTTTTCTCTAAAGTAGCGTAACTCTTCGATGGATTCAAGAATGTCATCGAGCGCTAAGTGCGCTCCCTTTTTCTCGTATCTGCCAGCCTCAGGATACCAACGGCGGGCAAGTTCCTTGACCGTTGAAACATCAATCATTCGATAGTGCAAAAAATCCACAAGTTGAGGCATTTCCTTCTCCATGAACTTCTTGTCGTTCCATACACTGTTACCGCACAATGGAGCAGAGCCATGTGGTACCCATTCTTTGAGGAACTCAAGCGTTTGAATTTCGGCATGAGAACAAGAGACACCTTGGGTGCGAACTCGTTCGACAAGTCCACTTGCGTGGTGATGAGTTGTGTTCCACTCATCCATCCCTGCTAGAAGTTCTTCTGAGACCGTAACTGCTAGGTTTGGCCCTGTGGCCAAGATGTTCAGTTCGCCGTCCGTAACGACAGTGGCGATTTCAATGATGGACTCTTTCGTGATGTCGAGTCCCGTCATTTCAAGATCGATCCAAACCAAGCGCTCATGTTCTCCACCCATGAATCGCCCAAGATGAAGCAGTTTTTCAAATGGGCGTAGGGTTCTTCAAGTCCCCGTTGGAGGGAACGCTATGACGGATGCCCAAGCAGAGGACGTAATTTCAGCGGAAATTGTTCAGTCTTCAACGATTGACTCGAAGTCTTTGATCGCAGTTGGCATTCTGACCTTTCTCCTCATTTTCTCCTTTTTTGCGTTGTCTTTGGGTAGCGAAAATAACCCACTCCAGACGGATGAAAAGGAGTCTTCAAGCGACGAATGGAGGGCTTTTTCAGTTGTGGCTCCAATCGATACCGGAATCAATGTTTACCATGAACACTTTCGTACCAACGAGACTTACCCTGACTGGCTTTTGGACGGCCTCGGTGTCAACAAAGTTTGTGAATTAACCTTTGAAGGTACTTGGCAAGAACGCTATGATGCTGACAAAGCATCATGCTGGGATACGTTGGTTGCTTCAGACATCGTCTACTTCCCCGGTACCAAAATTATTGGCTCATCGCCCGATGGTGACAGCGATATTCTCATTCTCGACGACCCCAGTGATGGTCACGGCTCTGCGGTTACAGGCGCAGTGTTGGATGCAAACCCAAACGCCGTCATCTTCTTTGTAGAGGGGTTCAGCACTGAAGCAGTTCTCGCAGCAGCAAATCAACCGTTGGTCGATATTATCTCCACTTCCTTCGGCGCACCAGGTTCTCTACCAGTGCCTGGGATTGAACGTGGGACAGAGGTTGCAGTTGTTGAGCAAGGTAAAATGCACGCCGGTGCGGCAGACAACAGTCCATCTCCAGCGATTCAAGATGCTACAGCAGGACCACCTTGGTCGATTGGAATTGCTGGTTATGCAGAAGAGGGCGATGACCAGAAAGAAATCATGTCCGGGTCTTACCCCGACATTTCAGCAGACTGGACTCAAGTTCTTCCAAACCACGATGACATCGAAGGATACCATGAGACATCTGGAACTTCATTCGCAACGCCTCGGACCGCGGGAATTCTGTCGTTTGTTTTGGAATCACTCCGGACCGAGTTCAATGATGACAGTTCTGGTGCTTCTCCAGCAATGCGGGATGGAATGCTGGTGAACGGTTCAGATGAAGATGGAAATCCGTTCCAGGTGTCGAATGACCAAGTCCGTGAGGCTCTCAACCGTTCAGCATGGTATCCTGACCTTGATTGGGACCCAACCTCTGGGACAATGCCAATCTCTCCTGTTGCTCCGTGCACACAAACTGGATGGGGCTTGGTGAACCTCTCCAACATTCAACCGATTATTGCACATCTCAACCAGACCGCTGAACTCTCCCAGAGGCCCGGAGATGTGGTAGCATGTATGAATGCGAATCAGGAAATGCGTGAAACCTATTGGTCCGCTTACCCGTCAGCTCCTCAAACCGATTTCGTCAACTCCGTGACCGGTTCACAAGGTGCTGAACGTCGATTAGATTGATTAAACTTCAACCCAATCAATGACGATTTTTCCATTCTCATGCATGCCAACAATCGGTTTGTAACCCTCATGAGGAGTCGAGCGAATCGATTTCACAATTGCTTCAAGTTTCCCGGGTGGCAGCTGAATCTCAAATCCTAATCCAGTATCGATGGCAGCTGGAAGTACGTATTGTTCGACGACAGGCTTAGGAATGGCCTTTGAGGTTGTTTTCTTGAGTACAGGTTCAGGAAGTTCTTGTTCATTTGCTTCATCAAAGTCTTCTTCATCTTCCACAGATTCTTCCTCTTCCGCTTCAAGCACTGGCTCAGGTATCTCAACTGATTCATCTGCAATGAGAACCGCTTCGTTCATTGCCAAGCCTTCAGGTATTGCCTCTTCTGAACTGTGATAGATTTGTTCATCATTTTCGAGCCGTTGCATCATCATGAATCCCCATCCCAATGCAATGAGTCCCACTCCAATCCAGGAGAGGGATTGCATGGTGTTGCTTTCAATTCCGCTGCTAAAGCCGACGAAAGCAAATATTGAGCCATAGCCACCGATTATGCGACGCCAGCGCGCATCATTTTCGGGCGAGTACCCTTGAATGCCGACTGCCATGAGTACTGCTGTTGCCAGCAGCCATCCAACCGTTGTTTGATTGAAATCTGCAAATATGAAATAGATTCCAGACAATGAAAACAAAACTCCAGCGATTCCGAGTCGGTCAATGAAGTCGAGGAACGCATCATCGTTTTCCCAATCAAAGAATTTGAAATCGTATACTCTGTCGTTTTGCAAGGAAAGCCAAGATACAATCAGTCCTTCGGTAAGGAGAACTGAACCGAGTACTATGCCCTCTTGAATCATATCGAACTCGGTCTGAACAAGTAAGTTCATCAACGCAAGTGCGTGAATCGCCGGGACAAAGAAGACTGCGTTTGTGTAACCCTTGGTAACGATGTCGCGAGTGAGAATAATTGCACCGACCAGGGTACCAATTCCATTGAATGCTTCGTAGCTTACCAAGAAAAGAACGTAAGTGACGACGTAGAGTGTATTGATGATCTCCGATTTCTTCTGTTCAGTGTAGAACTCTTCTCGGGCTTCTGGAACGTTCTTGAATAGAATTCCATTGCTGCCCATTGCGCTGAATCCTAGTGCTGCAAATCCAGTGATTAAAGCGCTCCACGAGAAGGCCAAAGCCCAGGTATCAGCGACTTCTTCCACTGCCATTCCAACAATCAGACTGATCAAGAATCCCAAGTGAAGCGCAGGCAACGAGTTGAGTGTTCCCGAAAGCCAGGCGTTTATCATGAGATAAGCGAAGAAGATTGCAGGTATCCAACCTATACTTGATGATGCGGCTAGAATTCCAACCAGTGCCCACCCCCACAAACCGTACCATGGTAATGGTTCACGGTTCGATGAACTGTTTTTCACCATTCGACTGTCCATGATGATAGCGTACAACATTTGGCCAGCGATAATGAGGCCTCCAATCCGTGGTAGGCCGAGGAAACCGTCCTCAGTGAAGTCGTAGGAGAGAGTATCGGCTGATTCAAACAAGGTTCGAGCGATTCCTGCGTAATTCAACCAGGTTGATTGCAAGAGAATGAACACAGCTGGAGAGAGCAGCAATGGGAGGACATGTCGGTGTCGGACACTTCGAACAGTCACAAGACCGAGCATAGAAATCAACAACAATCCACCGGATGTGTCAAGGCACGCAAACGCAATCAAACCGAGCATTGCCCATCGGTCTGCGTTTTCAGACAAGTGTTCTGTGTCAATTCCACGTTTTGCGATGAGGCTGTTAACATACAGCGGAGCACTGAGGAGAATAAGGTCGAGAAGTATTGGTACTGGCATGATTGCAGTATCGACATATTGTTCGATTTGAAGCATCTCACTTCGAACAACATTGAAACTAATTGATACTGGAACAGTTATTGCAAACAACACCCAGACGCCTGCTGAACGGACTGTAGAGGAAATGATTTCCATTCCACGAATTTCATGGACCAATCCGTAAACAGGTGCTAAGAGCATCAAAATCCATGGATACGTAACCAGTGATTGAGAACCATCGGTATCAAAACCATTCCACGGATCTGACATTGTGACAATACTAAAGCTCATCATAAAGAAAGGAACAATAAGGGAAATTCGGGTGAGTTGACTCCAACTGTTCATCTCTTGCCAATTCGCTACTTCCTGTTCAGTATCTTGGTCAGGTGTTGTCCATGTGTTTGTTTCAGGATTGTACATCGGTGCTTTGCTGGCTAAACGCTTGGTCCAGTTGAACAAAAGACCTGCATCCAATTCTATAGTTCGGGCCTTATAGAGTGCGAGGTATCCGACAATCCCGAGAATAAAAATTTGATAATTAAAGTACTCAGGTAACACCTCAGTGTCGAGGAATTGTGGCAAGTCAAGCCTGTCGAGAACGGCGAGCAGTATCATTGAAGCATTGGCAATAATCACGACGAGAGTGGCCTGCATCTTCTCCTTCCATTCGCTTTCTTCGGATAAGTTCGAGAACGAATCCCGAGCGAGATATAACAAATAGCCGATAAAGATCCAAGGCATAAACCAATCCTCAGCTTGAATGATCGTTCTTGAGAGGACAAGAGCAGCAAGCATGACAAGATGTGTCCAAGAAGATATTTTGTCCGTTCGTCGAGCGTATTCAGAGATGACGAACAGTGCGAGGGGTATGATGACCTGCATCCCATCGTATCCAAAAGTCCCTGAGAGCGGAATGTTCTCGATGTTCGCTATTACATCGGTCATGAAGTAAGCAACAGCGAGCACTGCGAATGTATAATCTGCCACCCATCGGCGTGTTGCTTTTGCGATGAAGAGCATGTATGGAATCATCAACAAAGAAACTGCCCACGGAATTACACTACCGTCATTTGGTAATACGACCAAGGCTGCTGCTAGGCCAATTGGCATCCATGGGACTCTGCGTTGTTGTACTGCAGGGAAGTAAAAAGCGAGAACAGCAATCCACAGTGCGACGCTCAAACCAAAGAGATGGTCTATGCCAAGTTCTGCAGATTTCACTGGGCCAAGGTGAAGGTTAAGATCCTGAGTTCGAGCAATAAACATTGCAAATACAATTTCACCTACCAAGACGATTGACGCCTTTTGAATTAATTCAGAGCGCAACTCTTGCCGTGAAGCGTAGTAGCCTTGAAGCGCAATAATGAACACGAGAAGAGACAATGCGCCACCTTCTCCGCCAACTTCTGCGTTGGTGTTGAAGACTTCAAACAGAATTGGAGTTAGTCCAGAGACCACTGCTACGACCACGAAATTCAGCGCTTTGTTGGAGCGCAGCGCCAGTTCCATTGAAGCAAAACAAAGCAAAATGAGCGATATGCCCATTTCGTAAGAAATGACATTGTCAGTCCACCGCATCCATGGCCCCATCCCAGCAGCGACCAACACGAGAATAGGAGCGTATGCGGAGACAGCCCTACCAAATCCAGTCGCTCCTTTGAATCGCTTGAAGAGTTGAAGTTCAGCAAAGATGAGGGCTAGGAGTGCTGCTGTTTGCACATAGATGGCCTTGGCATTCGGATGCCAATCGACTTCTTCTCCAGTAGTGGCATCAATCAATACGCCAGAATTAAACTCAGCAGCCGTACCAAAGATTTCAGTCCATCCCTCTCCAGTTACGAATCCTATCAACCATCGAGAGCCCCAAACGGTTCCAACAGTGGCAAAGAAGAGGCCTATGCCAAGCATGTAATCTTGAACTTCATAGAGAACATAGTCGTTCTTCTTACTTTGGGCCGCAATCCATCCAATGGCAATCCCTGCTGATAGAAATCCTCCCAAGAACAAGATGAGGAAATCATCGTTTGACGCATCCTCGGCAAAGGCGATGCTGAACAAACCACCCCATATCGCAGCAAGGGCAATACCCATCATGATAAGTTGAGAGAATCTCATTAAATCTCTACTTGTTGAATCAATAGGATTGCCTGGGCTTCGTATAACCATTGGTTGTTCAACACGTGAAGTATCGTTGTAAATCATCCCGCTCGATGACGGAACTGTTGTTTTTTCGAGCAGCTCAACAGCGGGTGCGGGAGCGGTACGTCGTGGGGTGGAACGTCGAGGAGCAGGCATGACAATCGGAAATGAGTTATTCAAACCTCATTTAAGACTTGACCCGTATTTTGGATTTTCATTGGTGTTCAGAGACTTTATTTTCGTACGCAATACTGTACACTGTCTTTCAATGGGTTCAAATGTCGAAGAGGTTTGGGCTTAGATGGTGAAGAAATGTCTGCGACTCGAAAAGCAATTACTTTCCTCTGTTTGAGCATCATGGTCCTGCCTACATTGGCTATGGCTGTACCCGTTTCCGAAACATCTGAACAACCCGACGAAGAAGGCTGGTGGGTTGAAACCACGGTTGACCGAAACGGAAACGGTATCGGTGATATGATCGAAGTGCACAAGGACAGCCCGTATTTCCTTGATGAGCAGAATACCCTACCCCTCATTATCGATTTTGACCATACTCCTGGAAATGAAGAAATCGCAATGCTTGAGCGCGAAATCGGATACACGCATGAATGGACTCTCGACCGAATCGACGCGTTGGCAGGACGAGTCCCAGTCGACCGAATCCTTGACGCATCCATTCTTCCCGGTGTTGTTATGCTCGAACTCGACGGACTTCTCTCAGTTACGAACGGCGATGCAGCAGTTCTTCACGGTGTAGACACCGTTTGGGCAGACACTGGATACGATGGCTCAGGCACTGCAGTGGCAATTATTGACACCGGCATTGACGGCGCTCACACAAGTCTCGATGACTTGGATGATGACCCTGCTACCAACGATCCTAAAGTCATCGCTTTCTATGACCCGGTTAACAATCCTGGCCTCGTCAACGGTACTGAAGTCTTCCCTTACGACGACCAAGGACACGGCTCTCACTGTGCTGGAACAACTGCGGGAACCGGTGCGCCAAATTATGACCACATCGGTATGGCCCCACAAGCTTTCCTCGTGGGCGTTAAAGTTCTAGATGCAGCAGGATCCGGTTCATTTGCTACCGTGATGGCTGGTATGGAATGGACCGTTGACCATCGCTATGAGTACAACATCCGAGCAGCCTCAATGTCTCTCGGTGGTTTCGGACTCATCGAATGGACCTCGTCTGAAGAAGACAGTGTGAACCGAATGGCCAACGAAATGGTCTACAACGACATTACACTGTTTATTGCTGCTGGAAACTCTGCAGGACGTGGAACGATCGGTACTCCGGGTAGCGCAGAAGATGCAATTACCGTCGGAGCACTTGACAAGGATTCCAGCATCGCTATCTATTCCAGTCAAGGCCCTACTGAAGAAAACCGTGTCAAACCAAATGTGGCTTACGTCGGTTCCAATGTCATGTCTGTTCAGTTCAATTCAGGAGATCAGTATACCGATATGTCCGGCACTTCAATGGCGACCCCGGGTGCAGCAGGTGTTGCTGCTTTGATGCTTCAAGCGAATCCAGACTTAACGCCGTTTGAAGTCCGTAACATTATGCAAGAAACTGCAGAGTACCGCGCATGTACCTACATGGGAGATGCAGCCGGAATTGACGGATGCGATGACAACGATGCTCAACATTTGGTGACCAAGAACCGGCAAAACAACGTTTACGGCCATGGTGAAGTCCGTGCTCTTGAAGCAGTTTATGAAGCTGCAGAACGGGATTACGCCTATGATTCGTCAATGGAAGTTCTTCTTTCGACTGAAATCGGCGCAGATAGCCGAATCCACATGTTCCCTGATGAACTTCTTTCTTACTCCGCAACAGGCGATGTGGATACCGTCCAATGGCGCAGTAACCATCTGCGTGATGATTGGACCAACATTCACAGTTTTGACCACGGTGATACATCCGGAACATTAACTGCAATCGATATTATTCACCAACTGGAACACCTTCCTGGAATCGATTTGGAGGGAAACCATACGATTTCAATCCGTGGCATCAAAGCAAACGATTCAGGCGGACATACGTCCTCTCCACTGATTACAGCGAACATCATGCTCATGGACACTGCATCAGCGTTTGAGACACAATCTGATGATAACGGTGTCTCTAGCACCTCGATGCTTCTCGGTGTAGGGGCATTCATCGTTCTTTTCCTCATTGTTCTTCTCGTGATTAACGTCATCACCAACAAGGAGGAAGGCACGCTTGCAGGTATTGATTTCAATACACTTGGTGATCAAGAGATGAGTGATGTCATCTCTCAACAGGTCGATGATGAAGAAAAATCATTATAGCGATAATTTCCGTTCAAGCCGGAGATGAACTCAAAAGATAGAACGATGTGGTTGGCGCATGCGCTGGCCGAAAGACCCACAAGGTGATGGTCACCCACGCATTAACAGGATCTATCGCTGGGTTCGCCGTATGTCGAGGTCGCTTGTTAGTATCTGGTTCAGAGAAATCAACATTGTTGATGACGAAAATCTTCCTCAGGAAGGTGGTATCATTTTCATCGCATGGCATCCCAGTGGCCTCATTGACCCTATGCTCATGCATGCATCGCTCCCTGGACGGCTGTCAATGATTGCAAAGCACACGCTGTTCAAGATTCCTCTCCTTGGACGTCTCATCCGGGGCGCAGGAGCAGTTCCTATCGAAAGGGCGCAGGATTCAGACGATGTGGAAGGTGCCAAAGCCCGCAACCGAGATCAGTTGGACAATGTGGCTTCAGTTGTCGCTGATGGCGGTCGTCTGATTATTTTCCCGGAGGGCACAACACATACAGAATCTTCAGTTAAGCGCGCTCGTTCAGGAGCTGCACGAATTTTACTTGCTGCACGAAGGAAAGCACTGGTCGAAGGCCAAGCTGAACCTCAACTCGTGCCCATTGGGCTGCATTACTCGGAATCACATACTTTCCGTGAGAGAGCAGCAGTCATAGTTGAACGAATTATGAAATTCGCACCCATTCCAGATTTGGTTGAGAATCCTGAGGAACAGGATGCAATGGATAGAGAATGGGTCTCTGAGGTCACCAGTTTAATCGGAATAGAGTTGAATCGTGCTAGCCTGTCAAAGACGACATGGAGGGAGCGTACGCTGATTTGGAAAGGAAGGAGTTTGGCTTATGCTGAAAAAGCCCGCCAGAGCGGTGGGAAATTAGTCAAACCGAGTTATGCAGAATCGGTGATGGGGGCGCGAAGAGTTCGTGCTGGCTGGGAATACCTTGCTGAACACGACCCCTCTCTTACCGGAAAATTGGTTGAAGATTGCGAACATCATTTCGAACAGTTGGACGAACGCAACATTACCCCAATTGATGTCGATGCACGTCCGGAGAACCTCACTCGTAAGGATTCTGCAAAAGTGATGTTTTCATGGCTTTGGGCAGGCGTTTGGATGCTTGGACTCATTACTTGGAGTGCAGTTTTTGGCAATCTCGTTCCTTATCGAGGCAACGCTACTGCGGTAAAATTCATGAAAAAACGAGGTGCTGACCAATCCATCATTGGAACTCTCAAAGTGCTGACTGCGGTTATTTTCTTCCCTCTATGGTGGGTCATAGCCTCTGCTGCTCTCACATGGATGCTGCTTGCGACTGCAAGTCCAGTGAATGAAATTCTCGTCAAGCATTGGTTGTTGGAACTGTTAACATTCCTTCCGTCTCTACTGGTTTTCTCTCTCCTGTTCATATGGTGGCCGGCATCTGCAAAACTGCACTTGCGATTGTACGCTCGATTGGTGATCAGTTCAAGGGCGATGAGAAGATGGAAGGCTTGGAAGGACGATGAATACAATTGGGATTTACTCGTTAAACAACAAAGGCAGTTGGCCGGGCGCTTGGTCGGTTTAGGAGAAGGCCTTGTTCTGCCCGGCGATCCAGACTGGGTGGACCCTCCAGCCGGCAGTGATGATGTCGTCTCGGTCAAGAAACGCTCTACTCCAGCCCCCTCTGTACATTCATGAGTTGTTGCTTCAGCAACAGCGGCATACCCTATGTTGATATGCGGGCGCCACTACGTCGCCTTTGGCGACAGAATATGGTGGGTAGCGAACATATCGAAATGATACCAAGTCCGAAGAAAAAAGTCTGGTCTGCAGAGGTCAACGGAACTCCAGTTGAAGTTTTAGTTCCATCCAATGCAGTTCTGCTCGATGTCCTGCGCGACAAGGTCGGCACGCTTGGCGTAAAGCGAGGTTGTGATCTTGGAACCTGTGGATGTTGCACAGTGATGGTGGATGGCAATCCTCGATTGTCTTGCCTCTGTCTAGCCGGACAGGTTGAAGGCTCGGTCATCACGACGGTCGAAGGGCTTGCTGACGGTGCACACCTTGCACCGATCCAATCATGCTTTGCCGAACATGGAGGTTCGCAGTGTGGTTTTTGTACGCCTGGTTTCCTCATCTCTGCTCAGGCTTTACTGAATGAAAACGATTCGCCGACCGATAAAGAAATTGCTTGTGCCATTGAAGGCAACCTTTGCCGATGCACTGGATACCAACAAATCATTGATTCAATCAAAGGCGCAGCGGCTATTCACAGAGGTGAAGTCGAGGCTGCAGCACCTGCAAGCGACCCACATCCTGACCCTCACCCAGAGGGTCCTGAAGAACCAAACATGCCTCCAGGCCACGCACGGTGATTATTATGTCAGGTGGATATCGTCAACAACCCGGTGGCTCAGGCCAAACAACTCGAAAGGATGGCAAGCGTGTTGCTGGTAAGCAATCGTTCCCGCCTCCAGGCTCAGGCGGCTCACGCCCGCACATGAAACCACGAGACTTGGATTTCATTCCCGAATCTGTCGGTGGAAAAGAGGAACAACCAGCCGGTTCTCACATACACGACCGGGCCCGAACCGGTACGACCGTTGGTAAGGAAATCCCACTCGTAGATTCGAATGCCAAAGTCACTGGACAAGCATGGTACGGCGACGATGTCCGTTTGCCAAATGAAATCATAGGGAAAATTCTTCGTTCCCCGCACCATTATGCTAGAATTAAGTCGATTGACACCTCTCGAGTCGAAGCTCTTCCAGGGGTATTGGCTGTAGCAACCGGCGAAGATTCACCTCACCGTTTTGGCGTATTGCCCGTGACAAAAGACGAACACGCAATGGCCGTTGAGAAAGTTCGCCACGTTGGCGACCTTGTTGCATGCGTAGCCGCTGTTGATGAAGCAACGGCACTTGAAGCACTCAACCTCTTCGAGGTTGAATGGGAAGTTCTTGAACCAGTATTCGATCCAAAAAAGGGTCTTGAGGACGCAGATGAACCGATTCACTGGCGAGGAAAGTACCATTTGTCGAAGACCAATGTTCAAAAGAGAGTATTCCAAGAATTCGGAGACCGTTCTTTGGTCGATAAACCTCATGCTGAGTCCCACGGCAAATGGAGCATGGCTGGTGTCCATCACGGGTTCACTGAGCCTCACGCCGTCGTTGCCCATTGGGGTCCGAATGGAAGGCTCCAACTCTACACGCCACAACAAGTCCCTCACTATACGCATCGAGCACTTTCAACCGTTCTTGATGTTCCAATGCATCAAATCAACGTCATCCGTACGTTTGTTGGCGGTGGGTTTGGTGGAAAATCTGACCCTTTCCCTCATGAGATGTGCGCTGCAATTCTTGCTCGCAAAGCCGGCCGGCCGGTTCGAATTACCTTTGACCGAGAAGAAGTCTACTGGATTAACAGAGGCCGACATCCGAGCCATATCGAAGTCAAGATGACTGCAGATGAAGAAGCTCGAATTTCTGGCTTCGATATCGATGCCCTGATTGATGGTGGTGGTTTTGCTTCCTTCGGTCACGTCACTTCGTACTACAACGGTGTATTGGCAACAGCGCCCTATGAACTGGGTTCATTCCATTATACCGGCGCTCGTGTTTGGACCAACAAACCGGCTTCTGGTGCAATGAGAGGTCACGGCGCTGTCAACACTCGATGCGCAGTTGAAGTCGGACTCGATGAAATGGCCGAAACCATGCAAGTCGACCCCATCGATTTGAGACTTGCCAACCTTTTGCCTCCACACAGCAGAACCATCAGTGGTTTCCGTATTACTTCGAACGGAATGAGAGAGGCTTTAGAGAAAGTCCGTGAAGGTTCGAATTGGGATGAGAAGTTCCGTCAAATGCCTCTTGGTAAAGGAATAGGCATCGGCTGTGGCTTCTTCATCTCCGGTTCTGGATTGCCAATTCATTGGGACCCGAACCGATTCCCACACGCCACGGTACACATTCAAGTGGATATGGACGGCGGTGTAACGGTCCATACAGGCGCTGCGGATATCGGTCAGGGTTCGACGACGGCAGTTGCCCAAGTGGTATCTGAAGTGTTGGCTTTACCGATCGAAATGATTCATGTTCGAAGCCATGAAAGCGACACATCACCAGTGGATTTAGGCTCATACTCGAGTCGAGTCACCTTCATGAATGCAAATGCTGCAATCCGAGCAGCATTGGAAATCCGAGAACAATTGCTCAATGCAGCCTGGGATATTCTAGGATACCATCCAGATAATTTGGTTCTCAATGACCGACGTATCTACTACAAGCACGACCCAGCAATTGGTGTCTCGTATCTCAAAGCACTGCACAAAGCACAGGAAGACAAAGGCTCGCTGATTGCAAGCGGCGCATACCGCTCGCCACCTATGGGTGGAGTTCACAAGGGTGCTGCTGCAGGTCTTGCTCCCGCATACTCTTTCTCAGCCTATGTGGCTGAAGTCGATGTGGATGTGGAAACTGGAATGATTCGTTGTACCGACGTTTGGGCAGCCCACGACTGCGGCAAGGCTCTCAATCCAATGGCAGTGAAAGGACAAATAATTGGTTCATGCCATATGGGACTTGGACAGGTGTTGTCTGAGAAGATGGTATATGGTCGCACTGGCCACTTGCAAAATGCCAATCTCTTGGATTACAAGATACCATCCGTACACGAAATGCCACATGTCGAACCGATTATCATTGAATCCTGTGACCCGGAAGGTCCATTCGGTGCGAAAGAAGCAGGCGAAGGCCCACTTCTACCGATTCTTCCGGCTGTTGTGAATGCAGTCTACGACGCCATAGGCATCCGTTTGCGCGACCTACCCCTTACCCCTGATGTCGTGTTCAAAGGAATCGAAAAGACTCTCAAAAATTCGAAAGTAGACGACCCATTGGACCTTCCAAGCCCTCGACTAACACACAGTTCATTGCAACCAACACTTGTGGCACGTGCTCAAGAACACAAATTGCGTGATAAAGCACGGCAACGTACTGAAGACACAAGCCCATACGTCAATGGAGTCTTGTTTGGGTTTGACCCAACCATTCCATTGGAAGACCAAGTCGAAGGATGGCGCACAGCAACTGAACCCGATCCTGAGCAACTGGCTGAACTTGGTCTTGCAGGCCGAGCTTGGCTGAAAAAGGAACAACGAGAGATGGGGGGTGAAAACTGATGCTAATGCCACCGTTTGTGTTGCACAATCCAACAACCGTCGAAGAAGCCTGCGCAATTGCTGGCTCTCTGATGGAAAAGGGTGAAGATTTCGATTGGGTTGCTGGAGGTACAGACTTGCTGCCGAATTACAAATGGCACTTGAATCCTAAACCGCACGTGATTTCACTTGCTCGAATCGAGGGTGTGAACACATTATCATTGCATGAAATAGGGTGTATGGCTCGACTAGCCGATCTAACCGTCGAGAACGGAATTCATCCATTGATTGTGGAAGCTGCAAGTAAAGTGGCGTCTTCCCTTATCCGAAGAAATGCTACACTGGGCGGCAACTTATGCCTTGACACTCGTTGTTTCTGGTACAATCAAGGTGAAGACTGGCGTCGTTCTATTGACTGGTGCCACAAGGCAGATTGCGGCACAGGTGCTGATTGCCGTGTCGTTCCAAACCAAAACACATTGTGCGTTGCGACCTATCAAGGTGACATTGCTCCAACCCTCATGGTTCTGGAGGCAGAGGTTCACCTCATCGGTCCAAGTGGACTGCGTACAATGCCTTTGCAAGAGTTTTACCAACTTGATGGAATGAAAAAGAACGTTCTTGAAAAGGGAGAGTTCCTGCTTAAAATCACTCTTTCTGAAGCGTCTGCAGCGAGAACAGGTTCTTACCAGAAACTTAGAGTTCGTGATACCTGGGATTTCCCAGAGGCTGGAGTCGCCGCATCTTGGATTGCTGGTGACGCAACTTCCCTCAAAGTAGCAACGACTGCACTTGAGTCGATTCCACGATGCCACCCTGAGGAAGTTACCTCGGTTCTCGAAACAGGTTGGGATGGGATGAACTCCGTCAAGGCTCTTGCAGCAGCAGTTCGAAAGAGTGTCAAACCAGTAAACAACACCTCACTTCCACCTCGTTACCGTAAATCAATGGTGCGGGTGCTAACCAAGCGAGCGGTCGAAAAAATGATTGAATGAGGTGGAATCATGCAACAGAAAGTACTTGTCATGCTAGCGACTTTCTTACTTGGATTGTCCGTTTTAGGTGGAGTTTCTGTTGAAGCGCAATCACCCATCGAAGGTCCATCATGGGCTCTTGGATGGGCTACAGACATGGATTCAACGTATATTGTAGACATGGATATCGACTGGGATGCTGAAGGCGAAATCGTGGTATATGTTGAAAACAACAGAATGGCGCAGCTGGAAATTGCTCTTGAGTATGAGTTTGATTCTTGGGTACCGTTCACATTTTCAGGCCCCGATACTTTTTCAGTCGCTGCCAATGGAAACGAAACATTCAGTATTCAATTTGATTCTGTTGATGATGATGCTGCACGTGAATACAACCCGGGCAACACCTCAATGCTGACGGTCACCGCAGAAGAAAAGGTTGGCGACACAACCGCCAGTACCCAAGAAATTGAAGGGGATGTCAGCGTCCCGAAAATATTCGACTTACGATCCACTGTGTCACTGCCAGAGGAACAATTGTTCGCTGGTTCGTCGATCGAATTCACGGCCCAAATCATCAACAATGGAAACACTAAAGATGCTATCAAAGAAGCAACGGTACAGTTTAGGAGTTGCCCACATCTCTCGATGGTTGGCGTCGAAGAACTTGCCAATACCGTGGTTGACCCTACCGGTGCTCAAAGCGGTAAGGATACATTTGTGACGCTCACTCTTGAAGCCTCAACCAGCCAACCAACCCGCGTTTGTGAGGTGACATTATCTTTAGAATCAGAAGGTGATGAAGCATCTCGAAGCACAACCTTTGAGGTGGATGTCGAGGCTATCCAGGCTGATGATGACGATACATCTTCAAACAACGACGACCAAGAGGATGACGATGTTCTCTTGCGTGAAGAGTCCAATTCCGTACCGTGGGTTGGCGGCATAGAGTTGCTCTTGCTGCTGGGTTTCGTTTCTGTTCTGCGTAAATCGTCATAAAACGCTATTTTACCGTTTTTTGGTGTTATTTTCTTTATTTTTAGCACATTTTTACTCAACTGAACACTACTAGGGTTAACCTTTTTCCTCTCCTATTAACCTGTGGCTTCAAATCACGCATGAACAAGCATTAAGTGTGGAGCGATGTTCCGACGGTTGTTTATACCGTTGAGACTACGGCAACCGCACAAGGAGTGATAGAAATGGCAGAAGAAAATTCAGGCAAGATTTCTATTGAAACTTGGCTCAAAGTCGGCTTTGTCGCATCCCTGTTTTTGTCAATCATCGTTGTTACAGCGGTAAGTTGGGACAAGACAACCGTTCTCTCCCCTTACAACAACGCAGCCGATGAGTATTCTATGCAACAGTTGACTGAGATGAGAGAAGTCCTCGAAGGCAAAGACTACAGCATCGCAAACACCATGTCAACGCCAATGTTAGTGAACGACTGGAATGATCCACACCGAAGCATGCTCATTATTGCAGGTCCAGAAAAGCCATTCGACGCTGCAGAAGCATCAGCACTCCACGATTTCGTCACTGAAAAAGGTGGCAAGGTTATCTTAGCTGCAAGTTCGACCAACGCTCAACTTGTTGCGGAGGAGTTTGGCGTGAAATATTTCGACGCCCCGGTCTATGACGACCAGCGATACTACGAAGTCGAGGATTCAGTGGGTGCTATCCAACCTGCAGATTATCGTCGTCTTTGGTCGGCTGCCAGCGTCAACCAAAACATAAGTGAAATGGGTGATGAAAAACTCATTCCATGTTCTGATGAAGCAGTTGCGAACGCTCAAATCGACAACTGCCGAATGCCCGTTCTCTTCCATCGGCCTACAGCAATCCAAGTTCTCGATGAACAAACCGATTCGAACCGAGAAGTGAACATCCTTGCAGCAGCATCAACATCTGCTCGAGTTGCAAAATTCCCAGATAACATCGACAGCGATCTCAACCCTACCTTGGGCGAAGGAATGACTGGACTCATTATTCGAATAGACTACCCTGTTAAGAACGTCCTTGACAAGATGCCTAACAACGACATTGGAGAAGTTGATGTCACAGGTTCAATCGTCTTCGTATCAGACCACTCAGTTCTTGCAAACCACCTTTGGGATGCAGACTTGGCTCAAGAGAACGGCTACCTCCAATGTACTTCGCCCGCATACCTCGAAAATGGGCACAACTGTTGGGATACCGACCCGAACGGACTCTCCTCGGCACAAGGAGACACGAATTGGGACGGAAACAGCAAATATTTCAGCGCACTGATTTACGACATGATGGAATTTGACAATGCAGAACTTTCGAACACCATCCGCCGATCGCCTTCGGAGCATTATGTTGTCTTTGATGAAAGCCGTCACGTCTCCAGCGCTCTTTCATCTCCTTTCACCGAAGCAATGGGTGCAGTCGTACTCTTGACCAGCGATGTTGTCCTCAAGTGGCTCATTATTCTCAATCTCTTCGCACTGCTTGCCATTGCAATCATGGTGGTTCCAGAAAAAGAAAATTGGCGCCACGTATTCGACCTTACTCGCTTTAGAGAACGTCCAAAGAAATTGGATGCATCTCAATACCAAATGCGAACCAGAGAAGCATTGCTTTCGAAGGTTCGACAGTTTAATGATTTGACGCGTGATGAATTCATGCGTAAGACGCCTGCGGAAATCATGCAAATGGTTCGTGACCCGCGCTTGGTTGAGCTCATCAGCTCCAACCGTTCCTACTCCAACGAAGAATTGAGGGAAGTTATCCCACAAATACGTCGTTGGGGAAATTGATAATTGGAGGAAAATAGACATGCAACCCCCCGCCCCCCCAGCAGCCCCGCCCGCGCCAGCGCCAGCAGCTCCTGTGGCCCCAGCAGCACCTGCAATGCCTGCACCAGCAGCGCCAATGCCTGCGGCACCTATGCCAGCAGCACCAGCGCCTATGCCAGCAGCACCTGCAGCGCCAGCACCAGCCCCAGCAGCGCCAGCACCGGCCGCTCCGGTTCAACCGAAGCACCAAACCAGCCCAGAAAACAAAGAGAAGTTGAAGGCCGTCGGTTCGATTGCAAGTGCAATCGCTGCCGAAGTCCAGAAAGTAATTATCGGTAAAGCACACGTTATCGATAACGTCTTGATCAACATTCTTTCCAATGGTAACCTTCTGTTCGAAGATTACCCAGGTCTGGCTAAGACACTGATGACCAACACCTTCGCTGATGCGCTAGGTTGCGACTTCAAGCGTGTTCAATTTACGCCTGACTTGCTCCCTGCTGACATCACAGGTACGAACATCTATGACGCAAAGAAGGGTGAATTTACATTCAAGCCAGGACCATTGTTCTGTAATCTTCTGCTCGCTGACGAGATTAACCGTGCTCCTCCAAAGACTCAAGCTGCTTTGCTTGAGGCTATGCAAGAGAAGCAAGTTACCATTGGTACAGTGACTCACAAGCTCCCAGCTCCGTTCATTGTTATGGCGACTCAAAACCCTGTCGAACAAGAAGGTACATACCCGCTCCCTGAAGCACAACTTGACCGTTTCATGTTCAAGATGTCCGTCGGATACCCTGACCGTGCAGACGAAGACGAGATTCTATCCCGTCGTATTTCTCGTGGAAAGGACGCTGTCGAAGTCGAAGTTATTACTCACCCTGAAATGGTGATTAACATGCAACAAGCATGTGAATTCGTCTACGTAGACCCTGCTCTTCGAATGTACATGGTTGAAGTTGTATCCCGAACTCGTGAAGATCCTCGTGTTTTGGTCGGCGCTTCACCTCGTGGTTCCCAAGCATTGCTGAAGACATCCCGTGCTGCTGCAGCACTTCGTGGTCGTGACTTCGTCACTCCTGATGACATCAAAGCAATTGCCGAACTCGCACTCGCACACCGAATTATTCTCAAGCCTGAGCATCAAATCAAGGGCCTTGAGTCCGGTGAAGTGATTCAAGCGATTCTACGAGAAGTTCCTGTACCAACTGTTTGATTACAGTTCTAAACTGAATTTGAGGTGAATGTGATGTGGAGTCGTAAATCTGCTATGCTCGGTAGCTTGGCTATTGCCATGTACTTGCTCGGTCTAACCCTGCGAAACTCCCAGCTCGTTACGATTGCAGTTGTCATCTTTGTCTTCCTGACTTGGGCTGCCCTTTTCGGTGGTCACGCTGACGTTGCGGCTACTGGCCGACGCGCAGAAGAATGGTCGGGTGAGGAAGGTGCGGCACTCAACAGCGTAACCGCAATGCGGAAAATGTCGAGTGCTCGTATCTTTGAAGACGGGGAATTAAACATCACGCTGAGAATGCAAAACCATTCATCGCTCGCTAAAATTTTGGAAGTTCGAGACCGCGTTCCTGAAGTTATGCGCATCAAAGACGGTGCAAATTATATTTTGATGGAACTTGGTCCACGCCGTGAAACGTTGATTGAATACACCGTTGAATGTCCACTTCGAGGTTTCTACAGTGTTGGTCCTGTGGCTGTCAGGATTCAAGACCCATTCGGATTGTTCCACAAGGAAAAAGAATTGCATGTCTACAATGATTTCCTTGTGTTCCCGAAAATGGAAGACCTCAAAGAGACCTTCGTAAAATCCCGTGTTCCTAAGATTTTCACGGGTGCTGTTAACATTCGACAACCAGGCCCAGGTTCCGAGTTTTACTCATTGAGAGAATACTTCGAAGGCGACTCTTTCCGTGCCATCAACTGGTCTGCATACGCACGATCTGGAAAACTCATGGTGAATGAACGAGAACGTGACGCTGTTTCTGATATCATCATCATTGTGGATTCGCGGTCTGTTGCTGAAACAGGCCCAGTGTCTCGTAATGCATTGGTTTACTCAACTCGGGCCGCTGCATCACTTGCCAAATACTTCCTCGGCCGGCGTGACTCCGTAGGTGTCATTGTATACGGCGATGAAGTCGTGAGCGTTGACAGAGATACGGGTAAAAAACAATTGTACGTGATTCTAACCAAACTTGCAGGTGCAGTCGCACGTGGAAACATACCGCTGCAGGTTGTTGTGAACAGAATCATGCCGCACATCAACAAAGGTAGTCCAATCATCTTCTTGTCCAATCTCGAAGATGACCCAACCATCGTCAATGCGTTGCGTGACTTCCGCGCTCGTGATTTCGATGTCACAGTATTGACTCCATCTTCTCTCGAGTTTGAATTCGATGCCCGACGCATCGACCGAACCGGATATGAAGTTATGAAAACAGAACGTGACGTTCTCATAAGTGAACTTCGCGGACTTGGTGTCAATATTATGGATTGGGAGCCTGACATGCTCCTTTCAACCGCACTTGCTGGGGCAAGAGGATTCTGAGGTGAGATCATGACCGTATCACGACCATCTAACGACACTGCTCACCTGTACGACGGTAAAACTGTACGTTCATCCGCTCCATCACGTAAGAAGGCAGCAGGTCAAGTCGGCGTTGGGAGTGAAATCCCAAAAGACGCAATTCCAGAAGTCGAAATCCCTTCGTTCATCGAAAGTCTGCTCGGTGGCCCGCTCGTCCCTAAAACGAAGTTCTTGCCACCAGACAAAATGGTTCAGAACCTTCAACTCGGTGTCTACGGAGTTCTCGTAGCGCTTTCCTTGATGACGTACATCATCTCTCCGCCAGACGGTACGATTTGGTACATGCTCACTGGAAGCCTTGGACTTGCAACGATACTCCAATTGGTGATTATTGCAGGCGCTACAGGGACCGGATTCTGGGGGACTTTCCAACGAGATGGTAGATTCACCCTTGTTAGTAACCTTCTGTTCATTCTCGCCATTCTGAGATTCGCATCATCGAAAGTTACGCTTTCAAGCGATATGTTTGGTTTGCAAGACAAGCCTTTCCTGCTCTCAGGTCTCGTAGTCGTTTACGCTGTTCTTCTCATCATGTACTTCGAGTTAACCAACGGTGTTCTGCGTTACTCGATGCTCGATACCAGTATCCGAACCAACGAAGTTTATGTCATGAATCCAAAGAAGATTGTCGGCAAGTATCACCGCTCTCTTCTCATCAACCCAATTATCGCAACCATCCTTGCAACCATCGTTCTTTCAGCAAACTCCATCCTACCGTTCTTTGTTGGAATCTTTTCCAAAGATACGGCTACTCGAATGGAAGAATCTGTGGAATTGATTTCAGTTTACGGTGTTGCCCTTGGCACGTTCTTTGTTTTCAGTGTAGTCGGTGGATTGTTTGCCCTCAATCTCCCAACCCATTTGCAAAGCTACCGAGAGAAGCGTGCAGAAGACTGAACTTAGACCATTGCGGTCAAGTCCAGATGATTGGCTAATGTGTCAAGCATCGATGAAACATCGTGACGTGATGAGATGACACGTACTGCATGATCGGTCACAGATACAATTTCGAGTTCCAGCAATGAAATCATTTCCGGTGACAAGAGGGCGTTTTCTTCATTTGGCAGTTTGTTACCAACGAGTGAGAACATCACACCATACTCAGTTATATCTGGTGTCGAGAAGTAGTTCGTTACAATTTGCCTTGCTTTTTGAAGGTCGTGTTGCGATACAATCCACGAAATCTGCCCCGGTATGGAATCGAGATTCCAACAGGCAATGTTTGCAGTTGCTAAATCAATAAGAACGCGCCCAAGGTGCTCGCTTTGGACTTCAAGGGACGAGGAACTGACGGTAAGCCTTGTCACATTTGGTAGGCAGCCAATTGCTTTGACTTTATGCGTTTGAATCAAATCTGGTCCGATGATGGAAGCCGCTTGTTCCTTTACGATACTACGTAGGTCTCGAATTTCCAACGGGATTCCAATTCCCCTAAGAGGCTCAACTGTTGCAGGGTGGAGGACGGGGGTGTCAAGCCTTGCAAGTTCAACTGCTTCACTGTAACCAAGGTAAGGGATCGGCGAAGAATCTAACCCCCATCTCGGATTGAGAGGGAGCACGCCATCGACGTCTTTCCAAAGAATTACTTTGTCAGCATCCACGAGTCTTGCTATTGATGTCGCTGAGTGGTCGCATCCGCCTCGCCCGAGTAAGGCGAGTTCTCCGTCATCTCCTTCGCCAAACCACCCTGTGATTACAGGAGTGCCGAAAAACGCTGAGCGGTCGAGTTCTACCATCGAAGTTTCAAGGTCGACTACTGGTGCGCGATTGATACCTTTCAGTTTGAGACCGATGTCTTCAGCGCCCACTGGATGTGCATCAACTCCGTTTTCTTTCAGGTGCTGAGCAACAACCAAAGCGGACAGCCGTTCACCTGCGGCCAGCAATCGATTGATTGCAATCCAATTGTTTGGGGACTGTGCCAACTCGTTCAAAGATTGTTCAATTCCCTTCAGTACAGAACGGAACAGATGGCCGTTTTCACCCTCAATGAGCGATGGTGCAAAGCGAAGATGCTGTCGTGAGAGGTCGCTTACTAATCGGCTTGCATATCTCGGTTCTTGGCTCGCTCGCATGAGGCGGTCGGTTGTTCCCCACAATGCGGAGACGACAATCAAGGATTGGCCAGGCCAGTGTTGAATCACTTCAGCAATCCTATTGAGATCCGATCTGTCTCTCAGGCACGAACCACCGAATTTGTGAACTGTGATGGTCTTACGCATCGATAAAACCTCCACGTAAAGCAAGGTCAGCCAGTACGAGTTGAGCCATCGCTTCGACAACGGCAACGGCACGCGGGCCAAGAACCGGGTCATGTCGTCCACCGACGACGAGCGGCTCCACAAGTCCTGACGCCAAATTGAGAGTATGTTGTTCAGTGGCTATGGATGAAGGAGGTTTGAAAGCGATAGAGACGTGTATTGGCGAGCCGGTAGCAAGGCCCGCTATCACTCCGTCTGGATTAGCTCCAATTAATTCAGGACGCTCACTTGAACCACCCCATGCATCGTTGTGTTCGAGTCCAGTCATCTGGACCACATCGAACCCCCTACCGAATACCACGCCTCTGGCAGCAGGAATCGACATCATGGCTCGTGCGAGAGCGGGTTCAAGGCCATCGAACCACGGCTCTCCTAACCCAAGGGGGACGCCAGTGACCCGTAAATCAACGCGACTTCCGATTGAGTTCCGACCCATACGATGTTGTTCAACGGTCTCCACCATTTTCGAAGCGGCCGCTGGGTCTCTGCATCGCATTTCTTGACAATCTTCGTTTTCCCAACGTGGTGGGCAATCATCCATCGAGAGTGCTTCAACAGTGCCGATAGCACCTACCTGTGCTTCGCATTGAATGCCGAGTGGTTTCAACAGCGGTGAAAGCAAGGCTGCAGATGCTACGAGAGCGGCGGTTAGTCGAGCACTGGATGAACCTCCGCCGCGTAAATCCGCCTCGCCGTTAGTGCGTTTGTGCATCACCATGTCTTGGTGGCCTGGACGAGGGTGGTCTGGGAGGAAACTGTAGTCTCTCGATTTTGCATCGGTGTTGGCGATTGAGATTTCAATCTCGCCGCCAGTTGTTTTTCCATCTTCTATGCCGCTGCGGAATTCGACAATATCTGGTTCCTTTCGTTTGCTGGCATAACGTCCACCCGGGCGTCGTGCATCCATGGCTCGTTGAATCGCTTGTGTATCCAAGTGAATGCCCTTAGGGACTCCTGTAAGCAGAGCACCAACTCGAGGGCCATGACTGGTGCCAAATAGGCTCAGCCGGATACATTCTCCGAGGTGCATGTGCATTGGATTCGTTTGTTCGAGTGGCCCTTCCTTCAAGAAGTTGCGTCTTCACCCTAAGGTTCAGTATCAGCCGTTATGAATGATGTTTCTATTACTTTCACGATGTCTTTATTGTTTTCAAACAAGGCTCTCAATCGATCACAACTTGGCTTACTGACCTTCGGTGCTAGGACGATGATTGCGTTACCTGAGCCGGACATGCCAGCAGCACGTGCGCCATTGAGCATTGCGTCGTTGGTGATTTTCCGTCCTTGGACATCGTTCATAACAGCCACTATTGCTCGGCCATTCCAGGTAATGGCTACCAATTCATTTTCTTCTTGTAAAGCGGTGAGGGCTTTTTGGAATGCAGCGCCGTGTGGAGGGAAATCTTCCAACTGTGGACGATGTGTACGTTCTCCTCTGCAGACAACCATAACCAACCAATCGTCATTACTTGGTCCATTTCCTTCGAAAAGCACACCCTCGGCTATACTGTCTGCTTGTGGGTCTATGAGTTTCCATCCTGGCTTTAGGCAAGCCCATGCATCGTCAATTGAGCCAGTAAGGGATATGCCAGAAGAGATTTGAGCTTGTGCAGCCATGGCAACAAACATCTCATCTGAAACTTCAGTGTCGGTGGCATCGGCGAGTGCCTTTAATGCCGCAATGGATGTTGCTGCACTGGATTTGAGGCCTTGACGAGGTGGTATTTTACTAATTACAGCCCAATGTAGGTCGTCTTTTTCGATTTTTTTTGGTAACTCAAAACCGGCTTCCAACCATGCATCAACTATTGCAGGCAGTAGTCCGTCGGGGTCATTCGACTCCCGTTTACTTGGTTTGTCGAGTAGCCGTACCGCTATTGGGATATCAAGTCCGATGCTTGCGCCATAGCCAAGACCTGCTGCATGCAAGAGACTGCATCCACCGTTTGCCTTACCTGCGCCGAGTACTGCCATAGTTTCACCTCTCAGACACCGCACTCGAGATTTCGGCACCTATGTGCCGAGCACCCTTTTGACACCATCCAAGAATTTTGTCGCCTTTTTCCAGTGATGTGACGGATATTGGGCGATTGTCTTGGCTGATGACGCGTACTGTCTCCGCTTGTTGTAAGAACATGCTTCCTTCTTTATCGTTTTCATCAATCCACCGAATCAGTACCATCGGCCTTATTTCAATTTTCAATCTGCCAACCGTCGCACTGCGTTGCATTCCTTTGGTGTTTGTAAGCAGGATGCAGTCACCGGCATTCAATTCCGAGAGATACTTGGTTGTGCCGTCAGCCATACTCACATAGGCATGAGGCGGTCCAGCATTTACTCGGAATGGACGTGGAGGGACATATTCGGATTCTACAGTTTCTCCATGAACGAGTACTAGACTTGATGCGCTGGAGCCAAGCAACAGTCCTTCGCCGAGATTTAACAAGCTTGTTGTATCGATGCAATACCTTTCGGAGGTGCCTCCATTCTCAATGGACGTGATGGTATGTGTTCCAATCCCTGTATGCATGGTATGCGAATCAGCAATCACACCAGAAGTCGCCTTTTCCAACCGTTGAGATTTAACGATAAGTGAGGCTTCGAGAAGTTCCTTGTCTGGTCGGATGATCAACGCATCCACTCCCTTTTCGAGAGCGAAACCAGCGCCGTTCGCTTGTTCGGCTTCGGTTATGACTGCAGCGATTTTGGTTGGAGTCCCTTCACATGCGGCGATGAGGTTTTCAATTGGGATCATTGACCAATTCTCGAATTCGAGCACGAGCCATTCTACGCTACCGACGAGTGAACGGGCCATTTGTTGCGATGATTCATCGAGAACAGTGATGAAACTTCCAATGAGTTTGCCGTCACGAAATACATGTTCTTTTTCGAGGTATGCATCGGTTGCAAAGGCAGTCTCCTGTGAGGCGAGTCGATAATTTACGCCTTCAGGAACAGCCTCTGCCGATTCTATAGAATGGCGAACATCAAACCATATTTCCATTCCAAAACCTCACAGTTCGCAAGCGTTCATTGCATCTTCGACGGTAGAGTCTTGATGGACAAGCATGACCAAGGCCCTCGCAATACCTTCGACGTTCGGATGGGCGAACACCTGACGACCCATGCAAATACCTGACGCACCGGCATCTAAGGCGTCTCTAACCATTGTCAGAATTCCTCTGGAGTCACCTGTAGCGGGTCCCCCGGCAACGAGGACTGGTATTGGCGCGGCTGCAGCAACCTTTTCGAAACTTGATTTATCACCAGTCCAAGTGGTCTTTGCAGCGTCACATCCAAGTTCAAATGCAAGGCGCACTGCGTGAGCATTCGCATTGGTTGTGTCCCCCTCAATGATGGAAAGATTCTCTCCACGTGCATACACCATTCCGAACATTGGGAGTTGATGATGAAGGGCAGAACGGCTCATCTGGCCCATACGCTCGACCATTGCTGCTTCATTCGGACTACCCATGTTGACTTGGCACGAGACTCCCACTCCGCCTCTGGGAAGCACTTCGTCTGCGTTTCCAACCAAAACTTTGTTCGAACTGTCTGAGCCAGCATGACGTGTTGATACTGAAAAATGGATGACCATGCTCGTCCCTGAGTTCTCGCACAGGTGATTGTAATGGCTGACGACTCCTTTTTGCGCAAGGATGACATCAACTCCTGCTCGAACCAATGAACGGATGACATGGTCTGTATCAGTCAGGCCTTCTACAGGGAAATCCGATGCACCATGGTCGATTGGAATCCAAACGCCTCTACCATTCGGGAGTATTTTCTGTAAACGACTGGCTTTGTCCATGCCTTTCGCAAAACCCGCTTGTTCTCAAGGTTTTGCACTCTTACTGAGAATTGATTTGTTCGCTTGCCCATTTCATCATGGCCAATTCAGCTCGATTCAAGTGTTCTTGAAGGGTTGAACGAGGAATGTCCATCAGTTCAGAAAGTTCCCGCAATTTGATTTGCTTAGGATGATCGTAATATCCAGAGGATGCAGCAACCTTTACGCATTCTATTTGGCGCGGAGTGAGCGTACCCTCAATGATGCTTTGATTGTCTGCCATTTCTACCACTTTTACAGTATCAGGTGGGAGCCAAGCACGGCACGTTTTCAAGAATTGAGAAACGCCAGATGGAACACCTCTTACAGTGATTTCAATTCCTTCTCCACCGTATTTGTACGGTGGTAGAATATGAATGTTCGAGAAGCGAATCGCTGCGATTGATAACGGGTGTGAGTTCCAAACTACGAGGTAGCCACTTTGTCCTCCATCAAGTTCTGATTCAACGTTAAGGAAGGGTACTTCATTCAAGTCCTCGGGGCCTTTCCCTTCGCAGAAATGAGGGAAAATGAGTTGTCGAATGCCTTTCTCTCCGATGTCAAGATGACCGACGACATCAAGAGAATGTGCAATTTTAGCAATTGGGGCATATTCTGAATTCGCCACTGTCTGTGCAGTCCATCGCAAGTGTATTTCTCGCACAAACTACCTAGGCATGGGTAGATTATAAAAGCAACCAAGAATGTGTCCCGTTAAAAATCAGAATCATGGCTTTATCATGATTTTATTCATCGCCAATCACCGATGCTACCAAAGACTAGCACCGCCTAGGACTCTATGATGGAGATAACGTATCTGGTGGCATCCTTCGCTCTTGGCGGTGGATTCTGTTATGGTTTATGGTACATTTACACCCGAAAAGACATTACTGTATCAGTGCGTCAAGGTATGAATCCTGAAGGTCTTCGCTACGGAACCAGAGCACCTGGTTTCGGAAATGCAAAAAAAGAGATTGACCGTAAACTCGCGATTGTCGAAAACCGCCGTCGTCGGCAAGAAGCAATTTCAAGCCGTCTTGCGCTTGAAGATGCAGAGCGTTTGGCACGTGAGCAACTCTATCAAACACGGGCACAACAAGAAGCAGAACGGAAGCAAATCGCTGAAGATGCCCGTCTGGCGGCCCTTGAGGAGTCCCGTTTGGCGAACGAAGCCGCTCAGAAAATTCGTGATGAAGAAGATGAGGCGCGCCGTCGAGAACAAGAAGAGGCTCGTCTTGCAGCAGAACGTGAGTTGAAACGCCAAGAGGACCTTTTGGCTTCTGAAGAGGCTCGTCTCGCAGAGATTGCAAATGCTCAACAGGAACAAGTTGCATCAAATAACGCCAATTCTAAGGCCATCAAAGAACTTCAGGCACGCCTAGAGCGCGAAGGAGCAAAATCATCCGACGTCCAGGTTTCATTGATGTGGAACAATTACAACGATCTTGATCTGCACATTGTGTGCCCTTCAGGTGAACGTATTCACGGAGGAAACAAAATTTCGGCTTGCGGTGGCGAGTTGGATGTTGACGCTAACGTAAGGGCTGAAACTCGTAAGCCCGTAGAAAATGTATTCTGGCCAGAGGGTACTGCTCCTGGCGGGCAATATCACGTTTATGTTCACTATTACAAGAAGCACAAGAAGCGGCGCTCGAAAGACCCAACAAAGTTCCAAATCATGGTGAACAACGGCGGTGACACAACCGAGTTCTCTGCTGAGTTGAGTGCCGGCGACCCAATCATGCAGGTTTGTTCCTTTGAGGTCTCTTCTCAAGCAGAAAGAGAACGAATCAAGCGTGAACTTGAATCCGAACTTGAATCACTCACAAATCGCTTTGCCTCTGCAGATATGGACGGAAGCGCCCTCCTTTCAGTTGAAGAGCTCGCCACTGCTACCGGTATGTCAGTCGAAGAAGCTGAAGTCATACACAAGCAGGCAGACAAAGACGGTGATGGTGCAGTCTCTCTTGAAGAATACCTAGAAGCCGTGAACAGCCTTCCAAACGCTCCAGATTTGGAGTCGCTATCGAACAGTGACTCCGACTGAAACACTTCCCGATGTGATGTGAAGGGTCTACACATCCCTTCACGGGACGTCATTTTTTAACTCAGGAGAGAATGTCAATGAGACAATCGTTTTCGCTCGCTTTGCGGATGGACCGAGCAATGCGTCGACCGGTAGACATTCTTTCTTCATTGATGTCTGAATAAGGAGAGCCTCCGACGAAGGGGTTTGAACCAGCAACGATTCGTGCGCTAATTTCGAACACTTTGAACTCAAGAGCATCGGTGACAATGGTCTCAAGGCAGAAAGGACCAATCATGCCACGGCTTCCTTCTTCAAGTTCGAATGACTCTGCGACGGTACCTTCTGCCATCTCGAAGGCGCGAGGCAGGAGTGATTCGCGGATGACTACAGGTTGGTTACCTGTGACCACAAACGATGGTTCAAGTTCCATCTCGCGTAAATCACGCAGTGATCCGAGTTTGTAGAACTCATCGACGTTTGACTCGTCTCTTCTGTCCATTGAAAGCAATTCGAGGCGCCCTAGGTTCGTTCCAGCACGGCTACCTTTGCCTTGGACCTGGAATCCATCGGTCGCTGTGGGGTCGAAAAAGAAGTGAAGATAGTATCTGCAACCAAGTACATACTCCTGAATCGTAAACTCTTCTTCAATGTCGACGTTTCTGCGGAAGTCACGATAATTTCTGGCAATAAAGTATCCACGACCACCCTTCGCTCCTGCATACTTCACGATGACAGGGCCGTCGATGTCGTGAGGGTCTTCGAGAACTTTTGGCATTGTACATCCTCCGGCTTCGAGCCACTGGCGTTGACGTTCCCTGCTGCTTTCCCAGTGCAAGATTCCTCTGTTGCCAAAAGTTGGAACTTGAAGTTCACGGAAATTCGAAGAACCAAGGTACTCCACCAACGAGCCGTGGGGGATAATAACGACATTACGTTCTCGGAACCACTCGGCATGGTCGAGCATTTCTCTGTAGTTTTCCAGCATTAACCACTCGTCAGGTTCTGCGCCTGGGAATGCCTTGTAAAAACGCCTGCGGTTTTCACCAACTGCGATTCCTAGTGTGCGGAAACCTTCCTTTCGGGCTCCGTGCAAAATCTGCAACGATGAGTGAGATGCAACGACACCAATAGTGATGTTGTCATGGTCGTAGTCTGCGAGCCACCCCGCTAGTGTATCTGAATCTACGCCCATGTCGAGGGGTCAAGTATGTGTGATATGAGTGTTCTCATGGGTTTCTATTGTAGAGCAATCTTTTCGCTTTTACAAAATGGCTTCATTTAACTCAAATCGGCCACTCGCTTCCAAAAAAAAGACAAACCCTCTGCTCAAATTCCCCAATATGGCATGGATTCAATTTACAATACGCATTCTTCTTTCTGGTGGATTGGTTGTGGGTATCAGCGAGGTAGCAAAGAAAAATGAATTGTTTGGAGCACTCGTTGCATCCTTGCCATTGCTCTCCATTGCGGCTCTTCTTTGGTTGTATCACGACACGGGTGATACGGAAAAAGTTGCCATTTTCAGCCAAGATATTTTTTGGCTTGTCTTACCTTCTTTGCTGTTTTTTGTTTCTTTGCCACTTCTCTTGCGTAAAGGTCTTCAGTTTTGGCCCTCGTTTAGCATTGCTTTAACGCTGACAGTTGTCGCATATTGGGTCGGTCTTCGCCTCTTCTCTGGCGAAGAGGCTTGGTTGTGAGGAGGAGTACATTCGACTAAATTAGAGTGAAGAGTTCAAGGGCTTGACTCCTATCCTACATCATGGCCGAAGGCACACCATCACACCGCATGACTTACGGAGGGTATCTTCAATTGAATGAGCTGCTCTCTCTGCAAGACGGGCCCGAAGGATACAGTCCTGCGCCTTCAAACGATGAACAACATTTCATTGTGGTTCATCAAGCGTTTGAATTGTGGTTCAAATTGATTCTTCGGGAATTGAAAGAAGCCCATCTCTTGCTTAATCAGGAGCACGTTCCTGAAGAAATCTTGCCGCAAATGGTCCATCATTTAGACCGAGTCACAGAAATCTTCCGGTTACTTTCCAACCAATGGAAAGTGATGGAAACACTTACCCCTCAAGGTTTCCTTGCTTTCCGTGACAAACTTGGGACTTCATCCGGATTTGAATCTTGGCAAATGCGAGAACTCGAAGTCTTGCTTGGTCTTGACAATTCACAACGGATGGGTGGCATGGACCCTTTGCTGCACATGAAGAAGTTAGCTCAAGAAGGGAAAGTAACTGCTCAAGTTCTGTCAGACTTTGAAGCAACATCAAACCAACCATCGTTGTGTGATGCACTCTCTGCTTGGCTCGCTCGAACGCCGATAAACGGCTCTCTTGCAGGCTCAAAAGACGACGCAGATGTCCTTACTGCGTTTGTTGACCGGCATTTGGAAGCCATGAGGTCACACGGAGAGGAAGTGATAGCACACATCGTGGCTATAGGCCACGGGGAGGAAGCACCAGTCCGTGCCCGAATAGAGGCATCAACAGAACAGGCTGAACACTTCTTGAGGCCGGATGGCGTAGTTTCTCGTTCCAGGGCGGGTCTTTTGTTCATCGAATCTTACCGTGAATTGCCTTTGCTTTCATGGCCTCGGAAACTCATTGACTCTTTTGTCGGACTAGAGCAATCCATGATCTTGTTCCGTTCAGCTCATGCCAGAATGGTTGAGCGAATGATTGGACGCCGCATGGGTACTGGTGGTTCCAGCGGTGTTGATTACCTCGATGCTACAACAAAGTACAGGGTCTTCGTTGATTTGTGGGCTGTACGCACATTGCTTGTAAAAAGAGATGCATTACCAGATGTCAAACAAGCCGCATTCTACGGCTTTGCTGCACGAAACGAAGATTAGTCTTCGTGCGGGTCGATATCGATTGGTATGAGTTCGTGTTCGTACTCATACAACGCAATCTTGAGTGGGTCGAGAACGAAGCGTACCGATGCTTCTTCAAGGCCGTAGAGGGAGATGAGTTCTTCTCTAAACGCATCACGTAGGACTTCTTCGTTTGCGTAGAGCGGAGCGCCCATTCCTATTTGGAGTGCGCGTGCACCGATAATTCGAGCTCTTTCAAATCGTGTGTGGAGTCGTGCTGGCTTAACCATGAGATTCACTTACGGGAACACCCGCAGTTTGGCGACCTGCCTACTCTTCTTGAACCTACCCCAAGGTTCAATCGGAGAATTACTCCTCTTCTTCGGCTCTTGGGGCTTGTTTAGAAATCGACCACCGCATGTACATTGCAGGTAGAAGAGATATGATCAGAACCACGGTCCAAACTGCGGCTTGAGTGCCAGGTGAGGCCCCATCATTTTTTGTTTCAAAACCGGTTGTGTTGCCATCGTAAACATCCATTCCACCGGTAGGGTTTTCAGAATCCGTTACCAAACGGTATATGCCGGTTTTTTCGAGAAGAACAACAATTTTCCCTCCAGTTTCACTTCTCAAGGCTGAGATATTAGCGACTTCATCCGTGGCATTGAATTGCATCATTCCCGTTGCCAAAGTTGGATGCGTTCTGTTTCTGGTGGGGTGCGGTGTTGCTTCAGTCATCCAAACACTGACCGAATCTCCTCGTGAAGCGGTCCATGAGAGGTTGCCGCTACTGAGCGATACATTGTTCAAACCGCTGAAGTTTGTTTCACGGAGGCTTAATGCGTTTGACAATTCTAAGCCTTGGCTGGAACCGGTAAGCAGGCCTTGTCCATCAATGACAATACTTGGTATGAAGAGAAGACGATGTTCATACTCAAACCGCAATTTTGAGGCGCTGAGGAAGGTTTCATCGACAACCGATGGGTGATGTTGGAGCACAAAAGTGTCGCTTCTGTTCAGTGTATCCATTTCATCTTCAATCAATTCGCAAGGTTCGCACCAGTCCGCACCATAATATTCGACCAGATGCACAATATGTTCTGCATCACACGAGTCCGAAGAATCCATGCAAGAAGCATCAAAAATCACGACGTCCAAAAGTCCCGCAAATTCGTCTTCAACGGTGGAGGAAGAGGTTGTTGATGGGATCTGAGTCGCCATAATCAATGCTATGAGCAGCACTGAGAAAAGGTGGATGCGAGTTCTCGACACAGTTATGGGTGCATGAATGTGTTCAAAAGGGGTCTGCTCTCACCATTACACATGGGGCAGGCGTGGTGGCGACGACCGTCGACTCTTCCTTTGATTCTCCTCGGGATGGCGTTATGCATTATTATTGCAGGTGGCACCATTCGAATCAACGATGCGGGCGAGTCGTGTCCCGATTGGCCACAGTGCTTTGGCACATGGGGATTTGATATCTCCCCTGATGAACAAGGCGCTTATTGGGACGAGTATCCTGAAGAGATTGACTCTCGTGGGGCTGACCATCGTTACACCACGTTTGAAATTTTTTCGGAATGGTTTCATCGAATGCTCGTAGGTGTCATCGCAGTACCCGTATTGCTGAACGCCGTTCTTGCCTATCGAATGATTGAGACTTACGGTAAAACTGTGTTTAGAACAACGATCTTATCTGGTATACTCCTCATTGTTCAAGCCCTTGTCGGAGCTCTAACTGTATCGTTTGACAATGTAGATTGGTCCGTGGCATTGCATCTTTCTCTTGCCAGTATTTTCACTTCGACTTTCTTATTCCAACACTTTGCTATGCGTCGTCAAGAGCAGTCTGGATGGGATATCTTTTCGATGAATCCAGAATTTGTTGCTGCCAACAAAACTCGAGTTGATTCGATGGTTGGCGCAGTCTTCACACTCCTCATACTTGGTGCATGGGTCTCCTCAACTGCGGGCGGACAATACAACCAGGGTTGTTCGGTTGGATTCCCTAACGGCTGGCCGAAGTGTAATGGATCTCTCCTGCCATCGTTTGACGGGCCAGGAGTCATCATTCAGATGATTCACAGGTTTGGTGCAATTCTGGTCGGTCTCGTGTTGGTATCCGGCTCTGCCCGACTTCGCCTTGACTCACGAGAACACGAAGTGACGCCTGCGATTGGTCGAATTACCGATTTTGCAGCCGGTCTGTGGATTCTCAATGTTCTCGTCGGCGGCTCTTACATCGTACTTGCCGACATGGAACAGTTCCCTGAGTGGGTTTCATTGTTGCATCTCGTGTTCGGCGTTTGTTGTTTCTTAGTCGCCGTGTCTGCCTCGTTCTTTATGCGGCTTTCGAGTGGCCTCTCGTCACATGAGGAGGAATGAATGTGGACGAACAACCTGTTGAGGAGTCATTGCCTCACCCGGGATGGCCGACAGTCTTCATGCGATTGATGAAACTTCGAGTCATCGTTTTGCTCCAAGTAACGGCCGTATGTGCAATATTCGTTCATGACCTGCTTGCGAGACACGGACTTTTGGATGTCCAACGCTCTTGGACGGATACCGTTTACACTGTTGCTTTGACCGTTGTTGCTGGTACATTATCTGCTGGAGGTTCTAATTCAATCAACATGTGGTACGATGCAGATATTGACCCACACATGCGTCGTACGAAGAACAGGCCTGTGCCTCAGGGGCATATTTCTGCGCGTGGTGCACTGGTGTTTGGTCTGTTGATTGCAGTTCTTGGGTCATCGTTGTTTTTTCTCGTACATTGGAAGGCAGCCTTTTGGTCCTTTTTCTCTGTCGCCTTCTATGTCCTCGTCTATTCCATGTGGTTGAAACGTCGGACGCCACAAAACATTGTCATAGGCGGGATTGCTGGCGCCACTCCTCCCTTGATTGGTTGGGCTGCGGCGGCATCTTCATCTATTGACTCAATGAATCCGTTTGACCTTGGCTCGCCTATCCCATGGGTGTTTTTTATGCTCATTTTCCTTTGGACTCCGCCTCATTTCTGGGCGCTTGCACTGTACCGTTCAGGCGAATATGGCAAGGTGAACATCCCTATGCTGAACGAAGTGAAGGGGCCTGAACGAACGGTTTTGGAATCCAAGGTTTACTGTGTTCTTCTCCTTCTTCTCGGACTTGTACCAATTTTCTGGCCGGAAAGCGGCTTGCCACTGCTCTGGGCATTTTTAGCCGGTGGCCTCACATTTTGGTATGCGAAATCCGTTTGGGACATTGACCCATTGGAAGAACTTGATGCGAATGGAAGAATGCCAAAAGCTGCTCGATCATTCTTCCGCTCCTTGTACTATCTTGGTTGGATGCATGTCGCTCTCGTGGCCGTATGCATCGTCCCTCCTACATGGCTTGGATTCTTGGGTCCATTAGCCTGAGTGATGCGTTTTTCGAATGAATTGGAGTGCGGTGCCAACCGTCATGTTCATGACTGCTTCGACGGTCGGCGAGTTACTGCGGCAGTCGCATAGCCTGGCCATTGCGCTGGATTGCTAATCCAGTGGTGTCTCACCTCGGGAGTTCAAATCTCCCCTGCCGCGCCATCTTGTCAATCGAAGAAGTCTTCAAGGTCCTGTGCAGTCATCTGAGAGTTTGTTCGGTTTTTACGAGCATTCATGATCCTTGCCAATCGCTTTCTTTTCTTAATGATAAGAGGTAAGAAAATCATGCTCGTTACGAGCGTAAGAAGCGCTGCAGCACCGGTCAATTGGAACTCTTGAACCCCCATGTAGTCTGTGAGCGTCCCCAACCATTCTACGCCCAACGGCGGCTCTGGTTCTGGTGCTGGTTCAGGTATGAGGTGTTGATTGTAGTCCCACCATTCATCTTCGATGCTCACGCGGATTGAGTTCGTCGGATAGTTCGCTTCGTTCAATTGGTTTCCAACTGAGTCGACTGGAGCCAATATGTAGTAGAACGTTCGGTATGGGCGTATGTTATCATCTGATATGCCGCTTTGATTGTAGTATCCCTTTTCGCCAGAAACACCCGTCAAACCTTCTTCAATTGGAGTCAAGAAGGTGATGTCGATTTCATCGGGCCTTTGATCGGTACGATAGAGGTTCCAAGTGACGTTGCCATTTGCTTCATGGTCTGGCCATGTCCATGACATGTTGACGTCGTAACACATTGACCAGTCGTTCATGATTTTGTAGCAGTCTGTATCGTTAGTGAATGATGATGAAACTCGCAGGTTTGTGACAACTTTGTCTGGGGCAACAGAATCGCCACAGAATGCCACAGGCTGTCCAGAGTTGTCTCTTGAAATCTCAATGTGAAGGAAATCAGGCGAGCCTTCCCGGTCAGCAGGCATGATGGCATAGGATGCACAAATTCCGTCTTGGAGAGGGGTTGGGTCGTTCCAGGAATCCATGCTCGGTGAGAGTGAAGCTACCATCGTCGTTGAAGTAAGTTGATCCCACACAATGGAATTGAAATCCGGGTACGGATTTGGGAAGATTGTTCCTGCACTGTTGGTTACGGTAAGTTTGTAGATGTTCCAAGATCCAACATATGGATTGCTCACATCACCTTCAGGCGTCCAGTTCAGTTCAATACTGCCGGCCTGGAGTTGTTTGTAGTCCAGTGGGCCACTGGAGATATTTGCAGGCGGCGCTACGCCAATAATCATCAAAACACCATTTCCATACAGTGTTATGTCGAACGTGTTGTCGATGTTCTTCGTGTATTCATCAAGATATGTCCATATATTGTCCTCAAGGGATGGAAGGTATCTCAATTCAACGGTTTCCAATGGAATGTTGCTTGGGAGTATGTTTGAAGTGTTGAGGTGTATGTTCATCCTGTCGAGTCCAGTGTTGTCGGAATCGTCTGCAACAGATAAAATATTGAACGACAGCAAGAGCAGGGGTTCTCTCCCTTCTCCAATACCGTATTGTGTGCCGAGAACAGGTAAAATCGACTCATGTTCAAAGTAAGAAAGTGAGCGCGTGACGGCTTCTCCTGAAAACAGGTCGCCGTTGTCGAGCGAGACATAGTTGAACAGAGTAACATCGACGTGAGCGGATTCAAGTTCTCCAAAGGCATCCGTGACACGTAGAGTTACAGTATGGTCGCCGAGTCCAAGAACTGAGCCTGAAATGTTCAGGATGTTACCGTATCCAATGTTGATTATGCCTGCTTTGAACCAGGAATAGTTGAGAGGTGCCGCTGCGGTATCCCCAGTTCGAGCAACCATGATGATCTGGTCACCTGTTGTGTAAATTCCTTGAGAGTTGCTTTGGGTGATGGTAGCGTCAATGTCGCCGGCGATGAAATCCGTTGTTTCAGTCAAACTGTTGTCACCCGGCGTTGAATCCGAACCTTCAGCGAATACAGAGGGTATACTGATTGTCATTATTTTATCCGTCCCTATCAAGGTGACATTGAACATGCAAGTTTGCTCTTGACCTGGGTGGAAATCAAAGAGTGGGCATTGTGATTCGTCCTCAAGTTCGCCGAGTTGATCGTAAACTTGGAACATGACGTTCGTAGATGAGATGCTGACATACCCGTTGTTGGTGATTACCGTTTCCACCATCTCTTCTCCATAGTAATAATTCACTGAAGTGGGATCATGACCTGGAATCATCGATGTTGCTTGGAGGTCGATTGTGTCGTCAAAAACGACAATGAGTTCTGATAAATCATTTGACGGTTCCAAATCCCCGTATGGAGTCCCGGAGCTACTAAGCAGTCCCCACTTTAACAGGAAAGTACCTTCATCGTCGTGGTTGAGTACGGGCATGACCCGAGTGAAGGGGGAGACTCCACCCCATGACGGAAGATTCGTAACACTGCTTGAAGATTCTGAAACCAGAACAACGCCGTCACTGGACCAAAGTTGCCATCCAATGTCGGCAACGAAGTTGCATGTACCGCACGCTGTGACGGAGCCTTTCGCGTTCATAGTGTAGTCAGTTCCAGTGTTCAAAATGGCCTGCTCACCATCGAACCCAAGGTTCGTTAAGGTAGTAGTCGGGTCGAAATTGGAATCGACGCTGAGGTCGACGAACGACCGAGTGAGGTTAATTCTGAACATTAATTCGTCATCTGATGGATCTTGGTCTGTAAGAGTAAATGCGTAGACGATTGTAAAAACACCTTCATCTCCAGACGGATTCCATGCGTTAGATGATTGATAATCTGAAGTGGTCCCAGAGTAAATTGTCGGGAGGGAAAAACTTCCAAATTTCACATAATTCGATTTACAGCTGTTTACATCGACTTCTCCCTCGCATGCATACCACCGTAGGTCTCTACTTGCGACCGATTGCAATCCTTCATTGGCGATGGTGACGTTGAAGTTTATGTTCTCCCAAGAAGAACCCCATGCGTCTTCGACGGGTGAATTGGTGCCGATAAGTGCGAGGTCACCGCTCACATTTGCAGATGCGCCAGGTAGCGATATCAGACCAGTGAGTGATGCCAAGAGGAGAAGAACAACAAAGCAGATACTCCCGCTTTTACGGCCAGATTCACGAACTGCACGGCGCGACATTGACAGATGCCTCGCAGCGGGGCTTCAAAGAGTCATCGCCCCCGAAGGGGGCATTGGCGCAATAATTCGATGATTTGCATTCACTCCATGCGGCAACCTCTTCAATCGCCGAACAGTAGCAACTTCATGCGCGGTGTGGAGGTTTGCTCTCTTGAAAGAGACAACAATGCTCTCACTGCAGTCATTGAATTTCTTTCGGCATTTGCGTTGTTTCTCATGATTCTTACCGCCTTTCTTTCACTGGCACAACTTCAGATGGGCTCGAACGACCCAGATGTAGACCGAATCGACCGTGCTGCTGTAC